>Ga0078972_1001773_pt1 | contig 77693 bp, 64 predicted proteins | sample YelNatPaOPGAMG01_FD_67568 | JGI IMG/M metagenome (GOLD analysis project Ga0078972, IMG submission 67568) | Hot spring thermophilic microbial communities from Obsidian Pool, Yellowstone National Park, USA - OP-RAMG-01 (SPADES assembly) (version 2) | ecosystem: Environmental > Aquatic > Thermal... | reverse complement strand
CATAGAATTCTATGTAAAACTTTTCATAATTCCTTTTTGCAGATTTAATCATTTCTTTTGATGCATCTATCCCCACAACCCTGCCACTGGTTATATCCCTTATTCTTTTTGTAAGATTTCCTGTTCCACAACCAACATCCAGAACAGATTCATTTTTGCTAATGTTCAGTAATGCGAATAATGTTTCAGCTGCTCCTTTTTGAACAAGAGAATTTGTTTCATAATGTCCTGCCACCAAATTAAAATCAATGCTTTTTGCCATAAAACTATCCCCCGAAAATCATCTTCGGTGGTGTAATAACCCAGAAGGCTTTAAGTACACCATTACCTATATTTTTTAATATATGCGGCACACCTGAGGAAAAAGAAATACTATCCCCTTCATTTAAAATATAGCTTTTACCTCCTATTTTAAACTCTGCTATACCTTCAATTATAACTCCAAGCTCTTTGCCTGGATGACCGTATTCAGAACTACCCCTTTCTGCACCCGGTTCCATTTCTATTATGTAAGCCTCTATGCTATGCTGCTCGTCAGAATTATATGTTCTTGAAAGCTGATAGTAGCGAACCCCACCCTGAATTATCTTATGTCTTTCATCCTTTCTTACAATATGAAGTATTCTTTCCTTTTTTAAATCACTAAAAATATAATCCATATCCACTTCAAGCACATCTAATATTCCAAGCAGAGTATCAATAGCGGGAGAAACTTTATCCCTTTCTATCTGTGAAATAAGACTTTCACTTACTCCTATCTTCTTTGCTATCTCCCTTAAGGTTAAACCTTTTCTTTCCCTTATCTCACGAAGCTTCGAACCAAAAGAATATTTCATCCGCAACTCTTTAATTTTAATTAAGTAACTTAAGTATAATTAAAGAAGTTTTTTCTGTCAAGTTTATAGAGTAAAAAATAAATTTAATTTTTCATAGAAGCTGGTTGACCTGTAGATTCAAGAACTGAAAGCCACAACTGTGAGGCTAAATCAACCTTTTTTCTCTTAATGGTGGCAAGTTCCATTGGAATATGAACAAAGTGTCCGTTGTAGTAACCAACTATCATACCGGTTCTTCCGGACATACCTGCATGAACAGCCATCTGGGCTAACTGTATTGAAAATGTTGAATCGTTTGGAGTAGGGGGTCTACTTCTTATCATATAGCTTGGATCTATATATTTTACGGCAACAGGAATATTCCTTTTCTTGAAGTATTCTTTTATCTTTTCTTTTAAGAAAACACCGATATCACCTAACTTAACATTGCCTGAAGCATCATATTCGATTTTATCTGGATCAGTCACATACTTCTGGCCAGCTCCTTCTGCCACTACTATTACAGCGTGTTTTCTTCTCTGCAACCTTCTTTCAAGATGTTTCAAAAGGCCATTTTCTCCTTCCAGATCAAAGTCCATTTCGGGAATAATACAGAAATTTACAAGGTTTGAAGCAATTGTGGCATTTGCTGCTATAAAACCCGATTCTCTTCCCATTACTTTAACTATGCCTATTCCATTTTCAATACTCTCCGCCTCAACATGTGCGGAATAAATTGCCTCTGTTGCAGCAGAAAATGCTGTTTCAAACCCAAAGGATCTGTCAATAAAATATATATCATTATCTATTGTCTTTGGAATACCTATTACACTTATTTTTAATCCCCTTTTTTCTATTTCTTTCACAAGGGAAATGGCACCTTTTTGTGTTCCATCACCTCCAATGGTATAGAGAATTTTTACATCAAGTTCTACAAGCCTGTTAACCATTTTTTCAAAATCCTGAGGTCCTCTTGAGCTACCAAGTATTGTACCTCCTTTAAGGTGTATATCTTTAACCATCTCAGGTGTTAGAATTAAAACCTCGTGTCCAAGTTCTTTGACAAGCCCGGCATATCCGTATTTAATTCCGTAATTAATCTGGTTTTTGTAAAGGTAATAATTCATCATTACAATCCCGCGAATTACAGAGTTTAATCCAGGGCATAGACCTCCACAGGTTAATATTGCAGATTTTGTATTTCCCGGCTCAAAATACAACTTTTTCCTTGCACCTGCAAGCTCAAACATTGGTACATCAATTCCAGCTTTTTTCAACTTTTCAACTTTAGAAGTTTCTATTATCGCAAAAAGCTTTTCATCATCGTCTATAAAAACCTTTTCTCTACTGTATTTATCCTTATAATAATCTACAGGAGAGTCATAAATTGGCTCACCGAGCTTTTTTATTTCACAACTTGAAGAAAGCAAAATCTTTTCACTTTCGTCAAAATATTCTAAAAAATCACTTTCCACAAATTCCCCCGTAATTTGTTAAAATTCAGCATTTGAGACAAAAATATCATAATCCCTTGATGTAAAAAAGACAAGCTTTACAAGGCTTAGTTTTGGAGTTTTCGAAAAATATTCTTTTAAGACCCTCGAAACAATTTTAGCAGCCCTTTCCGAGGGAAAGCCATAAACTCCTGTAGAAATTGCAGGAAAGGCAACGGTGTTTAACCCGAGTTCTTCAGCTACCCTCAAAGAATTTCTATAAGCCGAAGCAAGAAGTTCATCTTCATTTCTGTCACCACCACGCCAGATAGGCCCAACAGTATGAATAACATACTTTGCCTTCAGATTACCGGCTTTTGTGGCAACAGCCTCACCTACCGGAAGTCCATCAGGATAAAGAGTTTCCCTGATTTTCTTACATTCCTTAAGTATTTCAGGACCTCCAGCCCTGTGTATGGCACCATCAACACCGCCGCCACCAAGAAGTGTTGAATTTGCAGCATTAACTATAGCATCAACTTCTTCTTTTGTAATATCCCCAATCGTTGCAACAACTTTGCCATTTAAATATTGTTTCAACTTGATTTCCCCCTTAATTAAATTATAAACATTCAATTATAAACATTCTAACTAGATTATACCTATGTGTCAAGAAATTAATTTTTTCCCTTGACAAAAAATTTTTTTAGTGTTATACTGCTATATAGCAAAATAAAAACTTTTTATAGAGAGGTGAAGTATGAAAAGAAAAAGTTTAATTTTACTTCCAGTTATGCTGGCAATAGTCCTTGCCGGCTGTGCAAAGGCTGAAACCACTGTAAAAGAAAGCCCAAAACCTCAGGAAAAGAAGCCTGTTGAGATCAAAAACGATCCAAATGTTTTCCCCATTTACAGTGATGTATATGGTGGCGGTCTTGAAGTGGAATTTTCTCACCTTGAATCAAAACCATCCGCAAAGGTGAGAGTTTACATCTGGGAAGGAACCTGCAGTGTTAAGAAAGTGGATGAAGATCCATTTGCAGGAAATGAGTGTCTCAGCATTGTAGCTAAAGTAGGAACATGGTTTGGTTTTGGATTCCACAAGGTTAATCCGGGTAGTCAAAATATGGAAGGGTTTGAAAAGGGGCATTTAAAATTCGCAATCAAAGCTGCTCCTGGAGCCGGGGATGTGAAGGTCCTTATTAAACATTCCTACAGCACAGAATCCTGGTTAAACCTCGATGATTATGGATTTAAAGCTGATAATCAGTGGCATCAGATTTCCATTCCTCTTTCTGACTTTATTCCAGCAGTAAATTTCAAAGATGTAAACATCTTCTTTGGTATGGCTCAGGGAAAGAAATTTGTTCCTGGTTCAAAATACTGGCTTGATGAAATCTACTGGACAAAAGACTGAACTTGAAAAAAAATAACAGGGCTGTCTTATAAAAGACAGCCCTTTTTGTTTACTTAACACAGTTTAAGTATCTCATCCACTTTATCTGTTTTTTCCCAAGAAAACTCACTTCTACCAAAATGTCCATAAGCAGCAGTTTTCTTGTAAATAGGTTTCTTAAGATCAAGAGTTTCAATAATACCTGCAGGAGTAAGATCAAAAATTTTTTTTATGATTCCTTCAATTTTTTCCTCAGGAAGCTTTGAAGTTCCAAAAGTATTCACATACACAGAGATTGGAAATGGCACCCCAATAGCGTAAGACAACTGTATTTCACACCTTTCACAGAGATCAGCAGCTACAATATTCTTTGCCACATATCTTGCCATATATGCAGCACTTCTATCAACCTTGGAAGGATCTTTCCCGCTAAAAGCCCCACCACCATGCCTGCCCACACTACCATAAGTATCAACCATGATTTTTCTACCTGTAAGTCCAGTATCACCATGAGGACCACCAATTACAAACCTTCCTGTTGGATTAATAAAGTATTTTGTATCTTTATCGAGCAACCCTGTTGGTTCAAGTACAGGTTTTATAACTTTTTCTATCAATGTATGCTTAATCTCTTCGTACGAAACCTTATCGCTGTGTTGATGTGAGAGTACAACTGTATCTATCCTTTTAGGAGTGTAACCTTCGTACTCAATGGTAAGCTGGCTTTTTCCATCAGGTCTTAACCATTCAATCTTCTTCTCTTTCCTGAGCGTGGAAGCATACTGCAACAATTTGTGCGCAAGAATAATTGAAGCTGGCATAAGTTCAGGTGTTTCCTTACAGGCAAAACCAAACATCATCCCCTGATCTCCAGCACCCTGCATACCTTTGAACTCTTCGAGCCCCTGACCGAGTACACCCTGTGCAATATCAGGTGATTGTTTATGTATTACATTTATTACCGCCATTGAATTACAATCAAGTCCATACTCAGGATTGTCATAACCTATTTCTTTTACAGTTGATCTAACCACCTCCTGCACATCTATCACAGCATTTGAGCTAATCTCGCCCCCGACAAGCACCATACCAGTCGTCGTAAAAGCCTCACAAGCTACTCTTGAATCTGGATCCCCAGATAAGGCAGCATCCAGGATGGCATCAGAAACCTGATCAGCAATTTTATCGGGATGTCCTTCGCTAACGGATTCAGAAGTAAAAAGATATCTTCTCATTCCCATATATTAAACCTCACTCAAATTTTAGAAGAAGATTATAAGTTAATTTATTTAAAAATTCAACATTTAATTAATTTGTGACTTTATAATAGAAAAATCAGGGCGAGAAAAATAAAGGGGCTATTCCCCAGGGAATAGCCCATGCTACGGTTCTGTAAAGTATCTTTTATATGAAATATATCCATTCACACTGATTCCTCTTGAAAGACAACTCCCAAGAGGAACGCCAAAAAATCCCTCACAAGGAGGTTTACTATGGACAAAATTTCTTGTCCTAAATGTAATTCTACCGACCTTTACCACTATGGTAAAGAAAAACTCACTGTTTTACATTGGAGTACTTACACTTACACCTATGCCTTCCTGTATAACTTTAAAAGATTCACTCTCACTTAAATTCTACACCAGCACAATGCCTCGGCGTAGAAATAAAAGCCTATTACCCATATATGGAGGTATTCCTAAAATGTTTAATTTGACTTTTTATTTTTCATTTTTTATCATTTATACTTTACGAAACCTTAAATTTTTAAGTAGAGGTTTTATTTTAATGAATTGAGAATAAGAAATCAAAAATTTTAAAAAAAATTTTTTTATCTTAACTAACAGCCTGTATTTACTGGAATTATGCTAATTTAAATTATATTTGATATTGTGTTAAAAGCTTTTTAAAATATTAATAACTATATATCTACTGTATTTATTATGAAAAAATTTTTTTTGATTACCACTTTTTTATTTTGCTTTTGCTTTTCATTTTCAGATTTAAACCTTGATGCAGGAATATCTTCAGGCATCCTTCAAAATATTTTTCAAGATAGGGAAGAAAGTTTCTATGCAAAGTTTCAGTATGGTCTTGGATTTTACAATTATCTGAGGCTGGTTTATAACAGGTTTTTAGGTGTGGAGTTTGGTTTCCCTGGTTTTTATTACATTTTTAAATCTGACAGCAAAGGCTATTATTATTACCCTGAGAAAATGATAATACCATACTTTTTGAAGTTAAGAGGAATACTGGACTTTGAAAAATTTTATCTTACTTTTTCTGGTGGAGTTTATTTCCCATTCCAGATGATTGCTTCGTATTATTTTCCAAGATATTTTATTAGTGGTATAGGTGGTGATGCATCTATAAACTACAATTTGACAAAAAATTTCTCTGCTGGTCTTGGCATTGAATTTAGCTATTACTTTGATCCCTATGCGCTTATAAATTTTTCATCACAGATTTTTCTTAACTTAAACTACAGAGTTTTCTGATGAAAAAGATTTTAATTCTTTTAACTTTCATTTTGCTGCTAAATTGCTCATTAAAGTTCGAAACGAGCGAAGGAAAAAGGTATGGACTGGTATATGGTATTAACGATTATCAAACTGTAAGTGATTTAAATTGTGCAGTTAGTGATGCAGTTAGTATTTATTCTAATTTTATGAACTATGGCTATGAACTTATCCTAAGAACTGATTCAGAGGCTACCAAAAGTAATATTTCAAATGATATAGTTTCTACAGTTGCAAAATTACAACCCGAAGACACGCTTCTTTTCTATTTTTCAGGTCATGGCTTGCTTGAAAACGATATAAGTTACATAGCACCGTATGATGCAGACCTTAATAACATTGAGACTTTTATAAGTGAAATAGAACTTTTTCAATGGCTAAAAGAATCAAAGACTGAAAAAGTTCTATTGGTTTTTGACCATTGTTTTTCAGGGGCATACATAGCTTATAGAAGGTTTTTTGTTATGACGGCTTCAGAAAAGTATGAGTACTCATACGAATTTTCAAACATAGGTCATGGTCTTTTTACATATTATTTTCTTAAAGGTATGGAAAATAAAAGAGCTGATGTTACAGGTGATGGAATTGTAACTTTTTCTGAAATATTTTACTATGTGGAAAGGAATGTAACAAATACTGTATTTGACCAGCATCCACAGTTCCTTGGCAAGACGAATGTAGAGTATGTGTTGTTTTAGATAAGTCTTTTGGGCAAATTATGGACTTAAAAATTTAGGAAATTTTTATGCAAAGGTATTGAATAAGGGAAAGGAGAATATCATTTAGCGGATGGTAAACAAAGAACTTTACTATCGATGGGTGGGGGAGTTTTTTGCTCTTATGGCTTCTAAGGCAAGCTCTTCTGGTGAAGATAAACTTCATCTGATGCCCATTCTCAACTTCCGCCTTGATGAATTAAGCAAGCCTTATGAAATGTTTTAACTCTTCTTCATCTTTAGCCATACCAATATGACGAACAATGACTTGCCTTACCTTGCCATCCTTGCGAGTTTTTGTCCCGCGTTTTTGCCCATTTTCCGATGAAGTCGGGATAGGTAAAACACCCCCACCCTGTTTGTAACTTCAGGATTCCATTTCAGAAGCCTGAATTTTTCTTTTGTTTTTTACAAGCCTGTAGATATCGGGTAGATTTTTGACTATAATTTTATTCGCTGTTCTTTCAAGCCTTCCCATATTTACATATCTTACTACATACTTTTCGCATTCCTTAACATCCAGACCGCACCAGTGTGCAATATCTTCAACAGTAGTATTCTCAAGTTCTATGGGTTTATTGTCCTGATATGTAGCTGGGACTATGCCCTTCCATTCAACAAGCATAAGAATTGTATCAAGTACTTTTGCTTCATTTTCTTTCAGGGAGAGTATTTGAAGTCTTCTTGAAGCATCAAAGATTCTTTTTGATAGAATTTTTATTAAAGATAATGCCCATTTTGGATTTGTAGCCAGAAGCTCGTAGAAGTTGTGTTTTTTAAATACTGCAACCTTAACAGTTGTTTCAGCAATTGTGGTGGCGCTTCTTGGTGCATCCTCTATTATAGCCATTTCTCCAAAAATAGCGGGTGGTTCAAGAATATCAAGTGTTTTTTCTTTATTATCCTGAATCTTTGTGATTCTTACCTTGCCTTCTTTTATGATGTAGAATTCGTCTCCCTTTTCATACTCGCAGAAAATTATATCACCAGGATTATAGGTCTTTTCAAGTACATCCGGCATAAATCACCCCAGCAACCCAAGTCTTTCTTTTGCTTTTTTAGAAAGTTCATCTATAGGTGCTAACATTACAATCTTCTGAAGAATATTTTTTTCAAGTTCAGTTTTTTTGAGTTCCTTGTAAATATCAGCAAGTATAAATAAAGCCTGTTTTATCAAAATGGGTTTTTTTGAAGTTTTAATAAATTCAGAAATTTCCTGGGCGCATTTTTCAAATTCTTTCAGGTTGAATAACACCTGAAAATAAAGCATGTTAGCTTCATCCACCATTTCAGGATTTACATTTTGAGATATCGAAGAGAAAAACTCTTCCAGCATTTTTTTAGCATTTGTATAATCTTTTCCTGTGAAAAAACCTTTGGCTTTGTAAAACTTATCCATACATTCTCTTATGCCAAGGGGGGAATGAATATTTTCTTTTGAAGTTTTGATATCAACATTTTGAGTAACAGTTAGTAATTCCTCACCCGATATTTCACTCTTTATCATTTCATCTATAGGTTTGTAACTCTTTAAAAAACCTGTCCTTAATGCTTCTTCTGCTATTTCTATTCTGTATTTTGCCTCACCGGCAATATTCGTATCGGGATACTGTTCCAGATACCTTTTATACACTTGAATTGCCTGCTTGTACTGTTTATTGTTCAGATAATACTCTCCAATCTTAAAGAGACCTATATTTGGAGGGTAAAGGATATTGTTTCCCAAATAATTATTTACCTTTATACCTAAGTTTCTTAATTGATTGGATAAAACTCTTAATAGCCTTTTAAGTAATTCCACGTTTGTGGCCACATAATTTTCGAATTCCTGGACCTTGAATTCTATGGTTACAACATCAGTAATAGCTTCCGCCACTTCGTCCCTTGTGTGTCCAATTATAGCAGATTTTAGCCCGAAGAATTCACCAATAGAAATGGTTTTGACTATTTTTTCTCCGCTTTCAGGCTGAATATAGCTTATATCAACTCTTCCTGATTTTAACACATAGATGGAATCACCAATCTCATGGTCAAAATAAATTATTGAACCTGAGGTAAATTTTCTTTCTACTGGCATTTAAGCACTCTAATATATTATACTATCAACTGGTAAAAAAGGTAAAATTTTATTGTACCCAATTCTTTGATAAATTCTTTTGAAAACCTTACTTAAATTTCCCCATAAAATTCTTTCTTTACCTTTTATGCTAATATGCTCATAGCCCTTTGTTTTTTCTAAACCTGAGAAATACTCTGGATAACCATATAAGGGTTTCCCTTCTATTATTACAAGTTCTATATCATTAAACCATGATTTGACAAGTGCTTCGTATGGATCTACATATTTACCTGCTTTTATGACAACTAAATTCGCAAGAAAGCCTTCCTCAATCATTCCAGTATTTTTTAATCTCAATGCTTTAGCAGGATTTACTGTCACCATTTCAACCAGTTTTTTATATTCAAGCTCCTCATTGTATATTTTTTTATAAAGTGAGTACGCAAATTTCATTTCATCAAGAATATTAAGTCCACCGGACATAGGTGAGTCCGTTCCCAGACTTACATTTATATTTCTTTTTAAAAGACTTTTTATGTTGGTTGTCTTTTTAAACATAAAATAGTTGGAGGATGGACACCATACCACATTTGCATTTGCCCGTGCAATCTCCATTATATCTGATTCACTGAAAGAAATACCGTGAACTAATACAGTGTATTCATCAAGGGCATTTAATTCTTTCAAAATGTTTACTCCAAGACAGGCTTCTTCATCAAAACCCTCCTGAATGTGTGTAATAAAAGGAATGTCTTTTTCTTTTGCCTCATTGTGTTCTGTGGTTATACCTCTTCCCCATCTTAAGTCATAGCTGGTGATTTCATGTTCAAGTGTATAATCCTTTAGGACTTTTATTGGCATTAACTCTATGAATTCCTGATTAACCGCATGGGGAATATGATCTGAAACTATTGTTACTCCCGAAATCAGATTTTTGTAAGCCCCCAGAAAATAAAGATCAATATTATCAATTTTATTCCTTTCCTGATAAATGGGATGGCTCTTAAGATCCTCATCCCATGGCAACCAGTTTATATATGGGCCATCACCAATTCTGGGATAATACGAGCCAAGCAGGTGATCGTGAGCATTTATTAAGGAAGGAAAAATAAAACACTTCTTTTTTAACTCAATTTTACAATCTACTTTTTCCTCAATTTTACCTATTTTAGCAATTTTGTTTTTTTCAATTAAGATATCCGCATCATAAATTATCTTAATTGGTGTAACCAGAATACCACCTTTAATCAGCAATTTCACAATTTTTCCCCTGGACACCTGATTCTTTCTTGACTTTTTTTTCGGAAAACTTTCGTGATAACTAAAATTGTACTTCAATTTCTGCCACCTGAGTGTTAAATTTTATTTTTATTCTTTTAGTTTTTGTAACATTAAAAAAATTTGATAATTGCTTATTTTCTGATTAAAATAATTTTAAAAAACTTAAGGTACAGGAATTTCATGGAAGAGGTAAAAGAAAGCTTAAACTTTATTGAGGAAATAGTCCAGCAGGATATAATGAATAAAACCTATAAAAGCATAGTGACAAGATTTCCTCCCGAACCTAATGGTTACTTACACATAGGACATGCAAAGGCTATATGTATAGATTTTGGGCTGGCAGAAAAATATGGAGGCAGGTGTAATCTAAGGATGGATGATACCAATCCAGCCAAGGAAGATGAAGAATATGTGGAAGCCATTAAAGAAGATGTCAGGTGGCTTGGATTCAACTGGGATGGGGATGTGAAATATGCATCCGACTACTACGATAGATTGTATGAATGTGCTGTTGAACTTATAAAAAAGGGAAAGGCATATGTTTGTGATCTTTCACCTGAAGAGATAAAGGAATATAGAGGAACTCTTACTGAACCCGGAAGGGAAAGCCCTTACAGAAATAGAAGTGTGGAGGAGAATTTATCCCTGTTTGAAAGAATGAAAAACGGAGAATTTCCTGACGGTAGTAGATGTCTTCGGGCTAAAATTGATATGTCATCCGGGAATATAAACTTAAGGGATCCCGTTATATACAGAATAATGAGGGTGCCACACTATAGAACAAAAGATAAGTGGTGTATATATCCCACTTATGATTTTGCCCATCCACTTTCTGATTACTTTGAAGGAATAACTCATTCACTCTGTACTTTAGAGTTTGAAGATCACAGGCCACTGTATAACTGGTTTTTAGAGAATCTATTTGACCCTCCTTTGCCCAAACAGATAGAGTTTGCAAGATTAAATCTTACATATACAGTTTTGTCAAAGAGAAAACTTCTTACACTTGTGGAAGAGGGTTTTGTAGATGGATGGGATGATCCAAGAATGCCGACTCTGAAAGGATTGAGAAGGAGGGGTTATACACCTGAGGCAATAAAAAATTTTATAAAGATGGTTGGTGTATCAAAATCAAACAGTGTTGTAGATATTTCAATGCTTGAGTATGCTATAAGAGAGGACTTGAACAAGAAAGCTTTAAGAAGGATGGTGGTTTTAAATCCCCTTAAGGTTATTATAGAGAATTATCCTGAGGATAAAGTAGAATATTTTGAAGCAGAGAATAATCCTGAAGATCCTTCTGCTGGCAAGCGAATGATCCCATTTACAAGGGAAATCTACATAGAGAAAGATGACTTTATGGAAAATCCTCCCAGAGGATATTACAGGTTATATCCTGGTAATGAAGTGAGATTGAAGTATGCATACTATATAAAGTGCAATAAGGTTATAAAGGATGAAAGGACCGGTGAAATTGTAGAGCTTATATGCAGCTATGACCCTGAATCAAGAGGTGGAGGAACTCCTGATGGAAGGGTTGTAAGAGGAACACTTCACTGGGTGAGTGCAAAATTTGCGAAGAAAGTTGAAGTGAGATTGTATGACCATCTGTTTAAAGTACCTAACCCCGGTGAAAATGGAAAGGATTTCAGGGAAGAGATAAATCCAGATTCACTTATAATTCTTGAGAATTGTTATGCTGAACCCTCACTACTGGAAGCAAAGGTTGGAGAGAATTATCAGTTTTTGAGACTGGGTTATTTTTGTCTTGACTACAAAGCTTATAAAGAAGGAAAAATTGTTTTTAATAGAACTGTAACTTTGAAGGATAGCTGGAGTAAGATTCAGAAAAACTTGAAAAATAATTAAAGGAGCAAAAATAAATGGAATTTAAAGTAAAGGATATTTCCCTTGCAGAACTCGGTAGAAAAAAGATTGAAATTGCCCAGAAAGAAATGCCCGGTCTTATGAGCATCAGAGAAAAGTATTCAAAAGAAAAACCTCTTAAAGGAGTAAGAATTTCTGGTTCACTTCATATGACTGTAGAGACGGCGGTTTTAATTGAAACACTTGTTGAACTGGGCGCTGAAGTTAGATGGGCAAGTTGTAATATTTTTTCCACACAGGATGATGCTGCTGCTGCTATTGCAAAAAGAGGAATTTCTGTTTTTGCCTGGAAGGGGGAGACACTTGAAGAGTATTGGTGGTGTACGAAGCAGGCTCTTACATTTCCAGGAGGAAAAGGCCCAATGCAGGTGGTAGATGACGGGGGTGATGCAACGCTTTTAATTCATCTTGGTTATAAGGCTGAAAATAATCCAGAAATTTTGAATAAAACACCATCAAATAAAGAAGAGGCTATTATTTTTTCACTTCTCAAAGAAACCCAGAGGAATGAACCTGGTTTCTGGCATAATGTTGTAAAAGAACTCAATGGTATTTCAGAAGAAACAACAACAGGGGTAAGAAGACTCTATCAGCTTATGGAGAAAGGGGAACTTTTAGTTCCAGCAATAAATGTAAATGACTCAGTTACAAAGTCGAAGTTTGATAACATATATGGATGTCGTGAATCTTTGATTGATGGGATAAAGAGGGCTACTGACATAATGATAGCCGGCAAAGTTGCTGTGGTTTGCGGATATGGAGATGTGGGAAAAGGCTCTGCTCAGGCTTTAAGAGGAATGGGGGCAAGAGTTATAGTTACTGAGGTAGATCCCATCTGTGCTCTGCAGGCAGCTATGGAGGGCTATCAGGTAACAACAGTTGAGGACACCCTTGGAATTGCTGATATTTATGTAACAGCAACAGGTAACTGTGATGTGATAACCATTGAACATATGGAAAAGATGAAGGATGGTGCTATAGTTTGTAATATCGGCCACTTTGATGATGAAATTCAGGTTGATAAACTCAATGCTTATCCTGGTATTAAGAGAATAAACATAAAACCTCAGTTTGATAAATATATTTTCCCTGATGGACATTGTATATATCTTTTAGCTGAAGGGAGACTGGTTAACCTGGGATGTGCCACAGGACATCCATCTTTTGTGATGTCAAATTCTTTTACAAATCAGGTGCTTGCTCAAATTGATCTGTGGAAAAATAGAGGTAAATATGAAAAGAGAGTCTATAGATTACCAAAGCACCTCGATGAGGAGGTGGCAAGACTTCATCTTGAAAAAATTGGAGCAAAACTTACAAAACTTACTCCAAAACAGGCTGAGTATTTAGGTGTCCCGGTAGAAGGTCCTTATAAGCCAGAACATTACAGATATTAATTCTAAAGAAAGAGCTACTTCTGGTTCATAAATAAGTGTATTCAGACTACAGGTTTTAGTGTTTCAGAAAGGTATTGAAGGTATTGGTTGTAAATTTAAGCTTAAAGGTTTGTCAGTAAGATATGTAAAACTTTGGCACTTCTTCTTTGCATTCAAACAATTCTGGAGGAAGGTAGTGGCAAATATTTAATGGTGATAGGTAAAAGGACTGGATTAAAAAACAAGATTAATTCCCTCTGATAGAAAAAGATAAAACGGGCATATCGAAGAATATTTTAGCTATGTATTATTTTCAGATATTCAAAATAGACTAAAAATGGAACTTTTTAAAAAAAGTTTTAAAAACTACCACAGAAGGCAAACAGGTGAAAGTAATAAAAATTTTTAGAGTATAGTGTATAAAAAATCTATGAAATTAATTCTAAAATTTAAAAGAAAAAAGAAATTTAACGAAATTGTTTTGCTTTTTTCAGCAATGGGAATAAATTTTAGGGTTCTTAAGGAGGGAGATTATAAAATTATTGTAGTTCCTGATGAGGAGAGAGAGAAAGCTTTAAGGGAAATAGCTCTTTACAGAAAAGAGAATGTCTTATATTACTTTAGGGAGGAAGAAAAAAGTTATGTAGAAAGAAGAGCACTAATTTATTATTCGATCATCATTTTATTTTTTTCTCTCTACTTATTTCAGATGATTGATGTAAATTTTTTACCGGAGTATGACTTAAAAGGTTTAGGAGCTCTTGTGATCGAGAGGACAAAAAATTCTGAATTTTACAGACTTGTTACTTCTCTAACTTTGCATGCAGATTTTGTACACTTGCTTTCCAATGCTTTTTTTGGAGGTATTATCTGTTATTTTTTGTTTCAGTATACAGGGATAGGATTTGGCTGGTTTATGGTAATGCTTTCCGGTATAATGGGAAACTTTGTAAATATTTTTTTTCATGAAAATAATTTTGTTTCTTTTGGTTCTTCCTCTGCATTTTTTGGTGCTCTTGGAATACTTACCTCAACTGGAATTTATGAAAGAAAGGGAGTGCAGGTTTCTAAGGGGTATTTTCTACCTCTTGCATCCGCTGTGGCTATATTCAGTATGTTTGGTGTTTCACCTGAAAGCGACATCGGAGGTCATCTGTTTGGTTTTGTTTCAGGGCTTATCCTTGGGGTTTTGTTTTCATTAATTAAAGGAAAACTTTCGAAAAGAAAGATGCTTTTTTCTGCGTTAAGTATATTTCTCGGGATTTTTTCACTTTTTACAGTTGTAATTTCATGGTATCTTGCTTTCAAGAATTTTAAGCCATAGATTTGAAAGAGTTTGCTCATTTCTTTTTGAGGCGAAAAATATGATTTTTCCACCTCCATTGTGATTAAGTAGATTTTTTTCAGTTAAAATTCTTTTCAGATTTCTTGTGGTTCCTTCGTTTCCATCAATTAAGGCTATAGAATTCCCAAGTATTTCATGAAAGATTTTTTTGAAATAAATAAAATGTGTACATCCTAAAACAATTGTATCAAATTCTTCAATTTTTATTTTTGAAAATTCATTTTTTATATAATCTTTTACTTCATCACCTTCAAAATTAAGGTTTTCGGCAAATTTTACAAGTTTATCAAGCGGGAGGGTTTCAACTCTGTGTTTTCTGTCGTATGTAGTAATAAGATTTTTAAGCTTTTCTTCCTTCAATGTAAGACTTGTAGCAGTCACAAGTATTTTTTTGTCAGTCTCTTTTTCTAGTGCTGGCTTTACTGCTGGTTCCATTCCAACAATGGGGAAGGAAAACTCCCTTCTTAAGTCAGCAACAGCAACACTTGTGGCCGTGTTGCAGGCCAGTACAAGGATCTTTATGTCCTGATTTGCCAGAAAATTTACAGCGTCAAAGACTAACTTTTTTACTGTTTCCTTGGGTTTTGTCCCATAGGGTACATTATCAACATCGGCAAAATAGATATAATCTTCTTCTGGTAAAATCTTCAGTGCTTCTTTAAGCACTGTAAGTCCGCCAATTCCAGAATCAAAAAATGCGATTTTAGAAGCCTCTGTCAAAGGTTAACTCCTGTTTTCTGCTTATGCTTTAAATAGAAAATATTTTAAATCTGATTTGTTAAAATTTCAATGTTTAATTTTTAGCTGTTTTCAGGTAGTTAATCAGAGCAAGCAAGCCCAATTCATAAGAATAAGCACCGAAGCCGGCAATTGTACCGATGGCTATGTCAGAAAAAAATGATTTCTGTCTGAAACTTTCTCTTTTATATATGTTTGAAAGGTGTACTTCAACAAATGGAATATTAACGGAAAGGATGGCATCTCTGATTGCTATAGAAGTATGCGTATAAGCACCAGGATTTATTAAAAGCCCCTTTGCTATCAGTCCCTCCCTTTGTATGAAGTCTATAATCTCTCCCTCATGATTTGACTGAAATGCTTTGAGGTTGTAACCAGCATCTTTTGCTTTCAACTTAAGGTTTTCTGTTATTTCATTAAGGGAAGTCTTCCCATATTTATCTGGTTCTCTTATACCAAGCATATTTAGATTTGGACCATTAATGAAAAGAATGTTGCTACTCATACATTTCCTCCTGTAATTTTAAAGCGTATTTCTGGACTTTGCTTACAGAAATCGATATACCTTTATTCACACGCTCAACTTTTTTCTCTTCAATGTATGATTTTTCCTCCACGAAAAATTTTTCAACAAGATAATAGAATTTATTGTATATCTTTTTTACCTCTTCTTTTCCAATATTTCCAATTAAAATGTAAGTTTTTGTTTCTTCAGAAGTTGGAATATAATACAATAGTTCATCATAGTTTGATAACTTACTGGTTATAGTTATAATTGCAATATTTTTATAGAAAAAATAGCTGAAATCTTTGTTGAAAATGGAATTTTCAATATAATAATTCGAGTTAAAACTTAAGACTTTGAACACAGGTATAATGATTGTTGAAGAAAGAATTTTTTCGTTCATTTTATAAAATGAAATAAACTTTGATAACTCCACTTCGCTTTCCGGGGAAAATAGTACCAGAAATGCACAATCTTTTTTTAACTCAAAACTTTTTCCAATTGATGCAAGTGAAAAAGAAAATTCAAACTCCTTCCCATAAGGCACTGTTCTGATACTACCTTCTTTTTTTATTCCAGGGGAATAAAAATAGTAAAATTTATATCTTGCTCCTTCTTCAAGGTTTGAAAAGATCATTTTGTGTGAAAAAGAATTATCTTTTTCCTCTCTTATCCAGTCCACATTTTCTACCATACTGAAATAGACCTTTGTGGAAGAAGAATTTTTTGTGAAATAATTTATAGAAATATTTTTAAAAGATGGATCTTCGGGCAAAAAAATGGGCCCCACCTCAAAATCTAATTTTCTATTATTTTTTATGTTTGTATCGGAAACAGATGCACATCCTGAAAGTAAAAGCAAAACAAATATAAAATTGTAAATCTTTTTTAACATATCATCTCCTTTTTTTTAAACTATCGGAAAAATTTTGAAGTTATAAGGTAATTTCAGTCATTATTTTTAAACTGATTGTTAAGCCATTTTTGTTTTGCTTCTGATTCCATAAGAGCCTGATTTAGCTTGCCATATTTTTTCCTTAATTCAATTTCGTACTCAGCAAGTTTTTTATTCATTTCTTCCACATCTTTTTCCTTTTCTCTGATCTTTCTTTCATTGTTTGCAATTTTCATTTCAATAAAGCTTCCTTTTCCAATAGCAGTCTTAAGCGATTGGGAAATATTTACAGCCACTCCACTATCCTTGAAAAGGTCGCCATCAAGATCATTTGCAAAAATCTGTTCAACCCCGTTTAATCTGGTTTTTAATACACCTCTAAATTTTTCAAGATCTATCTGTAAAAGCCCCATTTTTGCAGATGTCCATTCATCTGACTGGGCACTGAATGTTCCTGTTCTTTTTGTATAAATGCCGATTTGTTCAAGTACTGTAAGTTCTCTTCCATAGTCTGTTTTGTAAGAATTTCCAGGGATTTGTCTTAACTTGTTCTTAAGTGATATAAAACTATTTTCTGCCTGATAAATGCCCTTCTTTAAGTCCTCAGGTTTTCTTTCGTGAAGAGGGGTTTTATCCAGATTGGGTTCTGTAAGAATGTAAAGGTATTCCATTGTTTTGTTATATGCGTCAATCCAGTCAAGAATGGCCTCTTCTATCTTTTTATAATTATAATCTACACTTACTTTGATGGGACTGGTTGTTTCTCCTTTCAAATTTAGAGTTACTCCATCGATTACATCATCTATGTTATTTTTGTCCCTTTTTATTTCTACGCCATCAAGCTCAAAAATTGCATCACAGGCTTTTGTAATTGGATTTTTTGGGGTAAATTTTCTCTCTTCTAATTCACTGAAGATTCGTACATTAGCGACCTTTATTTCTCTATCTGTATTTTTATTTTCTATGGTAATTTTTTCTATCTGATTTTTATTAAATTTTTCAAGTGAAAATTTAAAATTTCCATTTGTCTGAAACTGCAGGGTAAATTTCTCTCCATTTGTAAAGTGTAACACTATATAATCAATAAAATTGGAAATTACCTCCTTTGGTTTTTCTTCAATATCAAGTATGAGGCTTCCACCACTTACAACTACATTACTTATCTGGACAGGTTCCATCAAAACAAGCTCTCCATTTTCATTTGTAAAATAGCTTTTTCTTTCCCCTTCAGCACCGAAGTAATTTATATCAAAATCCAGGGATAGAAAATAGTTTTCATTTATGTTTTCTTTCAAAGGCTTTTCAATAAGAGTGTTTTCCGGTAATGAAACAGCAGTTTTTGTAATCACAGGAGAACCGGATAACACATTTACATTATCAAAGTAGATAGGTTTATCAAACTTTTTTTCCTGTGATTTTGTAAGCATACCTATTTCAAGCAAAACATCAAGTTTGCCATCAAAATAGATTTTATTCTCTTTACCGGTTTTTTTACCGGTTATAACAAGGATAGCAGTTGTAGGTGTATCATTTATAATTCTTACATCAAGAAGCCCGGGATTTGCTTCTTTTAAGGTTTCATAGAGCTGATAAATTGTTCCACCCTTGAAAATCACAGGGATTTTTTCTTTTCCTAAATATACTGTAAATTCTGACGGGGGTAGTACCTTGTTTCTTGGAATTGAATCGCTTGCAAATGAGTCTGGCCTGGCAATCTGGTTTATTTTTATGTTGTAATCCTGTTTTTTTGCCTTCCTTGTGGCAAAAACTTCTATTAAATCAGGATTCGGGGATACTCCCTCCATTTCTCTAAAAGGAGATTGGTAATCGAAGAGTTTTCTGGATTTTTCGTCTAAGTTTCTGAGATAGCCAGAAAAATCTTTGATTATACTATTTTCTATTTTGTAATCCTCAGCTTCAAGTTTTTTCTGCTCGATGGGAATTTGTTTTACATAGAGAAGCTTCTGGATGATATCCTCTGTGTCTATTTTTTCCTTTACACCAGGAAGGGAAAAAAAGGGTTTTGTGTTTTTCTTTTTCTCTTCTTCTTTTTCGGAAATGTATTTCGACTGGGAAAATAAATTCACAGAGAAAATCATTATAAAAATGAAAAATAAAGTTTCCTTTTTCATTTTATCCTCTGAAAATAAATACAGGACTCTTTTCTAATTTCGGAAATTTTATATTATTTATAATAAATAATTTCTTTTTATTTGACAATAATTTTTTAAAAATTTTAACGGAAAAATTTTGGTTTTATTCCTTTTATGGCAAATTAAATTAATTTTTTTCACAAATTGAAATAAATTCATTTATATGGTATTATTATTTTAATAGTTAATTGTAAAGAGGTATTTAAGTGAAAGTTTTATTTATAGGCGGGACAGGTATTATCAGTTCAGCTGTTTCTGAGCTTGCTTTAAAGCAGGGAATAGATCTCTACCATTTTAACAGGGGAATGAGTTTTAGAAAGATTGATGGGGTAAAAAATATAAGAGGAGATATTAGAAATCCCAAAGAAGCAAAAGAAATATTATCCAGCTACAATTTTGATGTTGTTGTTGACTGGATTGCCTTTACTCCTGAACATGTAAAGTTAGATGTTGAGATTTTTAGAGATAGAGTAAAGCAGTATATTTTTATAAGTTCAGCTTCAGCATATCAAAAACCCGTAGAAAAACTTCCTATTACCGAGAATACTCCACTTTCAAACCCTTACTGGCAGTACTCCAGAGATAAGATTGCCTGTGAAAATTTGCTTTTCGAGGAATATAGAAAAAACGGTTTTCCTGTTACCATTGTAAGGCCTTCTCACACTTATGATAAAACTTTAATACCTGTTGACTGGGGTTACACCACACTTTACAGGATGAAAAAGGGGAAAAAGACAATTATTCATGGTGATGGTACCTCTCTATGGGTATTGACCCATCACAAAGATTTTGCTACAGGTTTTTGCGGACTTCTTGGTAATGAAAAGGCTATAGGTGAAGCTTTCCATATAACGGGGGATGAACTTCTTACCTGGAATAAAATTTACCAGCTTATGGCAAGGGAATTAAAGGTTGAACTTGATTCTATTCATATACCTTCAGATTTAATTGCAAAGTTTGATCCAAGGATGGGAGCAAGTCTTCTTGGAGACAAGGCATGGAGTGTGATTTTTGATAACACAAAAATAAAAAAATTTGTGCCTGAATTTAAACAGACCATTCTGTTTGAAGAGGGCGTAAAAGAAATTATAGATTTTTACGAGACACACCCTGAATTTCAAAAAGTGGATGAAGGCCTTGACCGGCTTATAGATGAAATTGTAGAAAGATATTCTAAAATATAAAATCTATATTTGGAGGGATTTTATGAATAGAAAAGTAAGCTACATAATTTTGTTTATACTGTGTTTTTCTTTTCTTTTTGCAGCAGAAGTTTCTAAGAAAAAGGAAATAGCTGTGTTACCGGTTTTTTCTTCTTACGAGTTACCCACAGGGGCAGCAATGTATTTTGATGATGTAATGATAGGAACGTTAAGTAAGATGGGTAGATTTGAGGTGATAGGTTATCAGTACAGACTTGATTATAATTCGGCAGAGAAATTTATTCAGAAAATACAGGAGTTGAAAAAACAGGCTCTGATGAAAAACCCGCAGTATATGGATGTTGATTTAGGAGTTGTGGTTATTCCAGCCAATGAAATGGAAAGACTTGTAAATTCTTTCTTCATTTTTGTACCTTCTATTACTGGATTTCATACAAGGCAATATCAGGTAGAGGTAAAGGCAAAGGATGCAAGAGGAAAGATACGGGTCAAATTTGTTACAGAGTATGAAGCTATAGTAAATGTTTCAATCAAAATTATTACTGCTGAAGGAAAATTAATGGATACATATAATTCATCTCAGAAGTCAACTTCTCAGAACAATATGATGGAGGCCTACCAGAGTGCAATAAATAGTGCAATTTCTGGACTTTCTTTCTTTTTAAGAAATGTTGAGGAATTTAAGATCAAATCACAGATAGTAGATATAAAAGGTGGCGATGTATATATTGAACTAGGAGGAAACATCGGGATAAGGCCAGGGTATGAATTTATTATTCAAAGGGAAGAAAAAGTAATGGATAAGTTTACTGATAAAGTAACTGTTGGGCTTTTAAGAACAAAGGAAATAAGAAATGAGTATTCAATAGCCTCGGTAATATCTGGAAATCCAATCGTAGGGGATCAGGTTGTTGAGGCTCCGCTAACCGGAGGCAGGTTTAATCTCTGGCTTGGAGCAATGCCAATGAATGTACCTTCCGACACTCTTGTAATAAAGTATGCTGGTTTATTTGAAAGTAAAGAAAAATTCTCAAAATCTTCTTACGCATTTGCTTTAGGAATAGATCTTGAAAGTGAAATAGGATATGCTTTTCTGTTAGATTTAGCCTTGGGACTTTATATTAACAATCCCTTTGCCTTTAATTTTGATGTTGGGCTGGGTTATGAGTTTTATTTAGGTATGTTCAGTTTTACTGCTGGCCTTGATTTTTCTATTGTTGGTATTTATAAATATCTTGGCAGGCTTGACAATAATAGCTACTACGGCATAAGTATTGAAGGTACTAAATTTTACGAAGACATTGACGTAAGTCTGGAGGGAGGAACTTTTGGATTGAAACCAAAACTGACTTTCAACTATCAACCAACCCAGAGGTTTAAGGTAAGGGCTTTTGGTGGTTTTGCACTTTATTTTCTGCCTGTTTACTGGTTGAGATTTGAGGAGGTAACATCCGATGAGGATAAAAGCAGTACAACAGTAGATGTTAGTGATCCTGATGTTGGGTTCTATGTTGACGAAAGTAAAGTTGCAGACTTTCCTATAAATTTTTCTGGATTTTTTGGTGGGATAGAATTTATTTTCAGGTTTTAAGTAAGTGCTAAAAATATTAAGTAAAAAACTAAATTAATAGTGGTAATATTAACTTAGTAAAAAAGGGAGAGTGATATGGATGAAGTGAGAAAACCTGCTGTTGCAGGGCTTTTTTACCCCGAGGATAGTGTTAACCTGAAAAGGATTATCAGTAATTTTATTTCAAGCGTTCCTGATGAGGTGATTGACTATTTCAAAAAGAACTCTATAAATGACATTTTTTCTATAATAGTTCCTCACGCTGGGTATGTTTATTCCGGGCTTGCCGCTGCATATGGTTTTTCCTTAATCAAAAAGAAAAAATATGACACAGTGATACTTATTGGTCCAAGCCATTACACATACTTTGAGGGTTTTGCCCTTCCTTATTACAAGAGTTTTCTTACCCCACTGGGAGAAATAGAAATTGACAGTGAACTTTCACACCTCATTATGGAAAAAGGGAAGGGAACTTTTGATTATTCCAAGAATGCACATTTAAGAGAACACAGTCTGGAGGTAGAATTACCTTTTTTACAGTTTGTACTGGAGGGAAACTTCAAAATATTACCCATACTTATGGGTGAACAGACTATAAAATTTGCTCAGGATGGAGCTGAGATTCTAACAGGTGTACTTTCTTCTTATGAGAAAAGTTATGTAATTGTAGTTTCCTCTGATCTCTCTCATTATCATAATTCAAGAATAGCAGAAGAAATGGACAGGAAGTGCATTAATGTAATAAAAGAAATGAATGCCAGAAAATTAATTGATATGGCTTTAAGCGGAGAAATTGAAGCCTGCGGGGCAGGTCCAATTGCTACAATGCTAATTCTTGCTGTAAAAATGAATAAGGAAAATGCCAAGGAACTCATTTATACCCATTCAGGTTATACTTCAAACGATTATGACAGGGTTGTTGGCTATACTTCAATAGCAATCTGGTAGGTTTTAAAAATGGGAAAAATACTCAGTATTGAGTGGTTAAACATAATTAAAAATATCGTAGATATCTGTGCCGTAGCTTATCTTTTTTACTTTCTATACAGTATTTTTGAGAATACCAATTCAGTAAGTATTCTGAAGGGATTTATAATAATTTTGATTCTCAATATCATTGCAAAGTTTGCAGGTCTTAAAACTCTTGAAGGAATTTTTCAGTATGTAATGAATAATTTCGTTTTACTGATAGTAGTACTTTTTCAACCTGAAATACGTAAAATCTTAAACAGAATCGGGCAGAGTGGAATTGCAGGAATAAAATCGAAATTCTCCAGGGGGGTTGTAAACGAAATTTCACAGGCTGTTGCAAAAATGGCGGAGGAAAAAGTTGGGGCTCTAATACTTATAGAACAGAATGTAGGATTGAAAGACTTTATTGAAGGAGGAGTGATTCTCAACTGTGATGTTTCAAAAGAAGCAATATGGTCTATTTTTTACAAGGGCAATCCACTTCACGATGGAGCGATAGTAATATCTGAAGACAAAATTCTTGCTGCAAGGGTTTTGATTCCCTCAATTGTTTGTGACACAAAAGAAAATAAAGACTCAAATTTTGGTACAAGACATAGAGCTGGGATGTATGTTACACAGGATACAGACGCTGTAGCTATAGTGGTTTCTGAGGAAAAGGGTTCCATTTCTCTGGGATATAAGGGAAAGTTTGAATTTAACCTTTCGACTGAAAATTTTGTAAGGAGATTAAATGAAATCCTTGGTATTTCAGAAAATGATAAATAGATTTTCAAAAGAATGGAAGAAAATAATTTTTTCTACATTCCTTGCTTTAATTTTCTGGTTTTCCACAGTCAGGCTTAGTTATATAGAAAAAAAAGTTAACCTTCCTTTGACCTATAAAAATCTACCCTCAAATTTTGTGATCTTAAATGGCTATGAAACAAATGTTACTGTGCTGATAAAAGCAAAAGAAGATTTTTTCAATAATCCAAATTTTACCAATGTAGTAAAGGCTTTTGTATATCTTGATAATGCCAGAACTGGAAATAACCTTTATCCAGTAGACCTTGTCCTTAATGCACCGATTCAGGATTTTTCTGTGAGACTATTAAAAGAGGAGGTAAAGTTAAACATTGATTATATTAATTCAAACTATATTGGAATTAAGCCTAACATAGTTGGTATCCCCTCAAGGGGTTATTTTGTTGATGAAATAATTTTGCAAAAAACCAATATTCTGGTTATCGGCCCAGCAAGTTTACTATCAAAACTTGAATGTCTTTCAACCTCTCCTGTTTCTGTGGAGAATATTACAAATAGTCTTATTACCAATGTATCACTGGTTTTGAGTGATATTTTTTCTACGCCCGAAAGTACAGATGTGGAAATGAAAGTGATCGTAAAATCAGTAGAAAAAATGAGTAATCTTTAAAAAACAATAAAAAATATTGTAAAAAAAAACTATATAAGTTATAATCTAAAAGTAACGTTGAGAAAGATCTGGGAGTAAAAGATGAGGGGCTATGAGGAATTTGAGCAAATTTCCGAAGAAGAGTTGTGGGATAGATATTCAAAAACTAAGGATCAAAAAATTAGAAATTATTTCATTGAAAAGTATGCTCCTCTCGTAAAGTATGTAGCTGGCAGAGTGGCAATGAATGTGCCAAATACTGTTGATTTTAATGACCTTGTAAGTTATGGAGTGCTTGGTTTAATTGATGCCATTGATAAGTTTGATCCGAAAAGAGAGATAAAATTTAAAACTTATGCTGTCACAAGAATAAGGGGGTCAATATTTGATCAGTTAAGGGCTATTGACTGGCTTCCAAGGTCAGTTAGACAGAGGGCAAAAGAAATAGAAAAGGTTATTGCGGACCTGGAAGGAAAATTGGGGCGTTCCCCTACTGATGAGGAAATTGCAGAGGCTTTGGGGTTAAGTCTTCAGGATTTTCACAATTTGCTTTTAAGGGTGAGTGGCAATGCTTTGATTTCCATGGATGATAGCTGGCTTCTCAATGATGGCAGTGATAATGCTCCTCTTTCCATAGAAGAAACACTGGAAAGCTCAGATACATATAATCCGGACATTGCTGCCGAAAAGGAGGAAATAAAAAAAATTATTGCAAAAACCTTAATGGATCTTCCTGAAAGAGAAAAGCAGGTTTTAATTCTTTACTATTATGAAGGTCTTACATTGAAAGAGATAGGTACAATATTAAATGTAACAGAATCAAGAGTATCGCAGCTTCACACCAAGGCTATAATGATACTCAGAAGCAAACTTGAAAAGATTAAAAGCAGTCTTTCAAAATAAAATCTTTTTTAAAAGGAGATGAGATAATGAATATTACCTACACTTCCAGAAGTGGTAATATTACTGATGAGATGAAAGAATACCTTGAGAAAAAATTTAAGAAGTTTAAGTTTTATTATGAACAAATTATAAATATCCAAGTAATATTTTCTAATGAAAAAGGTAGGTACAGTGTAGAATTAAAAGTTTCTGCAAATCATGATACATTTTTTGCCGAAGCTTCAGCTCCTACTTGGAGAGAAAGCTTTGATGAAGTGATAGATAAAATTGAAAGGGAAATAAAAAAGAAAAAGGATAAAATAACTGATCATCATTTATAGGGGAAACTTATGCAAGAGGAGATGACCTCTCCTAAATTAACTGTAATTGACTTCTTAAAAAGAATCAAAAACAATGATAATGATTTGAAACTTGAGCTTATAGCAGGAGAGGGTGGATTATCAAGGGAAATCCTAACCGAGGAAATAAATAGACCCGGGCTTGCACTGGCAGATTTTTATGAACACTTCGCATACAACAGAGTTCAGGTGTTAGGAAGAGGTGAAGTTGCGTACATAAATAAGCTTATTAAAGAAGATAAGATCGAGCTCTTAGAGAAGTTTTTCAGTTATAAGATGCCTCTATGTATAATAACCTATGGAGTAGAAGTTAATAAGGTTTTAATAAATATTTGTAATAAGCATAATGTTCCCTTGTGTAGAACTAAGCTACCTACAAGGGAATTTATATCTTTACTTTCGGTTTTTCTTGCGGATTACTTTTCTCCTTTTATCCTTGTGCATGGGGATTTTGTTTCAATATATAATATTGGGGTTTTAATTACCGGCAAAAGCGGTATAGGAAAGAGTGAAGCTGTTTTGGGACTTATAGAAAGGGGACATAGATTCATATGTGACGATCTTGTAAAGATTAAAAAGGTAAGAAAAGCAAAGGGATTTGAACTATACGGTGAACCGGGGGCAAACTATGGCCCTTTTCTCGAGATAAGAGGAATTGGAATTATAAATGTATCAAACTTTTTTGGTGAAGGAAGGGTTTTGAAATCTGAAAAACTTGACCTGATAGTAGACCTTCATGAATGGGATAGTACCTATGAATATGATAGGTTGGGACTTGAAGAAAAATACGAAAATATACTAGGAATTAATGTAACAAAAAAACAAATTCCTGTTAGTCCCGGAAGAAATATTTCTTTATTGATTGAAGTAGCAGCATACAGGGAGATAATGTTGAAAGCTGGATACAATTCGGCAATGGAGCTCAACAAAAAAATAATGGAATTTTTAAAGAAAAGTAAAGAACTTGTATGAATTAAAAATTTAACTTAAAATATATTATTATGTTAGTTTCTTGATTAAGAGGTTTTCTAAACTTGTGTTTTTGAATTTTCATCCTGATTTTTTGTTTAAGGATGAACCCTTTTAGTAAAGGGTTAGATTTTGTTTAGTTTGAGAGGAATATTATTTTGGTAGATTTTCAGAAAGATTCTAAGGATCTGTTAAAAAATATAGATTTTCTTAAATTAAAAAGTTTATCCAGAAATAAGAATTTCAGATTGAAATTTTATAAGAAACATCCTATACTTATAGGATAGGTTGGGAAGTTTTGGTTTTATCTAAGAAAAATCTGTTGAGGTTTTTGATGAAAGAGGTTATTGTTACAATTCAGAATGAATATGGTCTTCATGCAAGGCCTGCCTCTCTTCTGGCAAGTCTTGCAAGCAGTTTTAAGAGCGAAATAAAGATTGTTAAAGATGGTGTGGAGGTAAATTGTAAAAGTATTATGAATCTTCTCTTGCTTGCTGCAGGTAAGGGAACAGTCTTGAAAGTTGTAGCAGAAGGAGAAGATGAACAGGAGGCTATAAACGCTATAAGAGAGCTTATTGAGGTGGCAAAGTTTGACGAAGATTAACAATTTGATAAAAAAAAGGGCTATTATTGTAATTTCTCTTATTTTTTTCCCTTTCATTGTTGTTTATGTAACATTGAAATGGCTGGATTCCGTTGAAGCAAATCTTACTTTAAAGGTTATTGTCCCATTAGTTTTTGCAATTTTTACTGTTATTGGGGTCATTTTTGTAAACAACCTTATAAAAGTTTTTTTATTCCGTAGAAAAGGAGTTAAAGGTTATAAAATAAGGGCAAAAATTACCTCATATTTTCTTCTAACTGTTTTTTCTTCCATTTTTATTTTTTCAGGTTTAATGTTTTATTTAATATTTCTCTTGGAATCCACATTTATAGAGGAGGAAAAAAAGGTTTCTGATAATCTCCTTTTGAATTATAGAGTTATGTTCGAACATTACAAAAAACATTACGAAAATAATATAATTGCTTCCACTAATGATCTTGGTTCTTTTGAACTGGTTTTAAAGCCCAGAAGCAATTTGATAGTGGTTGAAAGAAATCTAACAGCGCAGACTTTTTCCAACATTTTGCTTGTAGGCACTAATATATCTCAATTTTTTTATTCTTCAGATAATAGAATATTTTATTCCGATGTCTTTCCCGGTTTTATTTTTGTAAAAATTAAAGATTCATTTTATGGAAATGCTATTCCGAAGAGTTTAAGTGAAGCCATTCCTTCTATAAGAAAAAATGAAGAATCACTTGTAAGGATAAGGAAGCTAAGGAGGTTAATCTTTCCTGTTTCTCTGTCCGCTGTTTTAATTCTTTCAATACCGATTCTTATGGTTACATTTTTTGTCAGTCTTAGAGCGGCAAAAAATCTTACAGATCCTATTGAAAAACTCCTTAAGGGGACAAGGTTTCTCGCTTCTGGCCACCTTGATTATAGAGTAAAGGTGAAATCAGGGGATGAACTTGAGGATCTTGCCGAAAATTTTAATTTTATGGCAAAAAGTCTTCAGGAGGCATATCAGAAGATTAAGAGAATTGAAAGGATAGAAGCATGGCAGGAGGTGGCAAGAAAACTTGCCCACGAAATCAAAAATCCTCTGACACCCATTAAACTTTCTGCTGAAAGGCTTCTTTACGCATATGAGAAAAATCAACCAAATTTCTCAGAGATTCTAAATAAAACAGCACAAACAATAATTGATGAGACAAAAAGAATAGAAAATTTATTAAATGAATTTTCTATGTTTGTCAGGTTGCCCCCTCTAAAAAAGCAAAATAAGGATATTATCAGGACAATCTCTGAAATCATTGAATTTTTTAGAAATTCTTATCCTGAGTACTCTTTTGAAACCCATTTTCCATACAAAGAATTTTTTTTGTCCTATGATGAGGACAAAATCAAGCAACTTATTTTCAATATAATAAAAAATGCAATAGAGGCTGAATCAGAGATTAAAAAGATTTCAATCAGATTAGAAGTTCTGGAGGATACTGTTAGAGTTTATTTTGATGATTTTGGCAGCGGAGTTCCTAAGGAGATTGAGGATGAAATTTTTACCCCTTATTTTACCACAAAGAAAAATGGAAGTGGTATAGGACTTACACTTTCTGAAATGATAGTTTCTGAGCACAATGGGAAGATTGGATTCTTTAACAGGGATAATGGTTGTACCTTCTTCTTTGAACTTCCAATTTATGGAGAGGAATATGAAGGGGAGAGTTCTGGTAGTTGATGATGAAGTAAATATTAGAGAAACTATCAGTGATATACTTACTGACGAAAATTATAAGGTTATTTTAGCTTCAGATGGAAATGAAGCGGAGAAAAAGTTTCTTTTCGAGGATATAGACGTTGTAATTCTTGATATTCTTTTGCCTGATAAAAATGGAATGGAGATTTTAAAAAAATTTCAAAAGGATTTCCCCATAATTCCTGTAATTATAATATCAGGTCATGCTGACATTAAAATGGCAGTGGAGGCTATGAAAATAGGAGCCTTTGATTTTATTGAAAAACCCCTCTCAATAGAAAGGCTTATTTCAACGGTCAAGAATGCTTTAATGGTAAAACAGCTCAGGATCGAGAATATTAACCTGAAATTGAAGATCCCGGAAGTTAACTTTATTGGTAAAAGTCCTGTTATGAGAGAAATCCTTGACTCAATCGAGAAGATTGCACAGAGTGATGCCTCTGTTATGATAACAGGGGAAAACGGAACAGGAAAGGAACTGATAGCCAGAATTCTACATAATAAGAGTAAGAGAAGATTTTATCCTTTTGTGGGTATAAATTGTGCTGCAATACCTGAAACACTTATAGAAAGTGAATTATTTGGCTATGAAAAAGGTGCCTTTACAGGGGCTATAAAACAGAAAAAAGGTAAAATTGAGCTTGCTCACAAAGGGACTCTTTTTCTGGATGAAGTTGCTGATCTGAGCCTGTCTGCCCAGGCAAAAATACTGAGAGTTTTACAGGAAAGACAGTTTGAAAGGATTGGAGGGCATGAAAGCATTTCAGTGGATGTGAGAATTATTTCTGCCACAAACAAAGACTTAATGGAGGAGATGAAAAAAGGAAATTTTAGAGAAGACCTTTTTTATAGATTGAATGTTATTCCCATTCATATACCACCACTGAGAGAGAGAAAGGAGGATATAAGAGAGCTTGCGAATTTTTTCCTTAGTGAATACAATAGCAAAAATAATACTTCTCTTAAATTTACAGAAAAAGCACTCAAGTTGCTGGAAAAGTATGATTGGCCAGGAAATGTAAGAGAATTAAAGAATTTTTTAGAAAGAGTTTTTGTACTTTCAGAAAGTCCTCTTATAGATGAAAAAGATATTTTGAAAAACATTACATTTCCCAGATCGAATTACTATGAAGAGTACGAAGGCATGACACTTAAAGAGGCAAAAATCAAATTTGAAAAACAGCTTATTACATCAAGATTGCTTAAGTATGATAACAATATAAGTAAAGCAGCTGAATCTCTTGGTATAGACAGAACATACCTGCACAAAAAAATAAACGAACTTGGGATTTTTTCTCAAAAAGAGAATTTTGGGAGGGATGTATAAGGTTTTACAGGATTCTGGATTATAAATCCTTCCCCACCAAGGTATTTTAAGGGTTTACCTTCAACATAGAAGTAAACCCCCTTTATGTTTTTAAACTGGCATGCGGTATAAACCACCTGATATATCTGTATATTATACCCGGAAACACCATAAGAGTTATAATTGAACTCATCAGAAAAATCTATGTGTACAAAATTATCTTTTATCCATATGTTCCTTATTTTTGTGTTTATCGGGATTAAATTCAAATATTTTTCATCTCTGAAGGCTATTAAATTCTCCAGAGTATCTTTAAGTGGTGTATTACTTTTTAGTATTTCTTTTTCCACAGGGACAAGGGATACATATTTCTCACCCATCAAACCAAGGTAAAGCACCACTTTAATGTAGGAAGTTTTAGCTTCAGAAGAAAAAGAAGATTCCGATGATTTAGAGGATAAAATTGAAGGTAAAGAAAAACTTTTATTTTCTTTCTGATTAGAAGAAAACTTCGAAAGGTATTTTTTAAAATCAAACTTATTATAGAAAAAATAAAAGGCAAGAAGCAGACCAAGAACAATCCACAGTATAGGGGCTAATTTACTTTTTTTTCTTTTTTTTGGCATTTTTTACTATCCAGATTGTTATTTTTCAGTAAAAAATTTTATAATACTAAAAAGAACCCTTTCCTCTTTATATAAAAAAGCCTAAAATAAGTAAAAAATGCTAAATGCATTTATTATATTTAACTTCTCTGTATTGCTAATATATTGCCTTTAAAAAAGTTAGAATATGTATGTTTTGGCTGAATTCTAATTTTTGATAAAATAACAAGCACTGCAGTTTATTTACATACTAGATGTTGTGAAAAATCACAAAAATAAAATCTCCACTTTGTGGAGAAAAGTCTAACTCTTTACAAAAACATTCTTAAATTACAATCGGAATAAAAGCCATAAAATTTAAGTTTTCACACAATCTCAACTAGACACCTGAAAAACCAGAGCTTATAAGCTAAAGTCCTTGCCATATTCAAAGAAATCAGCCAGAATAACAAAGAGTTAAGCGTTTACAATTGCCTTCCAAAATTACATTTTAGCGATTTTTTAAAAAATCTATAAAGTTACTAAAGTCCCTCAGTTCATTTTAGCTACGAGACAACTCTTCCTCTTTTTTTATCAAAAGGTTAAAGAGTTCTTCAGCTGTTTTAACACTTTTCATAGTTTCGGAAATATCGGTTTTCTCAAAAACTTCAGCAATTATTCTAAGAATTTCAAGCTGTTCATGTGGACTATAATCTTCTGAAGTTACAGCAGAAAAAAATAAGTAGGATGGTTTTTTGTCATAGGAATCGAAATTCTTACCCGAGGGATAATATATAACACATACATGCATTCCGCTTACATTAGGACTTCTCCCATGAGGAACTGCAAGACCCTTGCCAAGTCCAGTAGAACCTTTCTTTTCTCTTTCAATAAGAGCCCTGGCAACGTCTCTTTCGTCAAGAGTTTTGTGCACCTGAGCAATAAATTTTGAGATCTCGTTTATGATTTCTTCTTTAGTTTTTCCCCCATTATTAATTATCTTCACATATTCTTTCTTCAAAAAGTCTGATAGTTTCATATATATTATCTACCTCCATACAGGATAAAGAATGATAAATTATATTGCAAAAAAAATCAAAACACAAGTTTTTTATAAGTTGGATAATAAAACAGGTGGTAAAACTTGAGATTAAGTTTTTCAGGACTCAAAATTTATTTTTTTATCAATAATATATTCAGGTCTTTTTTTAACCTCATCAAATATATTTCCAATATATTCTCCAAGAACACCAATTGTTAGAAGCTGGACACCTCCAAAGAAAATTATTGTGATTATTGTGGAAGCCCAGCCTGGTACAGTTGGAATTATCCCTGTGAAATGAGCAACAAATACATATAAAGTCAAGCCAATTCCCACAATTATTGAAAAAAATCCAGAATTTATAGCTATCTTGAGGGGTTTTTTGGAGAAGTACATTATTCCAGTAAGTGCAAATCTGATCATTTTCTTTAAGGGGTACTTTGTTTCACCAGCAAATCTTGGTTCTCTTACGTAATAAAAAGGAATCTGTTTGAAACCCGCCCAGCTGATTAACCCCCTTATAAATTTATTTCTTTCGGGAAGATTTTTAAATACATCAATCATCTTTTTATCTATGAGTCTAAAATCGCCTGTATCCAGTGGAATAGGAACTTCAGAGAGTTTGTTTAAAAAACGATAAAAAAGTTTTGCGGAAAGTTTTTTGAAGAAAGTTTCCCCTTTCCTTTCTTTTCTTACGCCATAAACCACATTGGCGTTCTCGGATATACAAAGTTTTAGCATTTGAGGAATTAACTCGGGCGGATCCTGCAAATCTGCATCAATAATTACTGCATACTCTCCATTACAATTGTTTATGCCAGCTGCAACAGCCGGCTGGTGTCCAAAATTTCTTGAAAAAGATATTACTTTTACTTTTTTGTCACTTGCTGCAATACCACAAAGTATATCAAAAGTCTTATCTTTACTTCCATCATTAACAAAGATAAGTTCAAAATCTTCGATTTTATTATCTTTCATTACCTTTACAAGTCTTTTATAGGTCTCCTCTATAACTTCTTCCTCATTATAACAGGGGATTATAACTGAAAGTAACATTGCTACTCCTTAACAATTTCAAAAATTTTCTGCACCTCTATTTATAAGGAATCTAAAATTTTAAAACATTTTTGTGATTTTATCAATAATAAAATCTATAAGTTTTTTAAATTTTTCCTTTTTCTCAGGCTCAAGTAAATGAAGGCTGTATCTGCTTTCATTAAAAATATCAACAACCTCTCTGATTTCATTTTCAACTGTTTTAGCCTTTTGAATTACTATTTCCATATATTCCTTAGGGCCATAGTGGAAAATGTAAGGGGCTACAAAACGACTTGTTGTCTGGATTAATTTTATAAATTCTTTTATTATACTTTCGATTTCTTTCTGTTTTTCTGAAGATAGTTTTTTGTAGTCTCCAAACATACTGTAAAAATGTTTCTCAAGTTTTTTATCAATCTTTTGTTTCTCTTCTTTTGTAAACAACACCTCAAGTATCAGTTTAAAAAAGTTATATATTTTCAATACAGTTTCAATAAAGTTTTCAAAACAGAGAATAAAAAATTTTAAAAAAAATGGAATGTTATCTCTTTTTCTGTAAATGAGTTTTAGAATAAATCCCGTCAATATTACTGTAAAATAGGCTATCAAAATTATGTAAACTATATTTCTTGCAAGACTGAAGTATCTTTCAAAATCTGGCGGTGCACTTTTCTGTAATGTTGAATCCTGATTGATAAGTTCCTCACTTTTTATCTCTTTATCTAAAGGAAGAACAACAGGGAAAAAGAGATTTAAAAATTCAGTAAGAGAGTCAACCCTTAAGATTACATAGTTTGAAGGTATTAAACAGGAAAGTAGAAGTGTGGAAATTAAAAGTATTTTTATTAATTTATTCCAGTTTTTTATTATTTCTTTCTTTACTTTTAATCCTAGAAATCTCCACTTTATCACAGAAGAATACTGATAAAGCAAAAGATATAATCCCAGTGCTGAAATGAAAAATAAAATGGTAAAGATTGAAAGGTAAATCCTGTTTTCTCCATTTTTTGCAACTGATAAAAAACATAGAATCAATATAAATGTGCCAGAGTTGATTGCAAATCTGATAAACCATTTAGGTTCAATTTGATCCATTCTTTCTCCAAACTCTTCCGATACCCACTTAAGGTAATCACTTTTATTTTCAAAAAGTTTCTCATTTTCAATTACCATATCAAGCCTGCGAAAACCTAAAATAATTCTGTTAGAGATAGTTAATACAACAATAGTAAGAAGTAAATTAAAGGAAAATATTAAATAGAGAGAAGTAGTAGTAAAGTAATATTTAAAAAAGAATTGAAAGCAAAGGATTAAAAAAACAAGAAGGATAAAGGAAAGCAGAAGAAAAAGAAAGCTTTTTAAGATTATATTTATGCTTGAATTAAAACTTATGGCTATTGCTATTGAGCACACATAATAAATGAGAGGGAAAAACAGGTATGGTCCTTCTGGCAAAGGCGTTAAAAGGCTGAAAAATATATAGCTTAGTGTTGCACCAATTGAGCCTGTAAAAATCCAGAGAAAAAATAAAAAGAATTTTCTACTTGCTGCAAACATAAAATCCCGTAAGTTTAGTAAATTAGTTAACTTTTAAATTTTTTCCTGTTATACAAAGCTTTTAAGTCTTAATACTCAATTAACTTTTATATTTTAATAAGCTTTACTGTATTTTCTTTTATTTCTCCATAGAGGTAAAGAAAACCCACCTCACCCAGGTTGAGGTTTCTATCAATTTTTGGCCCCACAATAATTATACAAACTGGATGCCCCATTTTGTAAATTTCAAGAAGCAAATCAATATCTTTTTCATTTAACTTCGGTGTGATTAGATAAATTGATGTTCCCCATCTCAAACCCTCTACCTTCTGGAGTATATCACTCAATTTTACTACCTTGTTTGCCTGAATTACTGCAAGTTCATAAATAATTTTTAGAAAATGTGAAGCCCCACCTGCAAGTGGAAATTCAATTATACTGTCAATTTTATCTTTTCTTGCATTTGTGATAAATCCAACATACTGTTTTTTGAGATTCAAATAGTTACAAAGGGAAGCTGCTATTTCTATAGCCATTTCAAGGTAATAATCTTTTTCTCTAAAATTATAATCCTCTTCAAATAAATTCAAAACCACAAAGCTATTTAAAGAAAGGGAATAATCATAAGTATTTACAAGAATTTTGTCATGTTTTGCAGAAATTTTCCAGTTAATTCTTTTTATTTCATCCCCTACCTGATATTCCTTGATACCCTTCATTAAAGAAACATCCTCATAGACTGGCAGTGGGTTTTTAAAATTTCCTTGGGGTTGAAAACTTTTATAAAAAAATTCAGAAAAATTCCTGATAGGGGGAAAAATAATTACCTCAGTTTCTGTGGAAAATTCAATTTCAAAGGAGAAGATACCAGAAATATCGGTAAAATTTGCTGTGGTAGGCCCGATAAAATATTTTCCCCTTTTTCTACCGCATATAGGATAATCCACAAGCTTACTTTTGTTCTTGTCAAGAGAGAGCAAAAATGCATACATCTGACGGGTAGAAATGTTCAGGTCAGATTTATCTTTTATCATTATTGCATGTATGGGGAAAAAAAGAGGATTTTTTACCTCAATAAGTGAATGTTCAGTGATTCCTGAAAAAAAGGAAAAACTCGGGTTTTTTCTTTGAAGTGTAATTTTTTTTTCTACAAGTTTACAGTATATAAAGTTAAAACCTGTAAAGAAGATAAATCCATAAATTATAATTTTTACGGCAGGGAGGTCCAGAAAAATAAAATTTAAAAGGAGTATAAGAATGAAAAATAGATTTCCACCAGAAAACATTATGTTTCCTCTTTTTTAACTTCAAGTGGTACTGGTATTGAGGAAAGAATTTTATTAATTATTTCGTCGGGGGTTAATTTCTTGAGTTTTGCTTCGGATTTAAGTATTATTCTGTGTCTTAAAACAGGGATTGCCATAGTCTTTATGTCTTCGGGTATTACATAATCTCTTCCATTTAATGCGGCATAAGCCTGAGAAGCTTTATAGAGTGCTATACTTCCTCTTGGAGAAGAGCCTAAAAGAATATTTGAGTCATTTCTTGTTGAACTAACAATTCTAACAATGTATTCCCTTAAGGATGCATCTATATGCACCTTTGAAATCAAGCTCTGGATTTGAAGGAGAATTTCAACTTCAAGCACAGGTTTTAAGAAATTTATAGGATGTGCTTCATTCTGTCTTAAAATTACTTCTTCCTCTTCTTCCTGACGCGGGTAGCCTATTGTAAGATTGATAAAGAACCTATCCATCTGTGCTTCAGGCAAAGGAAAAGTCCCTTCAAATTCAATGGGGTTCTGGGTTGCAATGACAAGAAATGGTTTTGGCAGAGGAAGGGTTATTCCTTCAATGGAAACCTGCCCTTCTCCCATTGCCTCAAGCAATGCTGATTGTGTTTTTGGAGTTGCTCTGTTTATTTCATCCACCAGAAGAATGTTTGAGAATATAGGACCTTTTCTGTATTCAAATTTTTTTGTTTCTGGATTATAAATTGAAACACCTAAAATATCAACGGGTAATAAATCAGGCGTCCCCTGAATCCTCTTAAAAACCAGATTTAAGGATTTTGCAATGGACTTTGCAAGCATAGTCTTGCCTATACCGGGAACATCCTCAAGAAGAATGTGCCCTTCACAGAAAAGAGCCACAAGGGCCTTTTCTATAACCTCTCTTTTTCCTACAATTACTTTTTCAATGTTTGCAATAAGTTTCTCACTATAAAGTTGAATTTCTGGAAATTCAATCATAAAAAAGTCCTTTTTTAAAAATAGGATAATTAATTAAACAGAATAAATCAAATTTTAAGGAATTTTATTTTTTTGTATTAAAATCCTAAAATAAATTATTAATATTCCGAATTGAATAGAGAAAGCAAAACAGGGAAGTTTTGCTAAAAAATCAAGGAGGATTTTATGGTCATCAACCACAACATCACAGCTATTTTCAGTCACCGTCAGTTATTGGTTAATAGCTGGGATGGAGATAAGGACATTGAGAAGCTCTCATCCGGTATGAGAATTAACAGAGCCGGTGATGATGCTTCAGGTCTTGCTGTATCAGAGAAAATGAGAAGCCAGATTCTCGGGCTTCGAAGAGCCAATCGTAACGTAATGGATGGTATTTCCCTGATTCAGACAGCGGAAGGCTACCTCGATGAAACTAACACAATTCTTCAGAGGTTGAGAGAACTTGCTATTCAGGCTGCTAACGGTATCTACAGCACAGAAGACAGAATGATGATTCAGGTAGAAGTTTCACAGTTAATTGATGAAATTGACAGAATAGCATCTCATGCTCAATTCAATGGAATGAATTTGCTCACCGGTAGGTTTGCAAGATTTACAGGTGAGAACACTGTTACAGGAAGTCTGTGGATTCATATGGGTGCAAATATGGATCAAAGGGAAAGAATGTATCTTGGTACAATGAATTCGCAAGGACTGGGTCTTAAGTCTCCTGTAGGAAATGCATCTACTGCTTCATTTATAAGCCTGAGTACACCTGATAAGGCAAATATGGCTATAGGTATGATTGATCTTGCTTTGATGAAAGTGAACAAACAGAGAGCAGATTTGGGTGCATATCAAAACAGATTTGAAAAGGCTGCTATTGGTTTGCTTGTTGGGTATGAGAATTTACAGGCAGCAGAATCAAGAATAAGGGATACCGATATGGCAGAACAGATGGCAAGGTTTGTAAGGTCACAGATTCTTACTCAGGCTGCAACAGGAATGCTTGCTCAGGCAAATCAAAAACCACAGTTGATGTTACAACTACTGAGGTAGACTGATTAAGATAGGAAATTATTAAAAAAGGCTGTCCGAAATGGATGTTTGGACAGCCTTTTTTTATATCACACCTATTTATTCTTCTTTTCAATTGATTTATAATTAAAAATGTTTTAAAATAATAAATAAGGAAAATAAAATGAAATTTGTAGGAACCCTTAAAGTTGAACCACAATTACCAGAGAGAATAAAAAGATTGAAAGAACTTGCTTACAATCTCTGGTGGAGCTGGAATTATGAAGCTCAGAAACTCTATTCAAAAATAAATCCCCTGCTCTGGGAGAAAGTATATCATAATCCTGTAAAATTTCTTCTGGAAATTGATCAAAATTCTTTAATAAGGGCAAGTGAGAATAAGAATTACTTAAGTTTATACGATAGTGTGTTTGAAAAATTTGACAGCTACATGAATGCTAAGGAAACCTGGTTTACAAGAAATTTTCCTGAATACAGTGGTAAAATAATTGCTTATTTCTCAGCTGAGTATGGTTTGCATGAATCTTTGCCTATTTACTCTGGTGGTCTCGGGGTTTTGTCCGGTGATCATATAAAATGTGCAAGTGACATTGGTCTTCCGCTTGTTGGGGTTGGCCTTCTTTACAAACAGGGATATTTTAATCAGAGAATAAACTCCGAGGGCTGGCAGGAAGCAGTTTACTATAGTATGGATTTTAATCAACTTCCTCTTCAGAAAGTAATTGAAAACAATGAACAGGTTAAGATTTCACTTGATTTGCCCGGGCGGAAGGTGTGGGCAAATCTCTGGAAAATAAAAGCGGGTAGAGTGGAGGTTATTCTACTAGATACAAACACTCCAGAAAACAGGGCTGAAGACAGATGGTTTACATCCCAGCTTTATGGTGGCGATCAGGAAATGAGAATTACCCAGGAGATATTTTTAGGGATGGGAGGTGTTAAGGCTTTAAGAAGATTGGGTTATAATCCTGCTGTCTGGCATATGAATGAAGGACATTCTGTTTTCTTGGGGCTTGAAAGGATTAGAGAGCTTGTTATAAATGAAAACTTAAGTTTTGACGAGGCTTTAGAATATGTAAGATCAAACAATGTATTTACAACGCATACCCCTGTTCCTGCAGGAAATGATGCTTTCCCGTTAAATCTACAGGCCAAATACTTTAAAAGCTACTGGGAAAGTGTAAAAATTCCCGAATCTAAATTCATGGATTTAGGTAAGGAAATAGATCCCCACGGATATCAGATATTCAGTCTCACAGTGCTTGCATTAAAGCTTTCCGGCAGAGCGAACGGCGTGAGTGAATTACACGGGCATGTATCAAGGAAACTCTGGCAGAAGGTATGGGAACAGCTCCCGGCCGAAGAAAACCCTATAATACATATTACAAATGGAGTGCATACAGAAAGCTGGATAGCTCCTGAAATGGCTGAGCTATTTGACAAATACCTTGGGAAAGAATGGAGAAATAACCTTGACAATCCGACATTCTGGGAAAAGGTTGACGAAATTCCTGACGAAGAATTATGGGCAACTCATCGGTTGCTTAAAAATAAAATGATTGAGTTTGTAAGAAGCAGAGCAAAAGTAGAATGGATAAGGCATGGGATTTCTTTTGTTGAAATCGAAAGAGAATTAGGCAAACTTCTTGATCCAGAAACATTAACAATAGGTTTTGCAAGAAGGTTTGCAACTTATAAAAGAGCAACCCTAATATTTAAAGATATTGAAAGAATCAAAAAAATTCTTGGTGATTCTGAAAAACCTGTGCAAATTGTCTTTTCTGGAAAAGCCCATCCAAAGGATCATCCAGGACAGGAGTTAATAAAGAGAATTTTTGATATTGCTAAACAGGAAGGATTTAAGGGTAAAGTGTTTTTCATAGAAGATTATGATTTGAATGTGGCAAGGTTTCTTATTCAGGGAGTTGATGTATGGCTTAATACACCAAGAAGACCTCTTGAGGCAAGTGGTACAAGTGGACAGAAGGCGGCAATTAATGGTTGTATAAACTTTAGCGTACTTGACGGATGGTGGAAAGAAGCCTATAATATAAATCCTCAGGCTGGGTGGTCAATCGGACAGGAGATTGACTATCCAAATGAAGAAATACAGGATAAAGAAGATGCCATGGAGATTTATTATAAACTTGAGAATGAAATAGTTCCAATGTTTTATGAGAGAAATAAAAATGGTCTTCCAGAAAAATGGATAAAGAAAATGAAGGAATCCATAAAGACAATTTTACCAAGGTTCAGTACTGATAGAATGGTTAAGGAATACACAAGCAAAATGTATATTCCGGCAATAAATCAGGCGGAAATTTTTAGAGAAGATAATTATAAAGTTGCAAAACATCTCTCCTTATGGAAAAATTACATAAACACGCTGTGGAACCAGGTTTACATAGAGCCGGAAAGTGTTTATCCTGTGGGAGATTTAATTGAAACAACATTATCAGAAGGGGTAAAAATTTCCTGTATTGTTAGACTTGGGGGGCTTAAAAGTGAAGATGTACAGGTAGAAGTATATTATAGAAAAATAGACGACAAAGGAAATATAATTCAGGATAATTTGTGCTGCCCTATGAAAGTTGAAGAAGATCTGGGAAACGGAAGAATAAAATTTTCGACAATTTTGAAACCGGAAAATGGTGGCAGGTATGAGTTTACAATAAGAGTAATACCTTTTAATAAATATTTGACTCACCCGTATGAAATGGGTTTGGTTTGCTGGTTGAATTAACTGAAATGAAAACTGTATGAAAAGATGGAATTTTATGAGTTTTTGTCCCGGGCTAAGTTTAATAAAATTATTTTTTTGGTAAAAATTAGGTTTTTCTTTATCTTTATGAAGTTATTAGTCCGGGAGTATTTCACACAGTAATATTGCCTTGAATTGCTGGATAAAATACTTCAGTTTTTTCCATTTGAAAGAACGGGTGGTTTTAGAAATTTGAAAAAATTAATTTCTGGAGGAGAAAGATGGAAAATTTAAGTGAGGAGTTAGAAAGAGCAAAAAATCTGTTAAAAGAGCAGGAATATGAGGAAAGTCAAAGACTTTTTTCTGAAATTTTAGCAAAGCTTGAAAAAGAAAAAAATCCTGATCAGAATGTATTTATTCAAGCAAAATTAGGTCTTGCTGATTCATTGAGAGAACAGCTTTACTTTGAACAGGCTATTCCTGTTTATGAGGAAGTTTTAAAAATTGATCCCGGATGCAAGCAGGCTATTACTGGTATAGCAGATAGTTACAGAGGTCTTAAAGACTGGGATAAGGCCCTGACATACTGGTTTAAGGTAATTGAGATAGACCCGAATGACTATCTTGTTATGACAAGGATTGCCGATGCTTATAGAAAAAAAGAAAAGTTTGAAGAGGCTGAAAAATATTACCTTATGGCAATCAATATCAATCCCAAAAATAAATTTGCATTGATGGGGCTGGGAGATCTTTATTACAAACACAAGAAATTTAATAGAGCCCTGGAATACTGGAAACAGTTACTTGAAATAAATCCAAAATTTATCAACATTCTTACAATGGTTGGTAATATTTACAGAAACTGGAAACAATTTGACAAAGCTATTGATTATTATCAGAAGGCTCTTGAGATTGATAGAAATAACTTCTATGCCCTCTACGGTATAGCCGATTCTCTTAGAGGTAAAAAGAGATATAGAGATGCCTTAAAGTACTGGAAAAAACTCTACACAAGTAATCCAAAGAATGAACGTCTTGCCACAAGGCTTGCCGACTGTTATATGAAGCTTGGGAAATTTGAGGAGGCTGAAAAACTCTATACAGAAGTTCTTAAAGAAAATCCATCTCGCTATGCTGCTATAGGAATGTTAAGGTTTTATACCGAAAAGAAGGATTACAGCAGTGCAATAAAATTTGCAGAAGAGTATTTACAAAAGTTTCCTAACGACCCAAGAATTATAATACTTTTGGCCAAGATTTATGAAGTTTCCGGACAGAAAGAAAAAACATTTGAGGTTTATGAAAAGTATGCAAACCTCTTCGGTGATAAAAAGGAATTTACTTCCCAGCTTGCAAGTTCAACCATAGAGAGTATAGAAAGTGAAATTGAAGAATATAAAGAAAACGAATATTAAAAATTTGCTTGTTGTATTTTCTTTTCTGTTTTTTTTATCAGGATCTGGCTGGAGTATTTCTTTTCCCCAGTGTAAATTTTTTCCTGTAAAACCCAATTATAGTTACACAGTTTATTCAGAAAAAGGTAATTCTATAACTTTTGAAGAAACAATTGAACTTCCTGAAGAAGTAGAGCTTGGTGTCTGGAGTATCTGGAAGATAAAACTTTATTTTACTGATGGGACGAAGGAGGAGTATATTCTTCGTTTCTGGATAAACAATGAGGGGGAAGGTTTTCTTTCAACTATAAAGGATAAAGGTTATGAACGAAGTTTTTTGGAAATGCCAAAGGTATTTCCCCTTGTGGTAGAAAAAAATAAAGAAGTAACTCTTGGTAGTAACTTTTATATTGTATACAGAGGTGAATATTCTAGATTTGTTCATCCAAAAATTAAAGTTAACCTTAACTCTGTAATTGTTGTTGAGCTGGTCTTAGGAAGTAAAAAAATCACAATATATTTTAACAAAGAGACAGGCCCCATCCTCATTGAAACACAGGAAATATTCTTGAAAAAATAGCTTTCTGATGTTAATATTAATTAATGTATTAAGGGGGTTTATTAATTTTAATCTTTAAAATTAATTCAAATATTCAGAATGGAGAAGTTTTATGTTTAAAAAAATTTCACTTTTCTATTTCTTTGTTTTTGTGTTGATGTGTGATGTTTTTGCAGCACAGCCATCCTGGATTACATCTATAAAAAAGGATGCCAAAAACTACTACTTTGTCGGCTATGCAGAAGATATGGATTCCCTTGAGAAGGTTAAGGAGAAGGCAATATACAATGCAAAGTCAAAGATTGCCTCAAGTATTTTTGAAGAAACTGAAGTGGAAAAGATTTTTTCTACTTATGGTGGGCTTTCTGAAAATGAAGACTTAAGCCGTGCATACAGGGAGGAAATAAAATCAAGAAGTATTGTACAGCTTGTAGGAGTTGAACTTGATGATATGTATTATGAAAAAGTTGAAGAAGAGGGACTTAGTTTTTATAAAGTTTGGGTACTTGTAAGAGTAAGCAAGATAGCATTTGAAAATGAAAGAGATAGAATAATTTCTGAGCTTAAAAGAAAGCTTGAGCTTGTTGATGAAAATCTTAAACTTGGTGAGGAAGAACTCAAGAAGGGGAATGTATTAGAGGCAATAAATGCGTTTTATTCTGCTGCTTTAAGCTCAATTAAGGTGAAAGAAAGAAAAGAAGAATTTCCGCTTTATATTTCAAAAATTGTAAATATACTAAAAAATATTTACATTGAAGAGTATAATGTCCCTGCTGAAATTGATGTTTCGAAAGAAAATACATTTTCATTCAGAGTTGTTTATTCTGATGGAAAAAATGAACTACCCCTTTCAGGCGCAAAGGTAAACTTTGTAATAAGAAATAACAGAGGTAAATTTAGTACACAGGCTATTTCAGCTAAAGATGGCATCGTAACTTGCAGGATAGATAGCCTTTCAGAAATTAATGACAGAACAGTATTGTATGCAAAATTATCTTTGGATTTTCCTGAACTTCTTGAATCTGAACCTGAGTTTAAGAAATATTACTCCACACTTTTAGATTCAGTCCAGAAAATTTCTAAAGGGGTAAGTTTTTCAACATATTCAGGGGCAAAGAAAAAAATTACTACGGCTGTCATAACACTCATAGAAGAAGAAACTTATAAAAAAGATACTAAACTAACATCAGAAGCCCAGAGTATTCTTACCTCGAAAGGCTACAGGGTGAAGAAAATCCCGGATACCATAAACCCAAGGGATATAGTTGAAGCCAAAAGCAGTTCACTTGAAGACCTGAAGTCAGAAGGGATAGCTCGGGTTGTTGTGATACTTGTAACTCCTGAAAAGCCAAAATACAACGAAACACTTGAAAGATATGTAGCTACCTACAATCTTACGGTGCAATTTATAGAAACAACTACTGGTGAAATTATAAGCTCAAGCAACAAAAAACTAACAATTACATCGCAAACTGAAAAAGCAAACTTTGCTTCTTTTCTTTCTACTGCATCAAAGGAATTAAAAAATTTAATCAAGTAGAATGAGAATAGCAAACCTGCATACCCATAGTGAATTTACCTTTCTTGGATCTCTTTTAAAGGTTGAAGATATTGTTGGCCTCTGTGCTTTTTATGGTTATAATACTGTTTGTATAGCTGATTTATTTTCGACCTTTGGTTTTTTTGCTCTGCAAAAAGCATCAGAAAAAGAAGGTTTAAAACCCATCTACGGGATTCAAATTTTTGTGAAGGATGTAGAAGGGGAAAAAAGCTTTCCTATACTTCTCTTTGCTCTTGATAGCTATGGACTGAAAAATATCTTTATGTTAAACACCCTTGCAAATCTGAAATTTGCAAAGACATCAAAGTATACACTGGAATTTGAAGATTTGAAAAGTCATAAGGATGGGCTATCTGTTCTGGTAGAAGAAGAAATATTAAACTACATCGATAAAATAGACCTGCTTGAAAAAACTTTAGAGAGGTATAAAGAAGTTTTTAAGGAAAATTTTTATATAGAATTTAATTACACTGGACAGAAAAAAATACCTTTAATGAAAGAGTTACTTTCGATATCTCAGCTTTATAATATTAAAGGCATTCCTGCCTGTGAAACAAGATACAGAAAAGAAGGAAAAGATGCTTTTGATTTCTTATCTCTTTTGAGGGAAAAAAGTTATAAAAAGAATGAGAAAGGAAGAAAAATAGACCTTACATACGACTATTCTTTTAAGACAAAAGATGAGTTTTTGCACATATTTAAAAATCATCCCGAGCTTTTAGAAAACCTTTCAAATTTAGTGGATTCAATAAATGTTTCAATCGACTTAAAAACGCCAAAGTTATACAGCTTTTCCGATGAAAAAAATTTTAAAAATTTATGTGAGGAAAGGCTTGAAAAGTTTTTAGCAAAAAAAAGTGATGAAGAAAAGTCGAAGTACAAAGAAAGATTTGAAAAAGAGTTTAACTTAATAGTAGAAAAAAAGCTGGAAAATTTTTTTCTACTTGCTTATGAAATAGTAAGTTTTTTAAAGAAAAATAAGATTCCCTATGGACCTGGCAGGGGTTCATCAGCTTCAAGCTTTATACTTTATTTACTTGGTGTTACAAAGGTTGATCCTGTAAGGTTTAATATATTATTTGAAAGATTCTTAAACCCTGCAAGGGTTCAGTTGCCAGATATAGATATTGATATATGCTGGAAGAAAAGGAAAATATTATTTTCATATTTACTTCAGAGGTTTGAAGGCAATATTGCTCATATTGCAACCATAAACAGGCTTTTTCCTCACACGCTTGTAAATGAAATTTCAAAGGTATACAGACTCAAAAAGGAAAAAGTGAGGCTTATAAAGAAATTTTTTCCCCCTGCTTCTCGCTTTTCAATTATTGATGTGCTAAAAGGTGAAAAAGATTTTCTTGAAATTTATACAAGCGATAATGAAATAAAAGACTTTATAGACATTGTAATGAAACTTGAAGGGCTGGCTTACCATTCTTCTGTCCATGCTGGTGGAATTATAATCACACCAGAGAGGTTAGAGAATTATGCAAGTATAGAGGTTAGCAGAAGTGGTGATATTGTTGCCCAGCTTACCAAAGACGATATTGAGGACACAGGGTTTGTTAAACTTGACCTTTTAGGTTTAAGATTTACAACGATAATTGATGAGACTCGAAGGAAAGTAAAGCTTAAAAAGATTCCATTAAATGACAGAGAAACATTTGAAATGATATCCAGTGGGGATACTATTGGAATTTTTCAGCTCGAAAGTTCTGGAATGAGGGAGTTATTGAAAGAAATCCGTCCTGATAGTATTGAAGTTCTTGCCAATACAATTGCTTTATACAGGCCAGGCCCGATAAAGTCAAAGATGACAGAGGAATATGTAAAAAGAAGGCAAAATCCATCTTATGAAAAAGAAAAGACTTTCGGGATTTTTAAAGATACTTCAGGAATTCTCATTTATCAGGAGCAAATTTTACTTTTAGCCATTAAATTTGCTCGTTTTTCCTGGGAAAAGGCAGAAGTTTTCAGAAAGGCCATCTCAGATAAAGATGTTAGTGCTATACTCCAGATGAAAGAAGAGTTTATATTAGGCTGTATTTCTAACGGACTGACAGAACAGCAGGCAAGCAGGTTGTTTTCCATTGTTGTTGATTTTGGCAGTTATGCATTTAATAAAGCACATTCAATTTCTTATGCATACAATGCCTACATTGGAGCATATCTAAAAAAACATTATACTCTTGATTTTTTTGTTTCTTTACTCAATAACTATATAGGATTTCTTTCAAAAATGGATAGATACCTTTTTGAAATCAGATACAGGGGGATTGGAATACTTCCTTTTGATATAAATAGCTCAGATATTTTGTTTAAAAAGGAAAATAATTCTATAAGACCTGGTCTAATATTGATAAAATATGTAGGCAAAAAGCTTGCTAAAGAAATTGTAAAGGAAAGAGAAGAAAATGGGAATTTTAAGGATTTAATAGATTTTTGTGTCAGGATGAAAAAGAAGGGGCTCAACATAAGAGCCCTTGAATATCTAATTATGGCAGGGTGTTTTGACTTTACATCTGCGGGAAGGAAAAATCTACTGGCGATTGTTCCAGAAGTTTTAAGGATTATATCATCTAAACAATCAGAAGAAGAAAAAGGAGTAACAGAACTTTTTCCACTTGATGAGGAAATTTCAACAGAGGCAATTCTTAAAAAATATAAAATAGAAGAAGAAAGTGAAAAAGAAAAGCTGGAGATGGAATTTAAATCAACAGACTTTTTTGTGACATTTCATCCGCTTGAGTCTGTGAAGGAAAAAATCATTGACTGGGAAATAGACAAAATAGAAAAGATAGAATTTTTAAAGTATGCTGTAATAGTTGCTTTTCTCCAGGGTATAAGAATATACAAGACACTTACAGATGAAAAAATGGCTATTTTGACAATATTTGATGAAACAGCCGGTTGCAGTGCTGTGGTTTTCCCCAAAGTTTTCAGGAAATACGAGAACATAATAAAAACTGGAGAAGTTTATCTGTTTAAAGGAAGGTGTAAAGGTAAAAAAATTTTTGTAGAGGAAATGTTTGAATTAAACAATTAAAATTTACCTTTATTTCTTATAAAATTTCATAATATTCTAAAAAATTGACTATTTTCACATTTTCTATTTAAAATTTAATTGTAATAATAGAGGATAACTTCATGAGAAACAGTATTCTTGAAGAAAAAAGAAATAGACTGGGAATCAACAGATTGAGCACTGAAGAGCAAAAAAAGCTTTTTAATGATTTTGTAGGTGCTGGCGGCACTGTAGTAGATTTAGAATATGATGAAAAAACTCGTCTTAATCAGAAATTAGAAGAATGGATTAGAAGAAAAGAATTAGAATACACAAGACATATGGAGGAAGAGAAACAAAAAGAAGAAAAAACTCTTCCTTCCTCAAATAAAGAAAAAGGCATTGAAAATAAAAAAGCAAATGTTGTTTCCACCGCTTCAAGAAAAAAAGAAGAGAATCCAACTCCATATTTCATAAGCCAGTTAGCTTCAAAGATTACCTGTATTCTTTATGGCATATTTCCGATTTTCCGCAAAGGTTTCACAAAAAGATTTCTCGAATTGACATTTTATTACTTACAATCATATCTTCTGGAAGCCCAGCAGATTTTATACACAGTTTTTCAGGCTGATGAGAGACTTTCAGAGAGGATAAGAAAATTTCTCTTGAGAGCTGGTTATACTTATTATTTTGAGGTTGTATATAGATTTTACTTGCTTTACGACGAACAGCTTTTCAGCCAGTTATTTAACGAGATGCAGGGATTTGATCCGGTATCTAAAACAAAACCTTACTTTATAGAATTATTCAAAAGAATTCTTTCAATTTACAGATATTATTCTGTATTGGGTTTGGCATTTGAAAAAATTCTTGAGGAAGAAAAAAGAATATGTAACATAGATTTTAAATTTAATGAAGCAAGATTGAATAAATTGCAGAAAATAAGCCGCTTTGTGTTTGAAAAATATTTTCCAAAACTTCTTCAGCTTGTGGATTACTATTACAGGGAAGAAATCCTTTTTGGTCAAAAGGCTCGTTCATTTAAGAAGTTTCTTAACATTACTGAAAAGGATATGATGGGATACTGGAATAGATACTGGGAAGAAAATGAACATAAAAAAGAAACTCAAGCGACGCAAGAGGTCAACACTGATAATAATAAATCTGAAAGTGAAACTTTGACTAAAAGAATCCCTCAGGAAGTTCTTGATGGTATGAATGAAATTAATAAAATAAATTTCCTTGCGGTATTGAATTACTTTCTTTCAATAAAAGATTCAAGAATGTTCTTTTCATTTAATGATAAAATATTTATTACCTGGGTATTACTTGAATATCTTGACAGAACTTATTCACATCTTTTTCTAAGTAACAGTGTAATTTTTCAGGTAACTTTTCAGTCCGGGCAAAGGTTAGATATATTGAGCAACCTGAAGGATCTATATTTTGAAATTGATTCAAGTTACAGAAATTTTTATACATACCTTGAGATTGTCACAGAACTCAATAAAATTTCTACTGCTGATGGTTCGAAAGAAAAATTCTCTTTTATTCAAAAACTTGAACTTCAGAGAGCCCAGCTTTCGAGAAAAATTAGAGCTGATACTTCAAACATAATAAAGAAAATTTCTGAAAATGTTTTAAAAATACTTATTGACTATAATTCTGAAAAAAAGATAGTACTCAACCCCGATGAAATCATTCACTATGAAGTTAACGCTTTTGGCAAAAAAAGCATTATAAATTCAAAGATAATTGATCTTTTCATCCAGCTTTATAACTTTGCTATGGCATTTTACTTTTTGCTTACGGAGGGTGACTTAAGCGGAACTCTCATTTCAGTTTCTCACCCGAAGTACCTTAGCTGGTATGGTTCGGAAGATACGGAAATAAAGAATGAAAATACTCAGGTGGTATAAAGTTAAAAATTTCTTTACCTTTGTTTTTTACTTTTTACTTTCTATTTATAGTTATTTGCTCTCTTTATTTCTTTTCTTCTGTTTAATTCACAATCTCTTAGGATTTCTTGTAGTTTTCCTTTTAGTTACAGGATTATTTTTATTTTTTTTATTACATACAGTTAAAAAAGTTATAGGGGAAAAGCATTCATTTGCATTAAGTGTTGAAAAGGATTTTTTTGGTAGAAGAAGATTTGTCATTGATAGTTATGAAGAAGTAAAAAAAATTCAAAAAGGAAAAAAATTTTTTTCATACTTAATTAACTCTTTAGAAAATGAATTCAAAAGTTCAAAAAATTTTAAAAACTTAAGTAAAAAGGTAAAAAGAGATACCAAGATAGCCCTTTTTCTTTTGTTAATTTCAACCTTCCTTTTTATCTTTTTTCTTGCTTTACTTAAAAAACCTTTCATTTCTAAGACAGCTGATCTTTACAATTTCTTAAGCAAAAAAAATTTCACCTTCGAGTTGCCAGACTTCTATGTAAAGGGAGAAGGATTGCATCTGGTTTTTAATGATATAGATAAAGTAGATAAAATACAGCTTAAAATTTCCAATGTAATTTATGAAATTACCAGTAGAGAGTTTTTTATTCCAGAAAAATGGACTTTTTCTGATAATCTATCCCTTGAGATTTATTATTCAAAGTATGGTATAACATCCAGAATCACGCAAAAAACTCTTTACGGGCTTGAAAAATTTTTACCTCTTAAGGTTGGTATGTTAATTTATTACCCGGTAAAGGAAATAAATCCCGTTTACATTCAAAACCTTGAAAGTATTGAAGTTTTTCCAGAGGCAAATGTCCTGATAAATGGAGAAATGTCAAAAGATATAAAGGGGGTATTTACCAGCCCAGAGGTTGAAGCTGTAAAAGTTAATAAGAATAAATTTGAAATTCTTGTTAAGCAAAAGAAAACATCTCTTGTAAATATCAGACTTACTTCTTATAATGGAGAGAATTTTAGTTTTCCCTCGTTTAAGATAGAGGTTAAAAAAAATCAGCCACCCGTACTGAATTTAGAATTTCCTAAGGAAGAGGTAGTAATCAAGTGGATTCCTTGGAAAGTTGTCTTGGTAGTCAATGGAAAAGATGATCAGGGGATTTGCAGGCTTGTTACGGAGGTTAATATAGAAAATGAGGATAAGAAACTGAAGTTTTTGTCAGGTAGAAAAGAAATTACGAACCTGTTTGAGCCCCAGCAGGAACTACAGAAAAATCTTGTATTCAGTTCAGGGGATTTTGAACTTCTACCGGGAGATAAGGCAATTTTTTCAATAAGGGCTTATGATGTTTTTGGTGTTTCATCCCTTCCTGTAAAATTTTTACTCTACTCGCCGGGTTTTGAATGGATTGAAAAATCCATTCAAAAAGAAGTGGAAGGAATTTCAAACATCATTTCATTTTTTGAAAGCAAAAAGGATTTTTATATTAATTCGCCTGAGGATATAAGTGAAATTGAAAGGGAAAAAAGTTTAAAGGAAGTCAGTAATATCGAGCAGAGTATTGAAAGAATGAGTGAGTTGTTAAAAGATGAGCAAAATTCCATTGAAACTCTCCAGCAAATGAAGGAAATACTTAAAAAATTAAAGGACGTTTTAGAAAACAAAGATGAATTTCTTATGCCCCTACATAAGGAAGGCAGGGAATTCAGGCCAGAATTCGAGAATCTAAAGGAATATCTCTGGCAGATGAATACACTCCTTGATGTTTTAAAATCTCAGCAGAAGGAATTAAAAAAACAGAGGGTTTTAGATTTTATTGAACAGAGTTTAAATGAGCTAAAAAAGGAAAATTCAAAAGAGAATTTTAATAAAAAATTATCTTACTACAAAAACTTCATAAAAAAGGAAATGGAAAATTTTGAAGATAGAGATAAAAAACTATTTGAGTCCCTTCTTTCAGAAGCAGAAAAACTCCAGATGGGAATGGAAGAGACATTTAAAGAGTCGGAAAGAATCTTGGACGAACTTAAAGAAAACATCAGAAAGGATTTAAAAACAGCAAGAGAGCATTTTAAAGACCAGATTGAGCAAAAGCTTTTGTTTGTTCTTGAAGAGATAGTTTTAAGTGTTATGCTTTTAGAAGAAAATTTAAGTGATTACAATGTTTCTTTAGGTCAGTTTAATGATCTTGAAAGGATTGTTATAAATACAAAGGCCATCTATTTTTCAGTTGAAAACATAGAAAATATTTACAGAAAAGATTTGAAATTGCTTTTTATTTTCAGTAAGGATTATTACAGCTCACTTGCCCTAATTGGCAAAATTAAGTCAACACTTATGGATATTCAGGACTCATTGAGAGAAAGATATTATTTAAGTTCATATAATGGTTTTTTTAACTTAAAAAATCTTTTTGTAAAGCTTTATTTTTCAATCAAAGAGTTTTTAAATTCTATCCAAAACAGTTTTGACTATGGCGGTGAAAAAGAGAATACCAGTCTTTTTCTTTCTTTAAATGAGCTTGTGAAACTACAGCAGCTTGTAAGTATGGGGCTTGAAAAAATGCTTTCAGAGAAGGGCAACGATGCATTGAAAGAAGAGCTGGCAAATTTACAGAAGACAATAAAAGATAAGTTCGGGCAATTCCTGGATAAGGGTTATTTTACAGGGGGAAAGGATATAAAAAATGAAATGGATGATATAATCAAAGACATCATTGAAGAAAAGGTCAATGATAAAACAATCCAGAAGAGTAAAATGCTGGAGGAAAAACTATTAAAGTCCCAGCTGGGTCTTAAATCGAAGAGAATTGAGAGTGAAAGGAAGGCTACTACAGCAAAGGAATATGAAGTTACTCCTCCCCCTGAGTTAAATTTAAAAAAGGAATTTAAAAGACAGTTAGAAGAGTTTAAGGCTGAAGAAATCCCCCTCTATTATAAAGTAATTCTTGAAAGGCTTAAGAAAAAGTGATGCCTTTATAGCAGAGTAAACTTATCTTTTAAGAGAGTTTTGCAATGAATAATTATCTTGCCAATAATCCATCTTTAAGCTAAAATAAATAAAAAGATTTTGATAGTGCAGGAGAGCGTAATGCAGGAGATTAAAGTATCAAAAGCCATAATTGAAACTTATTCCAGAAAGCTTTTAAACTTACTTGAAAACGATGTTGTAATTGTTGGTGCGGGGCCTTCAGGACTTGTTGCTGGTTATTACCTTGCTAAAGCTAATATTAAGACCTTGATAATTGAAAAGAGGTTATCTATTGGTGGAGGAATCTGGGGTGGTGCATCTGGTTTTAATATGATTACCATAGAGGATGAAGCTGTAAATATTGTGGATGAGTTTGGAATAAAAAAAGAGAAGTATAATGACCTTTATATTGTTGATGCTGTTGAATTTGCAACAGGTCTTGCGTATAAAGCCATTCAGGCCGGGGCAAGTGTTCTAAACCTTACAAGTTTTGAAGACTTAATAATAAAAAATAATAAGGTCGAAGGCGTTGTTGTAAACAGTACAGCTATAACAATCTCAAACCTTCATGTAGACCCTTACTGTATAAAGGCAAAATATGTAATAGATGCAACGGGACATCCTGCTGAGGTTGCTTCAATGCTTAAGAAGAAGGTAAAAAATATTCATATTGGCGAGATAATTGAAGGGCCAATGGATGTGGAAACAAGTGAAAATGGTGTTGTGGAAAAAACAGGGGAGCTTTATCCAGGGCTTTATCTTACAGGAATGGCAGTGTGTTCTGTGTATAACCTTCCAAGAATGGGTCCAATATTTGGAGGTATGCTGCTTTCAGGAAGAAAAGTGGCAGAAATAATTAAGTCTAACATTAAGTAGGGCTTAATTATATTTCCCGACTTCATTGGAGAATGGGCAAAAACGCAGGGGCAGGATGAGAGGGTGTAAATTTCTCTTAATTTTTGGCTTAAAGTGTAAAAGTCAGGTGATTATAGTTTTACCCTCTAATCGTGGGATTTAAAGCGCTTAAATCACTTAAAAGGTTTGTTTTAGTCTCTAATGGTGGGGTTTAAAAGAATACTTGACATATTTTTCCTGTCTTTGACACCCGGCAGGGCATAATTCGCTCGCTCCTTTGAAAAAGTATCAAGGTCAGGAGAAATTATCAATTACTTTTCTGATTTTTCTACTTTAGAATATATTTCACCAAGGTAAAGCCTGGTTTTTATGCTATCTCCTGGTTTTACTTCAGTGGATGAAGTTATGATTTTCCACTTTTTTTCCCACTCAACATAAACTGATGTTATGCTATATCCCCTTTTGAGTACGTTTACAGGATTTAAAACTTCTAACTTTTCAGTAAAGGATTTTATTTTGTTTTTTAAACCCTCAATAATTTTTTCAAACTTATTTGAAAGTCTTAAATCAATATTGGTAAGCAAAAGTTTTTTTTGATTTATATCTTCCATCATTCTATTGAACAGGTAATCTTCGCCTCTTAGGGTTGCCATTTTTTTTAAATTTTCTAATTGATTCTCAAATATTGTTGTAATTCTTGTTTGTAGATTGTCCACATATATTGAAAGCTCTCTTTGATCTTTAACTACAATTTCCGCAGCTGCAGAAGGAGTTGGAGCACGCAGGTCTGCAACATAATCAGCGATTGTATAGTCGATTTCATGTCCGACAGCAGAAACTATGGGAATTTTAGAGTTATAAATAGCCCTTGCAACTATTTCTTCATTAAAACTCCACAGGTCTTCAATAGAGCCACCACCCCTTCCAACTATAAGAACATCAATAGAGTCGCTAAAATATTGATTTGCAATTTCTATAGCTCTTGCAATTTCAAAAGCGGAGTTTTCACCCTGCACAGAAACAGGGAAAATTATAATGTGGACACTGCTAAACCTGCGATTTGTCACATTCAGAATATCTCTTATCGCGGCACCTGTTGGTGAAGTTATAACACCAACCCATTCAGGAAAGGCTGGAATCTTCTTCTTGTGGGATGGATCAAAAAGCCCTTCTTTTTCAAGCTTTCTTTTCAATTCCTCGAATTTTTGTTTAAGCAGACCTTCTCCTAAAAGCTCAATTTTATCTATGAATACTGTGATGTACCCTTCTTTTTTGTAATATGTTACATTACCATAAACAAGAATTTCCATTCCGTCTTTTAGAAGATTTACTGACTGACGACAGGAAGAATTTGCCATTATTACGGCAGATAATTTAGCATTAGCATCCTTGAGGTTGAAATATACATTACCATTCTGGTGAATTTTAAAGTTTGATATTTCACCTTTAATCCACAAAGGTGGGATGTTTTCGTTTACCAGCGAGTAGATATACTCCGCAACATTCGAAACTGTAAATACTTCTGCACTGTTATGGGGCATTTATTTAATATTGTATCTTTTCTTAAATCTATCGATCATTCCACCTCTTTCAGCCAACTTTTTCTGTCCGGTATAAAATGGATGGCATTTTGAGCAAACTTCAACATTGATTTCAGGAACAGTAGTTCTTATTACAAATTCATTTCCACAGGTGCATTTTACTTTTGTATCATACAGGTTTGGATGTATACCTTTTTTCATAATATTACCTCTCTTTAAAGTAATTAGCCGATAACAGATAAAGTATTATAAAATAATCCTCAGATTTAGTCAAACTTAAAGTGAGTTTTTGCGATTTTTCTAAATTCAGCATCTGTTAACTCTGATTTCAATTTTTTGTAAAGTTCAATAGCGTTTTTATTACAACCTTTGTAAAGTTTTATATTTTGATTTTTAAACCATTCTGAAAAATAATACCTTGCAATTATCGAGGCTAAAGCAACAGAAAGATTTTCCTCTGCTCTAACTATTATATCTACTGGTTTTTTAATCTCATTTTTTAGAATTTCTAACTGTTTTTTAGAAAGTGAAAATCTGTCGAGGATAATTTTTTCATAGTCTGCCTCATCAAACTCCTTTATGAGTTTGTTGTATTCTATTGACATAAGTAAATTTAAATTTTTGTAATTTTGATAGAGTGAATTATACTCCTCAGGTAGAATTACTCTAACTTTATAAATCAGATTATTTCCTAAATTTTTAAAGATAGTTTCTATCTTTTCGTCAGTAAGGTTTTTGCTATCTTCCACTCCGAGAGAAATCAGCCTTTCCGGGTTTGATCTTATTATTGCACCGGCAAGAACAAGAGGCCCAAAACAATCACCTTTGCCTGATTCGTCCAGCCCCAGTATGAGAGTAACTTTTGACGAGAAGGTAAAGTTTTCACTTACAAAATTGTAATATTTTTCTACAAGTTTTTCTTCCCCCTGAAAGAGAAGTGTGAGATTGTTAAATAGTGTAATTGTAACTGAAAAATTATTAACTTTAAGGCTTGCTTTCCAGAGAGCATTCTGGTTCTCTGAAAATTTGAAACCTTCTTTTGTAAAATAATCTTTTACTAACTCTGTGGTAATGGGGGAAAGTTTAATTTTTCTTGTAATCTGCATAAAACTTCCGTATTTTATTTTTTAGCTCTAACAGCTTGAAAGTATTTCTATAAGTTCGTCTTTTGTTAGTTCTACAGGGTTGTTTTTGTTTGATGTACTTGAGGCAATTTTTTCAAACTCTTCTTTTTTTATTCCATATTCTTTAAATGAAGGAAAGGTATATCCATTTTTTATTTCCAGAAGGAAAGACAGTAAACTTTCTAGTCCTTCCTTTATAGAAAGGTTGAAGTTGTCTGAAATTAGCATACCAATTTTTGCATATTTATCAAGGACATTTGAGTTAATATTTATTTCTGAAAGTTTTGATATATTCTTTTTTGTGACTTCGTAGATTAATTTTGCACACACTATTCCATGGGGGATGGGATAATACCCACCTATTACAGATGCAAAACCATGGACAGTTCCCAACCCTGAATTAGAAAGTGCAAGTCCTGAGAAGTAGGCAATAAGTAACATTGAATAATGGTCATCATCAGAAGGGTTTTGATTGAAAATATACCTTTTAAAGCTTTTTCCGGCAAGATTGAAAGCTTTTTCACATAATGCATCCGTAAGAACATTTGAGTTTGTTGCCACATAGGTTTCAATAAGCTGGGTTAATGCATCCATTCCTGATGCAACTCTTACATGAGGCGGACAACTTTTGATTAAAGTAGGATCAAGGATAGCAATATCGGGAATAAAGTTTTCATGACGCAGAGACTTTTTAAAACCATCCTTGCCAATTCTTGAGATAACTGCATTTTTTGTGGCTTCTGCTCCAGTACCTGCTGTAGTCGGGATAGCAATAAATGGAACCTTTATTCCTGGATGTCTTTTATTCCCGACACCTTCAAGATAAAACATAACACTTTCTTTTAGTGGAAGCATTGCCGAAATTGCCTTGGCAGTGTCAATTGCACTTCCACCACCAATGGCTACTACTACGTTGATATTTTCTGAAGAATAGTTTTCCACCACATAGTCAACAAAATCTACGGAAGGTTCTCCCGAATTTATTATTTCGAATACTTTTATTTTTTTTCTTTGAAAATTACTTAAAATTTCTTTATAAAGGGGATTTAGAGTGAAAGAATTTGTTGTCACCAGAAGGACTTTATTCCCAATATCGCTGACAATAGAGGGTAGCGAAAGAATTGATTTTTCACCGCAGATGAGTTTTTGATTAAAGTTTGCTGAAAATGAAAAATGTTTTATTTCCATAGGGAAATATCCTCTGGTGCTATTATGCTGTATGTAACACCTTCTCTGGGTCTTGCCATCCAGTTTTCGACAGTTTCTTTCCATTTTTTGTAGTGGGGTGTTTCTTTATGTGCATTTGAAGCCTCTTCGGATTCATAAGCTTCGTAAAATACAAATTTGTTTGGGTCATTTTTGTCCTGAAGAATATCAAATCTTAAATTTCCTTTCTCTTTGATAGAGTTTCTATGATTTTCAATCGAAACCCTGATAAATTCCTCTCTGAATTCTGGTTTTACCCAGACACTTATAAGCCTTACTATCATATTTTCTTCCCCTCCTTAATTTTATAAATATTTTAGAATAAATAAAAAATCCTGTCCATAACAGAAAGGTTTTTTGCTTATCTATTCATAATAAGAAATAAAATGTTTAATCTTGCTTTGTCAAATAAAAATCTAGCTGAAATTGATTCATTGCCTAAAAACAGAAATCTACGCTTTTTGATATCTTTCTACCATAACCCTGTATATGGCTTGCCTATCTTTCATCTTTAACCTTACTTTTCTCCTCTTGCTATGGTATAAGCAGAATTATTTTACATCTTTTTCGAGTAGATTTTTATTTTGAGGCAACATTAAGTTTCAAGTAGATTAATTTTAAATCAATTCGTTAACTTGCAATTTAATTCTTTAGAATATATAATTTAGAAAACTCATTTGAAACAATTATTGCCAACTATAGTGATTTTCTTGGATCATTAGAACCTTAAACTAAATAACCTTCTGTTTTGAGAGGTATTATATGAATATTGCTTTAATTGGAAGTGGTGGGAGAGAAAGTGCACTTGCTTGGGCTATAAGTCGTTCTCCTTTATGTGGAAGTCTGTACATTTTACCAGGGAATGGAGGAACATCAAAATATGGTAGAAATGTTTTAGTGGAATTGAAACCACCCTTTAATGATATACTGGAGTTTGTCGAGCTTGCCCGGATAGAACTTGTTGTAGTAGGGCCTGAGGAACCTCTTGTGAATGGAATTGTAGATGTGCTGTCAAAAAAGAAGGTAAAGGTTTTTGGACCATCTCAAAAGGCGGCAAGACTTGAAGGTTCTAAGGCTTATTTGAAGGAATTTTTGGATAAATATTCTATTCCTACGGCAAAATTTAAAATTTTTTCAGATTCCGAAGAAGCAATTTATTTTGTAACAAAGAGTAATAAACCTTTTGTTGTTAAGACTGATGGACTTGCTGCTGGTAAAGGTTCTATTGTCTGCAAGACAGTTGATGAAACGCTTGAAGCCATTCGCAGGATTATGATAAAAAAAGAGTTTGGTGATGCTGGAAATAAGATTATTGTAGAGGATGTTTTGTCGGGAATAGAATTGAGTGTGTTTATTGTTACAGATGGAAGGGATTATAAGTGGCTTGCTACTGCTCAAGATCATAAAAGGATTTATGACAATGATGAAGGACCAAATACTGGTGGAATGGGAGCTTATTCACCGGTACCATTTTTAGATGAAAAAACAAGATTTATTATTGAAGAGAATATCATTAAACCAACAATTTCAGGTATGCAGAAGGAGGGGACACCATATAAAGGCATTTTGTATTTAGGCCTTATGTTAACTGATTTTGGACCTGTCGTAATTGAGTATAATGTAAGACTTGGAGATCCGGAAGCACAGGCGATTTTGCCATTACTTAAGACAGATTTTGTGGAACTTGCTTTAGCAACCATAGAAGGAAAGCTTAATGAAATAAAACTGGATTTTTATCCCGGTTATTCTACCTGTGTTGTTATTGCTTCAGGTGGGTATCCAGGCCCCTTTAGAAAAGGATATGAAATTAAAGGTGACCTGAATGATGAAAATGATATATTTGTTTTTCATGCCGGAACAAGACTTGAGAATGGTAAATTTTATACAAATGGAGGGAGAGTTTTAGCTATTACAGCAAGAGGACACACTCTTAGGGAATCTATTGAAAAGGCTTACCAAAAAGTTGAAAAAATTTATTTTGAAAATATGCATTACAGAAAAGATATAGGTAAAAAAGGACTTAATTTTTGTAGAAGTTAAAGTTTTTATATAACCGATGGACGGACCCCCGTGGGTTTCCCGTCCATCAGCGGAGGTGCACACACAATATATTTTTACATAAAAATAAAAAAAAGTCAAAAAAAATTTTAAAGAGGAAGCAATGAAAGAAAAAATACATCCATCGTGGGATACCAGTGGATATGAAGGGAGACAGGACCACATAAGGGATTTAAAAATAGAACCACCACTTGAAACTATAGAAAATATGTATCCCGATAGAGATTATACTGTAGAACTTACCACTGAAGAGTTTTCCTCTATATGTCCGAAGACGGGGCTACCGGATTTTGCAAAACTTGTAATAAGATATATACCGGACAGGTATCTTGTGGAGGAGAAATCCCTTAAGCTTTATCTCACTGGATATAGAAATGTGGGAATTTTTCAGGAACATGCCACAAACAAAATTTTAGATGATTTTGTGAGGACTGTAAAGCCAAGATATGTTCAGATTGTTGCGTACTGGAATTCCAGAGGTGGTATTGCTACAACTGTAACAATAGAGTGGAAAAAAGGATAAGAAAATCAAAACTGAAATAATATCTGAAAAATAAACTACCAGGAAAAAGGCCTTTCTAAATTGGTCTTTCTTATCTTTTTTTCTTTATATTTTCCAAAAATTTAGGCCAGGATCTAAGTTTTAAAAACATAAAATTTTATTTTAAATTTGAAAAATAAAAAAAATAGTGGTATATTAGATAGTGAAAGTTCGGGAGGAAATCAATGAGTGTAAAAAAAGTTATATTCCATTTATTATTTTTATTTTTACCTCTATTTTTATTCTCATTAGAAGCTGAAAAAGATTTTGTCGGGGAGGGTAAGGCAAAGGAATTTACAGAGGCAAGAAAACTTGCCCATATAGATGTGATAAGGAATGCCTTAATTTACTTGATTTCTTTCAGGGAATATGATAATTACAAAGAATCTCTGGAGAAAGATTTTTTAATATATGAAAATATAAGAAGATATATCTTAGGTGAAACAGAAAAGGTATCGGAAGAAAAGAAAAAGAAGTGGATTGCCAACTTTAGAGATTCAGAAGGGAATTTGGTTTTGAAACTCAGGGCATATGTCAAACTCAGAGAATTAAAGAACGATTTTGAAAACTGGAAAACAAAGTTTTCTTCCTCCAGCAAGTCAGAAGTTTTTACAAGTTCTTCTTCTGTAGCATCAAGTTCAAAAGAAGAGGATTATTCCAGTGTAGATATATCAAGCATAACAATGCTTGTATTTTATAATCCAAAATCCCCTGTTATATTGCAGAATCCCGAGGAAGAAACGTATGCAAAGTGGGCTGTTGATAATTTAAATAAGGAAATGGCATCAGTTGGTATACAGACATTTGATCTTGAAACAATGGAAAAGCTTTCTGGGGAGAGAGAAATATTGCAACAGGCGGAAACTGGCAATATAGGGATAGGACTTTTACTTGCTCAAAAGGTTTTTGCTGAATTGTATGCTGAAGTTAGTCCATCTGTTTACTATGAGGGAACTAAAGCACATGTGATTTTGAATGTGAAGGTTTTTGTGAGAACAACTGGTAACCTTATCGGTAGCATTGAAAAAGGCGGGCAGATGTATGATTCTCCAACAGTTCATGCATCAATAAAGGCAAGTATGAGAGAGGCATCGAAGAAAGTGAAAGATGAATTAGTTAATTCTATTAAAAAATATGTGGCAAAGGGCAGGGCTTATTTCGTAAGACTTACAGGGGTGGAAAATTATAAACAGGCAAGTTCTTTCGTTCAACAGGTAAAGAAGATTGATGGTGTGGTTTCGATCAAGCTTAAGTCCGGGTCAAAGGAGGATAAAACTTACGATTATGATCTTCAATATAAAGGTAGTCCTTCAGACTTTGTTGATGTGGCGCTTGAAACTTTAACTCAGAAGCCCGGGTTTGAATCCCTTGATTTAAAACAGATAAGGGGAAATGAGATAATATTTTCTTTAGAATAGAAAGAATTTTGAGGAGGAAAGATATGAAAGAATATTTAAAATTGCTGTTAAGCTTGATAATCTTAGGGGTGATTGTATCCTGTGGTTCAAAACCAAATCCTGCGGCTGTTCCGGCACCTTCTACAGGAACAAGTGAGGCGCCGTTAATTAAGATCCACGTGATACAGAAAAGCACTGATCCCACTCCCTACTGGGTAAATAAAAAGTGGGAAATAGGTAAGGACGAGCTTGGAAGAAAGGTAATATTCCTTACTGTAGAAGGTCAGAGAAACACGAGGGAAAAGGCAGAGATTGAAGCTGAATCCAAAAAGATAGCTAAGCTTACAGAGGTTATAAAGCAGGTTGCAACAAGAGAATTTGCTATGGCAAAGCAGGGGATGCTTAATGATGAGACAGAACTTGATACTTACTTTGAAGAAACAATTGCTGCAGTATCAAAAAATGTGAACATAAGCGGTGCTATGAATGTTGAAGATTACTGGGAATATATCCAGGAAATACAGGGGGATTCTTCACGAACTTACTACCGATATGTAAAAAGATATGCTATGGATTACGAAACCTATCAGAAAGCTGTAAAACAGGCATGGGAACCTGTAGCAAAGAAGATACCTCCAGATTTAAAGGCGAAAGCTGAAAAGGTTCTTGATAACCTCAACAAGGCCGGGGAGATGAGTGAATAGCAATAAAGTTTAGTTGTCCAAAAAGCCAAAATGGCTTTTTGGACAACTACCCTCCTGACTTTAGCGAAAAACTAGCAAAAACTGAAAACATATTTATTCTAAATTTAATTTGCAAGTTTTATGCAAATATTCTAAAATTATTTGTGATGATGAACAAAGTAAGTATTTTCGGTGGAGGACAAATATGTTAGGAGTTATATTATTTGTAGTAATTCTATTTTTTTACAGCCTGATACTTTTGGAGTTATGGGACAAGATAAAGGTAAGCAATGAAGGTGTTTTTAATTTTCTTAATTCAATGAAAGAATTTTTTGATAAGGGTTCAATCAGATTCATTCTTGCACTTGGGGGGCTGATTTTAGGTTTATGGAATTTTTTTGCACCTGATTTCGGCTACATTTATGGTGGCCCTACAATTCTTGGTGCATTGCTTCCTTCCATTGCCTTATTTTTTGCTGCCGTGGTTCTTTATCCAGGAATTATTGAAATTTTAAACATTCCTCAGGAAGAAAAGCAAAAATATTACAACTTCGTTGATACTTACAGAGGTATAGCCGGAATAATCACTTTAATACTTGCAATACTGCATGCTATATTATTTAAAGTAATACTTTTTTAAAGGATATGTGCTTGAAAAAGGAGTTTTTTAGTTTAATAATTTGCTTGGGAATTACTCTTTCTGCCTTTGGTGTGTCCACTGGTTATATTGGTAATTTAACTTTTGACCAGGTGGAAGAATATGAGTTTAGCAATATTTCAATACTTGAAAATGGAAGTGTTGAGTTATCTCCACAGACGAAAGCTATCTTTTCTTCAGAAAATATGTTGTGGAGTTTTTGCGGATATAAGAATGGAATTCTTGTAGGCACAGGGGAGGAAGCCGAAATATATCTTATTAATGAGAAAAATACAGCAAAAGTTTTTTCAAAAAAAGACCATATACTTTTCAGCGATATTTTAGTACATAATAATAAAATTCTTGTTTCTGCTGTAGGGGATTCAAAACTTTTTGTTTTAGATGAAAGGTTTAATGTAATTAAAGAACTCAAATTTAGCAATCAATTTTTATGGAAAATCATTCCCTTTGATAATGGAATAATTCTTCTTTCCGGCAGTCCTGCCACTTTATATTTAATGAACGAAAAGTATGAAATCATCGAAAAAGTTGAGCTTGAAAATGAAAAAAATTTACTTAATGGAGTTATTTTTGAAAATAAGTTGTTCTTTTTCAGTGATTCTAACATTCTCTATGAATTTGATTTAAAAACTAAAAAATTAAATGCCCTACTGGATGTAGGAAACAACATTGTAGATATTGCAGTTTCAGATGATATATATATCCTTACCGGCAAACCAAAAGCACCTGAAGTAAAGCAAAAGAAAGATGAAAAGGTGGAAAAAAAAGAGGATGATGATATAAGTAACCCAATAACTACCAAGTCTTCTGGCCCTCAATCATCCATTTTTACATCGAGTATACTTTACAGGTTTATTCCTGAAGAAAGAATTCTAGAGGTTGTATTCAAAAGAAGCTCTATAACATTTCAATCTATGACTGTAAGCAAGAATAAAATTTTTATAGCCACTGATAAGGATGCTGGTTACTTCGAATATGACCTGAAAAATTCTACATTCAAGTTTACAAGTCTTGGAAAGGGAAAACTTTTGAAACTATTTTCATTGAATAATGAATTTTATGCAATTTTGATTAACCCCTCTTCTATTTTGAAAATAACTGAGAACTATTCCCCTCTGGGTTTTATAGAATCCAGTGTTTTTGATTGTAAAATCACATCTCGATGGGGGGAAATTATTTTGCAATCAGACATAACTGAAAAATCAAAAGTTGAAATTTATACAAAAACAGGACCAACAAAGGATGAAAAGTACTGGGAAGACTGGAAAAAATCTGAAGGAAATAAAATTTATTCCAGTCCTAACAGATATATAAAATATAAATTAGTTTTGTATTCAGAAGGGAAAAAATCACCCAACGTTAAGAGAATTTTTATTCCATATTTGCAGTTTAATGTTAAACCTGTAATTGATAATTTTGAAATAAATCAATCTGGCGAAAAATACATATTTTCCTGGCAGGCAAGCGATGAAAATAATGATACATTGAGTTTTGATTTATTTTTGAGGCGGGGGGAAGGGGAATTTTTCAAAATAAATGATAATCCATTGGATGCCACATCTTTTGAAATTCAAAAAGAACTTCTATCGGATGGTATCTACTACGCAAAATTAGTGGCATCAGATAAAAAGTCCAATCTTATACCCAAGGAAAATTTTAAGATCACAGGGCCATTAATAATTGATAACACTCCCCCGGTGGTTGAAAACATTAAAATTCTAAAGAATGAAATCACCTTTGAGGTATGTGATAACTTATCGCCTGTAGTTTCAGTAAGTGTGAGTATTAATGGTGGAAAATGGGAGAAAATCCAGCCAGCAGATGGGCTTTACGACAGTAAGAAAGAAAAATTTAAAACCGCGATCAAAGAAAATGCAAGTTTCTTAAGAGTAAAAGCATCTGATGCTTTTGGCAACAGTGCAGTTTACACAGTATATCAGAAGTGAGTTTTATTCAAGATCTTAGCTAAGGATTGATTAAAAATCTAATCGGAAGTTTCGACTTTTTTACATTCGACCGATACAAAGCAATGTAGTGGAAACGAAAAGTTTTTTGCAAAAGACCTTTGCAAAAAATCTCTGTCAAAGAAAGAAGACTGAATTTAAAATTGACTTTTTAGATTTGATTTGTTATTCTATTCATATTAAATTAGTGGAGCTGAAGATAAGATATTTTTTAATCAGGAGAAAAAAATGCCTCTCATCGACAGGATTGTATCTTTCTTTATTGGTACAAAACAGCAAAGAGATATAAAGAAGATTAAACCCATAGTTGAAAAAGTAAACTCTCTTGAACCAGAAATAAGCTCTTTATCAAATGACAGACTGTTCAGAAAAACTTATGAATTTAAAGAAAAACTTGCTGGCGGTGCAAGTCTTGATGACATAATGTGTGAGGCATTTGCAGTAGTTAGAGAAGTTTCAAAAAGAACAATTGGACTGAGGCACTTTGATGTTCAGATAATGGGTGGCTTTGTTTTACACAAAGGTATGATTGCAGAAATGAAGACAGGTGAAGGTAAAACACTTGTGGCAGTACTTCCACTCTATCTAAATGCGTTGACAGGAAAGGGTTGTCACCTTGTAACTGTAAATGATTACCTTGCAAGAAGAGATGCTACATGGATGGGACCCATCTACAAATTTTTAGGGCTGAGTGTTGGAGTTATAAATCATGAGAAGTCTTACAGGGTTGAATGGGATGATATATCAAAATATACGGTAAGGCTTATAGAATGCTCCAGAAAAGAAGCTTATAACTGTGATATTACTTATGGCACAAATAATGAATTTGGTTTTGATTACTTAAGGGATAATATGGTGTTTTCACTTGACCAGAAAGTCCAAAGGGGACATTATTATGCAATAGTTGATGAAGTTGACTCAATACTTATAGATGAAGCAAGAACCCCTTTGATTATTTCAGGTCCTGCTGAAGAAGCTACAGACCTTTATTATAAAATTGACAAAATAATTCCAAGGTTGACACAGGCTCAACTCAATGAAAAAAATGAACCTGTTGAAGGAACTGGAGACTATGCCATTGATGAGAAGGATAAGACGGCTGTTCTTACTGAACAGGGGGTTGAAAAGATTGAACAGCTTCTGGGAATAAAAGATTTATTTTCTCCAAAAAACAGTAGGATAGTACATCATGTAATTCAGGCTATAAGGGCGCATAAGCTTTTCCACAGGGATGTAGACTATGTTGTAGAAAATGGTGAAGTTATTATAGTTGATGAGTTTACTGGAAGAAAAATGCCCGGTAGAAGGTGGTCTGATGGACTTCATCAGGCGATTGAAGCAAAGGAAAGAGTAACAATAAAACAGGAATTTCAAACTCTTGCAAGTATTACTTTTCAGAACTATTTCAGAATGTATGAAAAGCTTGCAGGTATGACAGGGACAGCTGAAACAGAAGCAACGGAATTCTATGCAATATACAAACTCGATGTGGTTGTAATACCCACCAATATGCCTGTCATAAGAATTGATTATCCAGATAAGGTTTATCTTACAGAAAATGCAAAATTTAAAGCAATAATAAGAGATGTAGAGGAAAGGCACAAAAAGGGGCAGCCAATTTTAATTGGTACAATCTCTGTGGAAAAATCCGAGAGACTTTCCAAGATGCTTTCCCAGAGGAGAATCAGACATAATGTTTTGAATGCAAAGTATCATGAAAAGGAGGCAGAAATAATTGCTCTGGCAGGACAGAAAGGAGCTGTAACAATTGCTACAAATATGGCTGGTAGAGGAACAGACATAAAACTTGGTGAAGGTGTAAAAGAGCTTGGAGGACTCCATGTAATAGGTAGCGAAAGACATGAGGCAAGAAGAATTGACAATCAGTTGAGAGGTAGATCTGGTCGACAGGGTGATCCCGGTTCATCTCAGTTCTATGTATCACTTGAAGACGATCTGATGAGGCTTTTCGGTATGGACAGCAGAATGAAGTTGATGCAAACTTTAGGTTTCAGTGAAGAAGAAGAAATACAGAGTTCAATGATTTCAAAGGCTATTGAAAGGGCGCAAAAAAGGGTGGAACAGAGAAACTTTGAAATAAGAAAAAATTTGCTTGAATATGATAATGTTATGAATGAGCAGCGAACTTATATTTATAAACTTAGGGATAGAATTTTAGATATTCATAACAATTATAACCTTGTGGATGAAATTATAAAAAATGTTGTGCTGAATTTCCTTTCGGAATCCTTTGAAAAGTATGAAAATGTGAACAACTGGGAAGATGAAAAGATAAAAAAATGGCTAAAGTTTCACTTTTATGTGGATAGCAATTTTAATCATTCAGGAAAAAGTTTTAATGAGGCAGTAGAAACTTTGTGCAGGATAATAAAAGATGTAACCTGGAATAGACTGAATATTCCTGATGAGATAAAGGGTGAGGGTTTCAAATTCGTTATGCTTTCCACACTTGATACAAGATGGAAAGAACATTTAAGAAATATTGATGCCCTGCAGGAGGGAATTTATTTAAGAAGTTATGCCCAGAGAAATCCTATTGTGGAATATAAGCTTGAGGCTTTCGATATGTTTCAGAAAATGAAAAATCAGTTTATGATAGAAGCACTCTCTCTGATGTCAAGGCTTGAAGTAAGACCGGAACTTGTTGTTGGTGAAGAGTATGCAATGCCGGCAAAGAGGGTAAGTGAAATTCACCAGGAAATGGGACAATTTGCAGCAATTCAAAAAGAAATACCCATAAACAGAGTAAAAGCCCGTGTTATAAAACATGAAAAACTTGGTAGAAATGATCCCTGCTGGTGTGGAAGTGGCAAGAAATATAAAAACTGTCATCTTGAAGAAGATCTTGCAAAAGAAAGAGGAATGTATTCACAAAATTGACTCTGGAGGTAACTTGTGGACTATAAGACTGCAGGTGTGGATATAGAGAAAGCTGATAAACTTGTTGATAAGATTTCTATTCTTGCAAAATCTACATACATTAAGGGTGTTATTGAAGGCATCGGTGGATTTGGCGGTCTTTTTGATACAGGACAATATAGAGGGAACATCCTTGTTTCCTCTACTGACGGTGTTGGAACTAAAATACTTATCGCAAATGAAATGAAAAAGTTTGGAGGTCTTGGTTTTGACCTTGTAGCAATGTGTGTTGATGATATAGTCTGCTGTGGAGCAAGACCCCTCTTCTTTCTTGACTACATTGCTGTAGGGAAACTAAATGAGGATATTTATCTCAAAATTATTCAAGGAATAACAAAAGCTTGTAAGTATGCTGATTGTGCACTTATTGGAGGAGAAACAGCTGAGCAACCTGATGTTTACCCTGAGGATGGTTTTGATCTGGCTGGATTTGTTGTTGGAATTGTTGATAAAAATAGCCTCATTACTAAGGAAATGGTGAAAGAGAAAGATGCAGTCATTGGGCTTGCTTCTTCTGGCTTTCATTCCAATGGCTATTCCCTTATAAGGAAAGTGGTAAAAGAAAAAAAACTGGATTACAGAAAAGATTATGGTTTTGGGATACTTGGTGATGTTTTGCTTACCCCTACAGAGATCTATTCTCCTGTAATACTTAAAGCTCTAAAAAAGTTTAAAAAAGAAATTCATGGCATTGCACATATAACGGGTGGAGGAATAGAAGGCAATCTCCCCAGGGTTTTGCCCCAGAATTTATCGGCCGTGGTGTATAAAAATAGCTGGAAGATCAGGCCGGAAATAGAATTTATAATAAACCAGGGGGAAATTTCACAAAGTGAAGCTTACAAAGTTTTCAACATGGGTATAGGTATGTGTCTTGTGGTTTCAGACAAAAGAAAAAATGAGATATTGAACTTCTTTAATGATAACAGTTATAAAGCCTATCTAATAGGTGAAGTAATAGAAACAGAAAATACAGAACCCTCCGTTATCTTGAAATAAGTATCATACCGTTTAATTTTTTATCCTTTAACTTAGTTAAAACTTTCTCTGCTTCTTCTCTTGTATTGTAATATCCAATTCTTACCTTTATCCATCTGTTATTTTTTGAGGTTTCCTCTGTTGTAAAAACGGGATACTTTTCCTTTCTCAGTAATTCATAAACTCTTAATGCATTCTTCTCCTTCAAAAAAGCCCCTACCTGAATAAAGTATCTTTTCCCATCAGAAAGAACTACAAGTTCAGTTTTTTCTACTTTCTCTTTGGGAGAAGTATAATCAATTATCACCTCTTTTTCCTGAATAAATGACGATGAACTCGCAGATGATGATGAATTCGAAGACGAAACGGAGATAGAAGAAGAAAACCCGGAGGAAGAAGAAGTTAAAGAAGGTAAAATTTCTTCAGGTTCTTCCATTATAAACTCATCCCCAACATCCTTTTCTTTAATCTCACCTTCTACAATTTTATCAGTATATGGTGGTAGATTCACAACATTTGTCAGCAATACCACATTTGTAATATAAATATTGTTTGTCTGCGTTATGGCACTAACATAAGATAGTCCTGGAGAACTTAAAACCCCGGAGCTTGAAATACTGGCATTCTCAGTTTTAGGGAGCATGGAAGTTGATGAACTGGAACTTAATGGTTCAACAACAACTGTTGCTGATGACGATTCAGAACTTATTTCTTCTGATTCAATTATTTTATTATCACCTATTTTCAATATGGTAATTTTTGCATAGGTTGTTCCTTTCTTTATGAATCCCAATTCCTCAGCTGCCTTTCTGGAAACATCAAGAACTCTGTTATTTACAAAAGGTCCTCTATCATTTATTTTTACCTTTACTTTTCTGCCATTTTCAAGATTTTCTACAAGGACTTCCGTGCCAAAAGGAAGGGATTTGTGAGCAGCAGTATAATCATTCGGGTTAAATATTTCTCCACTTGCAGTTTTCTTGCCTGCAAATTCATCCCCGTAATATGAGATTATACCATAAAGATATTTTGGATACTGAGTAAATAAAGGATTTATAAATAAGAGCAACAATATAATTATTCCAATCCTTTTCATTTAGATGCTCCTGTAAGGAAAATAAAATTTCTATTTTCTTATCGGAAGATAAAAAAATAAATTTACAGAAAGAATTTTCTGGAAATCTGAATAAATTAATATTTAAGACTGAATTTTTAGAAAACTCAAGGTGGAAAAATTTTAACCAGATTTTATCCCTGTCAATGTGATATCATCTGAGAAAGGCATGTCTTTTCTGTAATCATCTACAGCTTTTGCAACTGAGCAATGAAAACTCAAAAATTTTAGTTTTCACAAACTTCTTATATCCTAATCCCTTTTAGCTTATGGACTAATATTAAATTATGACTATTTCACACAAGAGAGCAAAAATGTAAAATTAGATTTATATTACAATGACTTACAGGAATTTTACGGGTTTTTAATACATCAAAAAATGCCAAACTCATTTACAGTAACATTAATCTGTTACTGATGAAAGTTAGCTATTGATTTTATAAAATTTTCAAGGCTCAAATCTTAATACCCCTTTCCTCTTCCTATAAATCTGTAGTCCCTTATATCAAAGGAAATCAAGAGTGGATTCTGCCCTTCTCTCTCAAGATATATTGCTCCATAAACAAAAACTTCAGCTCGGTATTTCTTGCCCTGATAAGTAAATTCCAGTATCTTGGCAGTGTCCTTAGTAATGCTTACGTTTTTTCTTTCTTCCTGTGGCATTCTTAAAGCATCAAAAACAAGGCCTTTTAATGGGAAACCCCCATCCCTTATTTCAAAAGAATAAGCAAGACTGCCTATAAGTAAAAGTATTACAAACAAAAATTTACATTTCACTTTAAGCCTCCCTGCCTCATTGAATTCAATATTATGATAGATAATAATTCTATAAATGTCAATACCTTTTGTTAATTTTTTAAAATTTTTCCAGTTCCTCAATAATTTCTTCTTTTTTGAAATCTATCGCTCTTTTTTCCTTCCATTTCCCTATCTTATAATAAGTAAAAGAGAATAACATACCAAACCACCATGCTATGGGAATCCCCCACCATATTCCTCTGGTTCCCCATAAATTTGAAAGAATCGCCGACGCCGGAACTCTTAAAAGAAACTGGGAGATTATGGAAGAAAACATCGGCACAACAGTATCTCCAGCCCCTCTTAAGACTCCTCCAAAAACAAACATCAACGCAAATGTAAAATAGAATGGTGCAACTATCATAAAATATTCTCTACCAAGCCTTATAACCAAAGGATCAGTTGTAAAAATAGAAACAAGAAACTTCGCAAACACCATCAGTAAAATTGAAGTAACGATACTTAGAGATAAAGTCATAAATATTGTGCTTTTTACTCCTGCTTTTACCCTTTCAAGCTGTCTTGCACCAAGATTCTGGCCTACAAATGTGGTGATAGCAATTCCAAAGTTCATAGCTGGCATTATGGCAAAGGCTTCTATCCTTGTTGCTGCTGTAAATGCAGCAAGGGTATCAGTTCCAAACCTGTTAACTATATTCATTAATGCCATACTACCTATGCTTATCATTATCTGCTGGATACCTGATGGCATTCCAATTTTTATACTTTGCATAAAAATTTGTCTGTCAAAAACAAGCTTGCCCTCTATATTGAAAATTGAATTTTTTTTATGCAGGAAATAAATTCCAAGGAAAAATGAAACACCCTGAGAAATTACTGTAGCTATAGCGGCCCCGGCAACACCCCATCCAAATAATATTACAAACAAAAGATCAAGTAATATATTCAGTACGGTAGATACTATAAGGAGATAAAGTGGTGTCTTTGAGTCTCCAACACCCCTCAATATTGCAGAAAGACCATTATAACCAAACATAAAAGGTGTTCCAATAAAAATCACAAGAAGATATATACTGGCATCTTTTCTAATTTCAACTGGAGTTCTGAGCAAATCAAGTAGTAATGACCTTGAAATTATCCCAAGGAACATAACAATTATTGAACTGCCAAAAAGCAAAATATATGCAGTAGAAATTGTTCTTTTAAGGTTTTTAATATCTTTAGCTCCAAAAAACTGTGAAATAATTACAGTTGTTCCCATCGTAGCGCCCATAACCAGAGCAATGAGAAGAAACATAATGGGAAATGCAACTCCAACTGCAGCCATTCCTTCTTTTCCGACAAATTGCCCTACAATTACCGTATCCGCAACATTGTAAAGCTGCTGAAATATGTTTCCTACAAGAAGCGGTATTGTAAACCTTATTATTTTTAAAGGAATATTCCCCTTTGTCATATCAATCATCACACTACCTCTATAAAAAAATTTTTTCTTTAACAAATATCTCTTCAATATCTTTGTAGTTTACAGCCTTTCCAATCCTTGCCCTGATTTCCCTTGAGTAAGGAAAATTTTTTGTCATAAACATCAGGATAGACCTTATGGAAATAATTGATTCTGTCCTGTAATATTCACAGTATGAACGAACAAACTCGATAATTATTTCTTTTATTTTTTCAAAAGAAAATTGCCTTATTATACCGTTGTTGAAATATTCAATTATAATTTCAAAAATATAAGGAGCCTCAAGCGCTTTCCTTCCTATCATTACCCCATCAACACCATAATTTACCAAAAAATGTTTAACATCCAGCGGACTTTTTATATCTCCATTAGCTATAAGTGTTTTCCCGGTAAGTTTTCTTGCAATTTTGAATAAGCTCCAGTCAGCTTTCCCAGTATAGAATTGTGTAGCAAGCCTTGGGTGAAAGGTTATCATATCTACTCCGGCCTTTTCAAGCAAAGGAATGGTTTTTTCGATATTTATCGAATTAAAACCACTTCTTATTTTTGCTGAAACAATGACCCCTGTATCCTTTAAAGCTTTTACAATATCTGCCATTTTTTCCGGGTAATTAAGTAAGAAGGCACCGGCCTCTCCTTTCAAAACTTTTTTTACAGGACAACCGAAGTTTATATCAATTAACTCAATATTAAAAGTGTTCTTAATCATTAGTGCAGCCTTATAAAAATTCTGTGGTTCGGGAGGCCCAAAGAGTTGAACACCCGTAATACCATTGCTGTCTGGATCAATATATTTAAAAGTTTTTTTGTTATCTCTTAATATACCTTCCACACTTACCATCTCAGTAAAGGTAAGTCCTGCACCAAAAGATTTAACCAGTTCTCTGAAAACTTTATTAGTATAACCGGCCATTGGAGCAAGAAACAAATTGTTTTTGATTTGAAGAGAGGACAAAACAACTGGATGAAGCAAGGAGGAAGTTATAACCGCCACATATATCTCCAACAAAAGTAAGGGGAAAATAAGGAAGTGAGCCGCCTGGGGATCGAACCCAGGGCCCTCGCCTTAAAAGGGCGATGCTCTACCGACTGAGCTAGCGGCTCAACATTGTAATTCTTAATATTTTAGCAAAAAAAATATTTTTTGTCAAAAAATAAATTTAACTTCTCTAAATTTTTACTAAAACTTTCTTTTGTATTATAATCTAAAAAATAATTTTATTCTGGAGGAAATATATGAGAAGTGATTTAGTAAAGAAAGGTTTCCAGAGAGCACCTCATCGCTCCCTTTTTAGAGCCATGGGATTTGATGACTGGGAATTAAAAAGGCCCCTTATTGGTATTGCTAATTCTTTTAATGAATGTATTCCAGGGCATATTCATCTGAATAAAATTGCAGATGCAGTAAAAAGAGGGATTTATGCTGCAGGTGGTACTCCAATGGAATTTAACACAATTGGAATCTGTGATGGAATTGCAATGGGGCATATTGGTATGAAGTATTCATTGCCATCGAGAGAGCTTATTGCAGATTCTATAGAGTCAATGTATCAGGCTTACCAGTTTGATGGACTTGTTCTTATTGCTTCATGTGATAAGATAATCCCTGGTATGCTGATAGCTGCAATGAGACTCAATGTGCCAAGTATATTTTTAAGTGGTGGCCCTATGCTTCAGGGAAATGTCGGAAGAAAAAATCCCCTAAATTTAAATGATGTTTTCATTGGTGTTGGAAAGCGGGCAAAAGGAGAAATTACTGATGAAGAATTGTATACTCTTGAGTGTGAAGCCTGTCCTGGTGCTGGTTCCTGTGCCGGTATGTTCACAGCTAATACAATGTCAAACTTAAGTGAAGCCCTTGGTATTGGTTTATTCTTGAATGGTAGTATCCCTGCTGTTTTTGCTGAAAGGGAAATGCTTGCCAAGAAGGCTGGAATGAAAATTGTTGAGCTTGTACAAAAGGATATAAAGCCACGTGACATTATGACCCGTAAGGCTTTTGAAAATGCAATTGCTGTCGATATGGCACTCGGGGGTTCTACAAATACTGCTTTACACCTGCCAGCGATCGCCTATTATGGAGATGTTGACCTTGAATTAAAAGATTTTGGTCTCTTTACTGAAAAAATTCCGCACCTTGCAAATATGGTTCCAGCAGGACCGAATCACATTCTGGATTTATACTATGCTGGTGGTGTTCCAGCAATTTTATCTGAGCTTGCAAAGAAGAACTTGATTCATCTTGATACACTAACAGTATCAGGTAAAACACTTGGAGAAACATTGAAAGAAACCAATGCACATGTTAAAGACTATGATGTCATTCGTCCAATAGATAATCCAGTTCACGAAACTGGTGGACTTGCTGTTCTGACAGGAAATCTTGCTCCCGATGGTGCAATTGTTAAACAGGCTGCTGTTGCACCGGAAATGATGCATCATATTGGGCCGGCAAGGGTATTTAATAGCGAAGAGGACGCTGTGGAAGCAATTCTTGGTGGTAAGATTAAAAAAGGTGATGTGATTGTAATACGTTATGAAGGACCAAAAGGTGGACCCGGCATGAGAGAAATGCTTTCCCCAACCTCTGCCGTTGCAGGAATGGGACTTGATAAAGATGTGGCTTTAATTACTGACGGAAGGTTCAGTGGTGCTACAAAAGGAGCCTCCATTGGACATATATCTCCTGAAGCTGCAGAAGGTGGACTTATTGCACTTGTTGAGGAGGGAGATAAGATTGAAATAGATATTAAGAACAAGAAGATAAATCTTCTTGTGCCGGAAAGCGAAATCGAAAAAAGAAGGAAAAACTGGAAGCCACTTCCACCAAAGATTGTTTCGGGTTATGTAGCAAGATACTCTAAAATGGTTAGTTCAGCAAACAAGGGAGCAGTTTTTGAAACAAAGTAGTAATTTTTTACGGCTTCATCCAGAAAGCTAAGTCTTTCTGGATGAAGCTATCCAAATAAAGCACAAATTCCAAAGAAAAGGGATTTTTAATTTTCAAAAAACCTCAGTCAGGATAAATGAAAGGAAAAATTTTTAACATAGATAACAATTTGTAAATTTATTACCAATAAGGAGGAAGAATGGAACCAGGAGTTCAAAAGCTTGTAGAAGAATGGTTGAATCCACCTTATGATGAAGAAACAAGAAATGAGATAAAAAAGCTTCTTGAAGCTGGAAATGAAAAAGAACTGGAAGATAGATTCTATACAGAACTTGAGTTTGGCACGGGTGGTCTGCGTGGAATAATCGGTGCTGGAACAAACAGGATGAATATCTATTCAGTTAGAAAAGCAACACAGGGACTTGCCAACTTTATTATCAAAAAAGGTGCTAAAGCAAAAGGTGTTGTTATAGGGAGAGATTCAAGGTTGTTTTCTGACAAATTTGCCCTGGAAACTGCATCAGTACTTCTGGCAAACGGAATAAAGGTTTTCTACTTTGAGGATATTCACCCTACCCCATTAGTTTCCTATGCAGTAAGAAAACTTGGTGCAGTTGCTGGTGTAATGATTACTGCTTCTCATAATCCAAAGGAATATAATGGTTATAAGGTTTTCTGGAGTGATGGTGGACAGGTTGTGCCTCCAGAGGATAAGGAAATAATAGAAGAAGTGAAAAAAATCAAGTCAATCAATGATGTAAAAACTCTACCGGTTGAAATTTTAAAGAGTCATTTCCTTTTCGAAATTATAGACAGTAAAATTGATCCTCTCTATCTTGAAGAGGTAAAAACTCTTTCACTCAATACACAGATTAATAGCAACTCAGATATAAAAATATGTTACACTCCTCTCTATGGGACAGGATATAAATTAATTCCTTCAAGCCTGAAAAACTTTGGTTTTAAAAATGTTTTTATTGTCGAAAAACAGGCTATACCTGATGGAAACTTCCCAGATGCGCCCTATCCCAACCCTGAGATACCTGAGGCAATGCAGACTGGTCTTAAATATGCACAGGAAAAGGGGGGAGATGTTTTGCTTGCAAGCGATCCAGATGCAGATAGAATTGGTGTTATGATAAAAAATAGAGATGGAAGCTACGAGCTTTTAAACGGAAACCAGATCGGTTGTTTACTACTTTACTACCTACTTACGAGCCTGAGGGAGAAAAATAAATTACCGGCAAATCCAAAAGTTGTAACCACAATTGTAACCACAAGGCTTTTGATTGAGATAGCAAAAGACTTCAACGTAAGTGTAGATGAGGTACTAACAGGATTTAAGTGGATAGCCCAAAAGATAAAACAGTATGAAACTTCAGGTAAAAATTTCATATTTGGCTGTGAGGAAAGCCATGGCTATCTTGCGGGAACATTCGTAAGGGACAAGGACGCCATTATCGCTTCTTCGCTTTTTGCTGAACTTGTTGCTTACTACAAAAACAAAGGCAAAACTATGGATGAAGTACTTGAAGAAATTTACTTAAAGTATGGATATTTTAAGGAAAGTCAGAAGTCCATCGAAGCAGCAGGGAAAGAAGGTCTTGAAAAAATAAAAAATTTTATGGAAAAATTAAGAAAAGAACCTTTAAAGAACACAAAGAGTTTTAAACTTGTCTCCATTTACGATATTAAGAACAAAAAGGCTTTTAACTTTGAGAAAAACTGCGAAATTGAACCACTTGATTTGCCGGTTTCAGATGTGGTAATAATGAACTTTACAGATAATTGTAGTATAATAGCAAGGCCTTCAGGAACTGAACCAAAGATTAAATTTTATTTTTCTACAAGTGGAAAAATAAAAGATGGAGAAAGTTTAAAAGAATTAAAAGAGAGAATTGAAAATTTCCATATTACCTTAAGAAATGAATTTCTTGAAAATTTAATTCTTTAAAAGACTATGAGTAGAAGAATTTTTCTTTCTTTTCTGATTTTTCTTGTTTACGGAAGTTTTTTTGGGGCAGAGCTGGAATACAATGTTAGTGTTTCACCTGAGGTAGTAGCCTTAGGTGAAGGGGCAGAAATTTCTGTGGAAGTAAATAAAAAAGTAAGGGATGTTATTCCTCCAAAGGGCACTGAATTTGACATTCAGTATGCTGGAATTTCCCAGCAATCCTATGTAAGCATAGTAAATGGAAAAGTTACTTCCAGACAATCAATCGTCTACAGGTATATCTGTATCCCCAGAAAAACTGGACTGTTAACAATACCAGCATTTAAAATTATTGATGAGAACGGCAAATCCTTTGAATCTAACCCTCTAAAACTCAAGGTTGAAAAAAGACAGAAAATAAGGCAGAGAACCACTGATCCATTTGAGGAGCTGGAAGAATTACTGATAGAAAAAAGAAAAATTCCCATCATAATGTTGAAATTCAGACCTTATAAGCAAAAGGTTTATCAAAATGAACCTCTTGTTGTTGACTTGATTTTAATTTCTGATCGGAAGGAAGCTTTTGATTACAGCTATCAGGAAATAAGCCCACTAAGAACAGACAAAGCTATATTTTACGACATTTCCAGTTCCATAGAGAAAAGCATCCCCATAAGCAGTGGTGGATACTATGAGAAGGTAGTAAAAAGGTATGTTTTCTACCCAACTGAGAAGGGTGTTTTAGGTATAGCCCCTCCAGGGATTGTGGCAATTACACCCTATGGTCAGATACAGCTAAAGAGTGAAAATCTTGGAGTGGAAGTTCTGCCACTTGGTAGCGGTGAAGGTGTAAATTATGTTGGTGAACTTTCAATAAAGAGCGAAATTTCAACAAACTCTGTTCTGCTTGGAGATACGATAAAATTAAAATTGACTTTAGAGGGGAATGGTAATCTAAAAATCTTTTCAAATATATTTGGCAAGTTGAACATAGATGGTATTTTCATTTCTCAGGAAAAAATGAATCTTGAATTTGAAAAATTTCTAAACAACCGTCCCTACTTCAAGGGAGAAATTGTATTTTCTATCATTCCCCAGAGGGCTGGAAGTTTTGTTATTCCACCTGTAGAGATTTTCTATTTTGACAGAAATATTGTCAAAAGAAAAATAACTCTCCCTTCTTATACAATAAATGTGAATGCAAAGGATACCTTGCAAATTTCTAGGGAAAAATTCGTATTCAAAAAGGTTGATCTTAACAGGAAATTTCGTTTTATTCTTTTAAATCCATTTGTCATTTTTTACATTGCATTGATGTTTACCCTACCCCTTTTTGGCTTTATTTACAACAACTTTCAATTAAGGCTGAAAACTGATGAAAAGTTTAGAAAGAAATTCTTTGCCAGTAAAAAGCTATCCAGATATCTTATTGAAGCAGAAAATCACTTAAAGAAGGAAAATTACAAAGAATTCTATATTTCCCTTCAGAAGGGCTTATTTTACTACCTCTGTGATAAGCTTGACATTCCACTTTCAACTGACTTCAAACAGGTGATAGAAAAACTTGCAGAAAAAAATGTAGAAGAAACAGCGCTAAAGAAAATTAAGGAAATTTATACTCAATGCCAGTTTGCCTACTCTGGAAAAATAATAAAAGAAAATGCTGGCCAGCTACTTGCTGAAACTAAAAATCTTATTGAAAACTTAAAAATATAAAAAGCGTTGCTAGCTTAAAAGCCAGCAACACCGCTAAAAGTCGTCCCCGCTGGTAAGTTAGTGGCAAGATTTTTCTCTTCATTGTGCTAAGTTAAATCGTCAGGAACTTGACCTCCTGTCTGCGGAAGTAAATTTCAAAGCTTTGTTTTAGCTTTTTAAAAGCTAACCTTCCTTTTATTCTTTCCCTTAGGATTAAAACCAAATCAATATCTTTATGCCCTCAACCACGAAACAAAGCTTTTCAAGGGTAAAAGCAACAAGCCTTCCTCAGGGC
>Ga0078972_1001771_pt1 | contig 77721 bp, 67 predicted proteins | sample YelNatPaOPGAMG01_FD_67568 | JGI IMG/M metagenome (GOLD analysis project Ga0078972, IMG submission 67568) | Hot spring thermophilic microbial communities from Obsidian Pool, Yellowstone National Park, USA - OP-RAMG-01 (SPADES assembly) (version 2) | ecosystem: Environmental > Aquatic > Thermal... | reverse complement strand
GAGGTTACTGGTGATAAGAGCGGAGGGGAAACGCCCGTTCCCATTCCGAACACGGAAGCTAAGCCCTCCAGCGCCGATGGTACTGCCCTGGCAACGGGGTGGGAGAGTAGGTCATCGCCAGAGAACCTCCTCCCTTTATTTTTTAAAGTTGCTACTTTCTTGAGGATAAGGAATTCGTGGATGTCTCATTCTTAATAATGTTTTTATATAACTTTGTGAAATTTTCTCAAGTTCTTCTAAGGTTAAATTTGCAAGCTCTAATTGTCCATCTTCTATTCTCTCAGTAATTATATTTCTTACTATTTTCTCAATTACTTCAGGATTTGGATTGGGAAGGCTTCTTGTTGCTGCCTCTATACTATCAGCAAGCATTACTATAACTGCTTCTTTTGATTTAGGTTTTGGTCCAAGATATCTGAAATCATCTTTATTTGGAGAATTTTTAGATAGCTCTTTCTGTTTATGATAGAAATATGATATAACACTTGTTCCATGATGTTGTTCTATAATCTCTATTATAGATTGGGGAAATTTATAGACATTTGCAATCTTAGCACCTTCCTTAGGATGATTTCTTATGATAAGAGTACTTATATATGGATTAAGAGAATTATGAGGATTAGATTGTCCAGGCATTAAATTTTCAATAAAATATTGAGGTCTTTTTATCTTTCCTATATCATGGTAAAGAGATGCTACCCTTACAAGGTATACATTAGCAGAAACAGCTTCTGCAGCTCTTTCTGCCAAATTTCCTACAATTAAGCTATGATAATATGTTCCTGGCGCTTCCAAAAATAATCTATGTAATAATGGATGATTTGGGTTTGAAAGTTCTAAAAGTCTTAAAGGTGTTGCAATTCTAAAAATATTTTCTAAAAAGGGAAGTAATCCTAAGGCAAAGATTATTGATAAAAAGGGATTAACTATACTGCTCATAATTTCTGAAAATTGTAAATCTTTTTCTCCTGAGAAAAAATTAAATAAAATAATAGTTAAAATATTTGATAAAAATAGATAAAAACCTATTTTAATAAATTTTGACCTATCCTCAATTTCTCTTAAAAAATAACTAATTATTAATAAATTTATAAAGGATTGAAATAAAAGAAAAAAAGAATTATTTATTATTCCAATAAGTATTGATAATTGCATTCCTACAAGAATTGAATAAGAAATGTTTAGAAAACACGAAAATAGCAGAAAAATTGACGGAATTGGGGTTAAAAATGAGGAAATATAATAGAATACTTTAATTAAAAACAAACCAAAGGAAAAAAGAAGTTGGGATAGAATAAAGGAAGATCTATCTTTATTTTGTACAATCCTAAGAAAGAATAATTTTTGAGATATTTGAAATAAAATTATAAACCCTAAGATTCCAAAAAATTTAAGAATATTTCTAAAAGATGTGGTAAGGCCAATCATATCTAATATTTTATATTTCTCTTCATTAATAATTTCACCTTTCTTTACAATAATATCTCCTTTAGAAATAAGTTTTTCAATAGGTCTTATAGATTTTAATAATTCTTGTTTTTTTAATTCTGTTTCTTTTTCATCTATATCCATATTGGGTTTTATTAATATTTGAGAAATTTCTTCTGCAAAGTATGAAGGTAAGTTAAATTCTCTTTTTAAAAAAGTTATAAAATCTTTTCTTTTTACATCTAAACTTTCTAATGTTATACCCTTTGAATAAATATCTGATAGCCAAACTTCAATCCTATTCATTATCTCTTCTATTCGTGATATAGGAATATATGATAAATATTTTTTTGACTTTTCACTTATTTCCTTACGATTTATAAATATATCATCTAACTTCTTAAGATTTTCTAAAGTAATATTTTGGTCAATTCTGTAGACTGGTTTAAATTGTGATAATAACAAATTCTTAAGTCTTTCTGTTTCTTCTCTATCAATGTATACTATTGTTCTTGGAGCCTCAATATTTTTAGGTGCTGGTTCTCCTATTCTCAATGGAGGTAAAATTAAAAAATCAATAATTAATATGAACAAGTTTATAAGAATAAAAAAAGAAAGAATAATATTTAAAAAGTATTCTTTTGTGATTAATGATTTGAATTTCTCAATTATTTTCTTTTTAAATATATTTTTTAACTTTATTCCCATAGTATATAATTTTACCATTTATTGACCTGTTTTTCACTATAATATATAATTGTAATGTAACTGGGGAGTAGCCAAGCTGGTAAGGCAGCGGACTTTGGATCCGCCATTCGCTGGTTCGAATCCAGCCTCCCCAGCCATATTTTCTTTAAATTATGAAAAATTGGATAGGTATTATTTTATCTGCAGGACAAGGGAAAAGAATGAGGACTGAACGACCCAAGACTCTCCATTTTTTATTGGATCGTCCTATTATTTTTTATCTTATAGATATAATCTCAAAAATTTTAGGTGAAAATTATTATTTAATTGTTAGCCAGAAATTATATAATTTTTTAAAAGAAAAGTTTGATAATGATAAATTAGTTATTCAAGAAAAACCATTAGGTACAGGTGATGCGGTTAAAAAATTAATTCCTATATTGATAGATTTTGATGGGAATGTTTTAATTTTACCTGGAGATGTTCCTTTAATAAGAGAGGAGAGCTTGATAAGACTCTGTGAAATTCATGAAGAAAAAAATAATGCATGTACTTTACTTACAACAATTATTGATAATCCAGTAGGATATGGAAGAATAATAAGAAATGAGAAGGGTGAAATTATAAAGATAGTGGAAGATAAGGATGCAAATGAATTAGAAAAGAAAATTAAAGAGATAAATACTTCTATTTATGCTTTCTCTTGGAATAAATTAAAAGAAGTTTTACCTTTAATATCAGATAAAAATGTTCAAGGTGAATTTTATTTAACTGATGCAATACATTTTCTTTTTGAAAGAGGAGAAAAAATTGATAGTTTAATTGTAGATTCGTGGGAAGTTTTAGGAATAAATAATCAATGGGAATTATCTCATATAACTAAAATTCTTAGAGAAAAAATAAATAATAAATGGATGGAAAAAGGAGTTTCTTTTTTGTCACCAGATACAATCTTCATTGGAAAAGATGTAGTTTTAAATCAGGATATTGTTCTATCTTCCAATATATTTATTTATGGAAAATGTTCTATTGGGAAAGGAGTTACTATAAATAATAATGTGTATATTGAAAATTTTATAATTGGAGATGAGGTAGAAATTGGTCCTTACACTTTTATTTCTAAAAAAGAATAAAAAGGAGAAAAAGATATGGGAGGTAAATGCTTAGCTCTATATAGTGGTACATCTAATCCTGAGTTGGCTCAAGAGGTGGCTAAGTATTTGGGCGTAGAATTAGGAGAAATTGAGATAAGGAGGTTTTCTGATGGTGAAATCTATGCAAGAATAGTTAAAAGTGTAAGAGGCTCTGAGGTATATGTTATTCAATCCTTAGGAAATCCCGTAAATGAATTTTTTATGGAACTTTTAATTATTATAGATGCTTTAAGAAGAGCATCTGCTGAAGAAGTTACAGCAGTGATCCCATATTTTGCATATGCACGTCAAGATAGAAAAACAAAATCAAGAGAACCTATATCTGCAAAACTTATTGCAAATTTACTTACAATTGCTGGAGCATCAAGGGTAGTCACAATGGACCTACATGCAGGACAAATTCAAGGATTTTTTGATATTCCTGTAGATAATTTATCTGCCTTACCATTATTTACACGGTATTTTCAAGACTTAGATTTATATAATCCTGTTGTGGTATCACCTGATATTGGGGGTGTAGCGAGAGCAAGATCCTTAGCAAACAGATTACATACCCCCTTAGCGATAATATATAAAAGAAGACCAGCACCTGAAGTTGCAGAAGTTGATGAAATTATTGGTGATGTAAAAAATAGAGATGTAATAATTTGTGATGATATAATAACTACTGGAAATACATTATTTTCTGCAGCAAGATTATTAAGAGAAAGAGGCGCACGAGATATTTATTCAGCAGTAACTCATGGTATCCTTGTAAATAATGCTCCAGAAGAATTACAAAAATCAGAATTGAAAGAACTTGTAGTAACAAATACAATACCAATTGGTGAAGATAAAAAGGTGCCAAAATTAAAAATTTTATCTGTAGGGAGTCTCTTAGGTGAAGCAATAAAAAGAATATCAAATAAGGATTCTCTAAGTTCACTTTTTGATTAAAAGGAGGGAAAATATGGAAATTATAGAAATTAAAGCTCTTAAAAGGGAAAAAGTAGGAAAAGAATGGGCAAAGAAATATAGAAGAGAAGGGAAGATTCCAGCCATATTATATGGTGCTCATCTTCCTCAAAGTATCCCATTAGTCTTAGAAAAAAAAGAACTTCAAAAATTGTTTGGGAAGAAAAGAGTTGAAATGGAACAACATTTAATAAAGATTATTTTTAATAATAATGGTGATACTGTAACTGAAAATGCTATTTTGCAAAGTTTTCAAATAGACCCATTAACAGATGCTATTATACATCTTGATTTTCATGCAGTTAGAATGGACGAGCCTGTAGATACTTATGTTCCAATTATTCTTACAGGAGAAGCAAAAGGCTTAAGAAAAGGGGGAGTTCTTCAACATGGGATATCTGAGATTTATATAAGGGCACTACCCTTAGATATACCAAGTCATATAGAGGTAAATATTTCAGATTTAGATGTAGGAGATTCGCTCCTTGTTAAAGACATAAAAATTTCTGAGAAAATAAAAATTCTTACACCCCACGATGAAGTTGTAGTCTCCATCTTAGCACCTCAAAGAGGTGAGGTTGAGACAACAACAGAGGAATCTTCAGAAAAAGAAATTACATAATTTAGGAGGATAGGAGAATGATTAGAATTGTTACAGATAGTACATCTGCTTTACCTAAGGATTTTGTAGAGAGATACAATATAGTTGTTGTCCCATTAAAAGTTGCTTTTGAAGATGAGGTTTATAAAGATGGCGTAGATATTAATCCTGAGATGTTTTTTGAAAAGATAAAGAAAACAAATATTTTCCCTAAAACCTCTCAACCTTCTGTAGAAGATTTTTATAATGTTTATAAAGAAATGGAAGATACAGATGCTATAATTTCTATTCATATTTCTTCAAAATTAAGTGGTACAGTGGGTTCTGCTAATTCTGCTAAGATGATGCTTCCTTTTAGTGAAAAAATTTATGTGATTGATTCTGAAGTTACTGAATTTGCATTAGGTTATATGGTTATTGAGATAGCAAGAGCAATAGAAGAGGGAAAAAATTTGAATGAAATTTTTGGTATAATAGAAAAAATGAAAAAAGATAAAGAAATACTGTTTACGGTTGATACCTTAGAATATTTATATAGAGGAGGAAGAATTGGGGCTGCCCAAGCATGGATGGGGAGTATTTTACAAATTAAACCTATTTTAGAACTTAGAGATGGAGTAATAGAACCTGTAGAAAGGGTACGTACTAAATCAAAGGTTAAAAATAGAATCTTTGAAATAATGAAGGAAAGAATAGGCGATACACCTGTAAAAGTTGCTTTTGCATATTCAGATAATGAAGAAGAGGTTAAAGCAATAAGTGAAGAGGCAAAGCAAATATTTAATATAAAAGAGATGTTTTGTGTTTCATTTAGCTGTACTATATTATCTCATATTGGTCCAGGTTCTTGGGGGATGATTTGTTATAAAATATAATTGGAGGTAGAATAAGAGAAATAATATGAAACAAGTAATTTTAGATGACCTTGATAAATTATTAGCAATTTTCCCTGAAGATATTAAAAAAAGATTGGAAGAAGACGAAGATATAAAGGATCTTATTGAAGTTGTATTAGATTTAGGTAGAGAAATAGAAGCACGTTTTTATAAAAAGAATATAATATTTTATGGTAGATATACTACTGAGGAAGACATAAATTATATATTATCAAGAGTTGGAGAATTTAGTGGGGATAAGAGAGCTGGAATTGAGAGAACCCTTCATAGAATTTCTGCTATTGAGAATAGGCATGGAAGAATTATTGGTTTAACTTGTAGAGTAGGAAGAGCTGTTCTTGGGACTGTAGATATAATAAGAGATGTTATTGAAACAGGTAAAAATATACTCCTATTGGGAAAACCAGGAGTTGGAAAAACTACTTTGCTTAGAGAGACTGCACGAGTTCTTGCAGATGATCTTGGTAAAAGAGTAATTATTATAGATACTTCTAATGAAATAGGAGGAGATGGTGATATTCCTCATCCCGCTATTGGAAGAGCAAGAAGAATGCAGGTTCCAAATCCAGCAAAGCAACATGATGTTATGATAGAAGCTGTAGAAAATCATATGCCTGAAGTTATTGTAATTGATGAGATTGGTACAGAATTAGAAGCAAAAGCTGCAAGGACTATTGCTGAAAGAGGAGTTCAGCTTATTGGAACTGCTCATGGAATTACTCTTCAAAATCTTTTATTAAATCCTACTCTTTCGGACCTTGTTGGAGGAATTCAAGTTGTAACTTTGAGTGATGAGGAGGCAAAAAGAAGGGGAACTCAAAAAACTGTTTTAGAAAGGAAAGCACCACCAACTTTTAATATTGTTATTGAAATTCAAGAGAGAGACAGATTAGCTATTCATCATGATGTAGCAAAGACAATTGATGCGTTGTTAAGGGGATACATTATTCCTCCAGAAATAAGAGTAAGAACACCTGATGGTAAGGTTGAGAAAATATTTGTTCCTGTAGAAAAGATTGAAGATGAGAAAAAACCTATAGTGACTGAAAAGAGACCTGATGTTTTAAAGATATTTCCATATGGAATAAGTAAAAATAAATTAGAAAAAGCAATTAGAAATTTAGGAGTTCCAGCTTATGTTGTAAAAAATTTCTCAGAAGCTAACTGTTTTCTATTATTAAAAGCTCATCAAAAAAGAGCAAGAGAGCTACTTAATGATGCGGAGAGAAAAAACATGATAATTTCTATATTAAGAAGTAATACTGTTGCTCAAATGGAGAGATTTTTATCAGAACATTTCAGGTTAAAGGGAGCACGAAGTAGCGAAGAAGAAAAAGCATTAAGAGAAGCTCAGGAGGGAATAGAATATGTCTTAACACATGAAGAGCCTTATGAGCTTTCCCCACAGCCTGCCTATTTAAGAAGATTACAGCATCAATTAATTCAAGAGTATGGTTTGAGGTCAGAAAGTATAGGGGTTGAGCCTAATAGAAAAGTAAAAATATTTCCCTTTTAAAATATTAAATGGATGAAAAATTTATTTATCACTTTTGAAGGATTAGATGGCTGTGGAAAGACAACTCAAGCAAAATTACTTAAAGAGTTTTTTGAAAAGAAAAATTATAGTGTTTTTTTAACAAGAGAACCTGGAGGAACCCCCTTTGGTGAATTAATTAGAAATATAATTTTAGATCCAAATAATAAAATTCATCCTTGGACAGAAGCATTATTATACTTTTCTTCACGCTTAGAAAATTCATTAATGATACTTAGAAAACTTGAGGAAGATTATATAGTAATATGTGAAAGGTATATTGATTCAACTATTGCCTATCAAGGATATGGAAGAGGACTTCCTATAGAAGAATTAAAGAGAATCAATAATATTGTTACCTTTAATTTAAAGCCAAGTATTACTTTCTTTTTAGATTTAGATCCGGAAATTGCATTAAAGAGAAAAAAATATTTAGATAGAATAGAAAAAGAAAATTTGGAATTTTATAATAGAGTTAGAGAGGGATATAAAAGAATTGCTCAGGAAGAAAAAGATAGATTTTATATAATTTCAGGGGATCTTCCTATAAATGATATTCATAAAGAAATTATAAAGATTGTATTAAATATTTGTATAGAGGTGAATACATGAAATTAGTTTTTGCTGTAATTCAAGAGGAGGATTGGAAAAAAATAAGGGAAATATTTATAGAAAGAAATTTACCCTTGACTTTCTTTAAGAGTAGAGGAGGGTTTTTACAAGAAGCAAATGTTACTTTATTAACTGTTGTAGAAGAAGATAGATTAGAAGAAGTTATAAATATATTAAAAGAGAATTGCAAGGAAAGAGAAAAAATAATTATCCCTCCCTTACCTTCAGTTGAATTATTGAGAAGTATTCCTATGCCTATAAATGTAAAAGTTGGAGGAGCAATTGTTTTTGTCATAGATGTATCATATTTTGAGAAATTCTAAATGGCTTTCAAAGATATTATTGGACAAAGACAGGCAATTGAAATATTGAAAAGGAGTTTAAGAGAAAATAAAATTTCCCATACCTATTTATTTGTAGGTCCTGAGGGTGTTGGGAAGAAACAAGTAGCTATTTCTTTTGCTCAAGCATTAAATTGCCCAATTCTTCCTTTAGAAGGTTGTGGAGAATGTCTTACATGTAAAGAAATAAAAAACTTAACTTTTCCTGATGTTCTTTATTATGAACCAGAAGGTATGTGGTATAAGATTCAACAGATAAGAGAAATGAAAAGAGAAGTTTTCTTAAAACCCTTCCAAAGTAGGTGGAGGATTTTTATTTTGGATAATACACATCAATTAAGAAATGAATCCGCTAATGCTCTTTTAAAATCTTTAGAAGAACCTCCTATTTATACAGTTTTTATACTTTTGGTATGGAGAACTGAAATGCTTCTTCCGACAATTGTGTCTCGTAGTCAAGTAATTAATTTTTCCTATCTGAATGAGGAAGAGTTAAGAAAAATATTTAAAGATGTGCCTGAAGATAAAGTAGATATAATTATATCCCTTTCGCAAGGAAGTCCAGGAAAGGGATATTTCTGGCTTGATGAAAAAAATTGGAAAAAAAGAGAAGAATTCTTAAAAAGTTTATTTATCTTAAGAAGAGATGAATTAGTGAATGTATTTGAAATAGTTGATCTTCTTTGCGAAGATAAAAAAATAGATGATATATTGAATATATTAGAACTTTTATTGTTTTGGTGGAGGGATTTATTCTTTTGGAAAATATATGAAAGAGAAGAATATATAACTCAAAGAGATTTTGTAAGAGAAATTATAAAAAAGTCTAAAGAGTTTTCCTTAGAAGAGATTAGAACAAATTTTAGATTGACACAAAATGCTATTAGGAGTATTAGAAATAATGCAAACTTGATTCTTACATTAGAGACTTTATTCTTAAGGGTAGGTGTATTAGAGTGAGAAAACCTTTATATATAGTTGGTGTCAGATTAAGAACTTTTAAAATATATTATTTTTCTACAGAAGATATAAATTTAAAGAGGGGAGACAAAGTAATAGTAAAAACAGTTCAAGGAATTGAGGCAGGTACTGTTGCTATTCCTCCCTTCTTAGCTCCAGAAAATTTTAAATCTGTTACTCCTTTAAAACCAATTTTAAGAAAGGCAACAGAGGAAGATATGGAAAAAATTAGAAAATATATGGATGAAGAAAAAGAAGGTGTAAAATTTGCACAACAAAAGGCAGATAAGTTAGGTCTCCCAATAAAGATATTGTCATGTGAAATTTCCTTTGATTATAGTAAAATAACTTTTAATTTTTCTGCTGAAGATAGGGTAGATTTTAGAGAACTTGTAAAGGAATTAGCAAATCATTATAAAACACGTATAGAACTTCATCAATTGGGAGTTCGTGATGAGGTTAAATTTTTAGGTGCTTTAGGAATATGTGGACGTGAGGTTTGCTGTCATTCTTTTCTTCCTGAGTTTTCTTCAATATCTGTAAAGATGGCTAAAGAACAATCTTTGGCTCTCAATCCTTTAAAAATCTCAGGAGTTTGTGGAAGATTAATGTGTTGTTTAGCATACGAATTTGAAACATATCAAGAAATTAAAAGTCTTCTTCCCCCAAAAGGCTCTTATGTTCAAACACCCCAGGGAGATGGTGTAATTGTAGACCATCATATACCTCTTATGAAGGTAGTTGTTGAATTTGAAGAGGGTAGAAGAGAATTATTTTCTCCTGATGAATTAAAGATTTTGTCTTCAAAAGAAGAGAATAAGAAACAAGAAAAGATAATTGAAAAAATTTTCCAATTTTTAGAAAATAATGAATAAAGAAATATTAACAAGTTTAGAATTATTACAGTTGGAGAGAGCTCTTAAGCTAAGAGGATATTCTATAACAGATAGTTGCTCATTAGATAGAGTAATTCTTCCTAAGAATAAAGATGTTTTTGAAAGATATTATAATTATCTCTTTAGCTATAGATTTAGAAGATTTTTAAGTGATATTATTCAAATAAAAAATTATGGATTTTTTGATATAAATCTCTTGTTAACAAGATGGGATAAAAAAGAAATATTTGAATATCTTGATTTTCTTTTAATCTCAGGTATTGTTGAGGAAAAGGATAATAAATTTTATTTTTATTATAAAACTCTTGATAATTTTGGTGAAACCTTAGAATGGTTTATTGCTCAGGTATTGAAAAGAGAATTCTATCTTCCTGTTTTATGGGGTGTAAAGCTTTTGGATATATCAGGGGGAGGAGATTTTGATATCTTAGGATTAATTGAGAAATATCTCTTATATATTGAGTGTAAGACAAGTCCTCCTAATAATGTTAGACTTAGAGATCTATGGGAATTCTTAAGAAGAAGGGAGGTTTTAGGCTCTCATCTTACAATCTTTTTTATAGATACTTCTTTGAAAATAGAAAGAAATATAGTTGAAAATATTAAAAATTTATTAGAAAAAAGATTTTCAAAGAATAAAAAATCTGTTATATTGAACAAAGAGAAAGAAGGAATATACTTCTTCTCTCCAAATCTTTTTATACTTCAAAGTAAAGGAGAATTTATTGCAAACTTTCAATATATTTTTAAAAAATTTCTAAGAGAATTTAAAGTTTTTTAATAATGGAACAAGAAAATTTATTTAAAGAAGAAAAAGAGTATAAGCCTCTTGCTTATAGAATGAGACCTAAAAATTTTGATGAACTTCTGGGTCTTGATGAGATAATTGGTGAAAATTCATTTTTAAGAAAAGCAATTAGTAAAGGTCATCTCCCATCTCTTATTATTTATGGCCCTCCAGGAACTGGAAAAACCTCTCTTTCTATTCTTCTTGCAAAAGCAATTGATGCGGAATTTATAGAACTTAATGCAGCTATTTCAGGTATTTCAGAGCTTAAAGAAGTACTTCAAAGGAGTAAGAGAAATTTAGAAATGTTTAAGAGAAGAACTGTCCTTTTCTTAGATGAAATACATCATTTTAATAAACTTCAACAAGATGTTCTTCTTCCTTGGATAGAAAAGGGATTAATTATTCTTATAGGTGCAACAACAGAAAATCCCTTTTTTACTCTAAATAATACTTTAATATCTCGTTGTAGAATAGTTGAGTTGAAACCACTTTCTTCTGAAGATATTAGAAAAATTCTAAGGAGAGCTTTAGAGGATAAAGATAGGGGATTAGGAAGTCAAAAAATAATCTTAGATGAGTTAGCAGAAGAAGAAATAATTAAATTCTCTTCTGGTGATGCAAGAGTTGCATTAAATACATTAGAACTTGCTTCATTTATTGCAACACCAGATTCTTCTGGTCAAATTTTAATTGATCTATCTGTGATAGAAAAAGTTACGCAAAAGAGAATTTTCAGATATGATCAAAGAGGGGATGAACATTATCATGTGATTTCAGCATTTATTAAAAGTATAAGGGGTTCAGATCCTGATGCTGCTATTTATTGGCTATCAAGAATGCTTCTATCAGGCGAAGATCCAAGATTTATAGCAAGAAGACTTATCATTCATGCTGCAGAAGATATTGGTATGGCAGATCCTCTTGCCTTAGTCATTGCGCAATCAGCAGCATTTGCAGTAGAATATGTTGGAATGCCTGAAGCTCAAATTCCATTAACAACTGCAACTATATATCTTGCTTGTGCTCCTAAAAGTAATAGTTCAATAACAGCTATAAATAAAGCGAATGAATATTTGAGAAGGCATGGACCTTCGCCTGTACCTTTGCATTTAAGAAATCCTTCCTTTAAAGGGGCAGAAGAATTAGGATATGGAAAAGATTATAAGTATCCACATGATTTTCCTAATCATTTTGTTGAACAAAATTATCTTCCAGAGGATGTTAGAGTAAGATTCTATTTTCCTTCAGATGAGGGAAGAGAGAAAGATATAAAAGAAAGGCTTAAAAAATTATGGAAAGAAAGATATGGTTAATCTTTTTATTGATCTTCATTCTTTTTAATTTTGGTTGTAAGAATGAAAAAATAATAAACAAAAATGAAGAGATAGAAGAAATATATATAAATTTACCATATGAAATATTTAATAACTTTCAAAATTGTTTGAGGGATGAAATAGTAAATTTTAATGTTGAAAAAAAAGAATTAATATCTTTGAATTACAGATTAACATGGAATCAATATAGAATATATTTGAGAAAGACATGGGAAGAACTAAAAAATAAAATAATACCTATTTTTCTTAAGGAAAATACTCATTATAGTATAAAAAATTCAAAAGCTTATAAGGAAATTATTATAGATTATTCATATCTTGTAAAGGAAGTAAAGATAAAAATAACTGCCTTTTACCTTTTTTTCCCTGCCGAAGAAAATTTAGGTAAAAAAGAAAAACCAATATTAGCTTTAGTTATAGATGATCTTATTAAAAAAAATTATTGGACTGATAGACTCTTTTCCTTCTCTTATACATTGAACTTAGCCATTATACCAACATCCCATGCAAAAGAGCTTATAAAAGAAGCTGAAAAAAAAGATTGGTATATTATTATGCATACTCCAATGGAATCTATAAGTTATCCTAATGACGCCAAATATTTAATCTCATATCCTATATTGGCTGGTATGAGTGAAGAAGAGATAAAAAATATTCTTGAAAAAAATCTAAACTTTTTTGGAGATTATCCTATAGAAGGTATAAATAATCATATGGGATCAAAAGTAACGTCAGATCCTGAAACTATGAAAAATTTATTTGAGGTTTTACGAGAAAAAAAACTATTCTTTTTAGATAGTAAGACTACATCAAAAAGTGTTGGTAGAAAAGTTGCAAGGGAGATGGGAGTTCCATTTTTAGAAAATAATTTATTTTTGGATCATGAGAATAATAAAGAAAAAATCAGAATGAGATTTATTCAAGCCAAAAAGATTGCAGAAATAAAGGGAAGAGCAATTGTTATTTGTCATTTACGTCCATATACAATAGAGGTTATGGAAGAACTTGAAAAAAATAATTTTTTTAATGATATAGAATTGGTAAAACTGAAAGAATTGTTAAAATATTAGTTAGATTGAAAAAAGAAAAATTATTAGATAAACTAAAATAGGAGGTTTATACAATAAAAATGACAATTTTTTGGTTTATAATAGTTTTTGCTATTCTCACTATACCTCATGAATTTGGTCATTTTATTGTCTCAAGAATTTTTGGGGTAAGAGTATATGAGTTTGCTATTGGTTTTGGTCCAAAAATATTTGAATATAAAGGGAAATTAACAAGATATGTATTTAGGATGATACCCTTAGGGGGATTTGTAAGAATGGCAGGTATAGATGATTTAGGTGAAGAAAATAATGTTAGTGAGCATGAAAAATTCAATAATAAAGCTCCTTGGAAAAGATTTTTAATTCTTATATCTGGTCCTATTATGAATTTTATATTGGCAATTTTCTTATTTTCTCTTGTTTTCTTTATAGGAATTTCTTCCCCTATTCCAGTAGTTAAAGAGGTTATGCCAGGAAAACCTGCAAAAATTGCAGGTTTCCAACCAAAAGATAAAATTCTTTCTATTAATGGAATAAAAATAGAGAAAGTAGAGGATGCAATAAAAATTATAAGAGAATCTGTTCCAAGCCCTGAAATAAGAAATACTGTTAGGGTTGAGATTGAGCGAGATGGAAAAATTTTATTTCTTAATGTTACTCCTGAATGGGATGAAGAAAGAAAAGGAGGTATTATAGGAATATACTTTGATTATGAAGTTAAAAGATATCCTATTAATCTGGCTATAAAAGAGGGTTTTAATTTATTTCTAACAGTTTTAACTATTATTTTTTCTATATTTATTTTAATTTTTAAAGGTGGACAAGGAGTAACTTTAACAGGTCCTATTGGTATAGCAAGACTTACGGGAGAGGCGGTTTCTGCAGGATATCAGACTCTTCTTAATTTTATAGGTTTGTTTAGTGTCCAACTTGGGATATTTAATCTAATTCCCTTTCCTGCCTTAGATGGTGGACGCATTCTTTTTATAATAATTGAAAAAATTAGAGGTAAACCCTTAGAAACAAAAAGAGAAGAGAAAATTCATTGGATTGGTCTTTTAATTTTACTTTTTTTAATTCTTCTTATCACATTCTTTGATATTCAAAGATTAGGAAAATAAATGAGAAAAACAAGAGTTATAAAAATTGGAAATATTTTTTTAGGAGGTAATAACCCTATAAGAGTTCAATCTATGACTAAAACTCCAACCACAGATGTTAAGAGAACTCTTATGCAAATTTATAGGTTATCTAAAAGAGGATGCGAGCTTGTTAGATTGGCTATTCCTGATAAGGAATCTGCTATTGCTTTAGATGAAATTAAAAAGAAAAGTCCTATTCCAATAATTGCTGATATTCATTTTGATTATAGATTAGCCCTTATAGCTTTAGAAAAAGGGGCAGATAAGATTAGAATTAATCCTGGAAATATTAAGAACCCTAAATATATATCTTTAATTGCTAAGGAAGCAATGGAAAGAAAAGTTCCAATTAGAGTAGGAATTAATTCAGGCTCTTTAAGTGAAGATATTTTAAAAAAATATGGTGGTGTAACCCCTGAAGCTTTAGTAGATTTTGCATTGACACAGGTAAAGCTTTTAGAGGATGAAGGCTTTAGAGATATTGTAATTTCTGTTAAAGCACCTTCTATTCCAATTACTGTTAACGCATATAGAATTTTAAGTAAAAAAGTAGAATATCCCTTGCATATTGGGATAACTGAAGCTGGAACATTGTTAACAGGAAGTATAAGATCAAGTATTGGAATAGGTATTCTTCTTTATGAAGGTATAGGTGATACTATAAGAGTATCTCTTTCTACAAATCCTGAGAAGGAAGTGGATGTAGCATATGAAATTCTAAGAAGTCTTGGTCTAAGAGATAGAGGAGTAAAAATAATATCATGTCCTATGTGTGCAAGAACATCTTTCCCAGTAGAGAGGGTTGCAAAAATTTTAGAGAATGAGTTTAAAAACTACCCTATAAATATAACAATTGCAGTAATGGGATGCGAAGTAAATGGTCCAGGAGAAGCAAAATATGCACATTTTGGTATTACAGGAATAAAAGATAAAGTATTTTTATTTAAATATGGTAAGATAATAAAAGAAGATTCTTTGGATAATATTTTGGAAGAATTAAAGTTAGAATTGGAAAAACTGAAAAAGGAGGTGAATAGCAATTAATAACATAGTCTACATAATAATATTTGTCATAGGTAGTTTAATAGGCTATTTTGTAAGAAAATTTGTGGAAAAGAAAATTTTAGAAAATGCAGAGAATAAGGCAAAAGAAATCTTAGAAAAATCACGAATCCAAGCAGAAGAGGAAAAGAAAGCTATCATCTTAGAGGGTAAGGAAGAAATTTATAAGTTGAAAAATGAGACTGAGAGGGAATTAAAAGAAAGGAGACATGAGCTTCTAAATTTAGAGAGAAGAATTTTACAAAGAGAAGAGAATGTTGAGAAGAAGGAGGAGATTCTCCTTAAAAAAGAACATGAGATAGAGACTCGTTTGAATGAACTTAAAGAATTGCAAAAAAAGCAAATAGAAGAACTTCAAAAAATTGCTCAATTAACAAAAGAAGAAGCAAAAGAGATGTTATTAATTAAATTAGAAGAAGAATTACAAAGGGATATTGCAATAAGAATAAAAGAAGCAGAATCAAGATTTAAGGAGATGGCAGATAAAAAGGCAAGAGAAATATTATGTGAGGCTATTCAAAGGTGTGCGGTGGAGCACACTGTTGAATCTACTGTTTCTGTAGTGAATCTTCCCAGCGAAGAAATGAAGGGAAGAATTATTGGAAGAGAGGGAAGAAATATAAGAACTTTTGAGACATTAACAGGAGTTGATCTGATTATAGATGATACTCCTGAGGCTGTTGTTCTTTCCTCATTTGATCCTATTAGAAGAGAGATTGCAAGAATAGCCTTAGAAAAATTAGTAAAAGATGGTAGAATTCATCCTGCAAGAATTGAGGAGATGGTTAACAAGGCAAAAAGAGAAGTTGAAAATAAGATAAAGGAGGAAGGTGAAAGGGCTTTAATTGAAGTAGGTATTCATAATCTTCATCCTGATCTTATAAGGACCTTAGGAAGACTTTATTTTAGGACAAGTTATGGACAAAATGTATTACAACATTCCTTGGAAGTAGCTAAATTGGCAAGTATTATTGCAGGTGAATTAGGGCTTGACTCTAATATTGCAAAAAGAGCAGGTCTTCTTCATGATATAGGTAAGGCTATAGATTATGAGACAGAAGGTTCTCATGCTCTTTTAGGTTCTGAGCTTCTTAAAAAATATGGGGAAAATTATGACATTGTACATGCAGTTGCAGCACACCATGAGGAGATTCCGCTAATTAAGCCGTTAGATGTAATAATACAAGTTGCGGATAGTATATCCGCTGTAAGGCCTGGTGCAAGAAGGGAAAGTATAGAAGTTTATATTAAGAGATTAGAAAAATTAGAAGAAATAGCAATGTCTTTCCCTGGTGTAGAAAAAGCATATGCAATTCAAGCAGGGCGGGAAGTTAGGGTTATGGTTAATCCAGATAATGTAGATGATTATTCTGCCACTAAGTTGGCATATCAAATTGCTAAAAAAATTGAGAAGGAAATGGAATATCCGGGACAGATTAAGGTAACTGTTATAAGAGAAACAAGAGCTATTGAATATGCAAGATAAGAAAAAAGAAATAAGAGTATTATTTTTAGGAGATATAGTGGGAAGCATAGGGAGAAAAGGTGTAGCAATGCTTTTACCAGATATTAGAAAAGAGTATAATATAGATATAGTGATAGGAAATGTAGAAAATGCAGCTGGAGGTTTTGGAGTAACAGAAAAGGTAATTTGGGAAATTATTGATGCAGGGGTAGATATTCTTACAAGCGGAAATCATATATGGGATAAAAAAGAAGGAATAAATATTTTAGATTCTTGTGAAAGAATAATAAGACCTGCAAATTATCCGAGGGGTGTTCCTGGAAAAGGTTATATTATACTCTCGCATTTTGATGAAAAAATATGTATAATTAATTTACAAGGAAGAGTTTTTATGGAACCTTTAGATTGTCCTTTTAAGATTGTAGAAGAGATTATTGAAAAAGTTAAAAATGAGACTAAAATAATATTGGTAGATATGCATGCGGAAGCAACATCTGAGAAAATAGCAATGGGATATTTCTTGGATGGAAAAGTGACCGCAGTAATTGGTACTCATACTCATGTACAGACTGCGGATGAAAGGATATTGGATGGAGGAACAGGCTATATAACTGATGCAGGAATGTGCGGGGCTGAAAATTCTATTTTGGGGGTGGGAAAAGAAGCTGTTCTTAATAAATTTCTTCTCCATATTCCTCAACGTTTTGAAGTTCCAGAAAAAGGACTTTTTAAAATGGAAGGGGTGATTATTGAGATAGAAAAAGAAACGGGTAAAACTAAAAAAATAGAAAGATTACAAAGGAGGGGAAAAGTATAGAAGAGAAAAAATCAGCCATGGGAGAGAAGAAATGGACAAAAGGAGGTAAAATTATGGAGGTTTTGAAAGTTTCAGCTAAATCAAATCCTAATGCAGTTGCAGGAGCATTAGCAGGAGTAATTCGTGAAAGAGGACGTGCTGAGATTCAGGTTATAGGAGCTGGAGCTGTTAATCAGGCAGTGAAAGCTATAGCTATTACAAGAGGATATGTAGCCCCAAGTGGCATTGATTTAATTTGTATCCCCGCCTTTACTGATGTTCAAATAGATGGAGAAGAAAGAACAGCTATAAGATTTATTGTAGAGCCTCGCTAAACTGCATCTTACTTTGAAAGTTCCTGAGAGGGCGGAGGAATACTCCGCCTTCTTTAATTTTTTATAGTATAATTTAAGAGAAATTTTATAGCGTAAGGAGGATAGACAATGAAGAAGGGCATACATCCACCAATGAAAAAAGCAAAAATTGTTTGTGCTTGTGGGGCTGTATATGAGACTTTATCTACAAAGGAATTTATGACAACAGAAATATGTTCAAAATGTCATCCATTTTTTACAGGGCAGAGAAAATTTGTAGATACAGAAAGAAGAGTAGAAAAATTTACTAAAAAGTATAACTGGGAAGTAAAGTAGTGTTAAGAGTAGAGCTTATCTCTTACACACCAGAGCCTGAAAAAATATGTGCTCTGGCGATGCGTCTATGTCATTTTGAGGGTGATTTGGAAGACTTGGAAGAGGCCATAACACCTACAGAGATGGAACGACTTTTAGTGAAAGCAAAAAAGCTACAACATTTATCTATATTTGAACATGCTTATTTTACTTTTTATATTGATGGAATATCAAGAGTAACTTCTCATCAGTTGGTAAGACATAGAATTGCCTCTTATTCACAGCAAAGTCAGAGATATGTAAAACTTAAAGGAGGAATAGTTATTCCTTTAAGCATACAGAAACAAGAAAATGTTGAAAAAATTTTTAAAGATTCTATAGAAAGTGCATTATTAAATTATAAGAGGTTGTTAGAGATGGGAATTTCTAAAGAAGACGCAAGATATATACTTCCTCAAGCTATTGAGACAAAAATTATTGTTTCAATGAATGCAAGAGAATTAATGCATTTTTTCTCTCTAAGAACATGCAATAATGCTCAATGGGAAATAAGAGAAATGGCATGGAAAATGTTAGAAAAGGTTAAGGAGGTAGCACCTATAATTTTTTCAGATGCAGGTCCCCCATGTTTTAGGGGAAAATGTCCTGAAGGGAAAAATTGTGTTCCCGAAAGAAGGTGAGTATAATGGAGTTTATTAATAACCCATCAGGATGGATTGAAGTTATTTGTGGGGGAATGTATAGTGGGAAAAGTGAAGAACTTATTAGAAGAATAAGGAGGGCTCAAATTGCAAAACAAAAAGTTCAAGTTTTTAAACATAGTTTAGATACAAGATATGATAAAAATTATGTTATTTCTCATACTGGTCTTAAAATAGAAGCTATCTCAGTATCAAAGAGTGCAGATATAGAAAGATTAGTAGAAGAAGATACTAAAGTTGTTGCTATTGAAGAGGGTCAGTTTTTTGATATGGGACTTGTAAAAGTTTGTCAGAGATTAGCAGATAAAGGAAAGAGAGTAATTGTTGCAGGATTAGATCAGGACTTTAGAGGTGAACCCTTTGGTCCTATGCCATATTTATTAGCAGTTGCTGAATACGTTGATAAACTTCATGCTATTTGTATGAAGTGTGGAAATCTTGCTAGTAGAACTCAAAGAATAATTAATGGAAAACCTGCTTATTATGATGATCCAATAATATTAGTAGGGGCCTTTGAAGCATATGAAGCTCGCTGTAGAAATTGTCATATAGTTTTAAGAAGGGATGAATAAGATGAAGAAAGAAGAAAATGTCGGTGGACAGGCAGTATATGAAGGTGTAATGATGAGAAAAGGATTAAATCTTGCAGTAGCAGTTAGAAATCCACAAGGAGAAATATTAATAGAAAAATACAAATTACAGTCATTCTTTAAAAAATGGTTAAATTTACCTTTTCTTAGGGGATTATTAGTTCTTATGGATTCCTTGGTTTGGGGGATAAAAGCTTTAAATTACTCTACAAATGTTGCATTCCCTGAGGATGAAAGGATAAATGGGGGTTTTGGGATTGTTTTTGCACTGATACTAAGTTTTTCTCTTTTTATTGCAATTTTTATTATTCTTCCTTTATTAGTTGTAAAGCCTATTGAAAGTTTTATCTCATCTTTAATAATCTTAAGATTGCTTGAGGGCTTAATTCGTCTTAGTATTTTTATAATCTATCTTTTTGTTATTAGTAAAATAAAAGAGATTTATAGAGTTTTTCAATATCATGGAGCTGAACATAAAGTTGTTTTTTGTTATGAATCAGGAGATGAATTAACTATAGAAAATTGCAAAAAATATTCAAGATTTCATCCAAGATGTGGAACATCTTTTCTTCTTGTGGTTATGATTGTAAGTATTATAATTTTTGCCTTTTTAGGAAAGCAGACTTTTATTGAAAGAATATTTTCACGAATTCTTCTTATTCCTGTTATTTTTAGTATCTCATATGAGATAATAAGATTTAGTTCAAAACATTATAATACTTATTTTTTTAAAATTTTGATTTTACCTGGATTATGGATGCAATATTTCACTACAAAAGAGCCTGATGATTCTCAATTGGAAATTGCCATTAGAGCTCTTAAGGAGGTGATAGAAGAAAATGTTACATCAGATATTTATTCAGAAACTTCAAAGCATTGAAAATAGATTTGATGAATTGGAGGAGCTCTTAGTAAATTCTGAAATTGTTTCTGATATTAATAAATATCAATCTTTGCTTAAAGAGAGAGGAAAAATAGAAAAGGTAGTTAGTGAATTTAGAGAATATAAGAAATTATTGAAAGAAAAAGAAAGTATTGAATCTTTATTAGATGAAAATGAAGATGAGGAACTAAAACTTTTAGCAGAAATGGAATTAGAGAGAATTAATAAAAAATTGGAAAATTTAGAGTTTTCTTTAAAATCATCTCTTATTCCTGAAGATCCTAACGATGAAAAAAATATTATTATGGAAATAAGAGCAGGAACAGGTGGAGAAGAAGCTGCCCTATTTGCTGCTGATCTTTTTAGAATGTATGTGGGATATGCACAGAAAAAGAAATGGAAAATTGATGTTGTAAGTTCTAATGTCACTGGTCTTGGTGGATTTAAAGAAATTATATTCATCATAGAGGGAAAAGGAGCATATAGCAGATTAAAATTTGAGAGTGGAGTTCATAGAGTGCAAAGAATACCTATTACTGAGTCTTCAGGAAGAATACATACGTCTACAGCAACTGTTGCGGTTCTTCCTGAAATGGGAGAAGTAGATGTAGAAGTAGATCCAAAGGATTTAAAAATTGAAACTTTTCGTTCTGGGGGAGCGGGAGGACAGCATGTTAATAAAACTGAGTCAGGAGTAAGAATCACTCATATCCCTACAGGTATAGTTGTTCAATGTCAAGATGAAAGATCTCAACATCAAAATAAGGAAAAAGCCATGAGAGTCTTAAGAGCAAGGTTATATGAATACTATAAACAGGAAAAGGAAAGAGAAATTACTCTTCAAAGAAGATCCCAAGTAGGTACGGGAGAAAGAAGTGAGAAAATTAGAACTTATAATTTTCCTCAAAAAAGGGTAACAGATCATAGAATAAACTACTCATCTTTTCAATTGGAAGAAATTTTATCAGGTGAATTAGATGAGTTTATTGATAGATTGATCCTTGCTGAAAAAGAGGAGCAAATAAAGAAAATAATTGAAGAGGTTGCCTCAACCACTTAGAGAGATTATTAAAAAGTTAAAGAAAGAATTAGATAGAATAGATCCTGACTCTTCATATTTGGAAGCAGAGATTCTTCTATCTTTAGTATTGAATGTGGAAAGAGAGGAAATATATACTATAGACTTTATTGATGAAGAACAAGAAAAAAAATTAGATTATCTTTTAAAAAAAAGATTAAAAGGAATTCCTATTTCATATTTACAAAAGAAAAAATATTTTTATGATTTAGTATTATATGTGGATGAAAAAGTTTTTATTCCACGTCCTGAGACAGAAATTTTATTAGAAAAAGCTATTGAAATTATTGAAAAAAGAAAAATTAACTCATTATTAGAAGTTGGAGTTGGAAGTGGAAATAATATTATACCAATTGCATTAAGATTTCCAGATTTAAAAATTTATGCCATAGATATATCTCCTCATGCTATAAAAATCGCTATAAATAATGCTAAAGAATATAATGTATATGAAAAAATTTCATTCTTTATTGGACCTTATATTTTTCCTATTTTACTAAGAAATATTCATTTAGATATGATTATTATGAATCCACCTTATATTTCTTCTGATGAGATAGTTTGGTTATCAAATGAAGTAAAGAGAGAACCTTGGAACGCTCTATATGGGGGATTTGATGGATGTAATTTCTATAGGGAACTTTTTAGAGAACTTAAACTTCTGAATCATTTTTATATAGTTTTTGAAATATCTCCTTTGATTTATAAGAAAATTTTAAAGATAATAGATTATTATTTTAGAGACTTTAAAATATTAAAATTAATAACTCATAAAGATTTATCTGAAAAGGAAAGAGTAATTGAATTAGAATGTCAAAGGTTATAAAAATTGATCCCAATAATATTTCTCCAAAATTATTAGAAAAAGCAGTAAAAGTATTAGAAAAAGGAGGATTAGTAGCATTCCCAACCGAAACTGTTTATGGTTTAGGGGCTGATGCTTTTAATCCTTTGGCTATAAGTAAAATTTTTCTTGTAAAGAAAAGGCCACAAGATAATCCCCTTATTATACATATAGGCAAGATAGAAGAAGTATATTCTCTTGCAGAATATATTCCACCAGATGCTGAAAAACTTATGAAAATTTTTTGGCCTGGTCCTCTTACTTTAATATTTCCCAAATCATCACTTGTTAATGATATTGTAACTGCAAAAAGTAGTAAAGTTGCTATAAGATTACCTAACCACCCTATAGCTTTAGCTTTATTAAAAGCCTTTGATAGACCCATAGCTGCCCCTTCAGCAAATTTATCAGGAAGACCAAGTCCTACTAAAGCAGAACATGTAATTAGAGATTTAGGAGATAAAATTGATTTAATAATAGATGGAGGTGAAGTAATTTGGGGAGTAGAATCAACAGTTTTAGATTTAACTCTTGATGTGCCGTTAATTTTAAGACCAGGTGCTTGCACAAAAGAAGATATAGAAAAAGTCTTAGGAAAGAAAGTAGATATTTGGAGAGGTAATTACGATAATGTTCCATCACCTGGATTAAAGCATAAACATTATTCTCCTAAAATACCTTTATACATTATTAATGAATTTAGTGAGGAATGGAAAAAAAGAATATTAAAATGGGTTGAAGAAGGAAAGAAAATTGGAGTCTTAGCCACAGAAGAGTATAGAAATTTTTATCCCAATAGTGTAAAATTATTAACAGTTGGAACAAGGAAAAATTTAGCTACTATTGCAAGTAATCTTTTTGGTGCTATGAGAATACTTGAGGAAGAGGTAGATATAATATTAAGTGAATCATATCCTTTAGAGGGTATTGGCTTGGCTATAATGGATAGATTAAGGAGAGCAGAAACTAAATTAGAGGAGTAAAGAGGAATTGCTATGAAAATAGCAATAGGATCAGATCATGCTGGATATGAATTAAAAGAAGAGCTAAAAAAATGGTTAGAAGAATGGAATATTGATTATCATGATTTTGGTACGTATTCCCCTGAAAGAGCAGATTATCCAGATTATGCGGTGATAGTTGCAAAAGCTGTGGCAAAAGGAGGTTTTGATAAAGGTATATTAATATGTGGAACAGGTATTGGTATGTGTATTGTAGCTAATAAAGTAAAAGGAATAAGAGCTGCACTATGTAGGGATCTATATGATGCTCGTATGAGTAGGGAACATAATGATGCAAATATTTTAACTCTGGGAGGAAGAGTAGTTGGAAAAGATTTGGCTAAAGAAATTGTTAGAGTTTGGCTCAATACTGAATTTTCAGGTGGCAGACATAAATTAAGAGTACAAAAGATTTTAAAATATGAGGAGGAGTTATTGTGAGTTATCTTTCAAAAGTAGACCCAGAGATATATTCTGCTATTAAAGAGGAAGAAGAAAGAGAAGAATATCATTTAGAAATGATTGCATCTGAAAATTTTGTAAGTCCTGCAGTTTTGGAGGCGCAAGGTTCTGTTCTTACCAATAAATATGCAGAGGGATATCCAGGAAAAAGATACTATGGTGGATGTACTTATGTTGATAAAGTTGAAGAATTGGCAAGAGAAAGACTAAAGAAACTGTTTAATGCAGAGCATGCAAATGTTCAACCACATTCAGGAAGTCAGGCTAATCTTGCTGTTTATTATGTAGTTTTAAATCCTGGAGATACAGTTTTAGGAATGAATCTTGCTCATGGAGGTCATCTTACTCATGGAAGCCCTGTAAATATTTCAGGAAAATTTTTTAAGTTCTTTTTCTATGGTGTTGATAAAGAAACAGAAAGAATAGATTATGATAATGTATACAGATTAGCAAAAGAAGTAAAACCTAAATTGATAATTGCAGGAGCAAGTGCTTATCCGAGAATAATTGATTTTGCGAAATTTGCAGAAATTGCAGAATCAGTTTCCGCATATTTAATGGTAGATATGGCACATATTGCAGGATTAGTCGCGGTTGGTTTACATCCATCTCCTGTCCCTTATGCTCAATTTGTAACCAGCACAACCCACAAAACTCTAAGAGGTCCAAGAGGAGGTTTTATTCTCTGTAAGAAGGAATTTGCAAAAGAAATTGATAAGGCGGTTTTTCCAGGCATTCAAGGAGGACCATTAATGCATGTAATTGCTGCAAAAGCAGTTGCCTTTAAAGAAGCATTATCTCCAGATTTCTTGCAATATCAAAAACAAATAATTTTAAATGCCCAAGCATTAGCGGATGAGCTTATTAGGTTAGGCTATAGATTAGTAAGTGGTGGGACAGACAATCATCTTATTCTTGTAGATTTAAGAAATTTAAATCTAACAGGAAAAATTGCTGAGAAAATTTTAGAAGATGCTGGTATCACAGTTAATAAGAATGCTATTCCTTTTGATCCTCAACCCCCAACTATAACAAGTGGTATAAGAATTGGTACTCCCGCTCTTACTACAAGAGGAATGAAAGAGGATGAAATGAGATATATTGCTCATTTAATACACGAAGTTCTTTCGTCTCCTGAGGATGAGAGAGTGAGAATAAAGGTAAAAAATAAAGTAAAAGAATTATGTGAGCAATTTCCTATTTATAGAAACACTTTAGAAAGGAGTAGATAAATGGTTCATGTTATTGAACATCCCCTTATTCAACATAAATTAACTATTATGAGAGATAAAAATACAGGTCCTAAGGAATTTAGGGAATTATTAGAAGAAATATCAATCCTTATGGTATATGAAGTGACAAGAAATCTTCCTTTATGTGAAATAGAGATTGAAACACCATTAAAAAAAACTAAAGGTAAGGTATTATTAAATAAAAATTTTGGGCTTGTTCCTATCCTAAGAGCAGGTTTAGTTATGGCTGAGGGTATTCTTAAGCTTTTACCATCTGCAAAAATTGGACATATTGGACTATATAGAGATCACGAGACTCTTCAACCTATTCAATATTACACAAAACTTCCAGAAGATATAGATAAAAGAGATGTTATAGTTGTTGATCCTATGCTTGCAACTGGTGGTTCTGCTATAGCAGCTGTCTCTATTTTAAAGGCAAAAATGGTTAAAAATATAAAATTTTTATGTTTAATTGCAGCACCCGAAGGTATTAATGCATTAGAATCTACGCATCCTGATATAGAAATATATACGACTGCTATTGATGAGTATTTAGATGAGAATGGATATATAGTACCAGGATTGGGAGATGCTGGAGATCGTTTATATGGAACTAAATGAGAGGAGGGTTCAGTGGCAGAAAATTTTATTATTGAAGGGGGGCATAGATTAAAGGGGGAAATATCTGTTTTTGGTAGTAAAAATTCTTCACTTCCTATTATGAGTGCTTCAATTCTTATTGGAGGTAAACTCATAATAGATGATGTGCCACCAGTTAAGGATATTTATACAATGGCAGAAATTTTAAGATATATTGGAATGGAGGTAGAAATAGGTGAGAATAAGGTAGTAATTAAAGGTGAACCTAAAACGTTTACAGCACCTTATGAGTTGGTTTCTAAAATGAGAGCATCTTTTGAAATATTAGGACCTCTATTAGCAAGATTTGGTGAGGCAAGAGTTCCATATCCAGGAGGTTGTAGGATTGGAACAAGACCTGTTGATCTACATCTTAAAGGATTTGAGAGTCTTGGTGCAGAGATTGTTGTAGAAAAGGGATTTGTGTATGCAAAGGCCAAAAAGGGATTAAAGGGAAAAAAGATTTATCTTGATAAGCCAAGTGTTGGTGCAACAAGAAATATTATGATGGGTGCAGTTTTGGCAAAGGGAGAAACAATAATTGAGAACGCTGCTTGTGAGCCAGAAGTTGTTGATCTTGGAAATTTTTTAATAAGAGCGGGTGCTCAAATAGAAGGTTTAGGAACTTCTGTGATATATATCACAGGCAAAGATAAACTTAAAGAGGTAGAATATTATAAAGTTATACCTGATAGAATTGTTGCAGGAACATATGTAATAGCAGGAGTTATGATAGGAAAGGAGATATTAATTAAAAATATAGAGACTGAACATTTGCAAAGTTTATTTATAAAACTTAGAGAGGCGGGAGTAGAATCTTTTCAGATAATGAATAATAATGTTTTAGTTAAAGGAGCAAAAAGTTGGAATGGTATAGAGATTAATACAATGCCATATCCTGGTTTCCCTACAGACTTGCAACCTCAAATGATGGTTTTTGCTTCCCTTGCTCAAGGAAGTAGTGTAATTGTTGAAAATATCTTTGAAAATAGGTTTTCTCATGTTGGTGAACTTTTAAGACTTGGAGCAAAGATTAGTGTTGAAGGAAGAACTGCAATGATTCAAGGGGTATCTAAGCTTATTGGTGCACCTGTTGAAGCAACAGATCTTCGTGCAGGAGCAGCTTTAGTATTAGCAGGACTTGTTGCAGAAGGAGAAACGGAAGTTATTAATGTAGATGAGCATATTGATAGAGGTTATGTGGCTTTAGAAAAAGAGCTAAATTCTTTAGGTGCGAAAATAAAGAGGGTAAAAAAAGAATGAGAAAGATTCTCATAATAGCAAGTATATTCTTAATTTCTTTTTTTATTTTTCTTCTTCTATCCCCTCTATGGATAGAACCTTTAATTTTACATTTATTAGAGAAAAATTTAGGTGGAAAAATTAAAATTGATAAAGTAACTTTTATATTTCCAAACAAAATTTATGCAAGCAATTTAAATTGGGAAAATAGATTTATTCTTGCAAATGTAGCACTATCCATTGAAAATATTCTTAAACTTTCTCCTATAAACTTAGAACTTATAAAACCCAAAATAATTATAACCCATAATGAAAAAGGTGAATGGGTTTTTCCATCTATTCCAGGGTTAACTGGTGGAGGAAGTTCTCAAGGAGTAAATATAAATGTTGAAGTAAAGGCTAAAATAAAAGATGGAATAGTTTTAGTAAGAGACTTAAAAACAAAGAAAGAAATTGAGATATCTCCAGTAAATGGAAATTTTGCTTATAAAGATCAAAAAATTACTTATACCGCATCCTATGTGTCTAATATATATAAATTAGGAAGTAATGGGACATATGATTTTTCAAAGAATTCTGGAACCTTAGAATTTATTTTTCAAGATGCAGATGCAAAAGATTGGGCTTTATTCTTTATTCCAGAATTTTTTAATGTAAATTCAGGAAAATTTACAGGCAATTTATCAGTAATTGGTAATGGAAAAGATTGGTATGTAAAAGGAGTTATTGATGCAAAAAGTGTATCAGCAAGTATAAAAGATTTAAAATTAACCTTACAAGATATTGAGACAAATATTATTATTGATAAAGATTTAATAGAGATTAAGAAAGGTAGAGGAAATTGGGAAGGTGCAATGTTATATGTTGTAGGTAAAATATTGCCAGAGTTTTCCTTAGGAATAAATATAAATTCTTTAGATCTTTCTAAAATTGATAATTTATACCTATCAAATTCAATGTCTCTAAAAGGTATAGGTAATGGGGATTTAGAGATAAAAGGTAAATTTGATAGTCCAAATATTTTAGGGAAAATCTCTATTAAGGAAGGTTCTATTTATAAAATTTCATTCTCAAATTTGGAACTTTCTTCCAATTCTAAATATCCAAATCTAAATTTAGGAATTTCATTTTTATTAGAGCAAGGAAAGGTAATGGGGAATATTGAATATAATATTGACAAGAATCAAGGTAATATTGATTTGAAAGGAGATAATATACCAATAGAAAATATAGGTAAGCTATTTAATCTTCAAGAGATCGATGGAATAGCAAATATAAATATAAAAGGAAAAGGAGAAAAGATCTGGAAATTTACCGTAGAGGGAGAAATAATTAATGGAAAAGTAGGAGAGTATTCTGCTGAGAAAGTTAATCTTTCTGTTGAAGGGGAATGGGATTTAAGTAATTTTTTTTTCCAAATAAAATAAAAATAGGTATTGATAATCTCAAATTGAATAAACTACTTCTTGATTCACAAATAACTATTGACTATTCCCGTTTCTTCAAAAACTATAAAATTTATGGAGATATTTATTACAACAAAAAGAATCTACGTATTTCTGGAAAACTTGATTACCAAAATATAGGAGAAAATATTAAATTTAATATCTTAGATATAAATCTTTTAGGGGAAGATTTAAAAAGTAAATTATCAGGAAATATATTGATTAATAAAAAAAACTTTAAATCCCCTTTTATAGAGGGAAATATAACATTAAAAGATATAAGTTATAAAAAGATTTTAATTCCAAGAATATTATTGAAAGCAAAAAGCAATAATCAGTCAAATATATTGATAAGTATTCATTCAAGTATAGGTAAAAACTATATTAAAGCAAATGGAGAGGTAAACCTTGTAAAAATGTTAGGAAATATTAATGGGCATATATATTTAAGAGATATTTTAAATGAATTTATCTTCTTCTCTTGGAATGGAAATTTTATTTCTTGGAATTGTAAAGTTTTCTCACAAGGGAAACGTCTAAAAGGGAGTATGAGTTTAAATAGTAGTGGAGAGATAAAAGGTAATGTCTCTTTAGCTTTTCTTAAAGGAAAGTTAAATTTTGATATATATGGGGAAGATTGGAAATATACTATTCATGGAAAAGGTGAAAATTTAGAAAAATTTATAAGATCTGTAGATTTTGAGATAAAAAATAATTTAAGTTTTAACGGAAGATTAATATTAGATATTTCTGGAAGTTTTCTTCCTATAGATTTATCTGGATATTATAGAAATAATTTAATTGATGGTAATTTTATTATAAACAGAGAATTTAAGGGAAAATTCAGTTATAATTTTAAAAATGAAATAAAATTGACTGATATTCTTTATAATGAAAAGTTTATTGGAAATTTAGATTTTGATTATCTCTCTGATAGATTAAATTTTATGGGTGAAATTTTAGGAAGGAAGATAAAAGGGAATTATACATTTGGAAATAACTTTAATGTTGAAGGGGAAGGTTTAAAAATAGATGGAAAGATCTCAGATGCTATATATTTAGATAATTTTTATATAAATTTATCAAATAATTTAGATTTACTTATAGAGGCGAAAATAAGAAACATAGAAGATATTCTTGGAAATTTCAAGTTATCATACAATAAAGAAAAACTTGGATCAGGAAATTTTAAAGGCTCATTAAATAATTTATCCCTTAATGGAGAAATAATGGAAAATAATTTCTCAGGTTTTTATTCCTCTAATATTTTTACTATTTTTGGTGAAAAACTGAATTTTAATAAATTAGATATTCCTTTATCCTTAGAGAATTGGGAAATAAAGGTCAATATTAAAGAAAATGAGCCAATATTACAATTCAAGGGAAACTCTTATGGATTTTATATTTATGGTGAAGGAAAATTAAATGATAATTTTGATTTCTTGTTATCTTTAGATTCTTCTTTTTATAAGAGTAGATGGAAGGGGATTTTAAGTTTAAAGACAAGTAAACTTAAATTAGATCTATTAGAAAATAATATTTCTGATATTATTGGAGGAAATATAGTTGCATCTTTTGAAGATAAGGACTTTTATTTTTCAGTAAATTTTAATTTTTTAAATAAAGGATATGTTAAAGTTTTCATGAACTCAAAAGGAATAGGAAAGATAGAAAGTAGAGATTTACCTTTAAATTTTATTGGTATTCCTTGTGATATATCTTTGTTAATTGATCTAAAAGATTATGATATTGAGAAGGGAGAATTATCTTTTTATAATTTTCTATTTTTTGATAGGAAGATAAATGGAAAATTAGAGATTACAAAAGAAAATCAAAAATACAAGTTTAATGGGGATATTTTAAATTTAAGTAAGGGTAGAGGAGAGATAATAGGGAATTTTACTTTTGAAGATATTGATATTAATATCAATCTTCCAGATATAGATCTTCTTTTCGGTTTTATTCCAAAAGAGTTCATTATTAATAAGAATTTAAAAATGAGTTTAAAAATAAATGGAAATACAAAAAATCTTGACTTTAAAGGATCACTTCTTTTTTCCTCCCCTTTAGAAATTTCATATTTATATGAACAGATATTTGGGATTGATTTTAATTTAAAGTATAAAAACGGAAAAATATTTTTAGATTCATTAAATTTTAAAAATAAAAATTCTGAAATTATTGGTTCAGGAGAGATTTTACCAGACTTGAATTTAGTATTTAAAATAGGAAATTTAGGTATAAATGTAACTCCTTTTTTAAAGGGTTATATTGAGGGAGACATTAATTTAAAAAATAATATTAAAGAACCATTACTTGAGGGAAAAATTTCCATCTTTAATTCAACCTTTTATTTTCCACAGGAAAATAAAGGAGGAATTATAAATCTTCCCAAAATTAAGCTTTCATTAAATTTAATTGTGAAAGACAATGTATATTTTTATATTCCAAATTCTGTAAATCTTAATCTAAGGGGTTCATTAAAAATTGAAGGTGAGACTATAAAACCTTTAATAAGTGGTAGAATTGATTTCAATAGTGGAAACATTATAGTTCTAAATAGAATTTTTTCTATAAATTATGGATATATTAAATTCTTGGGTTTAAGCTATGAGGAAAATATATGGGAAATATGGGCTTCATCATTAATTCAGAATTATTTAGTGTTTCTAAAAGCATATGGGTTTATGGGACAGTCTTCTGTATATTTTTCTTCTGATCCACCTCTTTCTCTTAAGGAGATTTTGTTTCTATTATTAGGCCAGAAAGATTTGGCTTTTGCAAAGGAGGAAAGCCTACCCTTCTATTCTCTATTAACGGAAATCCCAATAGGAATTCAGAGTTTTATAAGCAGTATTTTTTCAGAATATATATTAAATCCTATGTTTTCTGAGATAAGTAGAATATTAAATATAGAATCTATAAGGGTTCAATATACATTAGAGTCTTTTGTTCCTTCATGGAATAAAATTTTATTGGAAAAGAAACTTGGAGAAAATATAATATTAAGAATAAACTATCCATTAAACGAAGGAATTTGGGGAGGAATAGAATTGGATTATTTGCTGAAAAGTGGTTTAATTATAAAATGGTTTAGAGCATTTGATGGAAAAGATTCTTTCTATTTTGAATATGGAACAAAATTTTAGAAAGGATGGTGAAGTTTTTTGAAGAAAGTATTATTTATATCTTTATTTTTTATTCTTGTTTTAAGTTTTATTGCGTATGCCCAACAGACTTTTAAAGTAGTAGGGATAAATATAGATGGAAATCAGAAGATAAGTAAAGAAGAGATATTAAAGATAATTAATTTACCTATTGGAAAAGAAATTGATGATAAAACAATTGAAAATATAGAAAAAAAATTAAAAGATTCGTCTCTCTTTTTATCTGTAAACACCATAAAAAATATCACAAAAGATGGTATCATTTTAACTTTTCAATTAGTTGAAAATCCTCTTTTAATTTGGATTTCTGGCATAAAGTTCTTAGGCTTAAAGAAGACTGATATAAATAAATTAAAAAACTTATTGATTTTACCTACAATAGGTTGGAGTACAGATATTCAAGTATGGAATCAAAGAAAATTATTTTTAGAAACAGGATATTTTGAGGATGTTCAAGTTAGTGAAGAGTATATAGATGGTGGAGTAGTGCTAAGCTTTTTGTTTAAAGAGAAGGCTATAATAGAAGATATTAAATTTTCTGGATTAAATAGAGTCTCTTTAGAAACAGTCAAAAATATTATTGGACTGAAAATTGGAGATTCTATATCAATGTCTTTATTAGAGGAGAAAAAAGAATTATTAGAGGAGACCAATCTTTTTTCAAAGGTTGATTTTAGCTATACTGAGAAGGAAGGAAGAGGATATATAATCTTTTATTTTATTGAGAATCCTATTATTTCAAAAATATCTTTTAATGGTCTATTAAGAATTACTCCCTCTGAAGTTTCTAATATTTTAGAGTTAGAAGGAGAAATAAAAGCAAATACTATTATACCTTTAAAAGATATTTTTTATTCAGATAATCTTATAAATTTATGGACAGAGAAATTATTAAATACAGGATTTTTTGAGAAAGTTTCCTTTGAAAAAGTAGTAGAAGGAGATAAGATTATTATAAATATAGATTTTAAGGAAAATCCATTAATTCTTGGAGTTTTTATTGAGGGGAATAAAAATCTTTCTAAGGATAAAATTATTTCTCTTTTATCTCTAAGGAAAAAAGAATTCTATAGTGAAGAATTTTTAGAAAGGAAGAAGGAAATTTTAATAAATTCAGGATTTTTTGAAAAGATTGATGTGAAAAAGATAAACTCAATATCTGGTGTGTATTTGAATTTTATTGTTAAAGAAAATCCAGTTCTTTCTTCATTAAAATTTGAAAATCTTAACTTAGATGAAGATTTATTAAGATCTGCTATTATACTAAAGATTGGTGATTTTATAAATGATAATAAAATAAAAGAACAGATTGAAAAATTTGAAGCCTTAGGTTATTTCAAGGATATTACTGTTGAAAAAAATGTGAAACAAGATAATAATATAGAATTAACATTCAGATTTATTGAAAATCCTATTATCAAAAAAATTGAATTTCAAGGTCTTTATAGTTTCCTACCTGAAGAGTTAAAGAAGATTATGAGGGTAAAAGAAGGAAAACCAATTAATTTTAATTTATTGAAGGAAGATCTTGAAGCCTTACAGAAATATCTTCAAAATAGAGGATTTATTTTTACAACTTTACAAGAATTTTCGTTTACCGAAGATGGAATTTTAATTTTAAAATATAAAGAATATCAAGTTGAAAATATAAAAGTTGAAATTCAATCTGCAACCGAGACTTCTCCTCTTGGTTTTATGTCATTTTTAAGAAAGCCTACAGAAGAGAATGTGGTTAGAAGAGAGATATCATTAAAGATAGGAGAATCCTTTAATTGGGAAAAGGTAAAATATGATCTTCAAAGAATATATAACTCTGGAATTTTTGAGGATGTATCAGTAAGATTAGAACCTGGCTCTACAGATGATAAAATAAATGTTATCTATGTGGTAAAAGAGAAGTTGACAGGTTCTATTAATTTCGGTGGGGGTTATGGAATGGATTCAGGTTTTTATGGGTATATAGAATATAAAGAAGATAATCTATTGGGGAAAGCACAAAAATTAAGCTTAACCTTACAAATTACAGGCTTTGGAAAGACAAATTATCAATTAAGTTTTAAAGATCCTTGGTTTTTGGGGGCTAAAAATAATTTTGAGCTAAATTTATATGACAAAAAAAGTAGTACTGAAACAATCATTGAGAATGAGAAAAAAACAATTGATGAGGAAAGAGCAGGGGGGAACTTTTTCTTCTATTATCCTGTTTTTGGAGCTTTTAATTTGGGTTTAGGATTTAAATATGAGAAAGTTTGGCAAAGCATAGCAAGTTCTACGTATACACAGAGTAATATTGCAAGTATTAATTTGAGCTTGGTAAGAGATACAAGAGATTTTATATTAAGTCCTACTCAAGGCACAAGACAAGTTTTAACTATTGAATTTGCAGGTGGTGGAAGTTCTTCAAATTTTGCAAAATATCAAGGAATATTTCAATGGCATATACCTTTAACAAATAGAGAAGTTATAACAATATCTCAAATGAAGGAACGTCAAGTTCTATCTATCAAGGCAAGTGTTGGCCTTTCTGATGGTAACTTACCATCAACAGAATTATTTACTCTTGGAGGTGCAAATAGTATTAGAGGCTATGTAGACAATGAATTTAGAGGTGATTCTTACATTAACTTTACAATTCAATATAGAATTCCATTACAATCAGGATTATATGGAGTTGTATTTTTTGATTCAGGATCTACCTTTAATCTTAAAGATGTTGATTCTTTAAATGATATAAAATTGTATAATGGAATAGGCATTGGAATACGATATGAGACTATTATTGTTCCTATAAGATTAGATTTTGGATATAATTTTGGAAATGATCCTTTAGATCCAAATACAAAGTGGAGAATTCATTTTAGTTTTGGAGATGTATTTTAGAGAAATGGAGGGATAGAAATTTGAAAAGAGTATTATTTCTTTTAATAATTTTATCTCTTATAATAAATATTACCTTAGGAGAAGAATTTTTCATTCAGGGGATTGTTTTTAAAGGGATAAAATATACTCCTTATTCTCAAATTCAAGAACTTTTAAAAATTAAGCCATTTCAAACTTTATCATTGGAAGTTATTGAGAATGAGATAGAGAGAATTAGAAAACTAAGTATTTTTCAGGAAATAAGTTATCGTTTAAATAAAATTGATGGTGGTTATGAATTAGTTATTGAAGTAAAAGAATTTCCTATAATTTCTGAAGTAAAATTCCCTAAAATAAAAATTTTTAAAGAAGAGGAGATAAAAAAGAATATTTATTCAGCGTCAGGAAAATTTTTTATTGAAACCAAGATTAAAGAAGATTTAGAAAAGATTAAAAAACTATATGAATCCAACGGATTCATACTTAGTAAAGATCCAGAATATATATTTAAGGATAATATTCTTACTTTTTATTGGGAAGAACTTCCTACTATAAAAAATATTATTTTTGAAACAAAAAATGAAAAAGAAAGGGAAATTATTAAGAAAGAACTTGATTTAAGACTGGGTGAATATTTTAATACAAAAGAAATTGAGCTTGCAAATCAGCGATTATTAAGGGAAAATATTCCTTTTACTATCAATTATAGATTTGAATTAGAAGAGGATGGAATAATTCTATATTTATCTTTAAAACCTTTGTTTCTTAACTCTATAAATCTTTCTATATATTCCTTAAATAATTTGGACCTTAGATATGTATTCTATAATCTTAATCTTGGGAATATTTCCTTTGATTTATCTTTCTCAAAGAATAGTTATCCTTTTTACTCCATTTTTTGGAATTATGATAGATTTTCATTAAATTTAGACAATACTTATGGTATTTTTCTATATAAAGATGAATTTAAAAGGGATTTTACAATTAAGATTGGATTAAAAATCCCTATATTTTCTATTGGAAATAAGGCTATCTTATTTTCTTTTGAGAGAAATACATTAGTGAAACATAATAATTTTTTATATCTTAATGGTAATTTACAAAAATTTGATATAGAATTTGTAGGGGGCGGTTCTATAGAAAATTATACATCTCTAAATTTCTTAAGTGACAATTATTGGAGTTATGGAAAAGGTCTGGATGAGAGAATAATTGAAGCAAAGGGAGAGTTAAGATACATCATAGGTGATTCTAATGAAAATAATAATATTAATTTTTTATTTAGCTATGGATTTCCAGCAATGAATCAAAACTATATTTTCTTATTTACAGGAGGTGAGAGTAATTTTAAAACAGGTGAGATAAAGAGTTTTCAAGATATAGCTTTTAATTTTTATGGTGGATTAAATTGGATATGGTTACATGAGAAATGGATATTTGAATTATCATTTGTTTTTAGGGGACCTGAAAAATTAGAGTGGAAAATGAAGTCCATATTAAATTTTTAAAACATATTTAGGAGGTATAAAAAATGAAAAAATATGGAACAGCTTTAATTTTAGTAATATTCTTAGCTTTTATCTTTGTAGGATTTAAACTTGTATCTGCACAGACTCCTGCTCTTGTTAAAATTGCTTATGTAGATCAACAAAAAATAATTCAAAGTTATACTCCTCTTTTTAATGCATACACTAAATTAAATCAAGAGTATCAAGCAAGACTCTCAAAACTTCAAGAAGCACAACAACAAGGAAAATCTCAAGATGAAATTAAAAAATTAGCAGATCAATATGATAAAGAACTTCTTCCATACAAGCAGGCAGTAGATTCTTTAATGAAAGAGGTAGAAAAAGCATTTACTGATTTATCAAAAAAAGAAGGATTTAATATAGTTTTAGATAAGAATGCTGTAGTTTGGGGAGGAATAGATATTACAGATAAAGTAATCTCTCAACTTACTGGGAAAAAGTAAGGAGAAAATATTATGAAAAGATTTCTTATATATCTTTTTATTTCTTTTTTTGTATTAGGAATAGATAGTTATATTTATTCTCTAAATAATACTATTGGGTATATAGATTATTTGAAAGTTTTTAGTGAATATAAAGAAACAAAAAATATGCAATTGCAAATTCAAAAAAAGCAAGCAGAGATAAATAAAATTATTGAGGATGCAAAGAAGAAGGGACTTGATGAGAAAAAGTTAAATCAACTGAAATTGGAAAAAGAAAAAGAATTGGGAAATTTTGTTGAAAAGATTAGAAATACATTAAAAAATAGAATATTGGCAGAAGTAGAGAAGGTTGCAAGGACACAAAAATTGTCAGTAGTCTTAGAAAAAAATGCAAGAGTTTGGGGTGGGGTAGATATTACAAAAGAAATTTTAAATAATTTAAATAAATAGGGATCAATATGTGGCTTAAAGAGATAGCTGAAATAATAGGTGGAGAGCTTGTAGGTGAAGATTGTTGGATAGAGAAGATATCTGATTGGGAAGATGCAGGAAAGGAAGATTTAATATTTATTTTTGATGAGAAAGACCTGGTAAATGCAGAAAAAACTCAAGCAAAGGCATTTGTTGTCCCCAAGATGTCACTATTAATCAATAGGCCAATTATAAAAGTAGATAATCCTAAGCTTTCTATGGCTAAACTTCTTAAATACTTTGACTGGCATTTTTTCCCTGAGGTAATACATTCCACAGCAATTTTGGGTAAAAATGTTGATATAGGATTAAAAGTAGGTATAGGGGCTTTTACAGTAGTTGGGGATAATGTGAGAATTGGAAATGGGACAAAAATTTATCCCCATGTTGTTATTGGGAATAATGTGATAATTGGAGAGAATTGTATTATATATCCTAAGGTATCTATATATGATCATTGTTATATAGGTAATAATGTAATTATTCATTCTGGATGTGTAATTGGTAGCGATGGATTTGGTTATATTTGGGATGGTGAGAGACATGTCAAGATACCTCACATTGGAAAAGTAGTTATAGAAGATGATGTAGAAATTGGAGCAAACTGTACTATTGATAGAGGTACCTTAGGAGAAACAAGAATAGGTAAAGGTACAAAGATTGATAATCTTGTGACAATTGCTCATAATGTAAAGATAGGGAAGAATTGTGTTATTGTTGGACAGAGTGGTATTGCTGGAAGTAGTGTTTTAGGGGATAATGTAATTATGGCAGGACAAAGTGGTATCTCAGATCATGTTAAAGTTGGAAATAAAGTAATAATCATGGCAAGAGCGGGGGTAACTAAGGATATACCTGATAACGCAATAGTATCTGGTTTTCCTGCAAGATCTCACAAAGAAGAGTTAAAATGGCAAGCTATATTAAGAAGGCTCCCTGAGATATGGGAAAAGATTAGAAGATTATAGATGGAATTTCAAAAAACTTTAAAAAAAGAGGTAAAGGTTAAAGGAGTTGGACTTCATTCAGGAAAATATTCAGAGATAATTTTTATTCCCGCCCCTGAAAATACTGGTATTATTTTTCTGAAAGAAAATAAAAAAATTCCTGCCTTGATAGATTATGTGGTAGATACTAAAAGAGGAGTAACCTTGGGAAATGAGAATGTAGAGATATTAACAGTGGAACATCTTTTATCTACTCTTTTTTCCTTAAGAATTACAAATCTTATTATAAACGTAAAGGGAGAAGAAATACCAATATTTGATGGTAGCTCTATAGTTTGGATAGATATATTTAAAAAAGCTGGAATTTTGAGGCAAAATTTACCATTAAAGATTTATACCTTAGAAAGACCAGTTTATGAGAGAGAAGGAAAGGGTATGATTCTTCTTTTTCCTTCTTTCTCTTTCTCTATAAATTGTGTTATTTCTTTTCCTAATACTATTCTTTCTTGGCAAAAATATTTCTTTAATGATATAGAAAGTTATGAGAAAGAAATAGCTCCTGCAAGAACCTTTGGATTTTGGTATGAAATTGAAGAGTTAAGAAAGATGGGGTTGATAAGAGGGGCTAATTTGCAAAATGCACTTTTAGTAGGTCCTGATGGATTTATTAATAAAGAAAGATTTTTGGACGAACCTGTAAGACATAAAATTCTTGATATTTTGGGTGACTTTTTTCTTCTTGGAGGGTATTTAAAGGCAAATATCTATGCTATGTCTTCTGGACATTCTTTACATGTAAGAATTATAAAGAAATTAAAAGAAGAAAAAGTAGTAAAGGAGAGGGAAAATGGAAGAGATTTTTAAAATGTTACCTCATAGATATCCATTTCTATTAGTTGATAAAATTTTAGAGGTTAAAAAAGGGGAAAGTATTAAAACTTTAAAAAATGTAACTATCAATGAAAATTTTTTTGTAGGACATTTTCCTGAAAAGCCAATAATGCCAGGGGTTTTAATTATTGAAGCAATGGCACAATCTGCAGGATTACTTTTATTTTTATCTTTTGCAGAAGAAAAGAAAAAATATATTGCATATCTTACTGGTATTGATAATGTAAAATTTAAAAAACCTGTTATTCCTGGCGACTCTCTTATATTAGAGATAAAATTAAAACAAAAGTTAAAAAAGATATTCAAATTTGAAGGATTAGCAAAAGTAAATGAGGAATTAGTTGCTGGAGGTGAGATAACACTTGCCTTGGGAGAGTAATTTTAGAGATACCATTTTTATTCATCCTTCTTCTGAAATAGGAGAAAATGTTGAGATAGGACCCTTTACTATTATAGATAAAGGAGTGAAGATAGGAAAAAATACTAAGATAGAAAATTTTGTATATTTAAAAGAAGGAACAATTATTGGAGAAAATTGTCATATTCACTCAGGTGCCATTTTAGGAGATTTACCTCAAGATTTAAATTTTAAAGGGGAAAAAAGTTTTCTTATAATTGGAAATAATGTTACAATTAGAGAATATTGTGTTCTTCATAGAGCAAGTGGGGAGGGAAATGCGACAATTATTAATGATGATTGTTATATAATGGCTTATTCTCATTTAGCTCATAATGTGAAGCTTGGAAGAAAGGTTACTATTGCAAATGCAACTCAGATTGCTGGTTATGTAGAAATTGAGGATATGGCATTTATAAGTGGATTAGTTGCTATTCATCAATTTGTTAGAATTGGTAAATTAGCCATGGTAGGAGGTTCATCAAAGATAACTAAAGATGTTCCCCCTTATGCTTTGGTTGATGGAAATCCAGCAAGAGTTTATGGAATTAATAGTGTAGGACTTAAAAGAGCAAACTTCTCTTTAGAAAAAAGAAACTTAATTAAAAAAATCTTTCATATTCTATACTCTAACCAACCTTTTGAAGAAAGAATTAAAAAAATTTTAGAGATTCAGGATGATTCAGCTAAGGAAATTTTAGAATTTATCAAGAAGTCAAAAAGAGGCTTAACTTCTGCTGTTTGGAGGAGAGATGAAGAATGAAAATAATGTTTTCAGTGGGTGAAGTATCGGGTGATATTCATGGTGCTTTTTTAATTAAAACCTTAAAAAAATATAAATCAAATCTTACCTTCTTTGGCTTAGGCGGAGAAAGAATGAAAAAAGAAGGATTAAAATTGATAGATGATGTAACAAGATATAGTACTATAGGTTTTGTTGAGCCACTTCCCTATATATTTATGTTCTTGAAATTATTAGATAAAATGGAAAAGATTTTAGAAATAGAAAGACCTGATCTTCTTATCTTAATAGATTTTCAGGGTTTTAATATTCCTTTATCAAAAAGAGCAAAAAAATTAAAAATTCCTACAATTTACTACTTTGCACCCCAATACTGGCTATGGGGTAAAGAAGAAAATATTAAGGAAATTTCAAAATATTTAGACTGGATTATAACAGTTTTTCCACAAGAATTTAATATTTATAAAAAATATACTGATAAAGTAAGCTTTTTTGGTCATCCTTTAGTAGATTATTTATCTACTTTAGATCCACAAAAAAGAGAAGATAATTTAATAGGGCTTTTTCCTGGTAGTAGAATACAAGAAATAAAAAGCTTGACACCCTTATTCATGAAGATTGCAAATAATTTTTCTAAAAAAGGTTTTAGATTTCTATTACCTTTCGCATCAGAGCAATTTCTACCATTATTACAGAAATATATAGATAATAGCTTAGATATAGAAATTCTACCAGGCAAAGAAAGCTATAAGGTTTTACAAATGGTGAATTTTGCATTGGCATCTTCAGGAACAGTAACCTTAGAGGCAAGCTTTCTTTTCTGTCCTCTTTTTGTTTTCTATAAGATATCTCCTATAACTTATATGATTGGAAAGAGATTAATTCATCATAAATATATTGCTCTTCCTAATATTTTAGCAGGAAGGGAAATTTATCCAGAATATGTCCAAAAGATTGATGTAAACAAAGTAATTAAAGACATAGAAAATTTTTACATAGATTCAAAGAAAAGAGAAAAAATGATTTTAGAACTTAAAGAAGTAGTTTCATCTCTGGGAGAGAGAGGAGTTCTTGATAAAATTGCTCAATTTATATTAAGTAGAAATTATGCTTAAATTTTATTTTATTGTTAATGGTCCAGGAGAGATTTCAGGATGGCTTTACCCTTTAATTAATTGGGTAAAAAATAAAGACCTATATTGGATAAAATATATAGATTTTTATGTAATTTTAGTTCCATGTCAATATGCTACAGGTGAGGAGAGAAAATTTTTAGAGAAATTTAATTTTTTTAAGGAAATTATCCCCCCTGATGATTATTGGAAGAATTTTAGGAAAAGACCTAAAGGGAAAAATATAATATTTCATTTTGGTGGAGATTTATTTTTTAATGGATTTTTGGGAAAAATATGGAAATCATATACCATTGCATATGTGGAAAAAAGGTATCCTTGGCTTTTTCTTTATGATTTTATATATTCTACTAAGGAATTAAATGATAAAAAAATAAAATATGTTGGAGATTTAAGATTTGAAAATATTAATAGAAAAGCCTTTTCTATAGAAAGTAACAAAATAGCTCTCTTTCCAGGAAGTAGAGATTATGCATTAAGATTCTATTTTCCTTTCTATGTAGCCTTAATAAAAGAATTGAATAGATACTTTCCTGAATTGAAATTTATTTTCTTCCTTTCTCCGTTCTTAAAAAATGATATTATTAGTCAATATCTTAATAAATTGAATCTTTTAATAAAAGAACTTCCTATTGAAATAAAAATTTTGGATGATTGGAAGAAAGAAATAAATAATTTTTTATTTGCTATAACCCTTCCAGGAACTACTACTATTCAATTAGGGTACTCTGGAATACCTATGTTAGTTATATTGCCTCTTCATAGACCAGAATATTTACCTATGGAAGGTCTTACTCATTATTTGAAAGGAAGTATAAAAAATTATTTTATTGAACTATATCTTAGAAGAAATAAATATTTATCTCTTCCTAATAAATATAAACCAGGAGTTATTCCTGAGATTGTAGGAAGATTTAGTTTTAAAAAAGTGGTAAAATATCTTTTGGAAATATTAGAAAATAAAGGATTAATAGAAAAAATACATTATGATTTATTAGACATATTTCCAGAAATTGAAAGGTCACCCTCTGAAATTATATGGAGTGAAATATATTATGAAATATTGGAAAAGAATTTATAAGCTTTTAAAACCTTATTGGTTATATCTTTTAGGGGGATTTTTTTGTATTTTAATAGTGAATTCTACACAGCTATATGCACCTAAATTTGTTGGAGAGCTTATTGATCAACTTAATAAAACAAAAAATTTAGCTTCTCTTAATAAAATTGCATTAATAATTGTTGGATTATTATTTTTAAGAAGTATTTTTCTGTATGGTCAAATTTATCTTTTATCATTTGTAGGACACAGATTAGTAGCGGATTTAAGAAATAAATTATTTGCAAAAATTCAGTATCTATCCTTAGAGTATTTTAATAAATGGTCAAGTAGTGAATTAATATCAAGAACTCTTCAGGATACGCAGCTTATTCAAACATCTTTTCTATCTAATTTATCTGATTTATTTTATTCAATAATACTTCTTTTAGGAATAATTTTTATTCTTTTTCTTTCCCAATGGCAATTAGCATTAGCAACTTTCCTTATAATTCCTTTGTTTATATTATCTATTTCAGGTATAGGTAAAGAGATACAGAAGTGGTCTCTTGCAGTACAAAAGAAAATTGCAGATCTTACTGCAATTATTCAAGAAAGTATTAAGGGAGCAAGAATAGTAAGAATATTTGTAAAAGAAGAAGAAGAAATTGATAAGTTTATAAGAGAAAATGAAAAAAATTTTTGGAGAAATGTAAAAATTGCACAACTAACAGCAACACAAATTCCTCTTGTAAGTTTTTTAAGTGCTCTTGCTATTGTTTTTTTAATATGGCTTGGAAGTAGAAAGATCGCTCAAGGTCAACTTACACTTGGATCATTTATAGCATTCCTAACATATGTAGGTATGGCTCTTGATCCTGCTATTACTCTTCTGAGAGTATTTTCAGGAATAAAACAATCATCTGCTTCTTTTGAGAGAATTTTTGAGATATTAGATCAAGGGAGGGATGTTATAGAGATTCCAAATGCAAAGGTTCTTCCACCTATAAAAGGTTTGGTAGAATTTGAGAATGTTTCATTTACATATGATAATAAGAATTGGGCTTTAAAAAATATTAATCTCAAGGTAAATCCTGGAGAAAAAATTGCTATAGTGGGTATAAGTGGAGCAGGTAAAACATCCTTAGTGAATCTTATCCCTCGGTTTATAGACCCTACCTATGGAAAGGTAAAAATAGATGGCTATGATATTAGAGAGGTAAAGTTAAACTCTTTGAGAAATCAAATTGGATTTGTGACTCAAGAAACTATTATTTTCCATGGAACAGTAAGAGAAAATATTGCCTATAGTAAGCCTAATGCAAGTTTTGATGAAATTGTTATGGCATCAAAAATGGCAAAAGCTCATGATTTTATAATAACACTTCCTAAGGGATATGAAACTATTATAGGTGAAGGAGGAGTAGGTATCTCTGGAGGACAAGCGCAAAGGATAGCTATTGCAAGAACTATTCTTCATAATCCAAGACTAATCATCTTAGATGAGGCTACCTCTGCCTTAGATGCAGAATCTGAAGCCTTAATTCAAGAAGCATTAGAAAATTTGATGAAGGGAAAGACTACTTTTATTGTTGCTCACAGATTATCAACTATTAGAAGAGTAGATAGAATTATAGTATTAGATCAAGGAGAAATTATTGAAGAAGGTACCCATGAGGAATTATTGAATAAGAAGGGTATTTATGCTCGTATAATACACTGGCAACTTGCAGGGGGAGAGGTGAAAACATGAGAAAGGTTAAAGTAGGAGTTGTAGGAGTTGGATATTTAGGACAGCATCATGTGAGAATTTTTAGCGAACTTCCCAACGTAGAACTTGTAGCAATTGCAGATATAAATGAGAAAAGAGCAAGAGAAATGGCTTCTCTTTATCAAGTTCCTTTCTACACTACAAATTATAAGGATCTTATTGATAAGGTTGATGCAGTAAGCATAGTTACACCAACCTCAACTCATTTTTCTATAGCAAAAAATTTTTTAGAGAGAGGTATTCACATATTTGTTGAAAAGCCTGTAACACAAACCTTAGAAGAGGCTGAAAATTTGCTGGAATTGGCATCAGGTAAGGATTTAGTTTTTCAAGTTGGTCATATTGAAAGGTTTAATCCTGCAATACAAGAGTTAAAGAAGTATATTAAAAATCCTTTTTACTTAGAAACCCATAGAATGGGTTCTTATGATGGAAGATCTCAAGATATTGGTGTAGTAATGAATCTAATGATACATGATTTAGATATCCTTTTTTATATTCTTGGAAAAAATAGAAAAGTAAAAGATATTCAAGGAGTAGGTTACTCTTTATATACGCCATATGAAGATTTTGCTCATGTTCATATTTTATTTGATGGTAATATTGCAGTGAGTTTAACAGCAAGTAGATTAAGTCCTAAAAAGTTAAGAAAATTAGAAATACATGAAACTGATGGAACATTTATTTCAGTAGATTATATAGATCAAAGCATAACTATAACTCATGGATCTAATAGATTAGTAGAACCAAACATTGAAGCACCTGTGCTTGAAAGGGAGGAACCTTTAAAATTAGAATTACAACATTTTATAAATTGTATTTTAAATGGAGGAAGTCCATTAGTTACCTTAGAGGATGGGAAATTAGCTATTTATTTAGCATCAGAAATTTTAAAAGAACTGAAATTATATAAGTTATGAAGGCATTAAAGAATCTCCAAATATTATTAAATTATGGTTTTATATAACAAAAACTCAGCTAAAATAATACTTAGAATAATCATATTTTTAATTATTTTCTTTAATTTAATTTTTTCTCAAAATTATCCAAATTGGAAAGAATTAACAAAAGAATATGAAACTTTTTTATCAAAAGATCCTAAAAATTTAGAGGTTCTCTTCAAACTTTTAGTGGTTTATTCAGCTCAGGGAAGGTTAGATAAAGCTTATGAAATTTTTAAGAAGGTTAATTCCATTGATCCAAATTTTTTAAATAAAAAAGCAGAGGGAATTATTGAAAAAAATAACGACCCTTTTTCCCTTTATCAGATAGCTTTTGCTTCATATTTTGGAAATAAAAAAGATAAAGCATTGATATACTTTCAGAAATTATATGAAATTTTTCCAAAAGATGATTGGATAATCTCTTTTTTAGCATATTTATATTATGAAAAAGAGAATATAAAAGAGACCGAACGATTAATTAATGAAGGATTGCAAATAAACAATGAGAATGAATTATTACATGCTATTAAATGTGTAGTATATTACAAAAAAGGCAATTATATATTAGCATTGAAGGAATATTTTACCACCTTGAGTATTATTCAAAAGAAAGGATATAGAGAGATATGGGAGCTTTTAAAAGGTTTAGTATATTGAATAAATTGACATCTTTTTCATTTTTCTTTAACATTATCTTAAAAATATGGCATTAGAGACTATCGGAATTTATAAATATTATGGTAAAAGATGTGTAGTAAAGAATGTATCATTGCGGGTAGAACCCGGAATGGTTGTAGGTTTATTAGGTCCAAATGGTGCAGGAAAAACTACAACGTTTTATACTATTATGGGTGAGGTCTTTGCAAATGCAGGAAAAGTTATTTTAGAAGGTGAGGATATTACTTATCTTTCAATGCCAAAAAGAGCAAGAAAAGGTTTAGGATATTTATCACAAGATCCTACTATATTTAGAAAATTATCAGTGGAAGACAATATTAAATTAGTTTTAGAATTAACAAACTTAACTCATTTAGAGCAGAAAAAAAGGTTAAATGAGCTTATTGATGAATTCCATCTTAATGAGGTTAGAAAAAATTATGGATATACCCTATCTGGTGGAGAGAGAAGAAGAGTTGAAATTGCAAGGGTTTTAGCTCTATCTCCCAAATATATTCTCCTTGATGAGCCCTTTGCAGGTGTAGATCCATTAACTGTTCAAAATCTTCAAGAAACTATTCATTATTTAAGAGATAAGAATTTAGGCATTTTAATTACTGATCATAATGTTAGAGATACTCTTGCAATAACAGATTATGCTTATATTATCTATTCAGGAGAAATTCTTATTTCTGGAACCCCAGAAGACATTATAAATAATGAATTAGCTAAAAAATTCTTCTTAGGAGAGAGGTTTAGTATGTAGAATGTCAGGAATTTTATTAATATTAATATTATTATTATCAAGTGGAGTTATTGCATATTTAGGAGATTATGTAGGAAGAAAAGTGGGAAAAAAGAAATTAACCCTTTTCAATCTAAGACCTAAATATACTTCTCGTCTTATAAGTATTATTACAGGAATATTAATTATGTTTTTTACTTTATTAATCCTTTCTATATCATCAGAAAATGTAAGAACTGCAATTTTTGGATTAGAGAGATTGAAAAAACAATTAAGCTCATTACAGGTTGCGATAAGCATAAAAAGTGAAGAATTAAATAATGTTACAAAAAGACTTTTTGAAAATATTAAAGAAAAAGAATTAATTAGAGAAGATTTGGAAAAATTTAAAAAGGAACTTGATAGAATAAAAAATGAAGGAGAAAAGTTAACTAAAGAGCTGGAAAAATTAAAGAAAGATAAAGAAAATTTATTAAAAGAAAAAAAATCTCTTCAAAAAGACAGGGAATCTATGCAAAAGGAGTTATATGAATTATCTAAAAGAATTTCTATTTTAGAAAATGAAAAAAAGAAATTAGATCTTGAGAAGAAAGGACTTATTGATGAAATTGATTTTCTTACAAAAACTATTGAACATATTAGGACTGAAGGAATAATATTTAGAAGAGGTGAATTAATATTAAATTGGGTAAGTAGAGGTGGATTATCAAAAGATGATGCAGAAAAAGAAGGAAAGATCTTTCTTCATATCTTAAAGCAAATTGTAGTAAATAAAGGTGCAGGATCGGACAATGAGAGTGGAGGTGTATGGCTTCCAAAGTCAGAATGGAATAAGTTAATGAATGCACTTATGACATCAGGTGATAAACTTGTCAGAGCAATTGCTATGGTAAATACTTTTGAGGGTGAGCCTGTCTTAGTTAATTTAGAGATTTATCCTTATTCATTAATATTTCGTAAGGGAGAGACTATTCTTACAAGAATTATAGATGGAAGTGAACCAAAGGAGAAAATTGAGGCAAGACTTCTTGAAATTTTATCAGAAGTAAATAAAATTTCACAGATCAAAGGAGTATTACCAGATCCTTTAACAAATACTGTAGGTGATATTTCATTGGAAGACTTTTATGATGTAATATATAAAATAAAAGAAAAGGGTAAAAAGACTATAATTAGTATAGTTGCAGATGAAGATATATACAATAGTGGTCCTTTAAGAATAAGATTTGAATTATAGGAGGTTAGTAAAATATGGAAAAAAAATTTGTAGAAGATATAACTTCGCAAAAAGAGGATTTTTCACGTTGGTATACTGATGTTATTTTAAAAGCAAAACTTGCAGATTATGCTCCAGTAAAAGGTTGTATGGTGATTAGACCTTATGGATATGCTTTATGGGAGAATATGCAGAGACTTTTGGATGAAAGAATTAAAAACACTGGTCATGAAAATGCATATTTCCCATTATTTATTCCAAGAAGTTTTTTAGAAAAAGAGGCAGAACATGTTGAAGGTTTTTCTCCTCAAGTGGCATGGGTAACAAAAGGTGGAGATGAGGAGTTAGTTGAACCATTAGCAGTAAGACCTACTTCAGAGTCAATAATATGTAGTATGTTTTCAAAGTGGATTCAATCTTGGAGAGATCTTCCTATACTTATTAATCAATGGGCGAATGTGGTAAGATGGGAGAAGGAGACCAGATTATTTCTTAGAACAACAGAATTTTTATGGCAAGAAGGACATACAGCTCATAGAACCTATGAAGAGGCAGAAGAAGAGGCTTTAAAAATGCTTAATGTATATAAAGAATTTTTTGAAGTAGATCTTTCTATTCCTGTTATAGCTGGGGTAAAAACTGAAAATGAAAAATTTGCTGGGGCATTAAAAACATATTCTGTTGAGGCGCTTCTTGCAGATGGAAGAGCACTGCAAGCAGGAACTTCTCATAATTTAGGACAGCATTTTGCGAAAGCTTTTAATATAACATTCCAAGACATAGATGGAGAAAGAAAATACGTTTGGCAGACAAGTTGGGGGGTTTCTACAAGATCTATTGGTGCTTTAATAATGATTCATGGTGATGATTTTGGATTAGTTTTACCCCCAAAGGTAGCACCATATCAGATTGTAGTTATTCCTATTTGGAAAGATGATAAGGAGAAGAAAAATGTTTATACATATACTGATGAAATTACGGAAATCTTAAAAAAATATTTTAGAGTTATGGTAGATAAAGATGAAGAACATACTCCAGGTTGGAAGTTTAATGAGTGGGAATTGAAAGGTGTTCCTGTAAGAATTGAGATAGGTCCAAAGGAAGCAGAGAAAGAGGAAATATCTGTTGCAAGAAGAGATCTTAGGACTAAAATCTCTTTTAAAAAGATAAATATGGTGGAAAATTTACAAAACTTGCTGAGAGATATACAGCAAAATCTATTTAATAAAGCTTTAAAATTTAGAGAAGAAAATACTTATGATATAGAAAGTTTAGAAGAGTTTAAGAAAATTATAGAAGAAAAAAGAGGTTTTATTAAAGCAAGCTGGTGTGGGAATGGAGAGTGTGAATTAAAAATTAAAGAGCTTACCTCTGCAACAATAAGAAATTTACCTATTGACTGGAAAGAAGAAGAGGGTAAATGTATTTTTTGTGGAAAAAAGACAAATATTAAAGCTTTATTTGCAAAGGCTTATTAGAATATGAATGAGGTAGAAGTTTTTATAAAAAGAATTGATAAAGAGATAGAACTCCCTTTCTATGCTACATCTGGATCTTCCGCCCTTGATCTTTTTGCAAGAGAGGATTTTATTCTCCCACCATTTTATGAAATTAATGGAGGAAAGTTAATTCCGACAGGTATAAAAATTGCACTACCTCCTGGGTTTTTAGCATTAGTTTTACCAAGAAGTGGACTTTCTGCAAAAGAAGGTATAACTGTTCTTAATACTCCTGGTTTAATTGATAGCGATTATAGAGGAGAAATTCTTGTTAATCTTATAAATTTTTCTAATAAATATTTTTTTGGAAAGAAAGGGATGAGAATTGCACAACTTTTGATTTTATCTTTTCCTAAGGTTGTATGGAAGGAGGTTGATGAGCTTCCAGAATCTGAAAGAGGAGAAAGAGGACATGGTAGTACTGGAATTTGATATAATAAAATTTATAAAAATTTATAAAGGGGGTTTAAAAAAGAGGAAATGAAACAATATACAACTGAAGATTTAAGAAATGTAGGACTTTTTGGACATGGTGGTTCTGGTAAAACAAGTTTATCAGAAGCTCTCTTATACACTGCTAAGGTTATTGATAGAATGGGTAAAGTAGAAAACGGAAATACTACTTCAGATTATGAACCAGAAGAGATAAAAAGAGGGATTTCTTTATCTCTTTCTTTACTTCCCTTGGAATGGAAAGGTAAAAAGATTAATATTATAGATACTCCAGGATATGCGGATTTTATTGGGGAAGTAATAAGTGCATTGATGGCTGTAGACTCTGCAATATTAGTTATTGATGCAATTTCTGGAATTCAAGTTCAACATGAGAAAATATGGAGTTTAGCACAAGAAAATAATATCCCCATCGCTTTTGTTGTAAACAAATTAGATAGGGAAAGTTCTAATTTCTTGGATGTAGTAGCAAACCTTCAGGAGAGATTTGGGAATAAGGCTATCCCATTAACTCTTCCTATAGGTAAGGAAAGTGATTTTAAAGGAGTAGTAGATCTTTTAGAGAAAAAAGCATATTTATATCCTAATGATAAAGGTGACCCTCAAGATACTGAAATTCCTTCAGATTTATCTTCTATGGTAGAAAAATGGAGACAAGATCTATTAGAAACAATCATTGAGTTTGATGAAGAACTTCTTCAGAGATATTTAGAAGGAGAAGAGATAGAGATATCTGCAATTATCAATACTCTTAAAATGGCTTTTATTAAAAGGGAAATTTTCCCAATTTTTGCAGTCTCTTCTCATAAAAATATTGGAGTGTCTAAAATTTTAGACTCAATTGTTCAATTTTTTCCAACTCCAAAGAATAGAGTATATAAAGTAGAAAATCTGAAGACAGGAGAAGAAGAAGTCTTATCTGTAGGTGATAATAACCATATTTTAGCTTTTGTATTTAAAACATCTGCGGATCCTTTTGTGGGTAGATTAAACTATTTAAGAGTAATTTCAGGAACTTTGAGGCCAGATTCTAATTTATATAATGTTAATAAAGAGGTTCAAGAGAAAATTGCTCAAATCTATTTTTTAAGAGGAAAAAATCAAGAACAAGCTATAGAAGTAATTTCTGGGGATATATGTGTAGTATCAAAATTAAAAGAAACATCTACTAAGGATACTCTTTCAGATAAAGATTATTTAGTAAAAGTTAAATCTTTAGATTTTCCTGAACCTGTTTTTGCGGTATCTGTAGTTCCAAAGACAAGAGCAGATGAAGATAGAATGAGCTCTGCACTTTCAAGAATTGTTGAAGAAGATCCAACCATTAGGATTCAGAAAAATCTTGAAACTAATGAAACTTTAATATATGGTCTTGGTGATTCTCATTTAGAGGTAGTTGTTGAAAGAATGCAAAGAAAATTTGGAGTAAATGTTACCTTAGGTACACCCCAGGTTGCTTATAGAGAAACTATAAAAGCAGTTGCAAAAGCTGAAGGTAAAGTTAAGAAACAAACAGGTGGAAGGGGACAATATGGACATGTATGGTTAGAACTTGAGCCTTTACCAAGGGGTTCTGGTTTTGAATTTGTTGATAAAATTGTGGGTGGAGTTGTACCTAAAAATTATATTCCAGCTGTTGAAAAGGGAATTAGAGAAACAATGGAAAAAGGGATTTTAGCAGGATATCCTATTGTGGATATAAAAGTAACTTTATTTGATGGTTCTTATCATGAAGTTGATTCCTCTGATATGGCATTTAAAGTTGCTGCTGCAAAAGCCTTTAAAAAAGGATTTATTGAAGCAAAGCCTGTTTTATTAGAGCCAATAATGTTTGTTGAAATCACTGCACCTGATAATTATACTGGAGATATTATAAGTGATCTTAATGGAAGAAGAGGAAAAGTGACACAAATTGATTCCTTAGGCAAATTACAGGTAGTTAAAGCCTATGTCCCTCTTGCAGAGATGTTAAGATATTCTTCAACATTAAAATCTATAACTCAAGGAAGAGGATCTTATACTATGAAGTTTTCACATTATGAAGAAGTGCCAGCAAGAATTCAAGAAGAAATTATTGCAAGATCAAAACCTAAGATAGAAGAAGAGGAAGAATGAATATAAAATTTGAAATAGGGGATATTATAGAGCTTCCTAAATCACATCCTTGTGGTGGAAAGAGATGGATAGTTTTATATGTTGGTGTAGATATGAAATTGAAATGTGAAAAATGTGGTCATATAGTAGTTATTCCGAGAATAAAGATAAAAACAAAGGCAAAAAAGGTAGGTAAGATAGAAATTGAATCAATGGAAACAAAATTTTAAAAGAATCGTAATAAAGGTAGGGACCTCAAGTCTTTTAGATTCTACAGGGTCCCTATCGCAAGAAAAACTTTTAAAAATAGTAGAGCAATGTATTAAGGTTAAAAGACAAAATAAAGAGATAATTTTAGTATCCTCAGGTGCTATTGCTTCTGGAAAGGAAATTTTGAAAAGCTTGGCAAATAAAAGGGATCTTCCTTCAAAACAAGCTCTTGCAGCTGTAGGTCAAATTAGACTAATGCAATACTATTCTAATCTTTTTTCTCTATTTGGACAACCAGTTGCTCAAATTCTTTTAACTGCGGAAGATTTATATGATAGAAAAAGGTATTTAAATATTTCAAACACATTTGAAACTTTATTAAAAGAAGGAATAATACCAATAGTTAATGAAAATGATACTGTTGCTGTAGACGAAATAAAAATAGGAGATAATGATACACTCTCTGCAAAAGTTGCATGTTCTGTAAATGCTGATCTTCTGATAATTCTTTCTGATGTAGAAGGAGTTTATACTAAGGATCCCCATCTTGATAAGAACGCTAAGCTTATATCAAAAATATATGATATTGATGAGACAATAGAAAAGATAGCAGGTCCAGGTAAGGGTACAGGTGGAATGTATACAAAGATTATATCTGCAAGAATTGTTATGGAAGCAGGAATTCCAATGATTTTAGCAAAATCTGATATTGATGATGTAATTTTAAGAATTATTAATGGTGAAGAAATTGGAACAATTTTTATACCTAAAAAGGAACATATTAGGAAGAAAAAACACTGGCTTCTTTTTATTTCTAAACCACAAGGAAAAATATATATAGATGATGGTGCAGTTGATGCTATTATCAATAAAGGTAAAAGTTTACTTCCTATGGGTATTAAAAAAGTTGAGGGTGAATTTTTAGGGGGAGATGTGGTCTCAATTTTTGATTCAAATGAAAGAGAAATTGCAAGAGGAATATCAAATTATAGTAAAATTGAGATTATACAAATGTTGGGAAAATCTAAAGATGAATTAAATAATCTAATTTATGAAGAAGTTATTCATAGAGATAATTTGGTGATAAAGATTGACATATTATAATTAGTTGAGTTAGAATTTAATAGACTACAAATTTATATTAATTTAAAAGGAGGTGATAATCAAAAACTATAAATATTAAACTATAAAAACTTTCTGAACTTTTTCCCTCTGTAGCTTAGAGAGGAAGTTCATTACCTAAAAGGGTAATGGGAACTCTCTCTAAAAAATATTATCAAGGAGGGTAGAAATGAGTAAAAGGATTTTAGTTTTTCTTTTAATTATTTTATTTGGGATTTCAAGTTTTAGTTTAGCACAAGTAGGGCCATTCAAAGATGTTCCCCCAACTCACTGGGCAGCAAAAGCAGTAAAATATCTATATGATTTAGGAATAATTTCTGGAATAAGACCTGACACTTTTGGTGGTGACACATATGTTACAAGATATCAAGTAGCTGTATTACTTTATAATCTAATTGAGAAACTCAAACTCACTGAAATTGCTCTTCCCGCAAAAGATATAGCAGAATTAAAAAGTTTAGTTAAAGAACTCAGCGAAGAACTAACTCTATTAGGTTCTCGTGTAGATGATTTAATGGCAACATTAGATGGTCTAAGTGGAAAAGTTAGTGACTTAGATAGCAGATTAAGTGATTTAGAGGTAGCGGTAGGTGAGAAAGTATCAGCAGAAGATGTACAAGCGATGATAGAGGAGAGCTTAGGGGAAGTAGTAGGGAGATTAGATGAAGTAGAAGGAAGATTAGGAGATTTAGAGAGCTTAGCAAGTGACTTAGATAGCAGATTAAGTGATTTAGAGGTAGCAGTAAGTGAGAAAGTATCAGCAGAAGATGTACAAGCGATGATAGAGGAGAGCTTAGGGGAAGTAGCAGGGAGATTAGATGAAGTAGAAGGAAGATTAGGAGATTTAGAGAGCTTAGCAAGTGACTTAGACAGCAGATTAAGTGATTTAGAGGTAGCAGTAAGTGAGAAAGTATCAGCAGAAGATGTGCAAGCGATGATAGAAGAGAGCTTAGGGGAAGTAGCAGGGAGATTAGATGAAGTAGAAGGAAGATTAGGAGATTTAGAGAGCTTAGCAAGTGACTTAGATAGCAGATTAAGTGATTTAGAGGTAGCGGTAGGTGAGAAAGTATCAGCAGAAGATGTACAAGCGATGATAGAGGAGAGCTTAGGGGAAGTAGTAGGGAGATTAGATGAAGTAGAAGGAAGATTAGGAGATTTAGAGAGCTTAGCAAGTGACTTAGATAGCAGATTAAGTGATTTAGAGGTAGCAGTAAGTGAGAAAGTATCAGCAGAAGATGTACAAGCGATGATAGAGGAGAGCTTAGGGGAAGTAGCAGGGAGATTAGATGAAGTAGAAGGAAGATTAGGAGATTTAGAGAGCTTAGCAAGTGACTTAGACAGCAGATTAAGTGATTTAGAGGTAGCAGTAAGTGAGAAAGTATCAGCAGAAGATGTACAAGCGATGATAGAAGAGAGCTTAGGGGAAGTAGCAGGGAGATTAGATGAAGTAGAAGGAAGATTAGGAGATTTAGAGAGCTTAGCAAGTGACTTAGACAGCAGATTAAGTGATTTAGAGGTAGCGGTAAGTGAGAAAGTATCAGCAGAAGATGTACAAGCGATGATAGAAGAGAGCTTAGGGGAAGTAACAGGGAGATTAGATGATTTAGAAGTAAGAGTAGGAGATTTAGAAGTTCTTCTTGCTGAAAGACCAACAATAGATGAAGTTTCTGCTCTTATAGAAGAGAAATTGGCAGAAATACAAATACCTGATATAGAGGAATTAAAGGCTACTATTGAGGAACATACAGATGCTATTGATGCTTTAAGAGCAGATGTAGACTCTATACTTGTAGAAGAGATTCCAACAATTAAAGATGATGTTGCAACTTTACAAGATCAAATGTCTGAAGTTGTAGATAAAATATCTAATATAGAATCAACATTAGAAGAAAAAATATCTGCAGAAGAAGTTCAAACAATGATTGAAGAGAGTTTAAGTGATGTCTTATCAACCTTAGATGATCTATCTGTAAGACTATCTGATGTTGAAGGATTAACAAGTGATTTAGATAGTAGATTAGGAGATGTGGAAGGAAAGATTGGAGAATTAGAAACTAAGATAGCAGATATTATTTCCCAAATAGCAGAGATTGAGAAGATTCAAGTAACAGAAGAACAGATTAGAGCTGTAGTTACTGTAAAACTTGAAGAAACTATTGAAAAAATTACAAAAGAAGTAATGGAAGAATTGAGCGGTAAAGTTTCTGATTTGGAAGGATTAGTAGTTGATATAGATAGCAGATTAAGTGATTTAGAGGTAGCAGTAACAGAGAAGGCAACATTAGAAGATGTACAATCAATGATAGAAGAGAGCTTAGGAGAAGTAACAGGAAGATTAGATGAGGTAGAAGGAAGAGTTGGAGACTTAGAGAGCTTAGCAGGTGATATAGATAGTAGATTAACAGATGTAGAAGTAGCAATAACAGAAAAGGCAACATTAGAAGATGTACAATCAATGATAGAAGAGAGCTTAGGAGAAGTAACAGGAAGATTAGATGAGATAGAAGCGACAGTTGGAGATTTAGATTTAAGAATTGGGGATGTAGAATCTGTAATTTCTGATGTGATGGCAATAACTGATGATTTATCATCTCAAATTATAGCTCTTTCCGAGAGAGTTGATGCTCTTGAGGGTGTAAGCACAGTAGTAGAAGAATTAACAGTAAGGTTAGGAGACTTAGAGAGCTTAGCAGGTGATATAGATAGTAGATTAACAGATGTAGAAGTAGCAATAACAGAGAAGGCATCATTAGAAGAAGTACAATCAATGATAGAAGAGAGCTTAGGAGAAGTAACAGGAAGATTAGATGAGGTAGAAGGAAGAGTTGGAGACTTAGAGAGCTTAGCAGGAGATTTAGATAGCAGACTGAGTGATGTAGAAGTAGCATTAGTAGAGAAGGCATCATTAGAAGAACTTGAGGAATTACAAAAACAAGTATCAGAACTTTCTGATAGAATATCAAAATTAGAAATACCTGCAGAATTTGAAGAATTTGTAGGAAGAATTGAAACTGTTGAAATAATGGTTGAAGATTTATATAGCTTAATTGATGAGTTTTCAACAAGTTTTACAGAACTTTCTGATAAGGTATCAGGTATTGAAACAGCAATATCTGGAGTAGAAGATAGGATATCTAATATTGAAAAGAAAGTTGATAAATTTGCAATAAGTGGATCTACTTATATTGAAGCTGAAAAGCCAATTATAGGTAAATCTCAAAATGTTAAATTATATGATGAAACAGATATTAATCTTGTATTTAAACCATCTGATAATTTAACTATAGATACAACTTTTGGAGTAAGTGGAATTTCATCAAAGATTGCTCTCAATGCAGTTAGTATTAATATAGCTAAGATAGGTTTAGGTTTGAGCAATATTAATCTTTCTTATAATAGTTCAGCATCTGATAATTTCGCATTAGATGTAAATGGTAAGTTACTCACAAAGTCTGCAAAAATAACTGGATCTGCTGTTATGCCTCAGGGATTAAAAATAGATGTAGGTGCTGATGGGAGTTCTGATGGAAAAGGAGTAGAGCTAGTTGGAGGTAAAATTTCTGGAACAATAGGAAATATAAACTATAGTTTATTTGGAGTAATGGAAGCACCAGACTCAACAACTACTAATACTCTTACTATTGGTGGTGCAATTGATACATCTGTTGCAAAAGGGGTTCAAATTTTTGCAGAAGCAGATATTGCTACATATATTACGTTTACTAACACAAGATTTAATTTTGGAGTTGGAACTACATTGAAAGATGTAATTACTCAAGGTCTAACCAACACAATTATTGCAAAATATCGTGATAATACATTACAAGGAATATTACAAGGAACATATGATAAATTTGAATTTAGGATATCAGTTTATTGGTCAGATTTAACAAAAAGAATAAATGATTGGTCAACAACAACTATAAATGCTTATTCAGGATATAGGGTAAGTGATGTATTAAAACTTATGTTATGGGCAAATAACAACTATGATTCAGCAAATGCATTCTCTGATACAACAACAAATAAGGCTCTTGGAGTCAAGATAAAAGCAGAATATGCATTGACATCTGAGATAACAGTTGGTATAAGTGGATTATATGATAATAATGATAAATCTCTAACAGGGATTGCAGAATTATCAGTCAGCTTCTAATCTTGGAATTTTCAGGGGCTCCCAATTGGGAGCCCCTTTTATTTTTTACATACTTTCTAAAAATGATTTAAAGAGTTGTGGTAAAAATTTCAGAATTTTTAAATTTTGTGGATTTGATATTAAATTAGGAAAAATAGATAGTAATGTTGTTTGATAAGCAGTATCCCCTTTTTCCTCTAAATTTTTAATTGCCTGTGGATTACTCAGAATAATATTCCATAATTCATCTAATTCGTCATCATTAAGTTTGTTTAAAAATCTTCTCATAAAAGCAGTAAATAATAATTCTTTTCCAAAAGATTTTCTTGTTAATTTAGGATATTCTTTTAAAAATTTTATATTTCCAGTTTCAAAATACTTTTCAATTTGTTCTACTGCTAATCTTGCCCCTTTAAGTCCAAAGTATATTCCTCCACCTGTTGTAGATTTATTATACCCTGCAGAATCTCCAATAATTAATATATTAGGAAAAATATACTCTTCATATGGTCCAAAAATTGGAATAATTCCAGAATATTCTCTCTCTATCTTAAAATTTTCATACCTTTCTCTAATTTTCATTATTAAATTTTCTAAATATATTTTAGGATTATTTTGAGGAAGAACTGCAGTTCCAATTTTTACTACATTTTCTTTTAATGGAGAAATCCAGGAAAAAAATCCTTTAGAAAAATTTTTTCCAAAATAAAGTTCTACGCATTCTCTATCTCTTAAGGAAATTCCTGAGATTTCACATTGAAGTCCAACTAAGTAAGGCTTCATAGAATAGCCTAAATTTCTTAAAAATTGTCTCTTTGCGCCCTCCGCATCTATTATTACTTTTCCTTTTATTATTTTCTCCTTATTCTTATCTTTAACATATATATTACTAAAACCATTAAGATGTTCTACCCCATAAGCTTTTGAGTTGAGAAGTATTTTTGCTCCATTTTTCTCTGCCATTTCTGACAAATCTCTATCAAATTTCGTTCTATCTAAAATATATGAGTCTGGATTATCTTTTTTTAATTTTATTTCTTTACCTTTAGGGGAGAAAAGATACGATCCTTTTAATTCACAAAGGATAGAGTTTTTTGGCAGTGGAAATTCTTTAAAAGCATGAAGACTTAATTTACCTAAGCAATGAATTGGCTCTCCAATCTTTAAATGTTCTTCCAAAATTACAACCTTAAATCCTTTATTTCCTAATAGATATCCTATAAAACTACCAATAGGTCCTGCGCCTATTATTATAACATCCCAAATCATTGTTCTTTTATTTCTTCCCAAGCTTTATATAATCTTCTAACACCCTCAAAAATATCATTTATATTTATTTGAGAAAAGGAAATTCTTGCGGTATTTTTTCCCTTCCCATCTACAAAAAATTCTTCTCCTGGAACAAAACTTGTTTTATTTTCTAAGGCCTTTTCTGCTAAATCATATCCATTTATATCTTCTGAAAAGTATAAGAAAAAGAAAAATCCTCCTGATGGGTTTGTCCATTTTGCCTTATCATTAAAATAGATCTTTAATGCTTCTCTTAATTTATCCCTTTTTTCTTTATATGCCCTTCTTAATTTTTCTACATGTTTTTTTAAGTATCCATTTTTACAAAAGTAGTATATTAATTTTTGATTATAAGTTCCACAACAAAGATCAGATGCCTCCTTTAATAGTCTTATAGGTCTTATTAATTCTGTTGGAGCTATAATAAATCCTGTTCTAAGACCAGGTGCTAAAATTTTTGAAAAACTTCCTATAGTTATTAAGTATTTACATTCTTTTAGGGTTAATAAAGGAGGTAATGTTTCAAAATCATATGATAATAAGCTATATGCTAAATCCTCAACAATGTAGAATTTATATTTTTCAGCAATCTCTATTAATTTTTCTCTTTTTTCTTCTGGCATACAAGTTCCTGCAGGATTTGAGTAGTCAGGTACTGTATATAAAACTTTAGGAGTTGTTGGTAAATTCTTTATAGTTTCTTCCAATTGCTCAAGATTTATACCTGTATCATCCTGAGGTATTCCTATAAGATTTGGCTCAAATACTTTCCATGCTTGAATAGTACCTAAATATCCTGGAGATTCAATTAAAGCAAAATCTTCAGGATCTAAAAAAAGTTTTCCTATGAGGTCTAATGCTTGCTGAGATCCCTCAGTTATAATAATATTTTCAGGAGAAACCCTTTTATTCCACTTTAAGAAAAATTCTTCCCCAATCCATGCTCTTAAATTTTTATCTCCAATACTTGAAGTATACTGAAAAACAATTTTACCTTCTTTTTTTATCATTTCTTCTTGGCAAGACATTATCTCTTCTAAGGGAAAAAGACTATTATCAGGAAGTCCACCTGCAAAAGATATTATATCAGGATCTTGAGCAAGAACGAATTTTGTCATGGCATCTGAGGTTTTTTGTTTTGTTCTTCTTGAAAGAATACCCTCCATTTTATTTCCCTCCGGATAAATTTTCCATTAAACTTATCATAATTGTTTTACAAGGTCAAGATCTTTTTAATCTATTTTTTTCAATTGAACTTTTTCTATATTTTCTAAAATTTCAGGAATATCATCCCTTTTAAGTTCTATTTTCTTAACCTTTATATAAGCAGTTGAGCATGCAAGCTTTAGGGCATAAATAGGATCATTTTCTCTTTTAATTCCTAAAATAAATCCTGCAAGAAATGCATCACCAGTTCCCCAATTATACCCTTTTATGGGTGGAAGATTTGCTATAAACATCTCATTTTCAGTGGAGAGAAATGCCCCTCTTTCACCTAAGGAAATTATTGAATATTTTATATTCATATCTCTAAAAAATTTACCTGCTTTTATTAAAGCCTTCTCATCTTTTAAAGGAAAACCTAAAAATTCTTCTGCTTCTTCTTGATTTGGTTTTATAATATGAGGATTTTGAGAAAGAGCAATTTTAAATTCAATTCCTTTTGCATCTAATACTTTTATAACAGTTGGATTTTCTATCATTTTAAATAAATCTCTATATATACTTTGAGGAATTCCTTGAGGTAAACTTCCAGAAAGAACAACAAATTTAGCCCTTGATATAAAACTCCTAAATCTTTCCTTAAGTGCTAAAAGTTCATCATTGTAAATTTTTGGACCAATACCATTAATAATAGTCATAGAATTAGTATTTTCTTTTTCTATTATTCCAATAGCAAATCTTACATTTTCTTTTATTTTAATAAATTCAAAAGGGATTTCTCTTTTTTTTAATTCTTTTTCTAATATAGTTCCAGTTATTCCTCCGGAAAATCCTAAAATGAAAGTATCTTCATTAAAAATCTTTAAGACTTTTGAAATATTTATACCTTTTCCTCCAGGTATTAAAAATTCTTTTTCACTTCTATGAACTTTTCCAATTTTTAACTCTCTAATTGATAATGTTAAATCTAAACTTGGATTTAAGGTTACTGTGAGAATCATAATGCCTCCTATCTTTTCTTTTTTATTTTTTAATATTATACTTAATTCTATGAAGGATAATATAGAAGATATTTTAAGATTAGCAGATGATTATAAATTACAGGGTAAGCTTTTAAAAGCTATTGCTCTCTATGAGTCTCTTTTGGAAAAGGTTAAGGATTTTGAACTTTCGCAATGGCTTAGAATTACTCTTGCTGATCTATATTTGTGGATAAAAAATTATGAAAAGGCAAAAGAACTTTTAAAAGAAAGTATATTTTTAGAACCTAATAATCACTTATATTATTATCTATTAGGATTTGTATTTTTAGGAGAGAATAAAATAGAGTATGCAAGAGAAAGTTTTTTGAAAGCCTTAGAGTATTCCTCCGAAAATCCTGAATATATTAGGGGACTTGCATGGACAGAATACTTATGTGGAAATTATGAGAAAGCAGAAGGACTTTTAAAAAAAGTTTTGGAACTTGATTCTGGAAATACTGCAGCAAGAGATAATCTTATTGAACTTTTATTAAAAGAAGGTAAGTTGAAAGAAGCCGAAGAAGAAATAAAAAAATTTAGAGATATTGATCCTTATGATTGGAAGATTTATGAAAGAATTCAACAATTAAGAGAAAAGACAAAAGAAATTAAAGAAAAATAGGGGAGAATCTCCCCTATTAAATCTAAGAAGATACTTTTTGAGTCTCAAAATTTTTTAAATATAAATCAATTTCTTCTCCTTCTAATGTTTCTTTTTCAATCAATATTTTTGAAAGTTCTCTTAATGCTCTCTCATGCTTTTTTAGAATATTTATAGCTTTATTGTATGCAGTATCAATTATTTTCTTAATTTCCTCATCAATTAATCTTGCAGTATCTTCACTAAAATTTCTAATTTGCATTAAGTCTTTACCTAAGAATATTTCTGAATGTTGATCTCCTAAGGATAAGTTCTTAAGTTTTTCACTCATTCCATATTCACATACCATTTTTCTTGCTATCTCAACAGCTCTTTTAAGATCATCAGCAGCGCCAGAAGTCGGTTCACTATAGATTAATTCTTCCGCAGCTCTTCCTCCAAGAAGCACTGAAACTTCGGACTCTAATTCTTCTTTTGTTAATAAATATCTATCTTCTTCGGGCATTTGAAGGGTATATCCTAAGGCAAGACCTCTGGGAATTATAGTTACTTTGTGAACAGGATTTGCCTTAGGAAGAGATTTTGCAACTATTGCATGACCTAATTCATGGAAAGCAACAATCTCCTTTTCACTACTTCTGATTATTCTGCTCTTTTTTTCTGGTCCTGCTATTACTTTTTCTATAGCTTCTTCAAAATCTTGCATGGTTATTTCCTTTCTATTTCTTCTTGCAGCTAATATTGCAGCTTCATTAACTAAATTTGCTAAATCCGCGCCTACAAATCCAGGGGTACTTTTTGCTAAAATCTCTATATTAACATCTTTTGCAATAGGTTTTCCTCTCATATGTATCTCAAGAATTCTTTTTCTTCCTTCCAAATCAGGTCTATCCACAACAACTCTTCTGTCAAATCTTCCTGGTCTTAAAAGGGCGGTGTCTAATATATCTGGTCTATTTGTTGCTGCAAGAACAATTATATTAGTATTTTCATCAAAACCATCCATCTCAACAAGCAGTTGATTTAATGTTTGTTCTCTTTCATCATGTCCTCCACCAAGACCTGCTCCTCTATGTCTTCCAACTGCATCTAACTCGTCTATAAAAACAATTGATGGACTTAATTTTTTTGCTTGATTAAAAAGGTCTCTTACTCTTGCTGCACCTACCCCTACAAACATTTCTACAAATTCAGATCCACTAATAGATAAGAAAGGAACATTGGCCTCTCCTGCAACTGCTCTTGCAAGAAGAGTTTTTCCAGTACCTGGAGGTCCAACTAAAAGAATTCCCTTAGGAATTTTTGCCCCTAATTTTCTAAATTTCTGAGGATTTTTGAGAAATTCTACTACTTCTTTTAATTCTTCTTTTGCTTCATCAGCTCCTGCAACATCTGCAAAAGTAACTTTTGGCTTATTATCTAAAAATATTCTTGCTCTACTTTTACCAAAGGAAAATGCCTGATTGTTGCTTCCTTGTAATTGACGGAGTAGTAACCACATAAAAAAGAAGACAAAAAGATAAGGCCCAAAAGCAAGAATAACATTTAACCAGAAAGGGGTACTTTCTGGAGGTTTTACTTCAATATCTACATTATGAGATATAAGCTTATCAATTATTTTTGAGTCTTGAATTGGAATAGCAACAGTAAATCTTGTTCCATTCTTATATAGTCCTTCTACTTGTCTATCACTAATAGTTACTTTTACTATTTCGTCTTTCTCTATACTTCTTAAGAATTCAGAATAATTAATCTCAATCGCACTCTTATTTGTATTTAGAGGCGGATTTATGAAAGTATATATTAAAATTATTATTAGAATGAGAAAAATTAATTTTTGCATGATATTTCTGAAATTCAATTCTTAACCTCCCTTTCTACTCTGATAGATAAAATATTTTTTGTATTTTCATCAATTTTTGCGATATCACTTCTTGCTAATCCTACTATCCATAAAATCTCATTATTCCCCAAAATTAAAGGTATCATATTCCTCTGAAAACGAGGAATTTTTTTATCAACAAAGAAATCTTGCAATTTTTTACTTTTACCCTGAAGACCAAAGGGCTTAAATCTATCTCCTTTTTTCCATGTTCTTATAATTAATTTATCTAAATTTATTTTATCATAGTCAAAATATACTTGAAAGGGATTTTGGAAATTAATATTTTTGACTGATTCTCTATCCAAAACTTCCGCAATAATTTTCTCACCAGATGGTAGTTTTAAGTTTCCAGGAATTTCAAGAGTAAAATTATATTCTTCAAATTTTTCTTGAGATTTTATTAATAGTTTATCTTTTAATTTATATAATTCTATAAAATCAATTTTCCCTATGAAACCCTCCTTAGCATTATCTAATAAAGGAATAATCTTTATTAAACTCTTTGATGTTAAATTTTTTCCAAGCTCTTTAAAGATTTTATTTAGAGCTCTAAACTTTATAGATAAAGATAGATTTTTCCATTTAATTAATTCAAGTTCAAAGTAATTTTTTCCTTTTTTAATACTATTCATATATTCTTCTAAAATACTATTAAGAAATTTTTCATCTTCTTCAGCAATCTTTTTCTGAATTAAAATACTTTCTGGAAAATGTTTTGATACATCTTTTAAAAAAGGAATCATTTGCCAACGAATTTTATTTCTTAAAGTAATAGGAAGAAGATTTGTAAAATCATCATGATATGATAAATTTCTTCTTTTACAATAAGATAAAATTTCTTCTTTACTAACATAAATCAATGGTCTTACTATTTTATCCCTTTTTATTGGAATACCTATCAAGCCTTTATTTCCCATGCCTCTTAAAAAATTCATAATTATTGTCTCAATAAGATCATCTAAGGTATGTGCAGTAGCAATTTTATCTATGTTGTTCTCCTTTGCAAAATTTTCCAAGACTTTATATCTTTCTTCACGTAGTTCTTTTTCTTTTAGAGATCTTTTTGTTATTTCTAAGAATATATAAGGTAAATTTCTTTCATCTGCAAATTTTTTAATAATTTCCTTTTCAATCTCAGTATTTTTCCTAACAAAATGTTCCACATATGCTAAAAAGATTTTCCAGTTTAAAAACTTTGAAATTTCAAAAAGAATATTAGATAAGGCAACAGAATCACTACCTCCTGAAATTCCTATAAGGATAGATTCAGAAGGTTCTATAAGAGATTCTTTTTTTATAAAATCAAAAACTTTATTTTCTAATGGATCTAATTTTATTTCTTTCACTTTAATGGTGGCGGTGCAGGGATTTGAACCCTGGACACCACGGTTATGAACCGTGTGCTCTAACCGCTGAGCTACACCGCCAGTCCTCAATTTATAATTATACTCAAAACTTATTTTAAAAACAAGCATCAAAATTATTTCAAATTTTCCATTTTTAGGCTATAATTTCAACATGATGAGAATAATTTATACTATTGATTCAGCTGGAATAATATTAACTTATAAGTGCTCTTTAAGGTGTAAGCATTGTTTATATGCTTGTGGACCTGAATGGGAAGAATTTATTACCCAAGAAAAATTAGATCTAATACTTAATGAAATAAAGAAGATATGGAAAAATTATAAACCAAATCCTTATAAAAATATATTGTTTCATGGAATTCATTTTGCCGGAGGAGAACCCTTTTTAAATTTTCCATTACTTCTTTATGCAGTAAAAAGGGCAAAAGAACTTGGAATATTTATTGGATATGTGGAAACAAATGCATCTTGGTGTGTAGATGAGGAGGATGTTTTTAATAAATTTAGTCTTTTAAAAGAAGCTGGACTTTCAAAAATATTTATAAGTTGTTCACCTTTTCATGCAGAAAAAATTCCTCTTAAAAGAACACTCCTTGCTATTGATATTGGTATTAAAGTCTTTGGGAAAAATAATGTTATTATTTATATGGAGCATTTTATAAAAGAGATTGCAAAATTTAGTATTGAAAATGTAGTACCATTAGAAAAATGGGTAGAAGCCTATGGAAAAATAGGAGCAGGATATATATTTTGGGAAGGATATAGCATTATACCAGGAGGAAGATCAGGATATTATTTAGGAGATTTATGGGAAAAATTTCCCCCAGAAGTTTTTAGAGAGGATAATTGTAGATTTGAAATTTTGGAATCTCAACATGCTCATTTTGATCTTTATGGAAATTATATTCCATATTTTTGTGGTGGTATTAGTTTGGGGTCATGGTTAAATTTAGAAAAATTTTATGAAGAATTTAATATAGATGAAAAACCTCTAATTAAAATCTTAATTGAAAAAGGTCCATATGGACTTATGAGATATGCAAAAAATTTTGGATTTAAAGAATTAGAAGATGGATATGTAGGAAAATGTCATCTTTGTGTGGATGTAAGAAAATACTTAGTTTCTTTGAAAAATTATCAAGAGCTTTCTCCAAAGGGATTTTATAGTAATCTTTAAATATAATCTTGACAAATAAGAAAACGATTTACTAAAATAACTTAAAAAATAAAAAGGTAGGTGATGGATTTGTTAATTGGTATTGATGTAGGAACTACTGGATCTAAAGCATTACTTATTGACGATAAAGGAAATGTTATATCTTCATGGACAGAAGAATATCCTTTGTATACTCCGTATCCAGGTTGGTCAGAACAGGATCCAGAGGAATGGTGGATTGCAACTAAAAGAGCTATTCAAAAGATAATTAAAGAATCTTCTGTATCTCCCAAAGAGATAAAAGGAATAGGACTTACAGGGCAGATGCATGGTTCTGTCTTTTTAGACGAAAATGGGGAAGTTATAAGGAGGGCAATACTATGGAATGACCAAAGAACTTCAAAACAATGTGATGAAATTGTAGAAAAAGTTGGGGGAGTTCAAAATCTATTAAACTTAACATTAAATCTTGCATTGACAGGATTTACCGCCCCCAAAATACTTTGGCTTAGAGAAAATGAACCAGAAAATTATAAAAGGGTTAGGAAGATACTTTTGCCTAAGGATTATATTCGTTATCGCTTAACTGGTGAATTTGCTTCTGATGTTTCTGATGCTTCAGGAACTCTTCTCTTTGATGTTAAGAATAGAAGATGGTCAAAGGAAATGCTTAATTTTCTTGAAATACCAGAAGAATATTTACCAAAAGTTTATGAATCTCCAGAGATTACTGGTAATTTACTTTCATCTGTTGCAGATGAAATTGGTTTAATACCAGGTATTCCAGTGGTTGGTGGAGGTGGTGATCAAGCTGCCCAGGCAGTAGGAACAGGTATTGTTAAAGAGGGGATAGTTTCTGTTACTCTTGGAACATCCGGGGTAGTTTTTGCATATTTAGATAAGCCCAAAGGAGAAAAAGAGGGAAGACTTCATACATTTTGCCATGCGGTTCCAGGAAAATGGCATACTATGGGAGTTATGCTTTCTGCTGGAGGATCTTTTAGATGGTTTAGAGATTCTTTTGGAGAAATAGAAATAGAGCTTTCAAAATGGACAGGAAAAGATTCTTATGAATATTTAACTCAAGAAGCAGAGAAAATTCAAATTGGATCAGAAGGCTTAATTTTCCTTCCTTATTTAACTGGTGAAAGAACTCCATATCCAGATCCTTATGCAAAAGGAGCTTTTATTGGTATAAGTTTAAGACACAAAAAACCATATTTTGTTAGATCTGTTCTTGAGGGTGTGGCTTTTGGTTTAAAAGATTCCTTAGAATTGATAAAGAATTTGGAGATTAAAATTAAAGAAATAAGAGTTTCTGGGGGTGGAGCAAGAAGTTCCTTATGGAGAAAGATTTTGGCAGATGTTTTTAATAGTCCTATTGTACTTATAAATGTAACAGAGGGAGCTGCATATGGTGCTGCTTTATTAGCAGGGGTTGGGGCTGGTGTATATGAAAGTGTTGAATCTGCATGTGATATTGCTATAAAGGTAATAAGTAAGGAAGAGCCAGATCAAAAAAATGCAGAAGCTTATGCTGAACTTTATGAGCTTTATAAAAGTCTATATCCATTAATGAAAGACTATTTTAAAAAACTATCTTTTTGGGTAGAAAAATATTATGGAAATCAAAGATAAATTAGATGTTTTATGTGTTGGTATTGCAGTAGCAGATATTTTAGGAAAACCAATAGACTTTTTCCCAGAGAAAGGTAAACTTATTTTAATTGATGAAATAATTCTTAATACAGGAGGATGTGCAGTTAATACAGGAATTGCTTTGGCAAAATTAGATGCCAGAGTAGGAATAATAGCAAGAGTTGGGAATGATGGTTTTGGTGATTTTATAATCTCTCAATTAAAAAAATATGGAATAGATGTTAATGGAATTAAAAGAGATGAAAAATTAAAAACATCCGCTACTATAGTTGCTATATCAAAGGAAGGAGAAAGAAGCTTTTGGCATTATTTAGGAGCAAATTCAAATCTCAGTTTAGAAGATATTTCTGAGGAATTTTTATTAAGAACAAAGATACTTCATATTGCAGGGACAAATGTTCTTCCCTCCTTAGATGGAAAACCAACTGCTATCTTACTTGAAAAAGCAAAAAATTTTGGTTTAATTACATCAGTTGATACAGTATGGGATGCGAAAGGAAGATGGTTAAAAAATATAGAGGAAGCTTTACAATATATTGATTATTTTCTTCCCAGCTTAGAAGAAGCAAAAGCTATAACAAAAAAGGAAAATCCAGAAGATATAGCAAATTTTTTTGTTAAAAGGGGTGTAAAAAATGTGGCTATTAAAATGGGAGAAAAGGGTTCTTATGTAACTGATGGAAAAAATTCTTATTATATACCGATTTTTCCCGTAGAGGTAAAAGATACTACAGGGGCAGGTGATGCTTTTTCTGCAGGATTTTTAAAGGGTGTTCTTTTGGGTTGGGATATTGAAAGATGTGGACTCTTAGGAAATTTACTTGGAGCTTTTTGTATAAAAGAGATAGGAGCTTCAGCAGGAATTCCTACATGGGAGGAGGTTTTAAATTTTTTCATAAAGAAAAATTTTAATTTACATTAAATTTAATTCATGTTAAAATAAAATTAAAGCTTGTATAGGAGGAAAAAATGGGCTTAAGAGGTGATTTAGTAAGTTTACCTCTATGGGAAGTTCTTCAATTACTTTCCTCAGGAAGAAAAACTGGAAAATTTCAAATTGAAGATAAAGAGAAAAGAGCAGAAGTATATTTTAGAGATGGAAGAATAGTTTATGCGAGAATTGGGCTTTTAGAAAATATTGATGCACTACTTGATCTTGCTTTATGGGAAAAGGGTAATTTTGTATTTAATCCAGAAGAAAAAGCACCCTCAGAAACTTTAAATTTAGATCCCTTTGAAATACTTATTTCTGCAGCAAGATACATAGATTTAATGGACTATTTGGGAGAAGTAATACTTATACCTGTGAAAATTGAAGATTTATCCTTGGAGGAAGAAGTAGTTGCATCCTCTTTTGATGGAATTAAAAAAGTAAAAGATGTTACAAATGAATCGCCTATGGGTAAGATTAAAACTATGCAAATTATAAAGAAATTGATCAGCGAAGAGAAATTGATAAGAATAAATGAAGACATATCTATTTTTTGGTTATATATTTTTTGGAGATATTGGAAGCATATTTTAATTGAATATCCAAAAATTGCAGTGTCAGAAAGAAATGTTAGAAGAGAGTGGCAAAGTTTTTTAAACAAGAGAGAAGAGAAAGTAAAATTGATTTTTGAAGATATAACTAATACTGATAAAGTATCTTGGAATTATTTCTATTTGCATACTCGGGAATATACACCTGATACTATTGAGAAATTTTCAAGAGATGCTATAAGATTTCTTTTTTCCTTAGGGAGAACTCGTGTAGATATGGTTCTTGATGCAGCAAGAACCTTTGAAATATTAGATTTTATAGAGAAAAACATGAATAATATATTCTTATTTGTAGGCAAATATGATAATTTTGAAGAGGAATTTTTTTCATGGTTTTTTGATGGAGAGAAAACTTTAAAAAGAATTCTTGATGATTCAATTTTTGAAAAAGTTAAGACTCAAAATGTCTTAGGGAGACTTTTAAAGGAAAAAAAGATTGTATCTTTTGAAGAGGATAGAAAATTAGTATTGATCTTTTCATTTTGGAGATTTTGGATGGAAATAATTAAACAATATCAAAAGGAGAATATTGGAGAAAATTTAGTAAAAGCATGGCAAGAATTTATTGATAATAATATTCAAGAAGTAAAATATATCTTTGAAAATTTAGTTGGAAATCTAAAACCATATTGGCCATATTTCTACAAAAATCTTTCAAAATATACGCAAGAAGAAATTACAGGTTTTATAAAGAATTCTATATATGTCATCTATAAAATAGGAGAAGAAAATTTAGAACAAGAAGTTTTTAGAAATATTTGGGAAAATTCTGTTAATGTTATAAAAAATTTCTCCCCCAGCGAAGATATAAGAAATTTATATCTTAGAGAAAAAGGAAGAATATAATAAACTTTTATATTCTTTAACTTAATTTTAAAACTCCTTAATATTTTCCTCTTGCTTTTTTTCCTTTTCTTATTTAAAATTTATTGAAAATTTATAGGGGGAGAATTATGAATGAAGATTTAGAGAAACTAAGATTAGAAATAGAGGAAATAGATAGAAAAATTTTAAGCTTAATAAATCAAAGAGCCCTTTTAGCAATAAAAATTGGTGAAATTAAGAAAGAAAACAATATTTCCACCCTTGATATTTTAAGAGAGAATGAGATTTTAAAAAAGTTAGAAATTCTTAATCAGGGTCCGCTCCCTTCTACTGCTGTTGTTAATATTTTTAAAGACATTATTAGTTTTATTAGAAATTTAGAAGAAAATTTAAAAATTGGATTTTTAGGACCTGCAGGAAGTTTTACTCATCAAGCTGCAATTAAATTTTTTGGAAAAGGAGGAAATTTTATATCCTTTCCTTCTGTAGAGAATGTTTTTCATTCAATGGAAATTAACGAGATAGATTATGGTGTGGTTCCCATTGAAAATTCATTAGAAGGGACAGTAGGAATTACATTGGATCTTTTAGTAGAAACTACTTTAAGAGTTATTGGTGAGGTTTATTTACCTATACAACATTGTTTACTATCCTTAGAGGATTCTTTGGAAAAAATTGAGAGAGTATACTCTCATCCGCAAGCTTTAGCACAATGTAAAAAATGGCTTAAAGAAAATCTTCCAAAAGTGCAAGAAATTCCAACGGACAGTACATCACATGGTGCTATTTTAGCGAAAGAAGATCCTAAGGGTTCTGCAATAGCAAGTTCCTTAGCAGGAGAAATCTTTGGATTAAAGATTTTAGCTAAAAATATCCAGGACAGTTGGTATAATAGAACAAGATTTTTTGTATTAGGAAAAGAAAAAATTAAACCTTCAGGAAAAGATAAAACTTCAATAATTTTTACTGTAAAACATAAAGCTGGGGCTCTTTTTAGAGCTTTAAAACCTTTACATGATTTTAATATTAATATGACTCTTATCCAATCAAGACCTGTAAAATCTTCCCCCTTCCAATATCTATTCTTTGTAGATTTTCAGGGACATTGTGAGGATGAGAAAGTAAAAAAGGCATTAAATTTGATGAAAGAAGAATGTTTATCTTTTAAAATATTAGGTTCTTATCCTGAAGCTGAAAATGATTTATAGAATCTGTAAAAGGAGGAAAAGATGGAGAAGGTAGTGTTAGCATATTCAGGAGGTTTAGATACTTCAGTAGCTATAAAATGGCTAAATCAAAAATATGCAATGGATGTTATTACTTTAACTGTAGATATTGGACAAAGGGTTAATCTTAATGAAATAAAGAAAAAGGCTGAAAATCTTGGTGCAATAAAGGCATATGTTTGGGACTTGAAAGAGGAATTTGTTAATGATTTTATTCTACCTGCTCTAAAAGCAAATGCCCTTTATGAAGGTGCGTATCCTTTATCTACTGCCCTTTCAAGACCTTTAATTGCAAAATATTTGGTGAAAGTAGCCAAGGAAAATAATGCAAAATATGTAGCTCATGGTTGTACTGGAAAGGGAAATGATCAGGTGAGGTTTGATATTGCTGTAAAATCATTATCTCCTGATCTTGAAATTATTGCTCCTTTAAGAGAATGGAATTTTACAAGAGAGGAAGAGATAGAGTATGCAAGAGAAAATAATATACCTATACCTGTAACAAAGGAAAATCCATATAGTATTGATGAGAATTTATGGGGAAGAAGCATTGAGGGGGGAATACTTGAAGATCCATGGATAGAACCACCAGAGGATGTATATGTTTGGACAAAGAAGAAGACAGGTCTTCCTACAAGATATATGGAAATTTCTTTTGAGGAAGGTATTCCTATTGAGTTAGATGGGGAAAGAATGCCTGTAGTAAAAATTATAGAAAATATTAATAAGATTGCTGGCGAGTATGGAATTGGAAGAATAGATCATATTGAAAATAGATTAGTAGGTATAAAAACTCGTGAGGTTTATGAAGCTCCTGCTGCTCTAATTTTAATTAAAGCTCATTCAGCAATTGAGAGTTTAGTGCATCATAGGGAGCTTAATCATTTTAAGAGATTAGTGGAAGAGAAGTATTCAGAAATTGTATATTATGGATTGTGGTTTGATCCATTAAGAGAGGCACTTCAAAGTTTTATTGAAAAGACACAAGAGAGAGTGACAGGAAAAGTAAGAATAAAATTAGAATATGACAGTTTTACAATTGTGGGTAAATATTCTCCTTTTTCTCTTTATGATTATGACTTAGCCACTTATGACAAAAAAAGCTCCTTTTCTATAGAATCAGCAGTAGGTTTTATTAAACTTTTTGGCCTTCCTTCTTATCTTTATGCCCAAAAAGGGAAAAAAGATAGGAGTTGAAAGAGTGGGATCTAAGGAAGCAATATTAGTTTTGGAAACAGGACATAGTTTTATTGGTGAGAGTTTTGGGGTAGATGGGGAAAGTTATGGAGAAATTGTTTTTAATACCAGCATGGTAGGTTACCCTCAAGTCATTACTGATCCTTCCTATGCAAATCAAATAATTGTTTTCTCATATCCTCTTATCGGAAATTATGGGATTGAAGGAGATAAGTTAGAAAGTTCCAGATCATACTGTAAAGGAGTAGTTGCAAGAGAATTTAATGATTTTAAATTTCATTGGGATAGTGATTTTTCTTTAAAGGAGTTTTTCAATCAACAAAATATTGTAGCTATTCATAAAGTTGATACAAGAAAAATAGTAAAAGAAATAAGAAGATTTGGAACTATGAAGGCGATAATTTCAACATTAGAAAGTGACTCTTTTGTTCTTGCAAAGAAGTTGGAAAGACTTGATTTTAATTATTTAGATTTAGTAAGAAGGGTTACTACAACAGTTCCTTATGATCTTAATCCTATAGGCGAGAAAAGAATTGCTCTTTTAGATTTTGGAGTAAAAAGAGGAATAATAAGGGAACTTTTGAAATATAATTTGAGAATTAGAGTTTTTCCTGCATGGACATCTTTTGAGGAAATAAAAAACTTTAATCCTCATGGGATTGTACTTTCCAATGGTCCTGGTGATCCTACAAATGTTCCTTATGTGCAAGAGACAATACGAAATATATTAAAGTTAGAAAAGCCTATTTTAGGTATTTGTCTTGGTATTCAGCTACTCGCATTAAGTGTTGGTGCAAGAACTTTCAAGTTAAAATTTGGACATAGAGGAGCAAATCATCCTGTTAAAGAAGTTAAAACAGGAAGAGTTTATATTACTTCACAAAATCATAGTTATGCAGTAAAAGAAGACACTTTGCCATCTGATTTTGAGCCATGGTTTTATAACATTAATGATGGAACATTAGAGGGTATGAGACATAGATCTCTACCTCTAATTGCAATTCAATTTCACCCCGAGGCATCTCCAGGTCCTCAGGATACAAAATTTATATTTGATGAGTTTTATAGTATGTTAGATTAAGGAGTTGAAATCTTATGCCAAAAAGAAAAGACTTAAATAAAATTTTAGTTATAGGTTCAGGGCCTATAATTATAGGTCAAGCTGCAGAATTTGATTACTCTGGAACACAAGCCTGTAAGGCGCTTAAAGAGGAAGGTATTGAAATAGTTTTAGTAAATTCAAATCCTGCAACAATAATGACAGATTGGGAGATGGCAGATAGAATTTATTTAGAGCCTTTAATTCCTGAAGTTATAGAAAAAATCTTAGAAAAAGAAAGACCTGATGGAATAATTGCAACCTTAGGTGGACAAACAGGATTAAATTTAGCAATGCAGCTTGCATCTTCAGGGGTGTTAGATAAATATGGAATTCCTCTTTTAGGAGCATCTTTAGAGTCTATTAATTTTGCTGAGGATAGAGAAATGTTTAAGAAAAAGATGGAGGATATTGGAGAACCTATATTAAAAAGTGTAATAGTACATAGTTTAGATGAAGGAAAAACTGTTTTAGAGGAGGTAGGTCTTCCATTAGTTATAAGACCTGCGTATACCTTAGGTGGAACTGGAGGTGGTCTTGTAGAAAATGTTAATGATTTTGAAAAGACTCTTATAAGAAGTTTGAATTTAAGCCCTGTAAGGCAAGCTCTTTTAGAAAAAAGTGTGGTTGGATGGAAAGAAATTGAATTTGAAGTAATGAGGGATGCAAAAGGAAATGTTATTACTATATGTAGTATGGAAAACTTTGATCCCATGGGAATTCATACAGGAGATAGTATCGTTATTGCACCTACTCAAACATTAAATGATTCAGAGTATCAAATGTTAAGAAGTGCATCATTAAGAATAATATCTGCTTTAAAGATTGAAGGAGGATGTAATATACAGTTTGCTTTAAATCCTAAAAATTTAGAATATTATGTAATTGAAGTAAATCCAAGAGTTAGTAGGTCAAGTGCTTTAGCATCAAAAGCTACAGGATTTCCAATTGCAAGAATTACAGCAAAAATAGCAATAGGTTTGACCTTAGATGAAATTAAAAATCCTGTTACTCAAGAGACATATGCCGCCTTTGAACCTACATTAGATTATGTAGTTGTCAAAATACCAAAATGGGGTTTCGAAAAATTTAATGTTAAAGATAGAACTCTTGGAACACAAATGCAAGCAACTGGAGAGGTGATGGCATTAGGTAGAACTTTTGAGGAGGCACTTTTAAAAGCTATTAGATCATTAGATATAGATTTAGGCTTGTTTTCTGATAATTTTTCTTATTGTAGTGATGAAGAGGTAAAATATTATCTTAAAAGGGCTGATGACAGAAGGATTTTTTTTATTGCGGAAGGTTTTAGGAGAAATTTTTCTATAGAAGAGATTCATAAATTAACAGGTATAGATCTCTTCTTTTTAACCAAAATATATAATCTTATAAATATCGCAAAAAAATATAAAAATAAAATGTTAACAGAAATTACACCACAAGAACTAAGATATCTTAAAAGTTTAGGTTTTGGAGATTATGATCTTTCATGTATTTTAAAAGCTACAAAAGATGAAATCTTTCAATACAGAAGAATTCATAAAATATTTCCTGTTTATAAGATTGTAGATACATGTGCAGCAGAATTTTCCGCACGAACTCCTTATTACTACTCTACTTATGAAGAAGAGAATGAGGTAATAAAGACCCCTCAAAGATCTGTAGTAGTTTTAGGTAGCGGACCTATAAGAATAGGACAAGGAATTGAATTTGATTATTGTACTGTTCAAGCTGTAAAGGCAATTAAAGAAGAAGGATTAGTTTCTGTTATGATAAATAATAATCCTGAAACTCTAAGTACAGATTTTGATATTTCAGATAGGTTATATTTTGAACCTCTTACAACAGAAGATGTAACTAATATAATGGAACAGGAAGAACCCTTAGGATTTCTTTCACAATTTGGGGGACAGACTGCAATAAATTTATCAAAAAATCTTGTAAAGAGAGGTTTTTATCTATTAGGTACCTCTCAAGAAAGCATTGATCTTGCAGAAGACAGAGAAAAATTTGATAAGGTTCTTCAAAAACTTAAAATTCCAAGACCTAAAGGCTTTTATATTAAAAGTTTCAAGGAAGCAAAAGAAGTTATAAAAGAAGTTGGATTTCCTATTCTTCTCAGACCCTCATATGTTTTAGGGGGAAGAGCAATGCATATAATAAACAATATGGATGAATTAGAGCAATATTTTAAAAGAAGAGATTTAATTTTGCCTCTATGGATGGATCAGTTTATTTTAGGGAAAGAAGCAGAGGTTGATCTTATTTGTGATAGTGAAGAAGTTTTTATTCCTGGAATTATGGAACATGTAGAAAGAGCAGGTATACATTCAGGAGATAGTATTGCAATTTATCCTCCTTATTCTCTTTCTCCTAAGGCGCAAGAAAAAATTATTGATTATTCTAATAAAATAGCATTAGCTTTAAAAGTTAGAGGACTTTTAAATGTACAATTTGTAATTGATAAAAGAGATGAGGTCTTTGTTTTAGAAGCAAATCCAAGAGCTTCAAGAACTGTCCCATTCATAAGTAAAGCTTTAAAACTGCCACTTGTGAAATGGGCAACGAAAATTTCCTTAGGATACAAAATTAAAGATTTAGGAATAAAAGGTGGTTTATATCCTATACCAAAACATTATGCTGTTAAAGCTCCAGTTTTCTCTTTTACAAAAGTAAAGTCTGCAGAGGTTGAGTTAGGTCCTGAAATGAAATCTACTGGAGAAGTCATGGGTATAGATTATCAATGGGAAAAGGCTCTTTATAAAGCTTTAATTTCAAGTGGAATAAAAATACCATTAAATGGTGGAAAGATTCTTGTAACAACTTACTTTGATACAGATTGGCAAAGTTTATATGAGAGAGGGTTTCAATTATTCTCAATAGGAGATAACAAAAATAATAATCTTTTTATACGTATAGATATTGAAGAAGATGAACTACATACTTTACTTAAGGAGAATTTTGACTTAGTTGTTAGTATTAGTAATGATGATAAGAAATGGAGGAGAGCATGCTTTGATCTTGGCATTTCTTGTATAGTATCAGAGGATACTTTTAATTCTATTTTAGAAATGCTTAAGAGACTAAAAGGAAATATAGAATATAGAGCAATACAAGATTATTTCAAGGAGGAAAAGGAAGATGCCTCTTTGGGCAAGCAGATGGAAACAGTCGTTAAATAAAGAATTTGAAGAATTTTCATTTTCTTTACCTTTTGATAAAAGACTTTGGGAAGAGGATCTTTTAGGAACATCCGCTCATATTTTAACTCTAAAAAGAATAGGAATAATAACAGAGGAAGAATGGAAAATAATAAAAGAAGCCATAATAGAGCTAAAAAATAAACTTTCTATTGATATAAATATTATTCAAAATTCAGAGGATATTCATACCTTTATGGAAGAAAATCTTACAAAAATTGTTGGAGATATTGGAAAGAAAATACATGCAGGAAGAAGTAGGAATGATCAGGTTAATTTAGATTTAAAACTATATCTTAAAAAAGAAAGTTGTGAAATAGCGGAATTATTAATCTCGTTTTTAAAAATTCTTTTAAGTCTTTCAGAAATTTATATAGATACAATTATGCCAGGTTATACTCATCTTCAGCATGCTCAAACAGTAACCTTAGGACATTATTTCTTAGCTTATTATGAGATGTTTCAAAGGGATTTAGAAAGGCTTGAAGATTTTTATAAGAGAATAGATATTCTACCCCTTGGATGTGGAGCTTTAGCAGGAAGTAATATTCCTTTAGATAGGGAGTATACTGCAAAACTTCTTGGATTTACTAAGATAGCTGAAAATAGTTTGGATGCAGTATCTGACAGAGATTTTGTAATGGAATTTTTATTTTTTATTGCAGTAACATTCTTACATTTTTCAAGATTATCTGAAGAGATTATTTTGTGGGCAACTCAAGAATTCTCATTTATAGAACTTCCAGAATCATACTCAACTGGAAGCAGTATGATGCCTCATAAAAGAAATCCAGATCTTGCTGAACATAGTAGAGGAAAAGCAGGAAGAATTTTAGGCGATCTTTTAAGAATAATGGTGGTTATGAAAGGATTGCCTCTTAGTTATAATGGTGATTTACAAGAGGATAAAGAAGCGGTTTTTGATGCTCTTGACCAATTAAAATTAACACTTAAAGTTTGGATTGCATTTCTTCCTCAACTAAAATTTAATAAAGATAAGATGTTAAATTTAGCTAAAAATTCTTATCTTTTTTCTACAGATATAGCTGAATATTTAGTTATGAAAGGTATTCCCTTTAGGGAAGCTCATAAAATAGTGGGAGAGGTTGTGAAATATTGTGAGGAAAGTAAAAAGAGATTTGAAGATCTAACATTAGATGAATGGCAAAGATTTTCTCCCTTATTCAATAATGAAGTAATAGAAATGTTATCTCCTGAAAAAAGTATATATTCTAAAAAGACCATAGGTAGTCCAAATCCTTTGTTGAATAAAAAGCTTATCGAAAAAAAATTGAATTACATTAAAGAGAAAGAAAACTTATGGAATAATAAGAAGAACTCTCTTCCTACATTAGAGAAAATTTTAAATTTATAAATGTTATAAGGAGTCAACTATGAATAATTTGGAGAATAAAAAGTGCCATGAATAAGCATAGAATAAATAGTTTTAAGAAGTTTATTAGCAACAGCAATAAGAGCAGACTTAAAACTTTTTCCTTTTGCTCTAAGCTTGAGGAAAAATTCTTTAAATTTTCCATCATACTTTATGACATTCATAGCCATGAGAAACAATATTCTTCTCAAATGTCTAT
>Ga0078972_1001770_pt1 | contig 77722 bp, 58 predicted proteins | sample YelNatPaOPGAMG01_FD_67568 | JGI IMG/M metagenome (GOLD analysis project Ga0078972, IMG submission 67568) | Hot spring thermophilic microbial communities from Obsidian Pool, Yellowstone National Park, USA - OP-RAMG-01 (SPADES assembly) (version 2) | ecosystem: Environmental > Aquatic > Thermal... | reverse complement strand
GCGCCGTGATCAAGATCCTGCGCAGCCAGGTAGCCCGCCGCTACCCCGACACCGTCTACTATACCCTCTACGGCACCAAGGGCTTTGTGGAGAACGGCCGTGAGGGCGGCTGGGGCGGCACCCAGGGGCGGCTTTTCCTGGAGGACGAGATGGACAAGGAAAAGGGCGCCCGGGTGATCGATTGCCCCACCAGCGATCCTAACGCTCCCGAGGAGGCCAAACACGGCGGCCATGGCACCTCCGAGTTCTACATGGTGCGCGACTTTATCAGCGCCATCGACAACGGCACCAAGCCGCCGATTGACGTCGTGCGCTCGGTCGACATGACCCTGCCCGGCATCCTGGCTCACGAGGCCGCCATGAAGGGTGGCGTCTGGCTCGACGTGCCCCTGTTCTAGCGAGGCTTGCCCGTGAGCTGTCATGCCGATTCCCTTGGCGAGTAATGCAGGCAGGCCCTTGGGCACAAAGCCCTGCCTGGTCTCACCGTGGCAGGCACCGGGCAATGTGCTTCGCCACTGCCAGCGCAGGCGGTAGCCTGTCGCGCCAACTGGCAGCCTCCTTTGGGGGTGGGGGTGGGGTCTGCTGCCTGTTTTGCCGCTCCACGGAACGGCAAAGCAGGCAGCAGACCCCACCCCCAAAGGCCCAATGCCGGCCGGTTGCAGAGCCAGGAACCCGGCAGGGCAACCGGTGAGTTCTTGCCCGTTGGGATCCTGCAACGGCGTAACCTTTGCCCTGGGTTGCTTGAGGTAAGATCACAGTACGCGCAGGGTGTACGCCGGTCTGTGAGCACAGTAACAGGAGGATAGTCATGGAACCATTGCGCGCCGGCTATGTTTCTTTGGGCACCGAGTTTTACGTCCCCGATCGCCTGCAGGCCATCACGGCCCGCGCCGAGGCTCAGCTCACGGCGGCGGGCATCGAGTTGCACCGCACCGCGCCCCTCTTTGCCCTGGGCCACGAGGAGCGCGCCATCCGCGAGCTCAAGGCGGGCGACTGGGATTTCCTGATCGTCAACGTCATCAACTGGATCGACCCGCGCGCCGCTTCGCGCCTGCTCATGGCCTTCCGCGACCGGCCCATCGTGCTCTACAGCATGGGCGGCTTTACTGAGGGCGACACCCTCATCTCGCCTGCGGCCGGGGCCGGCTCGACCGCCCTGCGCTACCCCCTGGAGCGCTGGCGAGCCAAGTTCAAATATCTCTTCAACGGCCCCGATATGCCCATGGACGTCGAGGGGATCGTCAAGTTCGGGCGCGCCGCCCGCGCCGCGCGCAAGCTGCGCACCGCCCGCGTGGGTCTGTTGGGTTACAACGATATGGGCCTCTATACTACCGGCTTTAACCCGGTGCGTCTACGTGACATTATCGGCCCCGAGGTCGAATCCATCGACATGCTGCAGCTTGATCGCAAGATGGAGGCGCTGGACGCTGACGCCGTCCGCGCTGAGGTGGAGCGGGTGACCCTGAACTGGGAATACCCCCTCGGCAAGCCCAAAGATGAAGTGATCGAGCGCGCTGTGCGCATGTACATGGCCACTGTCGAGTTCTGCCGCGAGAAGCATTTCGACGCCTTTTCCTACAAGTGTGTGGAGGGCGTCTCGCTCTGCATGAACGCCGTGCACTCGGTGCCCTCGGCCCTGGTCGCCTCGGCCGGCTACCCCTATGTTGATGAGGATGACGCTGGCAACTTGATTGCCGAGCTCATGCTCAAGTGGATCTCAGGGCAGCAGGTGACTTTCCTCGAGCACTATGAGCATCACCCGGAGTGGATCCTGCTGGGTGTGGACGGCTTTATTCCCAACGAGCTGATCGACGGCGCCCCGCAGATCAAGCACATCTCCACGGTGCTGCTCGACGGCATCGCCCACTGCTCGCGCATGAAGACGGGCCGCTATACTCTGGCCTGCCTCTCCGAAGATGACGAGGGCTATCGCATGCACATTGTCACCGGCGAAGGTCGGCGCCCGCCCCAATGGGTCGAGATGGGCGTGCCCTTGCCCTCCTGGCCCAGCGTCCAACTCTACCCCGACGGCAAGGTGCGCAGCATCCTCGACCATGTCCAGTCGCAGCACTTTGCCGCTGTCATGGGCGATTATGCCGATGAGCTGATCGACCTGTGTTACCTGCTGGGCATCAAGGCCATCGTCGACCGGTAGCCCTTTCGCCATGTCGAGGCAAGCCCTGGGTTAAGGCCGGGCATTCTGCACTGCCTTCTCCCGGCTCTATTCCAGCTTAAGGATTATGCCGGCCGGAGGCGTAGCATGAGACCCGGCTTGCAGCCCCACCTGTACCAAGGGAGGCTATTCATGAAACGCGCACAGCAGCTGTTGGACGGCCAATGGCTCTTCCGCATCGATCGCGGCGAGCAGGGGGAAGCCCTGGGTTGGCACACGCCGGGCTTTGAGCCCAAAGGTTGGCTCAAGGCTCCCGTGCCCGGCAACTGGGATACCTACCTGCCGGAATTGTTTGGCTACGCTGGCCATGCCTGGTACCGGCGCACCTTTCAAGTCAAACCCGCCTGGCAGGGCGCTCGCATCCACCTGCGCTTTGAAGGCGCCAACTATGAGACGACCGTGTGGCTCAATGGCCATGAGGTCGGTTGCCATGCGGGGGGCTTTGACCCCTTTGCGTTCGATGTCACCGGCCTGCTGGACTGGGAGGGCGAGAATACCCTCGCCGTCCGCGTAGACAACTGGCCGCGCATCGGCCGCGTGCCTAACAGCTATGGCGGCTGGTGGAACTATGGCGGCCTCTACCGCAGCGTCAAGCTGTTGGCCCTGCCGCCGGTGCGCATCGCCGACGTCACTGTACGCGCCGAGCCGCCGGCGCCGGGCGCGGAGGCGGCGCCCCTCATGGTGGATGTGACCGTGGTGAACGAGGGCAGCGACCCTGCCGAGGTGGCGTTAACCGCCGGCGTGACCCTGGGCGACGACCGCGTGCCCGTCGAGGGAGACCTTTTCACACCGACGCACCTGCTCGCCCCCGGCGAAGCGGTCCGCTTGAGCCTGCAGGCGCGCATCCTCTCCGCCCAGCTCTGGTCGCCTGCGCACCCGCACCTCTACAGCCTGCGCCTGGCCCTGAAAGAGGGACGCCATACCCTCGATGCCCTCGAAACCGGCTTTGGTGTGCGCCGATTCGAGGTCTGTGGCACACAGCTCTGCCTCAACGGTGAGCCGATTGTCCTCACCGGCGTTGACCGTCACGAGGAGTATGCGGGCAAAGGCCGGGTGGACCCGGGCAACTGCCTGGAGGCCGACTTGCGCCTGATCAAAGAGATGGGGGGCAACATGGTGCGCATGCACTATCAGGCCCATCCCGATCTCTACGACCTGGCCGACCGCCTGGGGCTCTTGATCTTTGCCGAGATCCCCGCCTGGCAGGTGGGCAACAGAGATGTGCACGAGTTCTCCGACCCGCAGGTGCGGCAGACGGCCGAGGCGATGCTGCGCACCCTGATCGGCTCGCTCAAGAATCATCCCTCGGTCGTGATCTGGAGCGTGGGCAACGAGTGCGCCACCCGGCTCGAAGAGGCGCGCCCCTTCTTCGCACACCTGGTCGAGGTGGCGCGCTCGCTCGATACGTCGCGCCCGGTGGCCTATGTGGGCATGTATGGCCCCGACGAAAAATGCTTCGACCTGGTCGATATCGCCTGCATCAATGTCTACAAGGGCCTGCGCACCCAGGAACTGGCCGAACTTGTGGACCAGGTGCACGCCATCGTGCCCGACAAACCGCTCTTCATCACCGAGTTTGGCCATGAGGCGGTGCTTGGCCTGCGCGGCGAGGGCTATGGCACCGAGGATGAGCAGGCGCAGGTGTTGGCAGCCAAGTGGCAGGTTTTCCGCGAGCGGCGGGCTTTCATCCCCGGCGGGCTCATCTGGTGCCTGGCCGACTATTGGCACATGCCCGCACCGCCCGAGTTCAAGTGGATGAACCGCATCTATTTCTGCCACGGCCTCACCACCCTGGCCCGCCAGCGCAAGCGCGCCGTCGCCGTGGTGAAACGTATGTGGGCGCAACCATAAAGGAGTCTTCCATGAGTGTGAAGATCAGCATCATCGGCGCGGGCAGCGCCAACTTTTCCCTCAGCCTCATCCGTGACCTGTGCCTGACGCCGAATCTGCGCGGCAGCACCGTCAGCTTTATGGATATCAACCCCGAGCGGCTCGATGCCGCCTATGGCCTCTGCACGCGCTATGCCGCCGAGGTCGGCATCGATCTGGATCTGCGCAAGACGACCGACCGCCGTGAGTCGCTCGATGGCGCCGATTTCGTCATCAATACCGCCCTGGTGGTGGGCAACTGGCGCCTGCAGGAGGGCTATGCCCTGGGCGCTCAGCACGGCTACCGCTTTGGCGGCTCGTATCACATCATGCACGATGAGGCGTTCTGGATCAACTTTTACCAGTACCGGCTGTTCGAGTCGCTGATCCAGGATATGCTGGAGATTTGCCCCGATGCCTACTGCCTGCTGGTGGCCAACCCTGTCTTTGCCGGCACTACTTTCCTACACCGCAAGTACCCTCAGGCCAAGGTCGTGGGCCTCTGCCACGGCTTTGGTGGGGTCTATCACCTGGCGCACGTGCTGGGGCTGGAGCGCGAGGGTCTGACCTTTGAGGTGCCGGGCGTGAACCATTTTGTCTGGCTCACGCACATGTACCACAATGGGCAGGATGTGTTTCCGATGCTCGATCGTTGGATCGAAGAGCAGGCCCCCACTTACTGGCAGACGTCTCACCCCTCCAGCGGCATGGGCCCGGCGGCGGTGGACCTCTACAAACGTTTCGGCGCTTTCCCCATTGGCGATACCTGCACCCCTGGCGGGGGCTCCTGGCCCTGGTGGTATCACGCTGACGCGGCGACCGAGGCGCGCTGGCAGGAGGACCCGCAGGCCTGGTGGAACGGCTATTTTGTGCACCTGGATAGAGAAGTGGCCGAGATCAAGCGTGTGGCCGAGGATACCTCCAGCCCGGTGACGGCCTACTTTGAGCCCAAGCATTCGGGCGAGGTGATGGTGCCCCTGATCGAGTCGATCGCCTGCGACATCCCGCGCGTCATCATCGGCAACATCCCCAACAGCGGCGATTTTGTGCCTGGCGTGCCGCGCGATTTCGCGGTCGAGATCCCGACGCTGGTTTCGAAGCGGGGCATTGAGGGCATTCAGACGCGCGGCCTGCCCGACCCGCTCCTGGCCTATATCCTGCGCGACCGCGTGGCCCCGGTCAACATTGAGCTGATGGCCTATGAACGGGGCAGCCGCGAGCTCTTGCGCCAGCTCATCGTCATGGACCCGTGGACCCGCTCCGAGGATCAGGCGGAGGGTCTGCTGCAGGCCTTCCTGGACCTGCCCTGGCTCAAGGAGATGAAGGAGCATTACAGGTAGAGATCGCGGGTCCCTGTTGGCTCTCACGCTGCGCATCGACCCAGTGCGAGCCTTTGGGGCAAGGCCGCGTGGCGGAGCAGCCTTATGCCCGGCTGTCGCCCAGGCTCGTGCCCGTGCATGGCCATCGGGATACTGAGAAGCGGCAGTAAGCATGCACAGCGAACCGAAGGAGCACACATGAAGGAAGAGACCTATCTGCTCGGCATCGACCTGGGCACCTCTACGGTCAAGGCCGGGCTCTACACGCCTACTGGGCGCGAGGTGGCCCTGGCTGGCGAGGAATACCTGGATATCCCCGAGGGGCAATCTACCGCGGAGGTGGACCCCGACCTCTTCTGGCAGGCTATCGGCCGGATGGTGCGGCAGGCCCTCTCGCGGGTCGAGGGTGCGGGCGAGCGTGTGGCGGCCGTCTCCATGTCCAGCCATGCTGAAACGCTCATCTTCCTCGGGTGCGATGGGCAACCTGTGCGCCCGGCCATTTTTACCACTGACGGCCGCGCCGAGGCGGAGGCCCACCAGCTCGCTGCCCATTTTGGCCTGCCCTGGCTCCTGGAGCACACTGGCCAGCCCGAGATGGTAGGTCTCTGGCCGGCCTGCAAGATCGCCTGGTTGCGCGCGCACGAGTCCGAGACCTTTGGCCGCATTGCCCACTATCTGCTGCCCGAAGACTATATCTTCTTCCGCCTCACCGGTGAGCTCTCTGCCGAGCCCGCGAGCTGGGGCTCCTCGGCGCTGGTCGATATCAACACGTGCGACTGGCTCGACCCCCTGCTCGAGTACGTGGGCATCACGCGCGCCCAGTTGCCGCCGCTCCTGGCCCCGGGCACACCCATGGGCCACGTGCAGGCCGGCCCCGCGCGCGAGCTGGGCCTGCGGCCGGGCATTCCGGTCGTGGTGGGCGCCATGGATCAGAACTGCGCCGCCGTCGCCGCCGGCAATATCGCCCCCGGCGTGATCACGGCGAGCACAGGCAGCGTGCTGGCGCTCGTGGCTACGAGCGATCGCCCGATCTTTGACCCGGTGACCAAGGTCTCGTGCTACCCCCATGTGGCGCCAGGCAGTTACTGCTTGATTCCGTGGAACCCCACGGGTGGGCTTGTTCTCAAGTGGTTCAAGGACCGTTTCGGCGAAGCCGAGCAGGCAGAGGCCCGGCGGACGGGCGAGAGTGCCTATGACCTGCTCTGCCGGGCGGCCGCGGCCGTGCCCCCCGGCTGCGACGGCCTGACCATGGTGCCGCACCTGCAGGGCATCCTCTTCCCCGAGGCTAACCCCGCCATGCGGGGCGTTTTCTGCGGCTTTTCCCTGGCCCATACCCGCGCCCACTTTACCCGTGCTATTCTGGAGGCGATTGCCTTTATGCTGCGCAGTGGCCTCGAGGCCCTGATGGGGCTGGGCGTGGAGGTGCGCGAGGTGCGCCTGCTCGGCGGCGGCGCCCGCAGCCGGCTCTGGACGCAGATCAAGGCCGATGTCTGCCAACGGCCGGTCGTCGTGCCCGCGACCAGCGAGGCGGCGGTAATGGGCGCCGCCATGCTCGCCGGCGTGGGGGCGGGCATCTTTCCGGGCGTGCCGGCGGCGGTGGAGCGCATGGTCAAGCTCCAGGCCCGCATCGAGCCCAACCCGGCCCTGGCCGAGACCTACGACGCCGCCTATGCGCGCTATCAGGCGCTCTACCGGCAGGTCAAGCCATTGTTCAAAGAGGATAACCATGCCAGAAATGACCTGTGAGGAGCGCATGCTCTGCGCCCTCAACCGCGAGGAGCCGGATCGCGTGCCGCTCTACGACCTGCTGGATAACGTCCAGGTCTATGAACACTATGCCGGCCAAAAGCTCACCCTACAGAATGCCGCCGAGGTCGTGCCCCTGGCCATCAGCCGGGCGTTGGACCACACGCGCATCTGGCTGCCCTCTGCACCGGGCAAGTGGGTGGACGAGCGAGGCTTTACCCATGAGCGGGTCGATTGGTGGAACGAGTGGCAGGTGGATACGCCCTTCCATGACCTGGTGGGGGCCAAAGCCTTTGTGCAGGCCGAAGTCGAGCGCCTGGAAGCGGCTTCCCCGGCGAATGATGTGGAAGCGCACCTGGCGGACCTTTTGCACTGGAAGGAAAAGTACCGGGGCACGGTGATCCCGGCCAGCACGGCCGGTGAGGCCCTGGCCGATGCCTGGATCCTGCTGGGCCTGGACTATTTTGTCTACCTCCAGTCCGAGGAGCCGGCCCTGACGCAGCGCTGGCTCGACGCCATCCACGCCCATACCATGCGTCGCTTGCAGAGCGCTGGCCGATTGCGGGCCGTTTCGCCGGTCGTCTGGCTCTTCGCCGATCTGGCCTTCAAGGGCCGCTTGATCTTCTCGCCCGCCTATATGCGCGAGCACGGCGTCTTTCGCCGCATGGCCGAGATCTGCGCCCTCTACCACAGCTTTGGCTTCAAGGTCATCTTTCATTCCGATGGCTATATCCGCCCCATGATCCCCGACCTGATCGCCGCCGGCGTGGATGCCCTGGCCCCCATCGAGACAGGCTCTGGCCTCGACCTGGGCGATCTGAAGGCCGAGTTCGGCGGGCAGGTGGCCCTTTGCGGCGGGCTCGATGTGGGGCAAGTCCTACGTTTCGGCTCGGTCGATGACGTGCGCCGGGCCACGCTGCGTGCGCTGGACGCCGCCGGGCGAGGCGGGGGGTTGATCCTCGGCTCTTCGTCGGAAGAGTTGTTCGAGTCGCTGCCCGCAGAGAATATCATTGCCATGTGGGAGACCACACGCGAGTGCGGGCGCTATCCCATTGGCCAATACTTTCCCAGGAATTTCGAGTGGAGGTAGTCCGTCATGTTGGGTTCGGAGATCCGTTTCAAGCGTCTGATCCCTGATGGGCAGAATATCATCATCCTGCCCATCGACCACGGCGAGTTCCAGGGTCCGCGCAAGGGGCTCGTCAACTCGCGAGAGACGCTGGAGAAGATCAGCGGCTATGACGCCGTGCTCATGCCGCCGGGCACGCTCCTGCGCTGCGCCGATTTCTTTGCGCGCCGCCGGGGCCTCAATGTCATCCTGCGCCTGAACTGGAACGCCGATTATTGCTTCCAGTGGGGCTATGGCGACGGCACGCACGGTCGGGTGCTTTCGCCCGCCGGCGCGCTGGCTCTGGGCGCCGATGTGGGCCTGGGCTCGGTCGCTCTGGGCACGGGCGACCCCAAGGCCGACGCGGCGTCGGTGGAGCAGTTCGCCCGCCTGGCTGAGGAGGCGCGCGCCGTGGGCCTGCCCCTGGGCGGCGAGTTCTACCCGGGGGGCGACTTGAGCCGTTTCACTGCCGATGAGTTCCACGACCTGATCATCAAATCGGTGCGCATCCTCGCTGAGCTAGGTGCGGATTTCATCAAGACCTTTTACACCGGCCCGCGCTTTGCCGAGGTCGTGGCTGCCTGCCCGGTGCCGATCATCGTCCTCGGCGCCAGCAAAGAGGCCGAGGCTCAGGCCCTGGTCAAGGCGCAGGAGGGCATCGCCGCAGGGGCGAGGGGCGTCGTCTTTGGCCGCAACGTGTTCGAGTCCGAGCGTCCGCAGGCTTTTATGGATGCCCTGGGCGACGTCGTCCGCAATGGACTCGCTGCCGATGCCGCAGCGAAGAAGCATGGTTTCGCGTGACAGAGATCTGCTAACCACCAAGCCACAAAGATTCCGGAGCACGAAGGTGAGCGCGAAGAACGCGAAGGTGAGCACGAAGGGCGCGAAGGTGAGCACGAAGAACGCGAAGGTGAGCACGAAGAACGCGAAGGTGAGCACGAAGAACGCGAAGGTGAGCACGAAGAACGCGAAGGAATGCAAAGTAAGCGAAGGCGTTTGCCGCGTGCCTCTTCGTGTTCTTCGCATTTCTTCGCGTTCTTCGTGCTCACCTTCGCGTCCTTCGTGCTCCCAAGCCTTTGAGGAGGGAGAGTAGTCATGATCCGTAGTATAGATCGGCCCAAGGTCGGCCTCCTGGTGACGGCGCTGCTGGAGGACGACTGGAACAAGACCGGCTACCTGCGGCCCGCGGCCCAGGCGGCCGTGCAGGGCTTTGTCGCGGCCCTGTCGCCCTTGGCCGAGGTTGTCTGCCCCGGCCTGGTGGAGACGGAGGAGCAGGCCGCGGCGGCCGACCTGGCCTTCAAGGCGGCCGGCGTGGAGGCCGTGGTCTTTGCCGAGCTGGCCTACACCCAGAGCGTCATCCCCCTGCGCGCCCTCAGCCGCACGCAGGTGCCCATCATCGTCTGGAATACCCAGCAGCTCACCCGCTGGCCCGAGGATGCCAACTGGGACCTGGTGATGCTCAATTCGGGCCTGGCCGGCCTGCCCGAGGCGACCCACGCTCTCGTGCGCGGCGGTATCCCCTTCCACATCGTCACCGGGCACATGCAGGACCCCAAAGCGCTGGCCCGCCTGCGCCGAATCCTTGTGGCGGCGGCCGTGGCCGCGCGCCTGCGCTGGGCGCGCATTGGCGTGGTGGGGCACCCCTACCAACACATGGTGGACCTGATGGTCGATAGCTTTTCCCTGCGCCAGAAGATTGGCCCGACCGTGGTGCACATCGAGCCGGAGTGGATCGCCGCTGCCGTGGACCAGGTGACCACTGCCGAGGGTGAGGCCTTGATGGCCGAGGCGCGCGCGGCCTGGCGTACCGACGAGCTCGATCCGGGGATTTTTCTGCGCTCCGCCCGTTATGCCCTGGGCCTGGAGCGCGTGGTCAAAGCCTACCAGCTCGATGCCGTGGCCCACTTTGATCAGTGCCTGCTGGCCGACCCGCGCTGCGGCGTCGTCCCCTCCTGGGGGACCTCGCGTTTGCTGGGTATGGGCATCCCGGTGACGGCGGAGGTGGACGTCAATACCGCTGCGGGCATGCTCATCCTGCAGGGGCTGGCCGGCGATGCCTCGTTCGTCGAGAACTATGGTTTCGATTTCGAGGCCGGCGCCGCCTATATTGCCCACGACAGCATGGGCAACCCCAACCTGGCTGCCCCCAAGCCCCAGATCGCCCTGCGCCACTCGATCTATTACCAGGGGCGCTATGGCTGGGGCGCGGCCCTCGAATACGCCTACCGGCCGGGCGATGTGACCTTCCTGGCGCTGGTGGCGCTGCAGGATGGCCGCTGGAAGTTGCTGGCCGGCGAGGGCGAGGCCCTGCCCGTCACACCGCGCCCGACCGTGGCCCCACAGATGCTCTTCCGCCCGGCTGAGAGCCCCCTGGAGGCGTTCTACGACCGCTGGTGCCTGGCCGGCGCGGGGCATCACTCCGCCTTCGCCTATGGCCATCTCGGCGAGGACCTGCGGACCCTCGCCGAGATGATGGGCATCGATTTTGCCCTCATCCGTTAACGTTAAGAACGGCCATGCGTGCGGTAGTAGTGAATCCCCTCGATCAGCGTTTGGATGTTCTCCCAGGGCACGCCCGGGGCGATGGAGCTCGAGGCCCCCAGCGCCAGGCCCGTGCGTGGACCCTTTTCGACCAGGAACTGCATCTCGCGCCGCACGTCCGCCGGCGTGCCGAAGGGCAGCGTGCGCGTGACCGACACGCCGCCGATGATAAACAGGTTCTCGCCGTCGCGCGTCTTCATGGCACAGATGCGCTCATAGTCCATGCCGTCCTCGTACTGGAACCCCTGAAAGCCGCGCACGCCGGCCTCTAGCAGGCGCGGCACCATCTGCATGAGATTCCCGTCGCAGTGCCAGATCAGCCGCACCCCCGCTTTGACCAGCGGCTCGATGCTACGGGCAAAGTGGGGCAGCCAGAGGCGGTCCAGCGAGCGGATATCGACCAGGGTGCCGCGCGAGTCGGCCATGTCGTGGTCGAGGCGGTAGAGCGGAGGCAGGCCCCCCTCGGTATAGGCGCGGGCGGCCGCGCGGTTATTCAGCACGGCATAGTCGGCGCTGAGGGAAAAGTGGCGCTCCATCACCTCCGGGTAGAGGGCGTAGGCCATGAAATAGTTGGCATAGCCGTAGGTGCTGTAGGCCATGCCGGGCAAGTGCACAAAGGCATAGCCCGTCTTCAGGATGCCGGGGCCGAGCTTCTGTTGCATCTCGCTCTCGCCCGCGATGATCTCCTGCACCCGCCGGTCCTCGTCAAAACCGGCGATCTGCTCGCGCAGGCGGGGAAAGACCACGCGCTCCAGGTGCTCCACCACCGCCTCTGGCGAGTCGATCACCATGCCATCTACCACGGCATACTCGGCACCAGTCGTCGCCGTGTCGCGCATGCTGGAGCATTCGGTGACCCCGCTGTCGTCCATTTCCAGCGGGTTCGTCGCCAGGTATTGGTCCAGAAAGCAAGTCCCCTGCGCCCGCTGCGCCGCCAGGTAGACGCCGTGCGGGTCCCGCTTGTAGGCCCCCGGCTCAGCCCCCGCGATGCGTTCGATGTGCGAGTGCTGCATGTGGTGCAGCATCCATGCCGGGATGCCCCTGGTTGGGCGCAGATTGATCGTATCCAGGGCCAATTGGGCCGTCTCGGTAGTGATGGGGGGAAACATCTTACCTCCATGGGCCAGACCTGACAGGTTTTCCGAAACCTGTCAGGTCTATCGGTTCTTTACCACTCTCGTGAGTCGGGCACGGGCAGCCATGCGCCGCCGCGCCGGATGGATTCCTGGCTCACCAGGCCGGGCAGGGTCATGTCCATCGCCTCGTGGATGCCGATGGGGGCCGGTTTGCGGCCGCGGATCGCGTCTACGAAATCCATGACCTCGAAATAGTCGCCGCCGCCGTGGCCGGCCTGCAGCGCCTCCTGGGGCGGGTGCTTCCAGAAATCGGGCAGGAACTCATCCTCGAACCGCTCCAGCGGCACCCACTCGTTGGGGTCCTTGCAGTAGCCCTCCACCCACACCCAGTGGCCCTCGCCATGACGGCGGGGGCTCTCATAGGCGCCTTTGGTGCCCTGCAGGGTATAGTTGGTCATGGCATGGGGCCGTTTGGAGAGCATGTCCACGCGCACACGCATCAGCTTGCCTGAGGCCGTCTTGCAGAGGAGCAGGACGGTGTCTTCCATGGCGTGCTCGGGGTCCGTCCAGTGGCCCGTGCCGATGGAGCTGATGCTCACCGGCCGCTCTTTCGTCCACTGCAGGCAGGGCCCGAGGGAGTGGGTGGGGTAGGTGCAGCCGTTGACGCCGACCTGCCAGTAATAGCGCCAGGTCGGCTTGCCATCCGCTGTGTGATGCAGGCTGGAGAGCTCGTGGATGTACTCGCCTTCGGCATAGTACACATCGCCAAAGAGCCCGGCGTCTACCATCGAGCGCACCAGGACGTTGGGCTTCATGTAGGTATAGTTCTCGGCCATCATATAGACAGCCGGGCTCTTTTTGCACTCTTGCACCAGCCAGCGCGCCTCGTCGATCGAGACGGCCGCCGTGACTTCGGAGAGCACATGAATCCCCCGCTGCAGGGCGGCGATGGCTTGCGGCACATGGAACTGCATCGGCGAGGCGATCACCACCGCATCGGGCCTGGCCTCATCGAGCATCTTCTCAAAGACGGTGTAGAGCTGCGTAATGCCCGTGGCCCGGCCCGCCTCGGCGAGGGTCGGCTCGTATGGGTCGCAGAGGGCCACGATCTGCGTCTCTGGGTGCACCTGAAAAGCGGTGAAAAACCCCCCGGAACGCCGCGCCCCGGAAAATGCCACTTTGATATCCTTAACCATGATTCCCCTCCTGATCTATCCATACTCCGTGTCGTCTTGGCCCTGGCCGGGTAGCCTGCGCCGCAGGCTGGCCCCGATCCAGGCGGGGAGATGGCGTTTGGTGTCGTCGGCGCTGCAGCCCGACGACACCAAACGCCATCTCCCCCAAGAAAAGGTTCGCGCCAGGGTGTGCGCCGCGTGAAACCCCGCAATCGCCGCCAGCCTGTGCGGCCCACACGCCCTGCAAGGTGTGTTATCTCATGCGTTCATGCCTGCCGGGTCCGTGGTCGGTTCCAGGCTCTCCAGCGTCACGCCGAGCCCCTTGGCCACCGCCTGCCAGCGCCCTTCCATATCTGGCAGGCAAAGGAACGGCACAAAACCGAGCTTCAGGTAGGTGCGGATGGCGGGCAGTCGTGGGTCATCGGTCAGCAGGTAGATTGTCGGGTGCCCGGCCTCGAGCAGGCGGCGCGTGGCCGCTGCGCACACGGCATAGCCCAGGCCCTTGCCCCGGTGCTCGGGGGCGGCGCCGACCCAGCCCAGCTCGCCCCCTTCGGGGTGCCACTCGTTGGGCGCGCTGTGCGCCAGGGCCGTGGCCACCAGCGCCCCGCTGGCATCGGTGATGAAGAAGAGCCCTTCCGGGTGCATGGTGGCTACCGAATGCCGTGCCGTTTCCTCGCTCCAGTTCTCAAAGCCGGCTCGCCTCATCAGTTCGACGTACGCCGGCAGGTCGCCCTCACGGTACGTGCGCAGGGCATAGCCGGCCGGCATTGTCCAGGTCAGGGGGGTGTTGAATCGCCGGCGCGGCAAGATCATCTGCAACTGTGCCATCGTTGTGGTCTTTCCTCTCAGCTATGTTGTTGTATCAGCCTGGCAGGCTGCACTACAAAGCACAGTCTGCTACGGAACAGGCGCATCGCCAAAATCGGGTATCGCCAGCAGCGTTCCACCCGCCACGGCCGACTCGTGCGCCACGATGCCCGGCAACGCATAGCGCGCGGCCTGCCAGACGTTATTGGGCGGCTGCTGCCCCGTCACGCAGGCGCGCACGAAATCATCAACCAGGAATTGATGCGACCCGGCGTGGCCGTTGGGCAGGCCGATGAACTCTTTCGGCAGCCGCTCCACCGGATGCACCGCCGAGGCGCCCAGGTGCGTCCCATCCTGGGAGGTGACGGCATCCATCGCCCCGCCCGCCCGTGCCGGTCTGCCCTTGCAGGCCAGAAGGTCATCGAGCCGCAGGTTCTGGGCCGGGTCCTTGCTGACCCAGATGGCCCCGGCCGAGTTCTGTTCAAAGCTGCCCTCGGTGCCGAACAGGCACATGCGCACCGTGCCCGGGTGCCCGATGCGCCGGAACTCGTTGATGCGGCATATGCTTCCGTCGGACATGCTAAAGAGGGCGCTCTCGTTGCTGAATACATTGTCCCAACGGTTCACCCCGGCACGGAAGAGGCCATCGTCCGCGCGGTCTACGAACCCCTGGCACGAGACATGGGTCATGTGCGCGCCGGTGACCGAGATGATCTGGCTGGTGGAGTGGGTCGGGTAGTGCATGGGCGGGCTGCCAGCGATCTCCAGCCAGCGCTCGCCGCCCCGCCAACGGCTGACCTGGTAGAGGCCGTGGTCAAAGTCGTGGTAATACTCCGCCTCGCCATAGACGATGTGCCCAAAGACGCCTTTTTGCTGCTGCTGCCGGCAGTAGATCACACCCGGGTAGTAGTAACTCGTTTCGCCGAGCATGTAGATGAGGCCCGTCTCGGCGACCGTCTGTACCAGGGTGGCGATCTCATCCACCGTGATCCCCGTCGGCACCGCCGAATAGACGTGCTTGCCCGCCCGCAGCGCCTGGACGGCCTGCGGCGCATGTAGCCAGGGCTGGGTGATGATGGCCACGGCGTCGACGTCGGTCTGAAGCAGCTCATCCAGCGAGGGACATGTGCGCGGAATATTGTGGCGTGCCGCATTCTCCTGCAGCTTGGCTGCGTCCAGGTCGCAGAGGGTGACCTCATCCACCAGTGGATGCGCCTTGAACAGTGGGATGAAGCTCTGCGCAAAGGCGCCTGTCCCCACCATGCCGACCTTGATGCCCATCTAGTCTCTCCCCTGCTCCTCAATAGCGCTCTGACTCGGCCGACAATCCTCTGTCTGAGCTTGCCGTACTCGTTGACCATGGGACCAATGGGTCCGGCCTCTACGCTTTCGCGCACGACCGGATCAGGCCAACCCACCCCAAACCCCTGGAATCGAGCCGGGCGGCGGCAAAGCGGATGACCCGGCTATGACCCAGTCCGCCGGTAGGTTTGGGGTATGTCGGCTTGGGACGGCTGCTAGTCATGCGACCACTTCTCGGCCTGCCTCAGCAGCCAACGGGCGTGCTCCTCCGTCTCACAATGGGTCTCGATGAACAGCCCGCGCGCTGAGAGCAGCTCCAGCGCCGTCTCGACCTCTTCCGGTGGAATGGTGATGTGCAGGTTCTTGCCGTGCGCCTGCACATAGCGCAGGGTGTCCAGGTAATGCAGTGGGCTCGGCTTGCCCGCGCCGGGCAGGATCTGCAGGGCCTGCAGCCGCGGCAGCTCGCACAGCATCGGCACATGGTTAAAAGCGCCGATGCCATCCACGTGATAGACCGAGTGGTCCAGGTACTGTAGTTGCCGCTCCAGGGCGGGCAGGAAGATATCGCGGAACATGCGCGGTGAGATCATGTAGGAAAAGTCATTCTCCGAGGCGTAAAAGCGCCCGGGCGACCAGAGGGCGAACCATCCCGCGCTGCCCCCGGCAGCCTCGTGCACGATCTGGTAGAAGGTATCGTACACGTCTATCCACTGTTCCATCAGGTAAAGCTCAGTCTCGCGCACCAGGTCCGGCATTGTCGCTACATCATAGAGCAGCCGCATGGTGCCGCGCAGCGCGGCCAGGGTGTCGCCGCAGCCGCCGAACGCCCCGATGGAAGGGATGGATTGACCCCGGCACTCTTGCACCGCCCGCTGCAGCAGCGCCAGCGTGAATTGCCACCAGCGGCCCTCGCGGTCCAGTTGCAGCGTGTCGATCTCCCAACCCTCATCATCGTTGAGGATGGGATCCCACCAGCCCGTTTCCATGTCCAGGGTGGTCGGGCAGCCCAGGAAAGCGGGGATGGCTGTGTGCCCCGGGTAGCCGCCGTTCCAGATGGGGAACGCCTCACCGCCGTAATAGGTGGTCGAGTGCTGATACTCGTTCAGCGCCGAGATGTAATCCAGGTCCGTCCAGCGTGCAACGGGGTCGCTGGGGGCCTGCGGCGGGCTTACGCGGGGCGCGTTAGCCAGCGGCGCCGTCACGGCCAGCCCACAGCGGCCGAAAGCCTCACCCGCCCACCAGGCCAGAAAGTGCTGTTGGGCTTCCTCCCAATCGGGCTTGAAGAGTAGCGGCATAGGTGCTCCTGCCCCTTACTGGTCCTTTCCCTTGTACCCGATCTTCCGCCATACCCGGCGCGCGATCTCCAGGTTCTCTGGCAGGACCTCACGTTGCTTGCCGCGCGAGGTGATGGGCGGGGCGTGTGGGTCATCCAGGTCCATGGGGCGCCAGTGATCGTTCTCATAGGCCCGGCGCGATTCTTCGCTGCGGAAATCGGGCACAGCATAACTGTTGCTGTTGTCCAACACGCTCTTCCACGCCAGGATGCCGATGACCGACATGGCCACCCCACGGTACACGTCCAGGTAGGGCGGCTCACCGGTGCGGATGGCCTCGGCAAAGTAGTGGTTGGTAAAGAAATCGCCGCCGCCGTGCCCGGCTTTGGCTGCGTCCTTGGCCCATGCCGGGAACTGGGGGTAGTAGACCTTCTCTGGCACCTGGCCGGGCTTGACCTCCCACTCGTCGTGGACGATGCGCACGCTCTGTGGCCCCCAATAGCCGGGCCCGCGGCCCGTCTCCATCAGCCCCCACTCACCATGGAGCCGATAAAAGATGCTGTGCCCCGGAAGCCCGTGCTGCAGCAGCTTGAATACGGCGCCGTTATCCATCTGGGCGATGATGAGCCCGCCCAGGTCCACCTGCTTCCACAGGCGCTTGCGCTCGCTATCCTCGGGCAGGGGGGCTGCAAAGCCATTCACCCGCACCGGCATGGTATCGGTGATCGCCATCAGCGGCGCCATGGCATGGGTGCAGTAGTAGGTCGCGGGAAGGTTGTTACGCCAGTGGCGCAGGCCCGGGCAGATGGCCATATACTGCTCGAACTCGATCGGGTGATTGTACTCGCCCTCGGCATAGAGGACACGCCCGATCTCTCCCGCCTTGTACAGCCGCGCCATCTCCAGGTTAAAGGCGGTGTAGGGATAGTTCTCCGCCAGCATGTAGATCTTGCCCGTCTGCTCGACCGTGCGGCACAGCTCCACGCCCTCGGCCAGGGTACTGCAGGCCGCGCACTCGCTCATCACGTGCTTGCCGGCCTTGAGCGCCTTGATGGCGAATGGCGCGTGCTCATGGAAGTAGTTGGCCAGCACCACCGCATCCATATCGTGCTCAAGGAACCTGTCATAATCGGTGTAGGTGGTGATGCGGTATTGCTGCCCCACCTCGTTAAGCCGCTCCTCCCAGGTATCGCAGATGGCCACCAGCTCCATACCGGCCTGCGGCGCCTGGTGCATAAACGTCTGCCCGCGCCCCACACCGATCACGCCGACGCGGATCGGCTTTTGTGTGCCGCTTTTCTCTGCCACGGTCTGCCTCCTATTCCCCGCGCGCCCCGGCGATCAGCGCCGCCGCATTGTTGTAGAACACATCCGCTACCTCTGCGCGGGTCAGGCCCATGCGCTCCGCCGCCCGCCGAAAGGCGTCGATCTCCTCGTAGAGGAAGAAGGTCAGCTTCTCGGCCTCTTCGCCATCTACCTCGCCCATATTCCTGTCGCCCGACACGTCGCCATAGAGCCCGCGCGGCACGAGGTTCACATAGTGGCCGTCTTGCTCGATGCGCCGCATGCGCATCCGCTCTGCAGGCAGGTCGGTGCCGTAGAGGATGCGCTGCGGACCGACGGCGCGGATCAGCTGCTCGAACACCCAGTCGTTGGTGTTGGCCGAGATGTCGAAGCACATATGTTGCGACCGGGCCAGTATCTCCAGGGCATCGCCCACATCGCCCCGGCAGTAGGCGCGCCCTACGTGCGCGATGATCAGCTTGAGGTCCGGGTAGCGCTCGTCGATCTCCATCATCTGCGCCAGGTTCACCGGGTCGCGCAGGCGGCCGGAACGGGGGATGTGCAGCATGACGATCCATCCGTGCCGGTTGTGGACTTCGAGCTGGTGAGGCGGGAAGAAATCGAAAATACGGATCTCATTCGTAGGCAGGTAGGCGGGCGCCACACTCAAGTAGCTCTTAGCCCCCAGGAATCCGCCTGCCTGCACCCGTCGCTCCAGCTCCTCCGCACTCCATGCGGGGTCGCTGAAGATCAGCGCCGGCAGGTTGTGCTCGCGCGCGCAGCGCGCCACATAGGCGTTGAGCACATCCGTGTTCCGCCGCGGCAACTGCGAGAAGATCAGGGGCCTCACCTGCTTGCCCGGCAGCAGCAGGCGATAGGTCTCCAGCAAATCCTCGATGGGGTTCTCCGCCGCCACCCGCCCCGGCCAGGTGACGTTCCTGGCCTCGCGCGGGTCGGGCTCCGCCGGCATATCGGCCCCTCGCCACACGTGCGTGTGCACGTCGATGATCCGCTCCGGCAGAAAATCGCGGATGCGCTCCTCGTACACCCGCCGGTCGATATCTTTAAGCTCAATCAGAGACACAATAACCTCCGTCCCGCCTGGATTTCCACGTAATCCGCCCCCAGCAGAGTCGCCAGCAACTCAAGCCGGCGGCAGGCGTCGCCGAAGCAAATGGCCATGTGGTGCGGGCCGCCCGCGGCGCCATAGGCGTTCAGCCACTCGCGCACGTCGCCCCTGGGCACGACCTTGGATTGCGGCGAGCGGATCTGCGCCAGCAGCGGCGTATCGGCAATCTCCACGGGCGAGGCCAGGATGCGCCAGCGGTTGTGGCCCGTCAGGGTCAGCGCTGCCAGGGTGGCCGGCCCGGGCTGATAACGGATCGGCATGACCAGCTGGCCATAGCGGAGGGGCACGATGGGGTTACCGGTCACGAGCGGCACCGGCCCATCGGTGCGGGCCATGCCCACATTGGCCTCGCCCATGTGCGACAGGAAGAGGGCGTTGCCCGCGAAATCGATGGTAAAGATTTCCGTAAAGCTCGCGGCGCCCGCCAGGCGATCCAGGGCCGTGGCAAAGGCTGCCGAGATCAGGTCGCCCTCACCACCAAAGCCGATGCCCTCCGCCATCAGCCGGCAAGCCGCTACAAAGGGGATCGTCTCCGCCTCGGGGTCCTTGCCGAAGGCCAGGAACTGATAGCTGTAGGCATCCAGCCGGTACTCGCGGATGAGCGACCGCAGCGCCAATTCGGCCCGGGCCGTGGCCGCCAGCGCTTCCTCGGTGACGTCAGGGGCCACCTGATGCTCCCGGCGATAGGTGCTCACCAGTTCTGCGACCTCTGCCCCGCCGGCCGCGCGCACCTGCGCCTGATACTCGCTCATGGCCAGGGTCGTCGTTTCGCAGCCCAGCGTCGCCGCCATGTGGGTGGTATCCAGCCCAAAATCGCCCATGCCGGGGAAGGGGTAGCCGATTACCCCCAACCGCATCCGCCGCAGGTGCGTGACGGCCGCAGCCGCGCGCAGTTGGCCCGCCAGTTCCTCGATGGCGCCCGAGTCGCTCAAGTGGCTGGTGTGGTAACCAAAGCGCACCCCGCTGCGCACCAGCACATTGGCCAGGTCGAAGGTGCCGTGCACCCCGTGGTTGTTGGTCAGTTCCGCTGAGCCATAGTGCTCATCGACGGCATACAGCTCCTGCGTGTTCCAGATCAAGATGGGCAGGCGCGTGTTGCGCAGGGCCGGCAGGGTGGAGAGGCTCGTGTGGTAGGTGAGGACCATCACCAGCAATACCTCAGCGCCCGCCGCTTCGAGCGCGGCGACCTCGCGGTCTACCGCCTCCCGGTTGAACACCGCCCCATGGAAGATCACGTCGGCATAGGGCGCCAGCGCCGGCAGCACCTGCGCCCGCACCCAGGCGTCACGCCCCTTGCGCACGGCCGGGTCTGCCTCATAGAACTCCAGGGTCAGGCCCAGCAGCCCGACCTTGACCTTTGCTGTATTGCCCATCTGTTCCGTCTCCTGATATGGTCTATGGTCAATACATATTCATCCAATTCGCTCTAAATGGCAAAAACATCGTGCACGAGCGCAGGCTCGTCATAATAGGCGAAGAGGAGCCGCTCCTCGCCCAGTAGCGTGCGCAGCGGCCCGAAAAAGCCACAGTAGCCGCTACCGATGGAGAGGGGGTAATCGCGGTTGCGGCAGGCCCGGACGCGCTGCGGCCAATCCGCGGGCAGGTGCGCCGCCGTGTCGGGCTGGAAGCGCTCGCGCTTGAGCGCCTCCCAGCTGGCGCGGCCCCGCACGGGCCATTCCAGAAAAAGGGGCTTGCTGGCGCCATCGCGGCGCTGCTGCGAGACGATGCCCATCTCATCGCGCACGACGCGGTGCTCAGCGTCCTCTCGCAGAACCTGACGGTCGAAAGGTGGGTGGATGAAATTCTGCAGGGGGATCGTCTCGCGCGGCGGGTCGAACCCGAGGGCCGTGCTGACGTCCTCCGCCCACTGCACATCCAGCACGCCGCTGCCCCAGGCGGCCCCGGGGCCGGCCACCGTATCGCCATAGGCGGCGGGCTCGCGGAGGCCCTTGCACCTGGGCAGGCCCTCGCCATACCAGCGCTCGATGGCTCCGCCCCAGTAGCCCCACTCCCACAGGGGGGCGCGCACCCCGGGCTGAAAGTCCAGGGTAGCCAGGAAACGCTCGCGGATATCCACCGGGCTCAGCCCTTCATGCCCGTCAGGGCGATGCCTTTGACAAAGTTCCGCTGGAAGATCAGGAACACGATCAGCGGCGGGATTGACACCAGCACCGACCCGGCCATCACGCCCTGATAATCCATGCCGCCAAAGCGGTTGGCCAGCCGGCTGAGGATCAGCGGCAGGGTCAGCTTGCTCTCTTCGTTCAGCACGACCAGCGGCCACAGATAGGCGTTAAAGGTGCCGAGAAAGTTGAAAATGGCCAATGCCGAGAGCACCGGCTTGGTCAGGTTGAGGATGATTTCCCGGTAGATGGCGAAATCCCCGGCGCCATCCATTTTGGCCGCATCGTACAGGTCCTGTGGGATGCCGTAAACGAACTGCCGGCAGAGAAAGATGCCGAAAGAAGAAAAGATGGAGGGCACCCACAGCGCCCACAGGCTGTTGAGCAGGCCCATGTACTTCATGACGATGTAAAGCGGGATGAGCAGCGTCAGGAAGGGCACCATGGTGGTCGAGAGGATAAAGTAGAATAGAATCTTGCGGCCGGGAAAGTTCAGACGCGCGAACACAAACCCGCCCAGCGACGAGGTGAAAAGCACAGTCAGCACATTGGCGGTCGTCACGACCAGGCTGTTCATGTAGGCTTGGGGCAGGTTCGCCCGGTTGGGGTCGAGCACCATCCGGTAGGCGCTGAGGGTCCATTTCTGCGGCAGCAGAGAGACCGGGATGCGGACAATATCCGCCCCTTCCTTGAACGATGAGAAGATCAGCCACAGGAAGGGGTAGAACATGGCTGCGCTGAAGAGGGCCAGGATGAACCCGATCAGCCATTCGATCCAGCGGCCGGAGGTGATCGCCTTGCGAAACGCCGAGGATCTGTTCACAGGGGTCACTTGCGTCTCCATAGCCGTTCCTTAGTATTCCCAGTTGACCTGCCACCGCTGCAACTGGAACACGGTGGCAAAGAGCAGGAGGACAAAGATCACGATCGAGACCGCGGCACCATAGCCCAGGTTGAGCGACTGGAAGCCCAGCTGGTAGGTGTAGAGCGACAGGGTGCGGGTGCTGAACCCGGGCCCGCCCATGAGGAAAAAGGGCTCGAACATCTGCACGGTACCGATCACGCTCACGACCAGCTGGTAAACCAGCACCGGTCGGATCATGGGCATGGTGATGCGAAAAAAGGTCATCCAAAAGCCGGCGCCATCCAGCTTGGCCGCTTCGAAGACGCTGGTGGGGATATCATTGATGCCGGCCAACAAAATGACGGCCGCGCCGCCCACGTTGGCCCAGATGATCATGGCTGTGATACACCAGAGGGCCTGGTTGGGGCTGGCCAGGAAGGGTTGCCCGGGAATGCCGAACAGCGCCAGCGCTGTGTTGAAGGCGCCGCCCGTTGGATTGTACAGCCAGCGCCACAGGTAGATGGTCACCACGCCCGGGGTGATAACAGGCAGGTAGTAGAGTGAGAGGAACAGGTTCTGCCACTTGCCGCGCATCTGGCTGAGCATAAGCGCCAGAAGCAGGGCCAGGGCGACGCCCAGGCAGATCTCGACGACGGAGAACATGACCGTCGTCTTGAGCGCCTGCCAGAAATACTTGTCGGAGAACGCCTTGATGAAATTGCGCAGGCCGACGAACCGGGGCTTGGTGAGATAGTCCCAGTTCTGGAATGCCAGCCAGATCGCGGTGCCGAAGGGGATGATGAACAGCACCGTATAGAACAACGTCAAGGCAGAAGAGTAAATGATCGCCAGAGGGCTGTAACGCCTCTTCGACCCACCTTTCTTTTCCAATTGTTTCATGGGCCGCAGGCCCAATTCACCCTGTGCAGTTTGCGACACGCCGGCCCTCCAGTTCCATAAGGGATCACGACAACGCCAGGCAAATCAAGTGGGAGGGCGGACTTGACGCCCTCCCACTGTTCTCTACTGCCAGACGCACTTGCTGTGAAATGTCAAGTTAGGCAAGACCTCTACACACCATTCTTCTCGCGTTGGTCCGATGACGCTCCGGCAGTGTCGTAGTGATGGCTTCCAGCCGTTCGTCTCCTTACACTGTGCAGAAACGAGCGACGAGAAATCGCCCCTACGACACTGCTGGGGGCTATGGCCATTTCACAGCCAGCGCTAGATGCCGATGCGCTCGCGGGCAGCCGCTTCCTGCTCGTTGAGGTACGCGTCCATGTTGGCGAGCGCTTCCTTGATGCTGATCTCCTTGCGCATCGCCCGATCCAGCTCGGTCGCAGCCTGAGACTGGTCGGCCACGTGATCGCGCGGGTAGCGGGCGACGGGCCACATGGTCGTCGCCACACGCTTGGATACTGGCCCGTATTTCACCTTTTCAATGCGCGGATCTTCGTACACGGCCTTGGTCATGCAGACGCCCGAGTAGAAATCAAAGGCCTGGATCAGGGCATCTGGACCGACCACCAGCGTGGCAAAGTCGAGGGCCGCTTTGAGCTTGTCTTCTTGCTTGGCCAGGCGCTTGGACAGGCCAAAGCCCGCCATGTGCTGCGGGTAGAGGACGTATTCCTTGGCATTGGCCAGCTTGGGCAGCACGATATTGTCGCAGGGGACCTTGGCGACATCGGTCTGCACACCCATCGTCCACGCGCCATCGCCCCAGATCGAGACAAGTTGTTGGCTCACAGCCTGGTACTCATCGGTAAAGAGCGCATAGTCACAGGTGCCGTACTTCCAGTAGAGGTCGTAGATCATCTGGGCAGCTGCTTCGCCTTCGGGGGTGCTGTGCGACCACTTGCCCGACTCGCGGTCATAAAAGTTGCCGCCCAGCATCCAGATCAGGCTCCAAAGCAATTGGTATTGCGAGCTGCGGGGCGAATAGCCGGCGCGGGTCAGCTTGTCGCCATCTTTTTTGGTCATCTTGACGCCCGCGTCAATGACGTCCTCATACGTCTTGAGATTCAAATAGTCGATATTTGCTTCCTTCGCATGATCCGTGTTGAAGGTCAGCACCGCGCCACGGATGCCGGCCAGCCAGGGCAGGTAAAAGACCTTGCCTTCGGGGGCATCCACATCCTCAAAGGCTGCTTTCCACATTTTGTCGGCCCATGACTGGTAGCCTCCGGCGGTATCGGTGATGTCGAGGAAGACCTGCCGGATATCCGTGGCGACGACCCAATCGGTATACATGTTGAGCACGTCGCCTTCGGTGCCCGAGGCGATGGAGGGCAGCATCTTGGTCAGCAAGTTGCCATAATCGATCGCTTGCAGATTGAGGGTCACATCAGCATGGGTCTTGATGTATTCCTCAGCGGCGAACTTCATGATCTTGTTGGCGCCATCCCAATCCTGGTACCAGACCACGACCTCGGTCTTGCCCGAGCCGTAGATACGCGGCGCGGCGGTGGGCAGGGGGGTTGCCGTGGGCGCTGGAGGGATCGGGGTCTCGGTCGGCTTGACTTCGGCGGTGGCTTCCGGCGCCTGGGTGGCCTCAGCTGGGGCTTGAGTCGCTTCAGCCGGGGCCTGGGTGGGTGCGGGGGCGGGCGCTGGGGCGCAGGCCGCGAGGGCGGCTGTAGCTGCTGTCAGGCCCATCCACTTGAGCAGTTGACGACGGGTCACGCGGTTGCGAGGGGTTTCCATGCCGGGCTCCTCTCTTGCTCAAAAAAGCGGACTGGTGGAACAATCATGACGATGAATCACTTCCGGGGAGGTATTGAATGTGTGGTACAGGCGCCTCCTTCCTGTTGCCCAATCTACGGCAGGGCAGGGGATGGGTTGCCTGCGGGGCAATGGATAGCCTGTGCTCAGACCCCGCTGGCAGACTATGGCCGCAACGCGACAGGCCTCATTGCCGCATGAAACGTCCTGACTGTTCCATTATACGGGCAATGGAATCTCACAATCAATATCCCCTGGGACGTCTGCGTGACGTCTTTGTGTCATCAGTGCCATTGCATTTGCTCTGATACAGAGGGTGAGTATACTCCAGTTAGTTTGTTGCCGGCCCGCCCGGCCCGTTGTACTTGTTGACGAGGACTGCAGGAACCAGGCCATGGACCAGGAGACTTTTCGGCGCGAAGTGGAAGTTGCCCTGTCGGCGCTGCGCGATGTGGTGCAGTTGCGCGCCATGGACCTGGCAACGATCCTTCTGCCGACGATGCCTCGCAGCCAGCGCGGCTGGGAGTTGTCGCGCTATCTGCTCGAAGCGATCGATCGCCTGCGCCCGGCCGAGGGTGATGTCGACTCTTGGCCGCAGCGCCGCTATGAGATCCTCACCTTGCGCTATGTGAACGGCCTCTCTCCCGATGAGGTCGCCGATCGTCTGCTGGTCAGCCGCCGCCACTTTTACCGCCAACTGCAGCGCGCCCTCGATGAGTTCGCCGACCTGCTCTGGAGTGAGGTTGATGAGGGCGCCCTCGCCCTGCCGGAGCCCCCCGCCGGCCAGGAAGAGTCGGATCACCTCGACCTGCTGCAGCGCGAAGCGGCCCCTTTGCTGCAGTCGCGCCAGAGCTGCTCCCTGCCGGAGGTCTGGCGCGGTGTGCTGGCGGTGCTCTCACCGCTCTTACCCCAGCGTGGCGTCGCGCTCCAGGCCGCTCTGCCGCCCACTCTGCCCGAGGTTTCGCTGAGCCCGGAGATCCTCAAGCAGTTCCTGTTGGGGCTGCTGGGCGACCTTTTGCGCGCTGGCCGGGGCAGCACTATCACCCTCACCGCTCAGATTTCCAGCCAGGGGCTGGAGCTTACCATCGCATTGCAGTGCGGTGCACAGGCGGCAGCTCTGGAGAATATTGCCTGGGAAGAGGTCTCCGCGCGAGCCAGCGCCAAGTTGGCGGTGCTGCACGGCGCGCGTTTCGAATTGCTGGCGGCCACACGCACCGGCGCGACCTACCGGGCGAGCCTGCCCGTGATGGGCTCGCGCACGGTGCTGGTGGTCGAGGATAATGAGCAGGTCTGCTTGCTCTTTCGGCGCTACCTCCTCAGTGGCGGTTACCAGCCTCTCGTCGCCGCCAGCGGCGCCGAGGCCATCCGCCTGGCCCACACGCGCAACGTCTATGCCGTGACCCTGGATCTGATGATGAACAATGAGGACGGCTGGGACGTGCTTCAGGCCCTCCGCCACGATCCCCAGACGGCCCACCTGCCCATCATCGTCTGCACCGTGCTCGATCATGAAGAGCTGGCCCTGATGCTGGGCGCTACCGCCTTTCTCAAGAAACCCGTCCTCTGCGAGCGCCTCCTGCAGGCCCTCGCCGATGCCCATCCCGCGTAGGGTTGGGATGGCGAAGCTCCCGCCGGGTGGCCCAGAGTCCATAGGACCTGTCAGCGTACAGAAGCTTGGCCTGCGCCTCGTCGCCCTGTCTTCCGAGTATACCTGGCGTCCAGCGTCATATGGGCGCCAGGTGCAGCGGTTCTTGTAGGTGCCAGCCGTGGCGAGCATTGTACAGCGAGCAATCTCACCTCTTGATGCATGACGTTTGATGTTTGGTATCTCACGCATCTTGCTTCATCCCGCGGCTGAGGTTTTCCAGCACCCCGTGCAGCAGCCCCATCAACTGTTCCACACTCATGCCGTGCGGCATCTGAAGCTGCAACCGCCCCTCGATGGTGGTGTGATCGCCCTGCGGCTCTTGCCCCGAGACGACCACCACCGGCACCTGCGCCAGTTGGGGCTCTTGCTGAGTAGCGCGCAGGAACCCATATCCATCGAGGTGGGGCATCAACAGGTCCAGCAGCACCAGATCCGGCCGCTCTCGTCGCATGACATGCAGCGCCTGCTGTCCATCCTGCGCCGTCAGGACCCGGTAGGGGCGCGCCGCATCATCCTGTAAATAGTGGATGAACAGCCGCAGCACATCCTCTTGATCATCCACCACCAGGACTGTCTGCACCTCGCGCCCCAGCGTGCGCAGCATATCCAGCAGGTCCTGGCGCACAATGGGCTTGGCCAGGAAGCCTTTGACCTGCGGAATGCGGTCAATCTCCGGGTAGCTGGGCATAGGCGACACAATCAGGGGGATATTGGGGATAGCGGTATGCGCGATGGCCTGCTCCACCCGAGCGACGGTCGCCGCGTCGAACTGCGCATCGACAATCACGGCGCGTGGCTGCAGGTCGGCTACCTGGCGGATGGCTTGGTCGGGATCACTGCCCGCAATGCAGCGATAGCCGGGCGCCAGGCGGGCAAAGAGCCGGGCGGCGACCACGCTGGTGGTAAGGAGCACGATGAGATCGCCCTCTGCGCTCTCTGCCGCCTCAACCTGCCGCCGGGCTGGCAGGAGCGGCGCAAAGGCTTCCTCGTCACGCATCGGGAGGGAGAAGGTAAAGGTACTGCCCGCGCCGGGCTCGCTCTCCACCCAGATGCGGCCCCCGTGCTCCTGCACCAGCCGCCTGCTGATGGCCAGGCCGAGGCCCGAACTGGCCAGGGAGCCCGGATTTGCGCCCGGCCCCCGCTCGAATTCCTCGAACAGCCGCCCCTGCAGTTCCTCAGGGATGCCCGGCCCTGTATCCGTCACGGAACAGAAAACCTGGCTCCCGTCGGTAGCGGCGCTCACGGTGATTGAGCCCGTTTCCGTATGGCGAATGGCGTTGCTTAGCAGGTTGAGCAGCACCTGTTTGATGCGCGTCCGATCCATGCGCATGGGGGGAAGGTCGGGGGCAGGGCGCACCATGAGAGCGAGCCCCCGGCCTTCCGCCAGGCTGCGCACCGTGTCGGCGGCCTCCTGCATCACGGCCGCCAGGTCCGCTTCCGCGAGCTGCAGCGCCAGTTTTCCGGCTTCGAGCTGCGCCAGGTCGAGGACGTCATCCACCAACCTCTGCAGATGTTGGGCGTTGCGGCACACCGCCCCCAGGTCCACCAGGAAGGCCGGCGAGAGCACCGTGCCGGGGTAGGCTTGCGGAGATCTGTACATCACCTCGCTAAAGCCCACGATCACGCTCAGCGGGGTGCGCAGCTCGTGTGATACATTCGCCGCAAAGCGGCCTTTGGCCTGCCTGGCCTCGTCGGCCAGGCGGCGCGCCTCAGCCAGGCGCTCGTTAGCCGTGGCCAGGCGCGCATTCGCCTCGTCCATGGCGTGCAGGGCGCGGTTCAGCTTGCCCTGGTTCTCGCGCAGCTTTTCCAGCAGGCGCAGTGATTGCTGCTGGCTGCTCCAGGCCCACTGGACAACGGTGTGCAGGCCGCGTTGAGAGATCCACAGCACCCCGACCGTGGCCCAAAGCAGGCTCAGCGGGGCCAGGGGCAGCCCGCGGTCCGCGCTGAGCCCGGTGATGAGTACTGTGCAGAGGATGGCTGCTCCCGTGCCCAGGGGAGGGCTGATGGTGAAATTAGCCAGCACGATCAGGACGGCAAAGTAAGGGGCCACCTGACCGCCCGAGGCATGCAGGGCGAGCGCGAGCACAGCGATCGGCCCTAACAGCAGGATACCCTGCGGCAGCCAGCGGCGCCGCCGCAGAGTGTAGGCCACGAGCCCTTCGATGAAGAGCGCCATCGCTCCCAGGGACCGCCACCAGGAAAAGCCCGGCGCCGTCACGGCTGCAAACCAGACGAAGCAGCCGGCGATGGTCAGCACAAGGGCGATCACCGAAGTTTGCTGCTGTCTCAGGTCCTCCGCATTGACCTCAATCTCGCGGGCCGTCAGGTCGGAAAGCTCTTCCTGCGCCATACCAGCCCTTCCATGCAGCGCCTCAGCTCAGGTATTTCCTCAGTCGTACAACCCAAATTGGGCAGCGGCCTGGGCGGGGCTGATCCCCATCTTGACTACGGCCTTGAGCCCCTGCAGGAAGCGCGCCGGGTCCTTGGCCTGGATCACATTGCGCCCAAAGACGACCCCGCGAGCCCCGGCCTGCACTGAGCGCGCCGCCAGCTCAAGGGCCTGGATCTCATGCTCCATCTTTTCCGCCCCCAGGGCAAAGATGGGGATGGGCGTGCCCTGAATGACCTCGGCAAAGCGCTCGCCGGTGTTGAAGGTCTTGATAGCGTCGGCGCCCAGCTCGCAGGCGATGCGCGAGACGCGCATGATATAATCATGGAAAGCGTTGCGGTCGCGCTCGACCTCTGGGACGGCAAATACCTCGCCGATGATGGGTAGCCCAAAGGCGTGCGCCTCATTGACGGTGCGGGTAAAGAGGCGGACGTTTTCCGCATCGCGCCGCTCGCTGCCCGTGAGCAGGATGATGGGGGCGAGGATGATCTCGGCGCCCATGCTCACGGCGGTCGCGACCGACATCTCTTCCACCGTCTCCGACTCGCCATACCCCCAGGGCACGCAGTGGCGGGTCGTCCAGTTCACGCGGCCAATGACGAGCGGGCTGCCCCGCCGGGCGAAGAGCTTGCCGCTGAAGCGGATCATCTGCGGCGCCAGCAGCACGCCATCCGCCTCCAGGAGCGATTCGGCGGCGGCCGTGAAATCCACCAGGCCAGGGATGGGGCCGAACGTCTGGCAGTGATCCATGGCCACCACGACGGCATTCTCGCCTTCCGAGAAGAGTCGTTTCATGCGCAGTTCGAGACCTGTCACAATGACCTCCGTTGATTGAGAACCAATACGCTCGGAAATAGACAACCTGTCACGGGAACTGAGGGAAGTCACGGAACTGAGGGGCAGAGTCATGTTCTACACCCTTCTGTGTGCAGGCGCTCACATCGCCCAAGGAGTTGAGCTTTACCCCTTTCTCAGCCCCCTCAGCTCCTTCAGTTCCGTCAGTTCCATGAGCTCGCTTTGTCTTCAAACCAGCACTACCTCCACGCCCTGCTGCTCCAGAGCGGCGACAAACTCCGCAGGGGCTGCGCTATCGGTAATGAGCGTGTGGACGCGCGCCAGGGGGATAATGGTGGTCAACCCGGCGGAGTTGATCTTGCTGGAGTCGGCTACCACAATGGTCGCGGCGGCCGCCTCCACCATGGCGCGGCTGGCTTCGGCCTCCAGCACATTGGCCGAAGTAATGCCATGCGCTATGCTGAGGCCATCGGCGCCAAGAAAGAGCTTGTCTACGTGCAGGTCGTGCATGGCGGCTACCGTCTGTGGGCCCACCAAGGTCTGGAAATCGGGCAGATAGATGCCGCCGAGGACCAGGAGCTCCAGCCCCCGCGTCAAAGCCAGCTCTCGGAAGGCGCGCAACGAGGCAGTGATGACGGTGAGGGGCTGCAGGTCGGCGGCTCGGACAGCGATCTGGCGGGCAATCTCGCGCACCGTCGTGCCTGAATCGAGGATGATGCGCTCTCCGGGCCGGATGAGCTGCGCCGCGGCGCGCCCGATGCGCTGCTTTGCTTCCAGGTGAGGGGTATCGCGGCGATCATCGCCCATGGCTGTCGTTGGGGCAGCAACCGGCACCGCGCCACCGTGCACGCGCTTTGCCAGGCCGCACTCCTCCAGCCAGTCCAGGTCGCGGCGCACCGAGACTTCCGATACATCGAACTGCCGGCTGAGCTCGGCAACGCGCACCACTCTGCCGGTGCGCAGCAGTTCCAGAATGGCCATTCGCCGGGCATCGCTCGCTGCCATGAGATCTTGTCCCGCTCCCCGTTGTGAATGAAAGCTCAACTATTACCCCATTATCATATCCCCTTTGTTCGTTTTTGTCAATATCCGAAAGCAAACCGAAACATCCGCAGCTCTATTGACAATCAATCCAAGCAGTGTTATACTGACATCGAAACAATATCGTAATCAGCCGGTTTGTCGCCGTGCGCCTCAAGATGGTAGCGGGTTCGCCGGCACTCGGAGACATGGGTTATGGACCTTTTGCTTGGCCTTGATGTCGGCACTACCGCGACCAAGGCCCTGCTCTGTGATCTGCAGGGCCGGGTGGTGGCCGAGGCTTCGGCCGGCTACCCGAGCGGCCTCCAGTATCCGCATCCGGGGTGGGTAGAGCAGGACCCGGCCGAGCTCTGGCAGGCGGTAACGCAGGCGGTGCGTGCGGTTGTGGCCCAGGCGCCGGCAGGCGGGCAGGTGGCGGCCCTCTCTCTCTCTTCTCAAGGCGGCACGACCATCCCAGTCGATGTGGATGGGCGCCCGTTGCGGCCGGCCATCAGTTGGCTGGACACGCGCGCGAGCGCCGCGGGCGAGGGGGCGGCTTTGGGCCGCCGGCTGGGCGAGGAGCGCGTTTACCGTAGCACGGGTTGGTGGTTGCCGGCGGGCCTGCCCCTCCATCACCTCGACTGGCTGCGCCGGCATGAGCCGCAGACCTTTGCGGCGGCCCATCGCTTTCTTTTTGTGAACGACTATGTCCTGCTGCGCCTGACGGGCGAGGCCGTCATGGACCCCAGCGATGCGGCCATGACCATGCTCTACAATCTGGAAGCGGGCGATTGGGACCCGGGCCTGCTGGCCGCCGCCGGGGGTGAGCGCTCCCAATTCTCCCCTGTGCATCCTTCTGGCGCGCCTGTAGGCCGGCTTTTGCCCGCTGTGGCCGCAGAGATGGGCCTCTCGCCCTCTGTGCTTGTCGTCAATGGTGCGCACGACCAATACTGCGCCGCCCTGGGCTCAGGGGTCATCAACCCCGGCGATGCTGTCCTCTCCTGTGGCACGGCCTGGGTGATGTTCCTCTGTGCTGATCGCCTGCTCCTAGACCCGCATCAGGCCTTCCATCCGGCGCCTCACGTCGTCGCAGGGCGCTGGGGCGCCATCTCGAGCCTCCCGGCGGCTGGCGCGGCCATGGAGTGGTACACACAAAAGGTTCTGCTCGGCCCCGGGCAGGAGGAGGGCGAGCGTTATGCCTGGCTCAACGCCGGCGCCGCCCGCGCTCAGGCGGGCTCACGGGGACTGCTCTTCATTCCCCTGCTCAGCGGCGCCTATGCAGCCATGCATGGCGAACACGCCGCAGGCGCCTGGGTTGGCCTGACCCTGGCTCACAGCAAGGATGATCTCTCGCGCAGTGTGATGGAGGGCGTGGCTCTGGAGGTGCGGCGCCTTGCCGAGCTTTCAGCCGGGCTGGGCGTGCCGTTCAGCTCGCTCAAGATGGTGGGCGGCGCCGCCAAGAGTCCCCTCTGGCCTCAGGTCGTGGCCGATGTGCTGGGCATCCCTGTGCGCCTGCCCAGGGCGACGGAGGCAGCTGGCCGTGGCGCAGCGATCCTCGCCGGGCTGGGCGCCGGGCTCTATCGCAGCGCAGAGCAGGCCGTGGCCGAGTTTGGCGGCGAGGAGGCCGCCCTGGAGCCCAACGTCACCCACGCTGCGCTCTATGGCGCGCTCTACTCGGCCTATCTGCAGGCCCTCAGCGGCTTGCAGGACTCTCTACGGACTCTGGCTCACTGGCGCTCGTAGGAGCTCACAGGAGCCGGGGAGACCGAGGCAATTTGTAGGCTGTGGTGGGTTAGCGCCGGGCCTGTGCGGGGCATGGCAGCCGGCCATTGCCCGCAAGGGCACCGGCGCTACTTTCGGGCTGGATACACCGTGCCAGGCGAAGTTTACCTGGCCCATCAGTTCCGTGTTCGCGGGCGGACACAATAGATGAGAGGTGGGTATGTACGACAAGAACTGGGCTCATGTCGATGTGAATGCGGTGCCGCGCCTGGTGGTGACCCCACCCGGCCCCCGGTCGCGGGAGATGCACGAGCGCGCCGCCAGGTACATGAAGGGCTACTCGTCGCAGGTGCGCCTTTTCCCGGTCTCCTTCGAGTCGGGGCATGGCTGCACCCTCACCGATGTAGACGGGAACACCTATATCGACTTTTCTTCCGGCATTTATGTGACGGGCCTGGGCCACTGCCACCCCAAGGTCACCGAGGCGGTGCAAAAGGCCGCCGGGCAGCTCATGAACTGCCATGACTTTACTACACCCATCAAGATGCGTCTGCTGGAAAAGGTGGCCGAGATCTCCATGGGGAGTGGAGATGCCAAGCTCAGCGGCATGCAGCTTTACGACTCGGGCACCACGGCCGTGGAGGCCGGCCTGCGCGTCATGCGCGCCGCCACGGGCAAGTTCGAGTTCATCTCCTTCCACCGCGATTTCCACGGCAAGACCATGGGCGCCGTTGGCCTGGCCCGGCTGGATGCAAGCCAGGGCCTGCGCGCGCCGGGCTTTTTCCTGGTGCCGCGCGGCTATTGCTACCGCTGCGAGTTCCGCCAGAAATATCCCGACTGCGGCCTCATGTGCGTGGACTATATCCGTACAGTCATCAAGGAAGAGACGGCAGGCCGCGTGGCCGGCATCGTCTTTGAGCCGGTGCAGGGGTGGGCGGGCTCGGTCGTGCCCCCCGACGGCTGGGTGCAAAAGATCCGCGCCCTTTGCGACGAGTTTGGTATCATGATGATGGCCGATGAGGTGCTCACCTGCATGGGGCGCACGGGCAAGATGTTCGCTATGGAGAACTGGAACACCGTGCCCGACGTGATGACCCTGGGCAAAGGCTTTGGCAACGGCTTCCCCGTTACCGCCATGCTGGTGGCCGACAAGTACAAAGGCGCCATCGAAAAGATCTCCGCTTCCACCTCCTACGGCGGCAACCCCATGGCCTGCGCGGCCGCCCTTGCCTCCATCGAGGTCATTCAGGAAGAGAACCTCTGTGAGCGCGCGACGCACCTGGGCGAGATTCTTCTGGCGCGTATGAAAAAGATGGAAGCCCGCTCCCCCATCATCGGTGAGGTGCGTGGCCTCGGTTGTCTGCTCGGCATCGAGCTCGTCAAAGACAAGGCCACCAAGGAGCCCTTTGAGCAGGCGGGCCAGCTTGTTTACCAAAAGGCCTTCCGCAAAGGCCTGGCCTGGATCCCCGCCGGTCATATCCTGCGCATGTCGCCGCCCCTGATCATAGAGGATGACCTGGCTATGAAGGCCATGGACATTATCGAAGAGAGTATCGACGAGACAGCGAAGGAACTGGGGTACTAGGAATTGGGGTGTTGATGGGGTTTGCCGGGGGCCAAAGGCCCCGGCAAACCCCACCAACACCCCAATTCCTAAAGGAGGTGTTATGGTACAAAAGATCATCCGTTTCGGCATCATCGGCGCCGGGCTGATGGGCCGCGAGTTCGGCAGCGCCGTTGCCCGCTGGTGTCACCTGACCAACATGGATGTCGCCCCGCGCCTGACGGCCGTCTGCGACACCAACCCGGCTGCGCTCCAGTGGTTCAGCGACAATTTCGACCTCAAGATCGCGACCACCAACTACCACGAGCTGTTGGAGAGCCCCGAGGTCGACGCGATTTACTGCGCCGTGCCGCACAATCTGCACGAGCAGTTCTACTGCGAGATCATCTCGGCGGGCAAGCACCTGCTGGGCGAAAAGCCTTTTGGCATCGACCTCGCCGCCAACGAGCGCATCCTGGCCTGCATCGCGGCGCACCCCGGGGTCTTTGTCCGCTGTTCTTCCGAAATCCCCTTTTTCCCGGGCTCATACCAGATTATCAAGCTGCTGCGCGAGGGGCGTTTCGGCAAGATCATCGAGGTGGAGAACGGCTTTTGGCACTCCAGCGACCTGGACCCCCAGAAGCCCATCAACTGGAAGCGGCAGATCCGCTATAATGGAGAATATGGCTGCCTGGGTGACCTGGGCATGCACGTCTTCCACGTCCCTCTGCGCATGGGCTGGATGCCGAAGAACGTGCGCGCCCTGCTCTCCAAGATCGTGACCGAGCGGCCCGACAAGAGCGGTCAGATGGTGCCCTGCGAGACGTGGGATAACGGCATCATGGCCTGCGAAGTGGAGACCGCCGACCAGCACTTTCCCATGACGCTCTCCACCAAGCGCATTGCCCCCGGTGAGACCAACACCTGGATGATCCGCGTCATGGGCACCGAGCTCTCGGCTGAGTTTACCACCAAGTATCCCAAGACCCTGCGCTTGCTGCCCTACCGGCCCGGCCACACTCAGGCCTGGGAGGTGCGTGACCTGGGGTACGAGACGGCTTACCCCACCATCACCGGGCCGATTTTCGAGTTTGGTTTCTCCGATGCTATACTTCAGATGTGGGCTGCCTTTTGCGATGAACTGGTGCATGGTCCCGACATGCGCCAGCCCTTCGGTTGCGTGACCCCGGAAGAGACGCACCTGCATCACCGCGTGCTGACGGCCTCCCTGCAATCGCAACGTAACGGGCAGGTCGTGAATCTGTAGGTTGGTCGGGGGGAGACGATATCTCACCACCTCCCCCTGGCCAGGGAAAGAACGCCCTACCACTCGATGAAGAGGAGACAGATTACCCATGTCCGCGAATGGTCGCACGCCCTATGAGATCGCCCTGGCTCAGTACGAAAAAGCGGCTGCCTACCTGGACCTCAAGAGCGGCACGCGCGAGATGTTGCGCTACCCCAAGCGCGTGCTGATTGTGTCTTTCCCGGTGGAAATGGACGACGGCACCGAGAAGGTGTTTACCGGCTACCGCGTCCACCATTCCACCACCCGAGGCCCGACAAAAGGCGGCATCCGCTATCACCCCGCCGTAACGCTGGATGAGATGAAAGCTATGGCCATGTGGATGACCTGGAAATGTGCCGTGGTTAACATCCCCTACGGCGGCGCCAAGGGCGGTATCGCCTGCGACCCAACCCAGCTCTCGCGGCGTGAGCTTGAGAACCTGACCCGCCGTTACGCCACCGAAATCGCCATCCTCATGAGCCCCGAGGGCGATATTCCTGCCCCCGATGTCAATACCGATGCTCAGATCATGGCCTGGATCATGGATACCTACTCCATGCGCCGGGGTTACTCGACCCCGGCTGTGGTCACGGGCAAGCCCCTGGAGTTGGGCGGTTCGCTGGGCCGCGCCGAGGCGACCGGCCGTGGCGTCATGTTCTGCACCCTTGAGGCCATGAAGCGCCAGCGCATCCCTCTGGAAGGGGCTACTGTGGCCGTGCAAGGGTTTGGCAAGGTGGGCGCCCCTACCGCCTACCTGCTGCAAGACAAGGGCTGCAAGGTCGTTGCCCTCTCCGACGTGAAGGGCGGCATCTATAACGATCAGGGCCTCGACGTGCGCGACGTGATGCGCTATAGCCGCGAGCACGGCACCGTGGTCGGCTACCCCGGCACCGATACGCTCACGAACGAGGAGCTTCTGGAGCTGCCGGTGGATGTACTCGCCCCCTGCGCACTGGAGAACACCATTACCGCTGCCAACGCCCCCAAGATCCGGGCCAAGATCCTGGCCGAGGGCGCCAACGGGCCCACGACCCCCGAGGCCGATGATATCCTCTTCGACAAGGGTGTCTTTGTCGTGCCCGACGTCCTCGCCAATGCCGGCGGTGTCACCGTCTCCTACTTTGAGTGGGTGCAGGGCCTCCAGTTCTTCTTCTGGACGGAGCGCGAGATCAACCTGCAGTTGCGCCGCATCATGGTGCGCAGCTTTGAAGATGTCGTCCGCATCGCGGAGGAGAAAAAGGTCGACATGCGCGTCGCCGCCTACATCCTCGCCATCGACCGCGTCGCCCGCGCCCACGAGCTGCGGGGGACGTATCCGTAACGAGTAATACGCAATGCGTAAGGTCGCTGCTGCGAAGCATCTGTTGCTTTTCGTGGCGTTAGCTCCAGCGATACTGACGCGAAGCGCAGGGCATGCCGTAATGGCAACCTTACTTATTACGGTTTGCTTATTACGAACCTGGAGGCACCCATGGATACCGACCGTCTTGCTATCCATGGCGGCGCGCCGTACCGCACGCGCCCCTTTCCCACCGTGGACAATGCCAGCGGCCGTTGGCTGGGCGACGAGGAAAAGCGCCTGCTGGCCGAGGTGATCGACTCGGGCGCCCTGAACCGCAACAACGGCGTCATGGTGGCCCGGCTGGAGCAGGCCTGGCGCGAGTTGCTGGACGTGCCCCACGCCATGGCGGTGACCTCGGGCACGGCGGCGTTGCACACGGCAGTGGCCGCCCTCGACCTGGAGCCCGGCGACGAGGTGATCACCACCCCCATCACCGATATGGGCACCGTCATCGCCATCCTCGCTTGCTGCCTGGTGCCCATCTTTGCCGATGTGGATCCCCGCACCGGTAATATCACCGCCGAAACCATTGCGGCCCAAATCACCCCCAAGACCCGCGCCGTCATCGTTGTACACCTTTTCGGCCAACCCGCGGATATGGACCCCATCCTGGCCTTGGCCCGCGAGCGCCATCTGCGCGTAATCGAGGATTGCGCCCAAGCCCACCTGGCCACCTATCGCGGGCAGCGCGTGGGGTCCCTGGGCGACCTGGGCTGCTTTAGCTTCCAGCAGAGCAAGCAGATGACCACCGGCGACGGCGGCATGGTCGTCACCCATGACGAGGCCCTGGCCGCCCGCGCTCGCCTTTTTACCGACAAGGCCTGGCCGCGCGGCATCCCGGGCCTGCGTGGGCACCTCTTCCTGGGTATGAACTATCGCCTGACCGAGCTGCAGGGCGCCGTGGGCCTGGCGCAGGCAGGCAAGCTGGAGGCGATCGTCGCCCGCCGCCGCCAAACCGCCGGCCTGCTCTCCGGGGCCCTTACCGGCATTCCGGGCCTCGTGCCCCCCTATGTCGCCCCCGGCGCGGACCCCGCCTGGTGGATCTTCTCCTTCACCAGCGACGACTCCGTCCTCGGCGCCCCGCCGGGGGAGCTGGCGAGGGCCATCCGTGGCGAGGGGTTGCCCTTCAACCTGGGCTATATCCCCAACCTCGTTTTCGAGTACGACGTCATCCGCGAGCGCCGCACCTTTGGCCGCTCTGGCATCCCCTGGACCCTGCCCCAGGCGCGCCCGGGCATCGTCTACGACCGCGCTGCCTATCCCGGTGCGCTTGAGTTCCTGGCCCGCACCCTGGTCATGAGCTGGAATGAGGGCATTTCCGAGGAGGATGTGCAGGACATGGTGGGCGCTCTCGGCAAGGTGGCCCGTTACTATGTGGGCCGGAAGGCCGGCAGGTCATCCGCCTGACACTATAGGGCTTTCAGGGGTGTGGGGCAGGTGTTGCCACCTGCCCCACACCCCTGAAGGAGGCTGCCGGCTGGCGGCGAAGCAACGCACCCGGCCTATGCATCTGTGAGACCCGGCCTGACTTTCCCGAGGGAGGCTATCTGCATGATCATCGATATCCACACCCACATCGCCGACCTGCGCACGACGCAGGCGCTGGAGCGTACGCCGGTCACCGTCGAAAACCTGCTCGCCCGCCTCGACGAGGAGGGCATTGACCGTGCCGTCGTGTTGCCCCTCTGGCCCAACCCCGAGGGCATCCACTTCCCCTACCTCTTCTCGCCCCTGCCCGACCCAGTCGCCCAGATCCGCGCCGTGGCCGCCCACCCCGATCGCCTGATCCCCTTCGGCAACGTGGACCCGCGCACCGGCGGCAACACGGCCGGCGCCGATTTCGGCTGGGTCCTGGAGCGCTTTATCGAAATGGGCTGCGTGGGCATCGGCGAGGTCACCGCCAACCTGCCTGCCGACGATCCGCGCGTCATCAACCTTTTCCGCCAGTGCGGCCAGTGGGGGCTACCCGTCCTCATCCACGTCATCGGCCCCGGCGAGGGCTTTTATGGCCTCATCGACGAGCCCGGCTCCCCGCGCCTGGAGCGCCTGCTGCAGGCCGTCCCCGAGACCATCGTCATCGGTCACGGCCAGGGCTTCTGGTCCGAGTTTGCCCCCGTCACCGTGGAGGGCAAATCGGGCTACCCCAAAGGGCCGGTCACGGAGGAGGGCTCCCTCTGGCGGCTCATGCGCACCTGCCCCAACCTCCATTGCGACATCTCCGCCGGCAGCGGCCACAACGCCCTCACGCGGGACCCGGAGCAGGGCCTGCGCTTCCTGCACGAGTTCACCGGCCGCATCCTCTTCGGCACCGATGTCTGCTTTGGCGATGCTGAGGGCCGTATGTTTCACCTGCCACTCCTGCGCCGCCTTCTCACCGAGGGATCGCTCAGCCAGGAGGATTTCGACGCGATCACTGGGGGGAATGCGCTGCGGGTTCTCGGGCGGTACAAAGGCGTGTAGTGAGATCCTCTTTTTGCGCCCCCGCCCTTTGCGCGTACACTACACACACTGTATACCTCACCGCGCCCGCAGCGGTGAGCCCACTCCTCGATCACAAAGGATTGGCTCTATGGATACAATCGGCATTGCCATGGTTGGCTATGGCATGATCGGCCGCGTGCACTCACTCGGCTACCGCGATCTGCCCCTCTACTATCCCGGCCAATTTCCCGCCCCCCGCCTGGCCGCCGTCTGCACCTCTCGCCCCGAAACGGCCCAGGCCGCCGCCCAGGAGGCCGGTTTTGCCGCCTGGACGAGCGATCTGAACGCGCTCCTCGCCCTGCCGGGCGTGGATGTGGTGGATTGCTGCGTGCCCAACGATCAGCACAAGGAGGTTATCCTGGCGGCGATAGCGGCGGGCAAGCACGTCTATTGTGAAAAGCCCCTCGCCATGAACGGCGCCGAGGCGCGTGAGATCGCCCGCGCCGCGCAAGTTGGTGGCGTCCATTTCGGCATGACCTTCAACTATCGCTTTATCCCCGCCATCATGCGCGCCCGGCAGTTAATCGAGTCGGGCGCCCTGGGCCAGATCTATTCTTACCACGCCGTCTTTTACCACTCGGGCTATCAGGACCCCAACCGCCCCCTCGTCTGGCGCATGCGGCGGGAGCGCTCGGGCGGCGGCGCCCTCGTGGACCTGGGCTCGCACATCATTGACCTCATGCGCTACCTGCTGGGCGAGTATGAAATGGTTCGCTGCGTCACCCAGACCTACGTCAAAGAGCGCCCGGTGCGCGCGGGGTCGAACCAGTTGGCGCCAGTCACGGTGGACGATGCGGCCTGGCTGCAGGCGCGTCATGCCACAGGCGCGTTCGGCACCCTCGAGGTCTCGCGCTATGCCACCGGCACCCTCGACGATCTGCGCTTTGAGATTTTCGGCCGCCACGGCGCCCTGCGCTTTGACCTCATGGACCCCAACTGGCTCTATTACTATGATGCCAGCCGGCCGGCCGAGCCCTTGGGCGGCGAGCGCGGCTGGGCGCGCCTGGAGACGGTGCAGTCTTATCCCGGGGCCGCCTCGCCCCCAGCGCGCACCGTCCTTGGTTGGACGCGCACCCACGCCGAAAACCAGGCCGCCTTCCTGCGCGCCGTCGCCGCCGGGCAGGAGCCCGTGCCCGGCCTCATCGATGGCCTGCGCACCCAGTTCGTCCTCGACGCGGCCTATGCCTCGGCTGAGAGCGGCGAGTGGGTGACGGTGGAGACGGAGTGAGATGTGGAGGAATGGAGGCCAGATGGGCAACGTATAACCTATGGTCGAGTTCTCAATCAGCAGATAGCAGCGAATCGAGGTTGACCCACGGCGGGCCGAACTGTGGTAGGCAAGGATCGGCATACACCCGGAAGCACACGACGAACACTCACCGAAAGAGGAAGCCACAGTGTCTCATGCCAGACGCATACTCTATGTATGGTGGGTGAGGCCAAGTAAGGCTGCTCGGAATAGAGGTCATTGGGCCCTGACTGACTGCACCCTCCGGGAGGCTCGATCGTCAGATCTGCGAAGCACGGCCAGCGCTCGCCCCACTAAAGCCCCCGTGCTCAGAATACAAAGCCCCCTCAAGGGGGCTGGCCAGCCCGCAGGGCTTTGTATTCTGAGCCCGACGGCTTTCAGCCTCGGGCAGCCTGTTCGCTGATCGCCCGTAAAGGAGCACACCATGAAGATCACCGATGTCCGCACTATCCCCGTCTGGGTGGGGAGCCGCAACCAGTGTGTCGTCAAGGTCGAGACCGACGAGGGCCTCTATGGCTGGGGTGAGGCCGGCGTCTCGGGCCGCGAGCTGGCCGTGGCCGGCGCGGTGCAGCATTACCGTGAGTTTCTGCTGGGCAAGGACCCCATGAAGCGCGGCGCCCTCTGGCAGGAGATGTACCGCTCCCAGTACTTTGAGGGCGGGCGCATCCTCGCCGGCGCCATTTCGGCCATCGATATCGCCCTCTACGATATTGCCGGCAAGGCCCTGGGCGTGCCTGTCTACCAGCTTTTGGGCGGCAAGCAGCGCGATTTCATCCCCTGCTTTGCCACCATCGGCCTGGGCCCGCAGGCGGTCGAGCAGGCCCGCCTGCTTATCGCCAAGGGCTGGAATGTGATCCGCACCGGCACTGCCCACCCCGAGTCGGAGGACCCGCACCTCTTCGAGCCGCGCGAGTCCATCGGCCTGACCGCCACCCGCCTGACCGAGCTGCGAGAGGCCCTCGGCCCTGACCCGGTGCTGGGCATCGACTATCACCACCGGCTGAGCGTCGCCGAAACCGCCTCTTTCTGCCAGCGCATGCCCGCAGGCACCCTCGATTTCCTCGAGGAGCCCATCCGCGACGAGTGCCCCGAGGCCTATGCGGCCCTGCGCGGCATGACCCCGGTTCCCATGGCCATCGGCGAAGAGTTCTCCAGCAAGTGGGCCTTTTTGCCCTATATCGAGCGCGGGCTGACCAATTTCGCCCGCATCGACATCTGCAATATAGGCGGGTTCACCGAAGCGATGAAGGTGGCCGGCTGGGCCGAGGCGCATTACATCGACCTCATGCCCCACAACCCCCTGGGCCCCATCTGCACGGCGGCCACCATCCACCTGGCCGCCGCCGTCCCCAATTTCGCCTGGCTCGAGGCGCGCGTCTCGCCTACCGAGGACCTGGGCTTTGCCGATGCGGACCTCTTCCCCGTCCAGCCCGGGCTCGTGGGCGCCGGCTACCCCGTGCCCGCTGCGCCGGGCCTCGGCGTCGAGTTCAACGAAGAGTTGGCCCTCAAGCAGCCCTTCCGCTATTGGGAAGCCCCGCACTTGCACAAGCGGGATGGGTCGTATACTAATTGGTAAAGCCTACTGGCCGCATGCGGCACGGCGACTCCGGGCGGCGTTCAGCCTCGCCCCCCCCGGTGCGGCGCGCCACACGCTCGATCAGGGGGTGCGCATCCGCCTCTGCCGGGCAAGGCCCTTCCAGGCCCAGTAGTGTATAGACCAGGGGATCCTCCAGGCGCCCGGCGCGCATCCACATGGTTAGATCTTCGCGCGACGGCAATTCGGTCTTGGCCAGGATCGTCTTGAGGTGAGTTTTGACCGTGCTCTCCCTGATGCCCAGCCAGAACGCGGTCTGCTTGTGCCCCAGGCGCTGCGCTACAGCCCATGCGACCTGCCGCTGGCGAGGACTCAGCCGCTGCCAGGGTGCGCCAAACTGCGCCCACCACTGGTCTGCGCTGTCGACTTGCTCAGGCTTCCAGAGGGCTTGCCCGGCCAGTGCTCGCTGCAGGGCGGCGGCGAGGGCAGAGCAAGTGAGGGTCCTGCTGAGGAAACCCAGGGCGCCGGCACGGTGGGTCAGGGCCAGGTGAGCAGGGATCGCAGCATCGCCCAGGGCCAGACCCCAGAGTCCGGACTGCTCGCGGCGTAGATGGGCGAAGAGATGGGCGCCATTCCTGTCGGGCAGGTCAAAGGCGAAGAGCATACCGTCCGGCACGGCTTCCCTGGCCCGTTCCCTGGCTTCGGAGGCGCTGGTCGCGGTGAACGGCACGACGGCGCCGACCTGGCGCACGGTCTGTACGAGCACCTCCAGCATCATTGGTTGGCTGTTGGCAATGGCAATGCGCGGCGGAGATTCCGAGTTGCCCCTATCAGCCGGACTCGGGAAGCAACAGCCCAGTTCATCGGGCTGAAGCGCGGACATAGCCGAACCTCTTACGTTAACACGGCGCGTCTCGCTCACAGTCACCTCCCTACAGGGCCCCCCGTCACGCAGATGGCCTGGAATTCGGGGCAGAGCCAACGGCCGGCTCTGGCTTGACGCGCCGTCGAAGGACGCTCAAACAGCCCGTGCAATGCGCTGGCCACGCCGTTGATGAGGCCAATCTGAGATATAGGGAGACGCACGAATCAATCAAGATAGATCTGTTGTGTGGGATCCGGACCAGAGAGCACAACGGGTGGAGCAGGCATGAGGTATCGGTAAGTCGCGGTACAGCCCAGCGGACGATTGCAGGGAGATATAATCGAAAGTTGTGGATTGGCGTGATGAAAGAAGGCGGCGTATCCTTCGGGTGCTGAACCCAGGCAACCGGCTTGGGGCCGGAGGAAGGATACGCCATGTTGGAGTATACCACGGACGGGACGGACGGCACAGCGCCGGAGATCAGGCAAAGCCTGGACGAACTGGCGCGGGAGGGCGCGCGGCGCATGATCGAGGCTGCCCTGCAGGCGGAAGTGGCAGAGTACATTGCCAAGCTGCGAGGCGAGCGCGATGAGCGAGGCCACGCACTGGTGGTGCGCAACGGTCGCGCCAGGGAGCGCCAGGTAGTGCTGGGCGCAGGTGCGGTCAGGCTGCGGGCGCCAAGGGTGAATGATCGGCGACCCGACCAACACTTCAGCAGCAAGATCCTGCCGTCCTACATGCGGCGTTCGCCCAGCATTGACGAGGCCGTGCCGGCGTTGTATCTGCGGGGGCTGGCAACGGGCGACTTTAGCGAGGCGCTGACAGCGCTGTTGGGGCCAGGCAAGGCAAGCCTGTCGGCGACGACGGTGACACGGCTGCTGGTCCAGTGGCAGGCGGAATACGAGGTTTGGCGCAAGCGCTCGCTGGTGGGCAAGGACTATGTCTACATCTGGGCCGATGGCCTGCACTTTGGCATACGCCTGGAGGAAGACCGCCTGGCCTGCCTGGTCATCATGGGCGTGTGCGTGGATGGGCGCAAGGAGGTCATTGCCCTCGAAGGCGGCTACCGGGAGTCGGCAGAGTCCTGGGGCAGCCTGCTGCGTGATCTCAAAGCCCGCGGTATGCCTGCACCCGTCCTGGCCATCGGGGATGGGGCATTGGGTTTCTGGGCCGCGCTGCGCGAGGTCTATCCTGAGGCGCGCGAGCAGCGCTGCTGGGTGCACAAGCTGCGCAACGTGCTGGACAAGCTGCCCAAGCGGCTGCAGTCTCGGGCCAAAGAGCTGCTGCACGAGATCATGGAGGCGGCAGACCGCAAGAGCGCCCAGGAGGGCATGGCACGCTTCAAGGAGGAGTTCGACGCTAAGTATCCCGAGGCCGTGGAGTGTCTGCTGAAGGAACCCGACACCCTGTTCACCTTCTTTGACTTTCCGGCCGAGCACTGGCGTCACTTGCGTACGAGCAATCCGATCGAGTCGCCTTTTGCGGGCGTGAAGGCCAGGACGAAGCAAACCAAGGGCGCCGGCTCGCGCAAGGCAGGGTTGGCCCTGGCCTACAAGCTGGTGCTGGCTGCCGAAGGCCACTGGCGCAAGGTCAACGCGCCACAACTGCTGCCCTTGGTGCGGGCGGGCGTCAAGTTCAAGGATGGCGTCCAAAGCCTACCTCACGGTGAGAAACAGGGCAACGAGCATGTGGAGGAGCCACCAGAAAGGATCGCCGCCTGACATGGCTCAATCCACAACATTTGACAATATCTCGCAGATCCCTGCACTTGCCAGTAACAACCGCAGCATTCCGCTTCTTATCGGGCTGGCACAGTTGGGTAAGGGCGAGGAGCTTGCCACGGGAATCCTCCTGCCGCTCAGGTTGGCTCGCTTAGGTGATACTCGCACAGGGGGAGGGGGCAGGTAAGGAGGGATACCCGATCCATATACATGGTACGACAGAGCGCCGTGTCGCGCCATCGCGCGACACGGCGCTCTGTCGTGCTTCCTCCATGCCTGGAGCGCGGAGCGCCCCTGATTTTGCGCTCCGGCGATTTGTGCGTACACTGAAAGCAGCATACCCTATATGAAATGCAGATCGGTGAGCAATGGCGCTATCCGCATGGATCTGTGTTCATTTGCGGCAGCATTCCGAGGAGAGAGAGTCATGGCAGAGAATGGTGCTCAGGTATTGGAGGATTGGGAAAACCCTGCAGTCACCGGGCGCAACAAAGAGCCCGGCCACGCCACACTGGTGCCTTATGCCGACCGGCGCACGGCCCTGGCCGGCAAGCGCGGCGCCTCGCCCTATTTCCAGTTGCTGAACGGCGATTGGCGCTTTTGCTATGCCCCCAACCCCGCATCGGTGCCCGCAGATTTCTACGCGGTCGACTATCCCGATGCCGGCTGGGATACGATCCCCGTGCCCTCCAACTGGCAGATGCACGGCTATGACAAGCCGATCTATACCAACGTGCAGTATCCCTTCCCGGCCGCCCTCTACCCGCAGGTGCCCCATGACGACAACCCCACCGGCGCCTATCGCCGCCGCTTTACCATCCCGCCCGAGTGGGAGGGCCGCCAGGTCTTTCTCTGCTTCGAGGGGGTAGATTCGGCCTTTCACCTCTGGATCAACGGCCAGCCGGTCGGCTACTCTCAGGATTCGCGCACGCCGGCCGAGTTCAATATCACCCCCTACATCCATATCGGCGAGAACGTGGTTGCGGTCAAGGTCTATCGCTGGTCCGCCGGCGCGTACCTGGAGGACCAGGATTACTTCCGCCTCTCGGGCATCTATCGCGATGTGTACCTTTTCGCCACGCCGCAGCTGCACATCCGTGATTTCCGTGTGCGCACCGTCTTTGATGCGGATTACCGCAATGCCACGCTGCAACTTCGTGCCTGGATCCATAACTATGCCGGCCATGTGATCGACGGCCACGTCATGGGCACCATGCTCTTCGATGCCGATGGCCTGCCCCTATTCGGCAAGCCACCCCTGCTGCCCTTCAAGGCCGAGCCGGGCGGCGAGGTGGTGATGGATGTCGACACGGAGGTGGTGGAGCCGCTCAAATGGTCGGCGGAGCAGCCCAACCTTTACACTCTACTTGTGACTCTGCGCGACCCCAACAACGAGGCCATCGAGGTGGTCAGTTGCCAGGTGGGCTTTCGCCAGGTCGAGATCAAGGATGGCCAGGTGCTCCTGAATGGTGTACCGATCTACTTCCAGGGCGTGAACCGCCACGAGCACGAGCCCGACCATGGCCATACCGTGAGTATGCAGTCGATGATCGAAGATATCAAGCTGATGAAGCGGTTCAACATCAATACCGTGCGCACCTCCCATTATCCCAACGACCCGCGCTGGTATGACCTCTGTGACCGCTATGGCATCTACGTCATCGACGAGGCCAACCTGGAATCCCACGGCCTGTGGGATATCCCGGCCAAGGACCCCATCTGGAGGCAGAACTTTGTCGAGCGCGCCCAGCGCATGGTCGAGCGCGACAAGAATCACCCCTGCGTGCTCGTCTGGTCCCTGGGCAACGAGTCGGGCTATGGCCCCAATCATGACGCCATGTCGGCGTGGATCCACGAGAATGACCCCACGCGCCCGGTGCACTATGAGTCGGCCCATCACTATGAAGAGCCCGAGCCCGCCAGCCTGGTGGATATCGTCTCGGTCATGTACCCCCGCGTCGATACCCTGGCGCAGCTGGCAGTCAAACCGGGCGAGACGCGCCCTCTGATCATGTGCGAGTACGCTCACTCGATGGGCAACTCGACGGGCAACCTCAAGGAATATTGGGACACCATCGAGGCCAACAAGCGCCTGTGCGGCGGCTGCATCTGGGATTGGGTGGATCAGGGCATCCGCAAGTATACCCCCGAGGGAGTGCCCTGGTTCGGCTATGGCGGCGATTTTGGCGACATTCCCAACGACAACAATTTCTGCATCAACGGCCTGATCTCGCCCGACCGCGACCCGCACCCTGGCCTCTGGGAGTATAAGAAGGTGCTGGAGCCGGTGCGCGTGACCCCGGTGGACCTGGAGGCGGGCCTCGTCGAGATCACCAACCGTTACCGCTTCTCGAACCTGAGCGATCTGGATATCTCCTGGATGCTCTCCGCCGATGACCAGGTGATCCAGCGTGGGAGCCTGCCGCGGCTCGAGATCGGCCCGGGCGAGAGCGCCCGCGTGAGCGTGCCCTTCCGGCGGCCCGAGCTGGCGCCTGCTACCGAGTACTGGCTCACACTGAGCTTTACCCTGAGCGAGGGCACGCTCTGGGCCGACAAGGGCCATGAGGTGGCCTTTGCCCAGTTTGCGGTGCCCTTTGCCGTGCCCAAGATGCCCGCCCTGCACGTGGCTGATCTGCCAGTGTTGGCGGTCAATGAGGGCGAGGGCGGAATCACCTTCTCTGGCCCCGACTGGCGCCTGAGCTTCGGGCGGGCGTCGGGCCGCATCGACGCCTGGCAATACCAGGGCCGTGATCTGCTGCGACAGGGCCCGCACCTCAACCTGTGGCGCGCGCCCACGGATAACGACAACGCCTCGGGCGAGCAGCACCTGGCCAGGCAGTGGCGAGAGGTCGGCCTCGACCGCCTGGTAGAGGATCTGCGCAGCATTGCGGTGCAACGTCTCAGCGCCCAGTGTGCGCGGGTAACGGTGCAGACGGTCCTCGGCGCTGGCGGCAAGACGGAGGGCTTTCGCTGTACCTACACCTACACGATCTATGGCAACGGCGAGGTGCTACTCAAGACCGACATGGCGCCGGTGGGCTACCGGGGTTTCCATTCGTTCTTTGAGCCGGCCTCGGTCGAAAACATGCCGCCTCTGCCGCGCGTGGGCGTGACGCTGGAGCTGCCCGGCCGCTTTAACCGCTTCGCCTGGTATGGCCGCGGCCCCTTTGAGACCTACAGCGACCGCAAGCTGGGCGCCCGGGTAGGTGTCTACAGCGGTACAGTCGAGGAGCAGTACTATCCCTATATCAAGCCCCAGGAGAACGGCAACAAGACCGATGTACGCTGGGTGGCCCTCACCGATAGCACCGGCCTGGGTCTGCTCGTTGTGGGCCAGCCGCTTCTGAACGCCAGCGCACATCACTATACCGCGCAGGACCTTACCGCGGCCCGTCACACCTGCGAGCTCGTGCGCCGCGAGGAGATCACCCTCAACCTCGATGACAGACAGTCGGGCCTGGGCGGCGAATCGTGCGGCCCTGGCACACTGCCCCAGTATCTCATTGAGGCCAAGGAGACGAGCTTTACCCTCCGCTTGCGGCCCTTTATCGGCAGCATCGATGAAGCCATGGCTCTGAGCAAGCAGAGCATCGAGTAGCAGACGGGGGGAGTACCATCGTGGCAGACAAGAGAGCTCAATATCACCTTCGCATCCAGGTTTTGCCTGGGCCGGATATCGAGGAGCGCGCCCAGGAACTGGCTCGCTTTTGCCGCGATTATGAAGTCCAGGAGGCCGTGCTCTTTGTGGCCGCCGAGGAGTGGAATGACGGTCTGCTGAGCGACAGCGACCTGGAGGTCTGGTGCGAGGCGCTGGCCATCTGCCGCGACGCGCTCGTGGCCGCTGGCATCCGGGTAAGCGTCAACCCCTGGTATACGGTTTTGCATTGCGACCGCGGCCGGCGTATGCCAGCCGGCTATGATCTGACGCCCATGGTCTCGCCCAGCGGCCAGCAGGCGCGCGCGGTCGCCTCCCTCGCCTGCCCTAACTGGCAGGGTTATATCGAGCATTTGTACGGCCGGCTGGCCGAGCTGGGTTTCCGCGTGCTCTGGGTGGAGGATGATTTCCGCTATCACAACCATGCTCCCCTCGATTGGGGGGGTGATTTCAGCGCGCCTATGCTGGAGCGTTTTGCCGCCAAGGTAGGGCGCGCTGTTACCCGGGAGGAGGTGGTGGCCGCCATTCTGCAGCCCGGCGAACCCCATCCCTGGCGCCGCCTGTGGCTGGAGACCTGGCGCGAGAACCAGCTCGCCGTCGCCCGCCGCCTGCGCGAGGCCGTCCGCGCTGGCGACCCCACCGCCCGCCTGGGGCTGATGAGCTCTCATCCCTCCAGCCACGCTATCGAGGGCCGCGATTGGCCGGCGCTTTTCAGCGCCCTCAGCCGCGAGGGTGAGGTTGCCCATCGCCCGCACTATACCGGCTACAGCGATACGATGCGGGGCAACCTGGCCCATGCGTCCTTCATGCTCGATTACCAGAAGGAACTGCGCCCTTCCTCCCTTGCCTGCGAGGTGGCGCCCGAGGTTGAGACCTTCCCCATGAGCCCCTACAGCACCTCCGATACGGTCACCTGGGGCAATATGGCCCTGGCCCAACTACACGGCGCCGACGCCCTTTTGCTGGATATTTTCTCTTTCACCTGCTATCGCCTGGCCCAGGAGCCCTGGGTAGGCCCCCTGCTCGCTGCCCTTCGCCCCGGGCTTGACGAGCTGGCGCGCCTCTTTCCACCCTCCCTGCGCACGGCCGGCGTGGGCATCCTCTGGCGCCCCGACGCGGCCGAGCACATCCGCACTGCCGCCGGGCGCGATATGACGGAGCTCTGGGTACCCTTTGACGAGCCGGCCGTGCTGCTGCAGTCGCTGGGCATTGCTGTGCAGGCAAGGCCGGGCGCCGTCAACTGCCTGTGGGGGCCGGTGGCCTGGGCTTATAGCGACGAGGATCTGCACTCCATCCTGGCCGGTCGGGTCTGGCTCGACGCCGATGCGGCCGCCATCATCGAGGCGCGTGGCCTGGGGCAGTACCTGCCCGTGCAGCATCGCCAGTGGTGGTGGCGCGAGGATCTCAACTATAGCCTGGAACATGCAGCGGATGCCGCCAGTGGTCTGCCGGCAGATGCCTGGATGGGTGTGCACTTGTTGCCACGCGTGGCCTGCCAGGAGCTGCGCCCGGGCGCGGTCGAGTGGACCAGCCTGTGTGATGCCCGCGGCGGGCGCCTGGGGAGCGGCCTGGCCCTGGGCAGCAACGACCTGGGCGGGCGTGTGGCCGTCTGTGCCTGGCCCCTGGCCGCCCATGCTGCGCAGTACCCCCTCTCTCCCTTCCGCCAGACCCTGGTGCAGCGCCTGATCGCTACCCTGGCTGAGGGGGGCGCGGGGCTGCCTGTCATGATAGCCGGCTCACCTTACACCTTCCCCATCGACCTGGCGGGCGAGGCCGTGCGCCGCGTGGCCGTTTTCAACGCCTCCCTGGACCCGCAGCGCCCTGCCGTGCGCATCCCGGGCACGGCCCGCCTGGTCGGCGCCCGGCTCCTTGCCGCCCGCAGTGCGCCGCGAGACCTGACCGCCCGGTCGAATGCGGAGGCGGGGGCATTACTGGTCGAACTGGAGGAATCCATCCCCTTCTGTGGGATAGCCGTTCTGACCGTGCAGGAGTGTGATGCATGAGGTTGCGGTGATATGTCCGAGGACCTGACCCGCGAGCGCGACCAGCTTTGGGCGTTGCTTGAGCATACGGAAGCTCAGCTAGCCTATCTCGATACGGGGTTCAATTTCGTCCTGGTCAACGAGGCCTATGTGCGCGGGTGTGGACACAGCCGCCAAGAGCTGATCGGCCGCAACCACTTTGCGCTGTTTCCCAATGCTGAGAATCAGGCCATCTTTGAGCGCGCCCGCGACACGGGCGAGCCCGTCTCCTTCCGCGCCAAGCCCTTTGTCTATCGCGATCAGCCTGAGCGAGGCACGACCTATTGGGATTGGACCCTCACGCCCATCAAGGATGCGGCCGGTCGCGTGCAAGGCCTGGCTTTCTCCCTCACTGATGTGACTGCACGCGAACGTTTTGAGCGGCAGCAAGAGTCTCTCCAGCGTTATGCGCGCGAGCAGGCCCTGCTTTTCACTGTGAGCTCCGTTCTCACGACTTCGCTGGATCCGGAGCGACTTCTCAGCCAGCTGCTGGGGGTGCTGCTCGATCATCTCGGTTGTGATGCTGGCTGGGTCATGGTGAGCGATGCCCCGCCCGCCGAGGCGCCCCGGCTCGTCGCCTGGCAGGGGGTGCCCGAAACCTTTGCTCGGGCTGCCCTGCAGGTGCAGGGGGCGCCGCTGCGTACGCGAAATGGACAGCCTGTGGGCGATGCCATCCCCCCTTTGGCGCCGGAGCTGCTGGCCGAGGCCGGGCTGCAGGCCTATGCGACGGTGCCCCTGACGGTGGGCGAGCGGCTCTTGGGTGTGCTCTGCCTTGGCCACCGAGGTGCGGCCGTATGCCCGGCGTTGGATGGTCGCCTGGCCCTCTCCATTGGCCAGCAAGCCGGGATGGCGCTCTACAATGCCCAGCTCTACCAGGCAGCGCGCCAGGTTGATCGTCTGCGGGTGCTCAATGAGCTCGACCGCGCCCTGGCAGCGACGCTCGACCCCCTGGAGTTGCTGCAGCTGGCCCTCCGGCACGTGGCGATGGCCCTGGGGTCAGCGCTGGGAGCGCTCCTGCCACTGGAGCCCGGCCGCAAGGCCGCAGAGGCCCTTGCATTCTGGGGGCAAGGCTGGCCCCGCCTGAAACCCTGGGAGGAGGTCGTGGAGCAGCTGACGGCGGTATTGGCTGGCCGTGCGGATCCGCGCGAGCCTATCGCCTTTTCAGCGGCGGACCTGGAGGCGCTCTGCATGCCCGGCCAACAGCAAGAGATCGCGCGCTGGGGGGCAGAGGGCTTGCTCATCCCCATCCGTAGTGAGACGGGGCTGGTGGCGACGTTGCTGCTTGGCGCGCGCGCCAATGGCCACCCGTTCAGCGCCGAGGACTATGCCCTGGCCCAGGCAGCAGCGAGCCGCACCGGGCAGGCCATCCGCAATGCGCTCCTCTTTGCTGATGCGCGCCAGCAGCACGAGCAGTTGCGCGCCTTGGCAGCCCGGTTGGCCGAGGTCGAGGAGGCTGAGCGCCAGCGTGTGGCCCGCGAGCTGCACGACACGGTGGGCCAAAACCTCACTGCCCTGGGCCTCAATCTCAATATCGCTCAGATGCATCTGCCCCCCGGCGCCGCCGATGCCGCCCGCTCACGCCTGAAGGACTCGTTGGACCTGGTGCAGCAGACGACTGAGTTCATTCGGGGGGTCATGGCCGACTTGCGGCCCCCAGTGCTCGACGACTATGGTCTGGTGGCCGCCCTGCGCTGGTATGGGGCGCAGTTTGCCTCGCGCACCGGCGTCGAGTTTTCTCTGCGCGGCCAGGAGCTATCGCCCCGCCTGCCGGCGCTGGTCGAAACGGCCCTGTTTCGTATTGCTCAGGAGGCGCTGACCAACGTGGCCCGACACGCCCAGGCCATGCATGTCACCGTGAGCCTGGAGGCGAGCGAAAGCCTGGTGCGCCTGACCATCGCCGATGACGGCGTGGGGTTTGACCCGGAGATGATCAAGGTCCGCGCCACTGGTCGGGGTTGGGGCCTGCTTTCGATGACCGAGCGCGCCGAGGCGGCGGGCGGCCGCGCCCGCGTAGAGTCGCGCGCCTATGGGGGTACGCGTGTGCTGGTGGAGGTGCCGCGATGACGATTCGTGTTTTCCTCGCTGATGATCATACCGTCGTCCGCGATGGCCTGCGCTTTCTGCTACAAGCACAGAACGACATCCAGGTTATCGGTGATGCCGCCGATGGCCAGGAGACGGTACAGCGTACTCTGGAGTTGCGCCCGGATGTGGTGGTCATGGATATCGCCATGCCCCGCCTGAACGGCATCGAGGCGGCTCGCCAGATCCAGGAGGTTGCACCCCAAGTACAGGTCGTGATCCTCTCTATGTACTCGACCAGCGAGCACATCTTCCGCGCCCTGCAGGCCGGCGTGCGTGGCTACCTGCTGAAGGAATCGGCCGGCGCTGAGCTGGTCAAGGCCGTGCGCGCCGTCTCTGCCGGCCGCCGCTACCTGAGCGAAAAGGTCGCCGATCTGGTGGCCAGTGACTATGTGCGTCAGCGCGAGATCCTCGACGCCAACTCTCCCCTGGCGCAGCTCAGCGCTCGGGAGCGACAGGTGCTCCAACTCGTCGTCGAAGGCGCTTCCTCAGCCGAGATTGCCCGCACCCTCTCCCTCTCCCCCAAGACTGTCGATACCTATCGCAGCCGTCTGATGCAAAAACTGGGCATCGATGACCTGCCCGCACTGGTGAAATTCGCCATTCAGCATGGGCTGACCTCTATCGATTGAGGCGCCGCGCTGCCTTTGTCAAGCTCTCCCGACAGACGCCGTCCGTAATCTCTGCCACAATGATACTGTCTGAGGACGGTGGAATAGAGACACGGCGGGCACGGAGTGGAGGAGAGCGCGAAGGATCACAGTGCGCCCTTTTGCTCCTGAGGGGTCATGCTCATTCAAGGCGTGCGTGCATTGGCCGGCGCGCTTTTCTTGAGATCCTCCGTGTGCTCCATGTCTCCGTGTTTTCCGTGTCTCTCTTCATTGTGTGCCGTGCCCAACCGGGCATGAGGGAGTGATCTCAGAAGGGAGGCGATATATGAGGGGCGGGCTCACGCGGGAGGATCTGCGCACCAGGCGACGGCCGAGCCTTTTCCTCCGTCAGCAGGCTGCCGAAGTGGAGAAAACGATGGATATTGCCGTTCTGTTGGCCGATGACCATGGTCCCACGCGAGAGGGCATGCGTGTTCTTCTACACTCCCAGCCCGATATCCGGGTTGTGGCCGAGGCTTGCACCTACGCGCAGGCCGTGCATGCAGCCCAGCGCCTCCACCCCCACGTAGCGGTCATCGATATTGCTCTCCGCGGGGGCGGCCTCGAAGCGGCGCGGCGCATCAGCCTGATCGAGCCCGGCACCGCCATCATCATCCTCTCCATGCACGCCAACCGGGCCTATGTCCTCGATGCCCTGCGCATGGGCGCGCGCGGCTACTTGCTCAAAGAGATGATCGGCGCGCAGATGATCGAAGCGGTGCGCGCTGTGCATGGCGGCTTGCGCTACCTGAGTCCGGGTGCCGACATGCCTGCTGATGAGTAGAAAAAACGGGCGCTCTTTCTCAGAATTTCCCACGGCAGCCATCCACTTTTCCTGACAGACTCTTGGCGCTCCTTGTGCGATAATGGGGGCGTAAAGGGGGAGATTAGTCCATCTGCTGATTAGCGACACACGGTTAATGGCGCGCGACGCGCTCAGTCCGGCGGTCACCAGGCCCCCGGTGACCGCCGGTCGGCATCATCTGTGAGTTCCGCAGCTGCTGGAAGGGCTGAGAAGCGGTCCCCTCGGCGATCCACCTCTGCAGTCTGAAACTCGAGCAAGCGAGCACCCCGGCGCACAAGGATGCGTTCACGTAAGGAAGCCCATTCGCGCAACTCTATGATCACGTTCTGCGGCAGTGCGTGGTGACAGCCCTCCTGCAGGCCGCCCAACAAGTCTGCGAGCGCTGTCCCGCTCTCCAATCCCTGGTAGACCGATTCACGGGTCAGGCGATAGCGCGCAGTGTGGCGATCAGTCTGTACGCGCTCGGCGTGGCGCTCCAGGAAGGCCAACTGGGGGGCGCTGGTACGATCTAGGTACGCAATGACGTCGAAATTGGGCTGCACCACCCAGGCTGACTCACCCGAGGACTGGCATCCGGCTTCCACGGCCTGAGCCAGTTCCTGCGATTCCGGGTGAAAGGTAGCCCGCCCGATATCCGTCAGGCGGAAACCCGTCACTGCCCCGTTTTCTACTGCCAGCTCGACAAGCCCCAGAAAGTACAGCCAGGTCGTCAACGCACTTTCCAGCCAGGGGCGTTCTTCCTTCAGCCAACTAGCGCGCAATCTGGCACGCCAGGCAGCCAGTTCTTGCTCTCTTTCTTTGTCTGTGCGGGAATGCAGGAGAAATGGACGTTGAGGAAGATAGTCTAGCGAAAAATCCTCACCGATGCGGTCAAAAAGGGCCTGGTCGAAAGCTTGCATGGAGAAAAAGGCGCCCGGGTCAACCGGCAATGCAGACAGTGTCATGGTCAGCGCCAGGCGCCCCCTGCAGACATCACCCCGATCATAGAAATATCCCTCTGGCATTTCCGTCCAGGAGGGCGAGCGAATGAGCCCTTCCAGCAACAAGCGCACCTGCTCACTGTAGGGACGCTGCGCAAAACTCGCGGATGATTCTTTCACGACCAGGCGGTTGTCATCCTGCAGCGCCAGCAAATCCGAGTACCGGAAAGCGCTTACCCAGGCGCCGATGGGGTTGGGGAAATACAGGCCGTCAACTTCCATCCCCTTTTCACCCCAGTGCATTGCCCTCTGCACCTTCTTTTCATCAGCGGTGCGTACCTGGCCGGCCTGGGTCAATCTCAACCCATCCATGTTCTCAATCGCTTGCAGAATGCCCACGATATCCAGCACCACTGTGGAGGGAAGGCGATAACGTGTGTCGGGTATTGTGGTCATCGGGTGGATATCCAGGGGACGAAACTCCGGGAACCCGACATGGGCCAGCAATCGCTCATCCGTATACAGCGTGCTCCCGCTGCCATAGGAGTTGGAGACATAGCCAGGGGAATAAGAGTCAGCCGCAAGGATCAGTCCCTTGCGCACGAGACTGTGAACACATTCTTCTCGATAAACATCGTTCCGGCGATGAGGATGTATGCCGGATGCAACAATGCCAACCAGCAGAGTGTGAAGCTCAATAACCCCACCCATCCGTTTGATGAGCGCCAGTGCATTCCGCTCCCAGGGTTCCAGGCTGGCAATGACACGTTGCACTCTATTCGGATTGGCCAACCCATGCCGGATGCAGGCGATGCAATCATCCTTGCGCATTGTGGATGTACCGCCCCACAGGCGCGCCATCGGTTTTAGCTCGCTTGCGTTGATGCGCAGCAGATCCCCATCAAAGTAACGCGGCATAAGATCAGGCCTCCAGCACCTTTGGGGTATGGCCGGCCTTGAGCAAACGAGCCAGCAGGGCATCCATCTGCCCTGGGGCGACAACCGCCACTGTCTTGCTCAACCGTTTCAGCAGGAATTGCGCAGTGCGCGGGTCAGCGTACAGGTTATCCAGGATGATGTCATCTGCGACCTCAATCATAGGCAAGTTTTCGTGTAAGATCGGTTGGTTCATTTGGAGATATACCTCTTTTCAGAGCAGGTGCGCCCAGGGCAAGGCTGACTGCACTTTCTGTAACAGCTTGCCATCGGCAGTCCAGAATTCGCCGCCAAGCCACTCTGCCAGGGCCAGGTAGTGGGCATCGGAAGCGGTTGGGAGAGAAAACCTTTCGGCCAACCTGACAGCGCGTTGGTGGATCTCAGCCTCACCATGCAGACGAATGGGTAGGGCCAGCGCCGCTCGGAGCGCCAGTTGGGCTGACGCGGGGGCGAGGAAACCTGCATTTTGGTAGCGGCAAAGAGCGTTCGTCACCTCATAGTAGAGAAGCGTGGGGGCGGCCAGTTGGCATCGGTCCGCATCCCACTGTTCCCACTGCCTCCGCACGACGGTATCGGCAGGGTCTGCGACCAGACGAACGACCAGGTTGGCATCAATGCAGATCCATGAGTTGCTCATCCCGCTCCTCCCGGATCTGGCGTAGGACCTCCTCTGAGTGTGGAAGCTTACGCCCGTTTAGGTCGGCCTGGACCCGAGCCCGTGCCTGGTCGATCAGCGTCCGCCAGTCCTCCTGGCGCTGTTGGGCCCTCAGCAGGCGATCGTATTCATCCATGGAGAGGACGACGACGTGAGGGGCGCCATCCCGCTCCACGATGATAGGCTCACCGCTCTCTACCGCCTCTCGCATCACCTCACCGAAGTGAATGCGCGCCTCAGTGGCACTGATTACGCGCCCCATGTGGACCTCCTCCATTGATTAATCAATTGATTACTCAATCCGATTCTACTCGATGTTGTGTAGGGAGGCAATGCCCAGGCACCGGCGTTTCTATACCCGGCTCCCCGTATCAAGCCTTACTGCCGCGAATAGCGCAATCTACACAGATGATTCTGGGATATACCCCCCGGCTGCCTGAGCCCTTGTCTGGCGGTTGGGGATGTGCTATCATGGGGCTGTGGGCGTGGAAAGGGAGCAATCAAGACGGCCCAGATGCTCACTTGACCTTGGCTGCGCCAGGCTTGGGTCAGCCGGTCATCTCATGATGGCGGGAGTGGAGGATTCGTTGAACTACCTCCGCTGGCTCCTCGGCCTCCTCGTTAACCGCAACTTTGTCCTTCCCCTGGGCATTGCGCTGGGCCTGCTGATCGGTCCCGCGGCAAGCTGGACGGCCGCCCTGACCCTGCCTGCCCTCGCCCTGGTGATGACCGCTGCGGCTAGCCAGGTGCCCTCCTCGACCTTACTGCCGCCGGGCCGGATCCTGCGGCCTACTGCCCTCGCCCTTCTCCTGAGCTACCTGCTGAATGGCGGCGTGACCCTGCTTCTGGCACGTTGGCTCACGCCGCAGCCGGATCTGTGGGCCGGCTTTGTCCTGGTGGCTGTTGCCCCACCCGGTGTCGCCGTATTGCCTTTCTCGGCTATCCTCCAGGGAGATACAACCCTCGCCCTCCTGGGCACCGTCGGGACATACCTGGCGGCTCTGGCGATTACCCCCGTCCTCGTCTTGCTGCTGTTGGGGCCCAGCCTGGTGCAGCCCACACGGTTGCTGCTGATCCTGCTTGAGTTGGTGGCGGCGCCGCTCTTGCTCTCCCGCCTCTTGCGCCGGCCGGCCCTCTATCGCTATGCCGAACGTTGGTGGGGCCCGGCGGTCAACTGGGGTTTGGGCTTGATCGTCTTTGCTGTGATCGCCATCAACCGCGACCTCTTGTTGCGCCGGCCGCAGGTGCTCCTACTCACTCTGATCGTCTCGCTCGTCGCGGTCTTTGGTGCGGGGCTCGTGGCCGAGTTTCTGCTAGGGATGCTTGCGGTGGAACGTGGGGAACGTATCAGCCTGGCCCTGTTCGCTGCCATCAAGAACTCGATCTTTGCGGCGGCTACCGCCCTGGCCTTGCTCAGCCAGGATGCTTCGTTGCCCGGCGCCGTCGTGAGCGCCGTGATCGTGCTCTACCTGATCTGGCTTGGCGCCCGTCACAGGGCGTAGTAGACTCGGGCAGCTTGCAGGAAGCCTGATGCCGACGAGGAGGGAATCATGCCCTTGCCGGGTTGGCTCTCATCAACCCGTGGACAGATCCAGGCAGCGCTGCAGCGGCTGCGCGGCGCGGTTACCCCCCAGCCGCTCCCGCCCCGCTTTGCTGGCGCTATTGTGCAGCCCCGGGTGCTCATGGTCATCCACAACCCACCCGTTGTTGCGGAGGGCGGGCGCCGCCTCACCGAGATCTTTGGCTGGCACGACCCAGACGCGCTGGCGCGCCAATACAGCGCCGACCTGCGCGAGGCATCGGGCGGCTATCTGGATTACCGGATTGTGGAGTGCATCGAAGCCGACTGGTATCCGCCCAAGATCGATGGCTTTCGCTACACCGATGAGACCTATCTGCGTGCCTGGCGCACCCACACCCAGCGCCAGCCCGATGCTATCGATTACCAGGCCCAGGTGCGCACCTTTGACTTGCTGGGTCGTTATGAGCGCGGCGAGATCGATGAGGCCTGGTTTTTTGCTTTCCCCTACTCTGGCGACGCCGAATCGACCATGGCGGGCCGCGGCGCCTTTTGGCTCAACTCCAACCCCGTCCCCAATACCGATCGCGGCCCCGGCCGCCTGATCATCATGGCCTTTAACTATGAGCGCGACGTGGGCTGTATGCTGGAGAATTTCGGGCACCGGGCCGAGTCGATCATGAGCCGCGTCTATGAGCGGCTGGGTGGGGGGCGGAACCTGTGGCAGCTCTTCACCCGCTACGATCTGATCGCCCCGGGCCGGTCACAGTGCGGGAACGTGCATTTTGCTCCCAACAGCGTGCGCGATTATGACTGGGGCAACCCACGCCCTGTGCTCAGCTACTGCGATGACTGGTACAGCTACCCCGACCTGCCTCAGCATGCCCGTCTTGTCAACAGTGCAGAGTGGGGCGGCGGCGATATGCGCCTGCACCATCTGTGGTGGCTGCGCCACATCCCCCGTGCCGAAGGCGAGACGGAGGGTGTCGCGAACAACTGGTGGCGCTACATCGCCGACCCCAACCTGGTGCCATAACAGCCGACTTGTGAGACCTCGAAGACTTTTTACTGCCTCAGGAGAGAGTGCGCAGCTTGGGCACAAAGATCCACATCAGGGCCGAGCAGGCCAGCGTAATCAGCGCGAACAGGATGACCGTCGGCGGCTCGCTGATCTGCTGCGCCGTACCGCCGATCAGCAGGCCGCCGATCGGAGCCAGGCCCAGGTAGGTAATACTGTAGAGGCCCATCACCCGGCCCCTCAGCTCGTCGGCGCACAGGGTCTGCACCAGAGCATTGGCCAGGTTGACGACGAAAATCGCCGCCCCTCCGGCGATGAACAGGATGAACAATGAGAGCGGCAGCCAGCGGGCGAGCGCGAACAGCAGGACCGAAATCGGGAAGACAAAACTGCCAATCGATACCAGGAGGCCCTTGTACTTGAAGCGCCCCAGCGAAGCGATGGTCAGCGCTGCGAACAACGCCCCTATCCCACGCGCCGAGATCATCAGACCGTTGGTGGTGGCATCCCCTTTCATGACATCCACGGCCCAGGCCGGGAACAGGGTGGTGAACGACTGCCCAAACAGGTTGTAAACGCCCACCAGGCCGATCAGCGCCGCGATCATCGGTGAGGCGATGACGTAGCCCAGCCCTTCCTTGATATCCACGAGCGGTGAGCTGTGCCTGGAGGGCGGGAGGGGCTTGACTCGCATCATCAGCAACGCCCAGATCACTGCCAGGAACGAGACAGCGTTGATCACAAAGCACCAGGCCGGGCCAAAAGCTGCATAAGCCAGCCCAGCCGTTGCCGGCCCAGTTGCGGTGGCGATGTTGAACATGGTTGAGTTTAAGGCAATAGCGTTGGTCAAGTCCTCGCGCTCAACCAGCTCCAGCACAAAGGATTGCCGTGCCGGAGAGTCAAAGGCATTGGTGATGCCCAGCAGGAAGGCCAGCACTACGATATGCCAGGGCTGCACCAGGTGCAGAAAGGTTAGCCCTGCCAGTACAAAGGCGAGCATCATCATGATGCTCTGGGTGATTACCAGCAGCGTGCGGCGGGGCACCCGGTCAGCCAGCATTCCGCCAAAGAGCACCAGGAACCATCCTGGAATGCCAGCGGCAAAGCTCACATAGCCCAGGTAGGCCGCCGAATGCGTCAGTTGATACACCAGGTATCCCTGGGCTGTGGATTGCATCCAGGTGCCGAAAAGGGAGGTCATCTGCCCGTAGAACCAGAGGCGGTAGTTGCGGTGCTTGAGGGCGGCGAAGGTCTGCTGCGTGCTGAAGCGGCGCTTGCGTACCAGGTTTGCTTGCGTCATCATCCCATGCCCATGGAGCCAATCGAATCAAGCCGGTATAGTTGGCGGCCGATGATTTGGCCGTTTGTTGCCTCCACTAACCATTATAGTCCAAGAAGCCAGATTCTCGTTTGTGTATGCTGCTTATCTGGTCTACCTGGTTAGCCACTATGCGGATACAAGCTTCCGGATGCGTTCCATACACCGTCTTAGGCTGTCCGAATGCAGCATGGCTACCTCTGGGCGCCATCGTGTTGTCGCAAACTCGATCATCGTTGATACATAAGCAGGACCCACAATCCGCCCACTGCTGGGTCGCGGAACCATATCTTCACGGATGGCTCGACGGCGCGAATGCCTTGCGATCTCAATCATCGTCTGTTTGGGATCCTGGAGCGACTCTGGGGCAACTGGCACGCGCGAAACCGGCACGCCGACAAACCGTGCCAGTTCCTCGCGATCTGCCAACAACCATGTTTCCACTTCCCGCACGGCGATTCGGAAACACATGAATGGCGCCGGGGCCGGCAAGCATCTGCGGCGCAACACTGCGGCACACTTGGCATCCCGGTCTGGGTCCACGAGTACAACCCAAGGCGAATGGATGGCGGCTGCATTGAAACCGGGCAAGCGCAATAGCAAGTGTTCCTTACCTTGTTTTCCGTAGACTGGCCCCATCGTGCCTCCAGTATCCATCACCAGACGGCGCAAAACAGCTTCATCGATGAGACCTTCCACGGCCCCCGAGATACTGGATTCCTTGATTCCCATCTCTCTAGTCCCCGAAAAGGCTTAGTTGCTCGATACGGGCTGGCCGGGTGCGAGGCATCACGGCTTCAGCCAGGCTGACGCCACCTTCGAGCAATGAGCGGATCTCAGCGAGATCCGCCGCCATGCGCACGACGGTTCCCTCTGCACCTGGCTCCAGGAGCAGAACTTCATCAAGACCGATCCCGTCATCCCGCAGTAGATCAGGTGAGTGGGTACTGACTAGCACCTGGCGCCCCGAGCGCCGCTGAATACGGGCAAACATCTGTGGTATGTAGCGCACGGCATCAGGATGCAGTGACAACTCGGGTTCCTCCAGGAGCAACGGCCCTGCGCCATCCAGGGTTGCCCAAAGCAAACCCATGAGGCGCAAAGTGCCATCCGAAAACTGCTCTTCGGTCTGCCATGCTCCTTGAGCTCTCCAGTGCTCATATTTCCCGCGCAAGTGTGGTGTGCCTCTTGCATCGCGCCACAGCTCCAATTGCTGCAACTGAGGGACTGCGACACGAAGCGTATTGACGATACGCCGCAGACGGGCACTCTGTGTCTTGTCAGGTGTCTGCGCTACCTGCTCCAGAAAATCGCCTCCAAAGGGATCTCCGCTCTTTCCTACCGACCGGTCGGGCTCACGTACCAGTTGGGGTACGATATGCAGGTAGCGCACCGATGAGAGAAAATCAGCTACCTCGCGGAATTCCTGGTTGGCGTAGACCTGTTCCAGATAGGTTTGCGTGAGGCGCTCTGGGTCAGATCTGTCATTGTCATCAGGGCGACAGATGATCTCTGTATTGTCTCGAAGCACCCTCTCCTTGGTGATTATGGGGCGTTGGCGGTTATCTTGCGTGAAGCGGAGTTCGTACTCCCAGTCCGCCTTATCACCAGCCCCGATGCAAACGCGAATCGCGATATCAGGATACCTGCGTGCAGCCAAACAACGCAATTTGGACACGCCCCCGCGCTTGCGCACTGCGTCCTGGAAGCCGCCGCCGACGGCGACAATGTCGTGCAGAAAGCGGAACACGTCCAGCAGGTTGGACTTGCCTGAAGCGTTAGGCCCCACAAGGAATACGCGGCGTTGCAGGGCCGTTTGTACTCGGGTGAAATTGCGCCAGTTCTCCAGGTAGATTTGAGTAAAAGATAGTGCTCGCGCTATAGATCTTGGCATGCTAGCCCCCTCATGCTTGCCGTATAACACTACATAATAGCTTGCGGTTGCCGGAGAACTGAATGGTCAAATTTGAAGAGCGATGGTTCCAACATAGATACTCCTAAATCTTACAGCAATTGTGCCAACTGTCAACCGCTCTCTCGAAGAGCTTTCACTGTTTGCAAAACTATGCTCTGGCGCTACAATACCGCCATTAGCCTGCCGTGCAATAGGAGGGTTCCCCACCATGGACGAACGTATCATCCGCCTCAAGCTCGACCAGCTCTACCGCCGCGCCGTTTTGCAGCGCTGGCCCATCACCAGCTGGCAGGCGCGCACCGCCGATTATGCTGCGCCGGGCGACTATCGCTACGACGGCAATTGGGCTGCTCTGGGCCAGGAGGGCTACTGGCCTGCCGGCAAGACGGTTTTCCTGCGCACGAACGTTCAGGCTCCTGCTGTGCCTTCATCCAGCGTCCTCTACATCGAGTTCCGCATTGATGGGCTGGAGGGCATGCTCTCTATCGGCGGCCGGCCCTACGCCGGCATCGACTCGGAGCACCCGCGCATTGCCCTGCCCTTTGCCGGGCCGCTGGAGCTCACGGCCGAGTTCAACTGCCTGCCGGCCGCCCTACACAATCCCGAGCTGCGCAGCGAGCGAGCGCGCTTGCGCGGCGCGGCCCTGATCGAGGTCGATCGCGAGGCTCTGGCGGCCTGGTATGACCTCTCTTTCGCCTGGCAGACAGCACGCCAGGCCAAAGATGAACGCCGGCGCCTGCTGCTGGCCGACGCCGTCGAAGCCGCCCTGTTGGCCTTGGACCTCACCGCCCCTGGCAAGGAGATCGTGCGTGAGGTTGCCGAGTCACGCCGTGTCTTGCGCGAGCGCGTCGCCGCCATTGCCCCAGATCCAGAGGCCGGGCGTGTTTTCCTGGCTGGCCACACGCATATCGACACGGCCTGGCTCTGGCCTCTGCGCGAAACGGTGCGCAAGTGTGGCCGCACCTTTTCCACGGCCTGTCGCCTGATGGAGCGCTACCCCGACTATCACTTTTGCTGCAGCCAGGCCCAGCTGTACGCCTACACCAAGCAATACTTTCCGGCCCTCTATGAAGAGATCAAAGATTGGGTGGCTACCGGCCGTTGGGAGTGCACAGGCGGCATGTGGGTGGAGCCCGATTGCAACATCCCCAACGGCGAATCTCTCATCCGCCAGGTGTTGCATGGCGTGCGTTTTTATCAGCGAGAGTTCGGTGTGCGCCCCCGTTCTTGCTGGCTGCCCGATGTCTTTGGCTACCCGGCCTCGCTGCCCGGCATCCTCAAGGGTTGTGGGCTCGACAACTTTCAGACCAACAAGCTTCACTGGCAGGCGCGCAACCCCTTCCCCGCTCACCTCTTCTGGTGGGAGGGTCTCGACGGTTCGCGCGTGCTGGCCTCCATTTCGCGCTTGAAGAGCTACTATAACGGTTGGCCCAACCCCGAGGAGCTGGCCTTTGCCTGGGACAACTATAACCAAAAGGCAGCCTACCCCGAGGTGCTTTTCCCCTTTGGCAAGGGCGATGGCGGCGGCGGCCCCAATGAGGAGATGCTCGAGTTTGCGGGCCGCGCCGCGAGTTACCCTGCCTTGCCCGCCTGTCGTCAGGGCGCGGAAGAGACCTACTTTGACGATGTGCGCCGGGCGGACCCGGACCTGCCAACCTGGGAAGGTGAGCTCTATTTGGAGACCCACCGCGGCACCTACACCAGCCAGGGGGCGATCAAGCGCGCCAACCGCCACAACGAGCTGGCCCTGCGTGAAGCTGAGCTCTGGAGCGCCCTGGCGGCCATGCACGGCAGCCCGGTCGATACGGCAGCGCTGGCGCCGGCCTGGGAGAATCTGCTGCTGCTCCAGTTTCACGACATCCTCCCCGGCAGCTCGATCGCTGAGGTCTATCGCGAGGCCCTGGCCGATCATGCGCGCATCGCCTCGGCGGCCGCGGCCGTGCGCGGGCAGGCCCTCTCGGCGCTGAGTGGGCGGGTGCGCGCCGCGGGGGACCTGGTCGCCTTTAACAGCCTTTCCTGGCCGCGCAGCGATCTGGCGGTGGCCACGGTGCCCGAGCCTGCAGGGCCGGTCGAGTTGCTCGCCCCCGATGGCCACGCCCTGCCCGCCCAGGTCATTGCCCGCCACGATGGGCTCGCTGACCTGGCCTTTGCCCCAGAGGCGCTCCCGCCCCTGGGCTACGCCGCCTTTCGCTTGCGGCCTGCTGCCGCCCCGGTCGAGCACTCGCTGCGCGTGTCGGCGCAGGAGATCGAGAACCGCTTCTTCCGCCTGGAGCTGGATGCGGAGGGTCAGATCACCCGCCTCTACGACAAGCGCTGCGCCCGAGAGGTGCTGACCCCCGGCCAGGTGGGCAACCGCCTGCAGCTCTTCCAGGACGGCCCCGAGAGGGAATCGGCCTGGAACGTGCACGCGACCTTTGAGAAGCGCGAGTACGCCTGGGAGCCGGGCGCCACGGTCGAGGTGCGCGAGGCCGGTCCGGTGCGCGCCTCGGTGCGCGTGACTCGCCGTTACCGCGACAGTGTCCTGGTGCAGGATATCATCCTCTACGATCGTGTGCCCCGCATTGACTTTGTGACGGTGGTCGACTGGCAAGAGCGCCAGGTGCTGCTCAAGGCAGCCTTCCCTGTGCAGGTGCGCTCACCGCGCGCCACTTACGAGATCCAGTTCGGCGCCGTGGAGCGGCCCACCCACCGCAACACCTCCTGGGAGCAGGAAAAGTTCGAGGTCTGCGCCCATCGCTGGGTGGACCTCTCCGAGCCCGGCTATGGGGTGAGCCTGCTCAACGACAGCAAGTACGGCCATGATGTTCACGGCAATGTCCTGCGCTTGACCCTGCTGCGCGGCCCCGAATGGCCCGATCCCGATGCCGACCGCGGCCGGCACGAGTTCACCTATTCCCTCTACCCGCACCTGGGCAACTGGGACCAGGGTGAGACGGTGCGCCGCGGCTGGGAGTTGAACCAACCCATCGTCTGTGTCTCTGCGCCGGGTAAGCCAGCGCTGGCCGCCGATTGGCCTGCAGCTCGCTCCTTCCTGGGTGTAGAGGGCCCGGCAGTCATACAGGCCCTCAAGCCGGCGGAGGATGGCCAGGGCTGGGTGCTGCGCCTCTACGAGCCTCACGGTAGCCGGGGGCTGGTTACCGTGCATGCCCCGCAGCCCTTGGCCCGCGTGCAGGCGTGCAACCATATCGAGGAGTATCAGGCCGACCTCACGCCCGCTGATGATACGTTCACCTTCCCCATCGGCCCGTTTGAGGTCAAGAGCTTCAGGCTGTATCTGGAATGACGAGATGGGTGAGATGTGAGGCGTAAATCGAAAGGACTTGTCGTGATAATCGACTGTCACACTCACGTCGCCGGACACTTTACCGGTTTCTGGCAGCCCCTGCGCTACGGACAGGTTAAGGACAAGGGCCAGATTATACAGGCCATGCCGCCCTCGTTTGATCCGCCGGCCAGCCCTCCCGAGCTGCTTCTGGCCCATATGGACGAAGCCGGCGTCGACCGCGCCTTTTTGCTCCAGCACCACCTCTACGGCGACCAGCACGAGACGGTGCTGCGCGCTATCAAAACGTGGCCCGACCGTTTTGCCGGCTTTTGTTACCTGGGCGGCTATGATGCGCCCGACCTGCCCGGCCTTCTCGAGCGCCGCATCGAGCAGGGCTTTATCGGCCTCAAGCTGGAGCTGCCCACTACCCGCCGCCTGCGCACTGATTTCCGCTTTGACGGTGAGCGCGAATGGAGCGTGTGGGAGCGGCTGGAAGCGCTCGGCCGGCCCCTGGCCCTTGACCTGAATGAGGCCACCCCTGCCGATGTGGCTGCCCTGCGCCGCCTGATGGAGTCCTTCCCCCGCCTGCGCGTGCTCAACTGCCACGTCGGCTGGGCCGTGGGCGAGGGCTGGCAGGAGCGCGCCCTCCTTAGCCGGGGCCGCAACCTGTGGGTCGATGTGGCCGCGCTGCCGCTGCTCTATGGGCCTGAACAGGAGTATCCTTACCCGCAGGCGCAGATGACCGTGCGTTGGGCTGTGGAGACCTTTGGCGCTGATCGGGTGATGTGGGGCTCTGACTACCCCGGCACGCTCCGTGGCAGCACTTACCGCCAGCTCCTGGACTTTGTGCGCAGGCACTGCGATTTCCTGAGCCCTGTGCAGAAGGAGCAGCTCCTGGGCGGCGCTGCACAGGCGTTTTTGCAGGGAATAGCTTGAACGCCTCACGCCAGAAGCGTACAAGTGCAGCGCCGTCGCCCCGGGCGACGGCGCTGCACTTGTACATGGCAGGCAGGGATTGCGCTCGTATGTAGAGCTGCACCTTTGCCGCTATGCGGGAATCGCCAGACTGGCAGCAGGGACAGACCAGTGCATGCGTGCAGGCTCGGCGCCCCAGGCCCGCAACTGCCCGGCAGCCCGGGCGACCAGGGCATCCAGCCCGGCAGAGACGAGCGGCGAAAGGCCACGGGCTCTCTCGATGCTCGCCGGCTGCATTCCCCAGAGGATCGCCTGCGGCGGCCACAAGCCAAGCGCCCAGGCATCCCATAACACGCTCTCGGGACCTGCCCTCTGTGGCGAGATTCGGGGCCGGAGCCCTATGGCCGGAATCTCTGTCCCCTGCAACCGCACCAGAGATCCCGGCCGACGCCTGCTGTGCACGGCGCTCAAGATCAGCAGATGCGTAGCGCCCTCCAGCAAAGGTGCAAGCGCCGGGCCCTCAGCGCCGCCCTGCAGGGCCAGAACCTCCGCCGGCAGACGATAGTGCTCCTGCAGCCATTCCACGGCCAACACACCCAAGCCATCATCGCGCAACAGCGTATTGCCCAAACCCAACACCAGTATATTCATCCCACACCCAGCCCTTCTATCGGCATTCTGCGCCAGGCAGCTCGTTGCACGCAGCGAGATAAGTGAACTCTGCGAGCATTGTACAATGAGTAACCGTGGGCACACGGCGGGAATAGTTTGGGAAGGGTTGGGCTCGCCAGCTGTAACCTTTGGTCATCGAGCTTACGCAACTTGCCCTTGATCTCCAGCTGGCGCCTGAGTGATTGCTCGTCGGCACGGATGCCCGTGGGAGAGATTGAGCTCCCGTATTACTCTGTGGGCTCGACACGCACGGTGCGACCGGGCAGTTGCGCGGCCCGCGGTCCCTGCACCAGGTCGTTCAGTGCCTTGATCAGGGCAGGGTCGACCTTGGGCTGCCGGTGGAAGGTCAGCAGGCCGTTGATCTCCTGCTCCACGTCGGTCAGCTGGGTATAGCAGTAGCCGGCCACCTGCGGCTGCGAGGCAATCGCCTCTTGCAGGCCGCGGTAGCGCGCCAGGAAGGACTGGCCATCGGGCTCCACCCGGCCATAGCCCCAGCGATTCTCGGGCACCTGCTCGTTCTCGGGCAGGAGCGCCAGGCCGCCATACTCTGAAAGGATCAGCGGCTGCCCCAGGTAGCGCGCGCCGGGGATCAGCACCAGCGGCATCCTGGCTGAGGTACGCTGCCAGCCTGGCCGACCCCAAGCCTCCAAGTCGGCGCGCAGTTCGGTGCCCGTGTTGGCATAGTCATGGATGGCAAAGATGTCGGTCTCTTCCCCATGTTCCCAGCCGTCGTTATCGACCACCAGGCGTGTCGGGTCCAGCTGGCGCGTGGTGCGCACCACATCGGTCAGGAACTCTTGCGTTTCCGGATCGTTCGAGACGCCGTAGATGCCCCAGGTCTCGTTAAAGGGCACCCAGGCGATGATCGACGGGTGATTGCGATCGCGGCGGATGAGTGCGCTCCACTCGCGCAGATAGTTGCCCTCCGCCTGCCCCGCCGCCCGTGTGTGCGGATGGTTGGGATAGCTCAACGTCTGCCCGGGCATATCGGCCCAGACCAGCAGCCCCAGCCGGTCGGCCCAGTAGAGGAAGCGCGGCTCGGATGATACCTGATGCTTGCGCACGCCATTAAAGCCCAGGCGCTGAATCCATTCCACCTCGGCGCGGATGGCCTCATCGCTAGGGGCGGTATAGACGCCATCGGGCCAATAGGATTGGTCCAGCACCAGCTTTTGGTAGCAGGGCTCGCCGTTGAGGGTGATATAACCGTCGCGCACGGCTACCTGGCGCAGGCCGAAATAGCCCTGCACCCGATCCTCAATGGATTCGCTGCGGCGGAGGATCAGCGTCATGTTGTAGAGATGTGGATCGGCGGGGGACCAGGTGCGCCAGGGGTCGAGGCGCAGGCGCACACGCCCGCGGCCGCCGGCCACCACGCCATCGGCCAGGGCCACGGTTTGCCCGCTCGAGTGCACGGTCACGTCAAACGTGAGCGTCTCGTAACACTTGGTCGTAACCGAGACCTCGATCTCACCGTGCTCCCAATCGGGCGTGACCTGCCAATCTTCCAGGCAGCAATCTGACACGGGCTCGAGCCAGACCGTCTGCCAGATGCCGGTGCAGCGCGTGTACCAGATGCCCTGCGAGCGCTCGGTCAGCGCCTGCTTGCCGCGGGGCTGCTCGACGGTCATGTCGTCAAAAGCGCGCACCGTCAACACATTGATGCCGGGCTGGAGCGCACCGGTGATATCGAACTCAAAGGCGGTGTAGCCGCCCCGATGCACACCAACGAGCCGGCCATTGACCCAGACCGTTGCTTCGTAATCCACGGCGCCGAAATGCAGCCGCACGCGGCGCCCCTGCCAGCCCTCGGGCAGGGCAAACTCGCGGCGATACCAGACGACCTTGTGCACGCCTGGGTCGCCGATCTGGCTCATCTTGGCCTCAAAAGGGTATGGCACACGAATCTCGCGGTTCAGGCGATGGGCAGGCGCCTCCCAACCGGAGGACAGGCCGACGTTGTCGTCGTCAAACTCGAACTCCCAGGGGCCATTGAGGTTCAGCCATTCGCTGCGGACGAATTGGGGGCGAGGGTACTCGGGTCGAGGAATGGTGATCACCAGAAGACTCTCCTTGTGCTACCAGGAAAACCGGAAAACAGGCCGCCCATGGTAGATTGAAATCTGGCGGGTATTATAGCAACTTGCGCCGGGGGTGACAAATACCCTCAGGGCAGCTGGGTGTGGGACGGAGCTGCTGACTGCCGGCTTGGGGGCTTTGCATCCAGCCGGCATAGGCCTTTTGAGGGGATCTGGGTTGAGGCCGGCTTTCGGTTGCGCGAAGAGCCCGGCTGTTGCCCGGTCTGCGACTGGCCAGCGGGAAGATGGCAAGATAGGTCCAGCCGGGTGCAGGCGTCACCTCAGGAGCTGCACATCGGCGCCGACGGCTGGGTGCACGGCGCCGTCATCAGATTCGTAGATCTGGCGGCTCTGGAGGATGGTGCTGCCATCTGCCGTGCCCAGAATGTGGGGGTGGGGTGCGCTCACGCGGTGGGCGCTCCGGTCGGCCGGGTGGGCGCGGAGGGGATCCTGGCGCGTGCGGTCAGAAGCCATACCAGGGTTGGGCGCAGGCGGCGGGGTCAGCCCCAGGCGCAAGCACAGGCCCCGCAGCAGGAGCAGGACGCGTTTGCCCAGCGGAGGTTGCATAGAGGCTGTTCCATGGAGCCGGCAGATGGGGAGTAGCGTGTCGATCCATTCACCGCATTATACTGCCATTTCTGGGAAAACGCATCCTGCAGCTTGCCCGCTCCCTGCCTACGCCTCGCTGTTGCGAGCAGCCAGTTTGAGCGCCCACCCGGCCTTGTCCACGAGTGGGGGCTCATAGGCAGCCAGCCGGTCGAGCAGGACTTCCACATCCTCCTCAATCAGGATGAGCGAGCGGTGGCCGGGATGGATGAACTGCGCCTGCACCGACTGATCGATGAAGCTCATCAGGCCGTTGTAATAGCCACACACGTTCAGAAGGCTGCACGGTTTGCGGTGCAGCCCCAGCTGGGCCCAGGTCAAGACCTCAAAGAACTCCTCCAGGGTGCCGAGCCCACCCGGCAGGGCGATGAAACCATCGGCCAACTCGGCCATGAGGGCTTTGCGCTCATGCATGGTACCCACGATCCGCAGGTCGACCCCGGTGTGGGCCACCGCCAATTGGGCCAGGTGCTGGGGGATGACGCCGATCACCTCGCCGCCCGACGCGAGCATCGCGTTGGCGATGATGCCCATCACGCCGACATTGCCGCCGCCATAAACCAGGCCGATATGGCGTGTGGCCATTGCCTGGGCCAACTCCCGTGCGGCCTGGGCGTACTCAGGCCGCCCTCCCGGGCTCGAGCCACAGAAAACACAGATGCGCTGCAACATGAAGACCTCCCAAACGAAACTGGGCTCTATTATACACCCGGTTGGCGATGGGTGAGGGGAGGCTCGGGTCGCTTGAGATGGATACTGCAACCGTACTTGGTCCAGCCGGCCCCCAGTAACAGCCGGCCAAGGTGCTGCGCGCCTGCCCGCCAAATCCCCCGAATGGCTCCACTCCGGTCGCGTGCGAAGCGCGATGCCCGGATGGGATCCGCGCCCCGATGGGTAAGTACGGCTGTAGTGATAGAGTGGAGAAGCGCCCGCTATAAGCTGCGCCCACAGGCAGCGGCCATACGCTCGGCCAGCATGAGGGCCTCATCACGCGTCTCGGCGCGCATTTCCATCACCATGCGCGAGCCCTTGGGGTGCTGGGCCGGCCACGTCCAGGGGTCGCCCTCGCCCGACCAACTGTGCATCTGCGGCAGGCCGGCGAAATAGTCCCAGGCTTGGCGCAACACCTCTACCGGTTGCACCAGGTTCAGCAAGCGCAAGTTGGGGATACGCTTGAGCCCCGCCCACTGGTGCCGGGCATGGGCGCAGCAGTGCAGGCCCAGGCCGCCAAAGTGGTCGGAGATGGCCTGCAGCTCGGGCAGGAAGAATTCTTCATACAGGGCCGGGCTCACCGCGCCGATCTCATCTTCCGACAGGGTGACGCCTTTTGGCATATAGTAGGTGGGGAAGTGGGCGACAAAGTCGGGGCCATAGCGCCGGAGCCATTCATCCAGAAACTGCGTCCACAGCTGCGAGACCTTGGCCGCCAGCTCCTTGACCGCCTCAGGCGTCTCAAGCATGGCAGTGTAGAAGGTGTTCTTGTCCCAGATCAACGCAGCGATGTCCATGGGACTCTGCACGTCAACGAGCCTGACCAGGGCCTGCGGCCCCGCGCGCCGGCGCAGCTCGTCGGCCATCTCAAACAGTGCGGCCAGGGGCGTAGCGCTCACCTCGGGCACCTTGAGCGCTGAGACTTGCCGCGCCTGAGTGATGAGCGGGCGGGCGTAGGGATTCGTGTCCTCGGGGCGGTATACCGGGCAGCCGAAGGCTTCGGCGAAAATCTCGGTACCCGTCAGCATGTCGAGGTAGGGCAGGGCGTCGTCGGCCAGCCACTCCAGGCGGGCTAACTGGCGCTGGTACTTGCGCCAGGACCACTCGATGCGCTCCTGCCGGCACCGTAGCCAGAGATGCGGCTGCGGCTCCTCATCTGGGGTATAGTGGATGAGGTATAGGGAGGTAGGCGCCTGCTGGGGGTCGAGCAAGCGCTGCCAGCGCTCTTTGCGCTCGGCGATCTGCTGTTGCGCATCCATAGCTGTTCTCCATGGTGGTATTGGACCTCTGGGAGATACTGCATATAGGCGCATTATAGTGCAAGAATGGAGGGCGACCAATTGGCCGACTCACCGGGGGTTGTGAGGTGCGCTGTGAGAGTCCTGGGCCGCTCAACGTGACAGTCACAATGCAGGTTGCCGCAACAGCGAACTGCAACCTTGCGGACACACACTCTTGACATTGAACGATTTACGTACTAGACTACTGGCAGGTGGCACATATAGTATTCCCTGTTCCGCATGTATTCCTACGTCACCGGCCACCATGGCCGACTGGGTGCAGGCAACATGGCTGCAACCTACTGGTGGCCCTTCCGCATCCTGTGCGCAGCTTTGCCCATCAGCAGCCTCCACCATACTTATGAACCGCTGGATGCACGCAAAGGAGGTCGAGAATGGTCGCTGGCTATACTGGCAAAATCGTGCACGTGAACCTGACCACGAACGAGATCACCACAGAGGAGCCCCCAGAACTCTTCTACCGGCGGTATCTGGGCGGCGCAGGGTTCGTGGGCTATTACCTGCTCAAGCAAGTGCCCAAAGGCGCCGATCCCCTGGGGCCTGAGAATGTGCTCATCTTTGCAGCGGGTCTGACCACAGGGGTGCCGGTGGCCGGGGGTGGGCGCAGCCACATGGGCGCCAAGTCGCCGCTCACCGGCGGCTACGGCGAGGCCGATGTCGGCGGCTTTTTCGGCGCCGAGTTGCGGCTGGCCGGCTTGGACGCCCTTATCGTGTACGGCAAGGCGCCCGATCCCGTCTACCTCTGGATCCATGATGGAAATGTGGAGGTCCGGCCTGCCGGCCACCTTTGGGGACTGGATACCCTGGCCTGCCAGAATGCCGTGCGTGCTGAGCTAGGCGATAGCCACGTGCGCCTGGCCATGATCGGCCCGGCCGGCGAGAAGCTGTCACGCCTGGCCTGCGTCATCAATGATGTCAAGCATGCAGCCGGCCGCACGGGGCTCGGCGCCGTGATGGGCTCAAAGAACCTCAAGGCGGTGGCGGCCCGCGGCAAGGCGCAGGTTCCCATCGCCGACCCTGAGCGCCTGAAAGCGCTCAGCCAGTGGATGCGTGAGCACTGGGCTGAAAAGTCACAGGACTCGCACGACTATGGCACGGCCGGCGGCATTCCAGACCTGCAGGATTTCGGCGCTCTGCCCACGCGCAACTTCCAGGATGGGCGCTTTGCAGGCTATGACAAGATCTCTGGCCAAACCATGGCCGCCACCATTCTCGTCGATCGCGGCAGCTGCTATGCCTGCCCCATCCACTGCAAGCGTGTGGTCAAGGTCGATGACGCCGAGTACCAGGTCGATCCGGCGTATGGGGGACCCGAGTATGAGACCATTGGCGCCTTTGGCTCGAACTGCGGCGTCGATGACCTGCGGGCCATCAGCAAAGCGAATCAGATCTGCAACGCCTATGGCCTCGACACGATCTCGACCGGGATGATGGTCTCCTTCGCTATGGAGTGCTACGAGGCGGGCTTACTCACACAGCAGGATACGGGTGGGCTCGATCTGCATTTTGGCAACGGCCCTGCCATGGTTGAGCTGACTCGCCGCATTGCCGAGCGCGAGGGACTGGGCGACCTCTTGGCCGAGGGGCCGCGCATCGCTGCCGCCAAGATCGGGCGCGGCGCTGACCGGTTCACCCTGGAAGTGAAGGGCCAACCTTTTCCCATGCACGAGTGCCGCAACCGCCACGGCCAGGCGCTGGGCTATGCAGTCTCGCCAACCGGCGCCGACCACATGCACAATTACTGGGATGGGGGCCAGGAGAAGAGCCCTGTTGGCAAAGAGCTACAGTCTTTCGGCGTCTATGTCTCGGTGCCGCAGAACGAGTTGAACGCCGACAAGGTGCGCGCCTACATGCAGATGGCGACATGGTCCTGGCTCAGCAACCATCTGGGGCAATGCCAGTTTATCCCCTGGACCAATGAGCAAAAAGTCGACCTCGTCACGGCGATCACGGGCTGGGAAACCAGCACCTATGAGCTTCACCTTGCCCTGCAGCGCAGCCTGGCCATGGCGCGCGCCTTTAACCTGCGCGAGGGCCTGAGCCGCGCCGATGACAGGCTGCCTGTGCGTGTTTCTGAGCCGTTCAAGAGTGGCTCGATCAACGAGAGGCCGGTTACGCCCGAGGCCCTGCAGGAGGCCCTGAGCATATTCTATGGCATGATGGGCTGGGACCCCGAGACTGGTGTGCCGACCTTGCCCAAGCTGCAGCAACTGGATATTGAGTGGGTGGCTGAGCATCTGCCCAAGCAGCCCGTGGCCGACTCACGATAACGTCCTAGCCCCGCCCGGCAAGGCAGGATGCGATGGCCTCGCTGCTCAACGGGCCCGGCTCGATGCGCAGTGCCTCGGGCGCCCCGGCTGCCCCATACACCTGTCGACACCACGCCGTCGGGAAGCTCGCGGCTGCGTTGTGCACGGTCAGCCGGCCGGGAGCGATGAGGGCCGCGGCAGTGCGGAAATCCCCCGCGCGGCGGATGCCTGGGATGTAGAGCTGCGCTGCCCAGGCCTCGTCGTTCTCACAGTCGAATTGCGCCGCATCGACGATGGTGTGCGATACGCCCTGCGCCAGAGCGCGGGCCAACAGGCACCACAGCCCGGCCACTTCAAAGCCCACGAGATGGACGGTGGGGGTGTGCGTCGCCAGGTAGCCCAGCGCCGTCAGGATATCCTGCACGCGCAGGGCGCCATCGCTGCGGTTAAAGGTCAGGAAATGGTCTTGGCCTGTATCCCGCTCCAGCGCCGCCAGCTCGCCCGCGCCCCAGACGTCAATGGCCAGGGCCATGATGCCCTGCGCCAGCAGCCCCGCGATGAGCACGCCCGGCCCGTCACCCGCCATGAGGGCCGCTTTGCCCTGCGGGTGCACAAGCAGCGCGCCGCCCCTGGGCCTGGCCGGCACAAAGAGCAGGGCCGGGATGCGATCGCCTGACCCACGCCGGCTGAGGGTGAGCCGCTCCAGCCGGTAGCTCACCCGTTCCTCGCTGCCTGTTGCTTCGACCTGCAGCTCACAGGCGGGCGGCTGCCCGGCGTTCAGCGCATAGCGGTAGGAGACGCCCATCAGCGCACCATAGGCCTGCAGGCCGGCGCTATCGGCAGGCCGCAGAGAGCGAATCTGCTCCTGCGCGGCGTGGATGACCTCATCGACCAATTGCGGCCCGTTCACCGCATGGGGCGGAAGCTTGCCGTTGGGAAAGACGAGCAGGCGCTCGGCAGGCTCGACGGTGAAGGGCTGCTCCTTGACCGGCGTAGCGCTCTCGTTGCCCAGCAGCCACTTGCCGAACCAGCCATAGACGGCCTCGCGGCTCTCGCGGTTATAATTGTGCTCGGCATCGACCTGATGCGTGGCTACCCGATCCGTCGCATCGTAGAGCTCATAGATGGAACGGATGGCGGGGTACTCGACGGCAGGTGTGTTGCAGGTCCAGTCTCCCGTGGCTGAGACCAGGAAAAGGGGCCGGGGGGCCATCAGGGCGCCGATCTCGACGTTGAACGTATCCAGGCGCAGGTTGGGTGCATTCTCGCACAGGCAACCGCCCTGGTAATGCGCTGAGATCATGTTGACCGGCGCCGCAACCCGGATGCGCGGCTCAACCGCGGAGAGTAGGAAAGTCTGCGTCCCCCCGCCCGACTCGCCCGTGCAGCCGATGCGCTGGGCGTCGACCTCCGGCAACGATGCCAGGTAATCGACCACGCGGATGCTGTTCCAGAGCTGCAGGCCGAGGAGATTCACGCCCCACAGGTAGCCACGGGGATTATCGAAGAAGCCCGTCCGTTCATCGTCCTCTACCTTGTGTTGCACTTGCAGGCCCGAATCGTTGTAGCCGATCATGTCATAAGAAAAGGCCACATAGCCCTGCCGGGCCAGGCTGATGCAGCGGCCGGGGATCGAGCCCATCTCCTCGTTCGCCAGTCGGCCCTGCTTCCAGTGACCGTGTGGGCAGAGTACCCCGGGAAAGGGCCCCGCTTTGCTCCGCGGTCGGTAGAGGTTGCCCGTGACAAAAAAGCCGGGCCAGCTCTCGAAATAGACATTGTCGATGGTGTAATCGGCGCGCTCGGTGTGGCCGGTGACCCGGGGAGAAAGCGGGCCCTTATCGGGCAGGGGCCAAAGCCCTGCGCTCGTCAGGATGCGCCGTCGCAGATGCTCCGCCCGCGCCTCCCAACCCTCACGAGTGGGGTAGGAAGGGAAGGTATATGTCATGTTCGTGTGCCGCACTGCGCAGCGAGCATCGGGCGTTGCCCGTTCTGAGCGATCGACCGTCTGTGCCATCTCTACTCTCCCGGCGCCGCCCGGAATGGCGGCGGGCAGGGCGCGTTGGCCCGCAAAAGTCTCATTGACATCGACATCCAGCCGCTCGGCGCGCCGCCTACCGGCGCGACTCGCTTGCCCATGTTCTTTGCTCCTCCGGCAGGCTGCCGGGCTCAGAGTTGGTTCTCCAGCGTGTAGCGCACGTTCAGCGCGATCTGATCATTGCCGCCGCTGATCAGGCGGGTGATCCGCACAGGGCCAGAGGGCACCGTAGGGATATTCGTCACGTTGATCACTTTCTTCAGACAGGGTACTCTTATGGCGCCGCCATACTTTACCACAAAAGCAGTAAGCCATAAAAGTGGCGCCCGGAGGATGGCAAACGAACACTCCCTCCCCATTTGGTGTTTTTGCCCTCTGTGGCCATACTGAACGCAGTCTCACACCGGCACCAGCGATGGCCGCCAACCATCAGACAGGGAGGTTTCCATGGGCAAGAAGGAGTTGCTTATCGGTCTGGCGCCGACCCGGCGCAATGTGTTCAGCAAGGAAGAGGCGGGGCGCTATAAAAAGCTGATCGAGACCAGGCTGCAATCATGGGGCGTGCGCTTTATCAACCTGGATTGGCTGAACGATGAGGGGCTGCTCTACGATGAGCTGGATGCACCCCGGGTGGCGCAGCGCTTCCTTGCCGAGGGGGTCGATGCGGTCTTTGCGCCGCACTGCAATTTCGGCACCGAGGGGGCAGTCGGGCTGCTGGCCCGGGCCATCGGCAAGCCGTTTCTCCTCTGGGGGCCGCGCGACGATGCGCCGCTGGCCGACGGCACCCGCACGCGCGATACCCAGTGTGGCCTGTTTGCCACCAGCAAGGTGCTGCGGCGCATGGGGGTGCCCTTTACCTACGTGATTAACTCGACGGTCGATAGCCCCGAGTTTGAGCGCGGCTTTAAGGCCTTCCTGGGCGCGGCCGCGGCGGCCAACGCTTTCCTGGGGGCGCGGGTGGGGCAGGTCGACACGCGCCCCTCGGCCTTTTGGACGGTAATGGTCAACGAGGGTGAGTTGATGGAGCGCTGGGGCATCCGCGTGGTGCCGACGACGCTGGTGGATGTGGAGCAGGGCGTCAAGAAGCTCATGGCTGACCCCACCCCGGTGCTGCGCGATAGCGCCGCCGACCTGGCCCGCCGCATCGATTTCGGCAAGCTGCCCCCGGAAGGCGTGCTCAAGTTCGCCGCCCTCAAGCAGTGGCTGCTGGAGTGGGCCGAGCGTGAGGCGCTCGATGCTATCGCCATCCAATGCTGGGATGCGATCCAGCTGGCCCTGGGGCTCTACCCCTGTATTGCAGACAGCGAGCTAACGGGCATGGGCCTGCCCGTGGCCTGCGAGACCGACGTCCATGGCGCGCTCACGGCGCTCATGGCGCAGGCGGCCGTACACTATGCCACGCCCATCTTCTTCGCCGACCTGACCATCCGCAACCCGGAGAACGAGAACAGCGAGTTGCTGTGGCACTGTGGCCCCTTCCCGATCTTGTTGGCCCGCCCCGACTCGCCCCGCCGTGTGAGCGACAACTATATCGCCCAAAACGGGCTCTATGGCGTCGCCGAGTGGCAGATCAAGGGCGGTGAGGTCACCCTGGCCCGCCTTGATGGCGATCACGGCCAGTATTCCCTGCTCATGGGGCACGCTCGCGGCACCAAGGGCCCCTATACTCGCGGCACCTACCTGTGGGTGGAGATGGATAACTGGCCCAAATGGGAGCAAAAGCTTATCTACGGCCCCTATATCCACCATATTGTGGGTGTGCACGCCCGGGTGGCGCCGATCCTGGCCGAAGCCTGCAAGTACATCCCAGGCCTGACGCCTGATCCTGTCGAGCCCAATGCGGAGGAGATTGCCGCATTCTGGCGCGGCGAAGAGATCTGAATCGAGTTTGGGTGCGGGAAGAGGAGAGGGGCGCTGCCTGCAAAGGGGGCCCGGGGCTAAAGCCGCCGGGCTTAAAGGACAAAGCCCTGCGGGCTCGGGTATAGGCAAGGCTCGCCGCGCAAGTATGAGGACTGCCAGAGCGACAGAGCATAAGCTCGCTCTTAAAGGCACCCCGTGCAGCGTACGAGCCCGATAGGGCTTTGCTCTCTCAGGCCGATGGCTTCCAGCCTCGGCATCCCTCTGCTTGAGCAGCGTTCCCTGCTCTCGCAGGAGCCCCGGAGGGGCTTTGTCTTCGAGGCCCGGTGGTTTCCAGCCCCGGGTGGCCCTGCTCGAGCACACAACCAGGTTTGCCGACAGTATCGCTTTGCGCCGAGGGGGGCGTGGGGGGGGGCGGAGCGCCCGCCCCCCCCCCCCCCCCTTTCTTGTTACT
>Ga0078972_1001769_pt1 | contig 77733 bp, 70 predicted proteins | sample YelNatPaOPGAMG01_FD_67568 | JGI IMG/M metagenome (GOLD analysis project Ga0078972, IMG submission 67568) | Hot spring thermophilic microbial communities from Obsidian Pool, Yellowstone National Park, USA - OP-RAMG-01 (SPADES assembly) (version 2) | ecosystem: Environmental > Aquatic > Thermal... | reverse complement strand
TACCATCGTCGCTTTTGCTTCCCGTGAGGTGATCATTGGGTCGCTTTCTACCATTGGCAGTAGACGCGCATTGGGGATATCGGTTTTAGGCACAGAGCGCATGGACCTCTATCTTTCAGTGTTCCGCAACCATCTGAATCCTGTGAAATGACTGACCTGAAAGACGAATGCACTCCTCCTTGCTCTGTTCCGTACCAAACCCATACCCTGCATTCAACTCGTCTACGATCTACACGGTACATGGCATCGTGATGTCGATCGCCTGCTCCGCACTGCATCGGAGCGGAATCAAATGCTTTTACGCTATTCATAGCAGATGCGTTCGAAATGCGTCGATTTTCAAAGATAAAAATCGAAGGGCAAGGCACGGACATGGGATTTTGGGATCCTGGAGGACCCTCTTCGACGTGTCCGGGAAAGAATCAAAGAATCCTCTTCTCGCCAACCATCGAGCGAAGAAGAGCACACGACGAAGAAAAAGAAGAGGATTAATGATAGGCGAGTAAATTTGTTTCCCCGACGGTCGATGACGAGACTGGAGTGTCACAGAGGGCACGAGTTCGAAGAATCCTTCCATTGATGAGCTCAACCAGCGTTCATGCACGCGAGAAAATCGTGAACCGAGACTTTCGCGTCGCCACCAATATCAGACGATGTGCGATGCTGAAGAAGAACCGAGGAGCTGACGCGATCCAGCTTTGTGGGACACCCTCTAATGCCCGTGGTGTGGCAGGAGAAGCTCAATCCGATAGCAGTAGGCCGGTCGAAAAAGACTGTGGCGCCCCTGCTGGTGGGCAGTAATTTTCCACATGATCGCGAAACATTTTCGGTGGTTGAATCTTCTTGTCAGACTCTAGTGGTACAGACGGAACTCGAAGCGCGTATACGCCGATAACACCTTGCGGTTGTTTCGGCTCTTAGCTGAGCACGATAGACGTGTACCTAGAGAAGAGGCTCGGGCTTCGGGGTTTGCCGCGGCACGAACTGAACGGCACCCGCTCGCGGCTGTGGAGCTTTGAGGTCTAACGCTCTTCGCAAGCTTTCGCATCGCGTTTCAAGACCAGTGGTACCAGCTGCATGGACGCCTCCTTGCCTAACGTGTCGGACGTGGCTGCACCAGCTCTCACTGAAACAGAAAACGACTCAGGCGTAGCGACACCGTCAAGTAGTGTGAGTGCGCAGAAGCAGGGTCTCGAGACGTCGCTAGCACACGTACTGGAACCACTTTGTGCCGAGAACTCGAATACCGTTACGTCAAAGCCCGATGCGTGGAGCAGCGAAGAGCCACCAAACACCGCAAAGAGCGCAGCGGTGCAGAACGGTGAGCAGCAAGAACGAGAACTCGTGCAGCGCGTCTGGAGTGAACTTTGCTCTATGCACAAGTCGCTGGACAGAGCGGTGCGACGGGGAGAGGCTTCGGCGACTACTAACGATTCGTTCGAACGGGCATGGCGCTCAATGAAGCGGCTCAAGCAACCAAGTCGGAAATCCACGAGTCAGCTGATGCGACGTGAGACACGCTGGCAGGCGTTGCGGCGCTGTCAGCATCCAGTGGACGCCACTGGTTTAGATACTGCAACCAGAACAAAGGATAGCGCCGAATTAGACATGCTCCTGGGCCTCACTTCAAGTGCGGATGCCTCGACAAGTCGCCCTGAAGTAAGTGACAGGCGCGTTCGTGCCGCTGTGGTGTCCAATCGACAGGATCCTCAAACCTTTTCTGCGCCCGCCTCGACGCTGATGAAACGTCTCCCCAAAATAGCAGCCGAGCGTGGGCGAATGCATCGTCCAAGCACCTTCGCCCTGACGCAACGGCAATGGGAGCGCTTCAAGAATGAGAAAGGTCTCTCTGAGGAACTAGAACACTATAAGAAGAGCGAGCAGCGCTATACAGATCGCTTGGAGTTTCTCGTACAAACCGACTTTAGAGAATGGGCTCACGAGCAGGCTCAGAAACGGCGTAACAAGACGGAATCCGCATCAGGACGATCAGAGCTGGGTGATACTGATGCGATTCTTTCAAGTTCATCAGACGAAATGTAGTGGGTATGTTAAGGAATCTCCAGAAAGATCTTGGTGAGGAGCGCTCCCATCGGATGCTTTTGCATACCCTGCCTGGCGGGTATTTTGACAAATCCACAGAAGGATCTTGATGAGGAGCGCTTTCATTAGGTGCTTTTGGAGACCACGAGTGTGCGTCGATATGTGCCTGGCGCTCCGTGCACAGGTCTGCAGCTCCGCAGAGACTTCAACGAGTCTCCCTTGAAACACAGAAATTTCGCCCGCCGACACTGGTAGAATCCATATCGCCAGCGGATGCTGTGCTCGATTTCGCGTAAGCGAGACCTGATGAAACAACCAGCTTGTATAGAAACAGGTACTCGATTTCGCCGTGATCCCTTCGCAGCGGTGCATGTACATGCCCAGAATAAAATGAGGCGGTGCGCCCTCTGCCTGCCTGAGGCACAGCCATCCTGAGTTCAGATGCACGGCAGTGGGCGTGCTCGCTTCCACTGTACGGGAAAATGCAACTCCTTGAAAGCAATGCTTCGCTATGCGTAGCTGTTCGAGACGGCTTGCTGCAGCAGACCGTCACCATTCACCACGTTCGGACTACCGTAACTCGAGGCTTATAGGCCTTTCGCAGGCTTCTCGATGCGTGCCGGTGCACCGGTAGGCACTGGTGCCCGGGTCACGCGTCATGGCGCCCGAACACGAGACGTTCCGCTGCAGCGGATGGTTCACGAGACTCGCTGAAGCGGTCTCTCTTGCTGGCACCGCATCCTCCACGAGATCTACACGAAGCGTTTGTGACGTATGCCAGACGAGGTATCCTCATCTGCGTGGCGAGCCTCCACGTGCCCACACGAACGACTCGAACAGTCTTCAGATGGACCCCCTGTGCTCATACTGGGTATCGTGCGGCACACGCGCTTTTCGTCAACGGTTGAAATAGTGAGTCTCATTTGAACACGGAATTCCGTCCCCTTTCAATGATTTTATTTTTAGGACGCCGTGCAGAAGCTCAATAAAGCATGCATTTCGTTAACTTTGTAGCTTTGGCTCCCAGTTTGAACCAGCAACCCCAGAAACGTTCGATAGAGTTCGGACACTTTCACCAAATTGTTCAAGGCTAGGAAACCCCGCCTGCTCACAGATGTAATACAACACGATTTTAGAACTTGTTCCGAACGTCTGTCTGGTTTTCCGAACGCCACCCCGGTACGGCCGAGAGCACTCCTCGATGCCACCAACCAGTGCAGCGGCTTGGTGTATGAAATGAGCGCCTCGATGGTGCGCTGGCGTTCGCTGCGGCTGCGGCTGCGGCTGCGGCTGCGGCACGGTGGAAAACTTGTGTCTAACGAGGCTGCAGGGAAAGCGCTTTCCTTTCCGACGCTTTCACGCTCGAGGCAGGGCACGTTTTTGCTTTGAAAAAGCAAAGAAATATCATTGAAAAGTTTTCCCCCAGGCATCCCCTGGAGATCGCTGCCGACCTTTCTATGCCGGACAAGAAGCGTCCTCGTTCGGCACTGGGCTCCGACACCGAGGACGTCGGCGCAGATTGCACTCTAACTGCTGCAGTGACAGAGGGGCATGTTTTCAACCAGGATCAAACAGCTGATGAGGTTGCAGAGGAACTGAGTCAAAAACTGCAGTGCTCAGTGATTGCGCAGCCGCTTGCGGGGCGTAAACTTACGAAACGGATCCTGAAGCTAGCGAAGAAACTAGCGGGTAAGAAGCAGCTCCGACGCGGTGTCAAAGAAGTAGTCAAGAGCATTCGGAAAGGTGCTCGTGGCTTCTGTGTGATGGCTGCGGACGTCGCGCCCGTTGATGTCATTGCTCACGTCCCGATCCTCTGCGAGGAGACGGGCATCCCTTACTGCTTCGTGCCCTCTCGTGAGTTGCTGGGCAAGGCGGCTCAACTCAAGCGGCCAACATGCGTCCTATTCCTGCCGCTCATCGAGGATACTGATGACGAAGAGGAACTCAAACTGCAGCGCAAGTGCTGGCGAGATCTCGCGACTCTGCAGAAGTCGCTCGATGATGTGTTGCGTGAACACTGAGACCCAGTGAGGAGACTCGAAAGCGACGCAGTCTCCGGCTACAGCATGCCCGCTACATTTTGCTCGAACGGAAGTATCTCAGTAGAATTTCTGAGTGAGTGGCAAGTTGTGATTTGCGTTCATGGGTTCGGGAGTTCCACCCAGAACCCTGAAGTCTGGACTGCATGCGCCGGTACGCCTCTAGTTGTTTGCTTCTTTCGCATGTGTTCAACAAAAGGAATGATTCGAGCAGGTCGGAGAACTTTCGTATGGAGGCCTGGTTCTGCCACTGCTGGCTTGCGAAAAAGGACTGACTTAAGATTGCAGTCGTTCTAAGATAAGCAGGAGGATGAATCCACCTGCTTTGAGTCCTTGTCGTGAACTTCGTGCAGCCAAAACAGAACGTCTGAAACTCAGTCTGCACGACTGTCACCCTGTCCATCGATTCGACTCCACAGATTCTTTAGGAAACAGCACCAGAGATGGTACACAATGTGAGGTATCCATACCGGTGATACGAATGGTCATGAGGCGACACGTTTGGACCGAGAAACGAGCGCGTTGCTACAGGAGACCACCAGTTCACGGATACTACACGAACGGTTCCCAGATGAAACGCGAACCATGTCTACAGGAGCGACATGTGTTCGCCTCACACCATCAGGCATTGTTCAGGAGATATTGTGGACCCGTATATGGGCACTCAAAGAGCAGCATTCCGCTGTTCGTCAAAAAAGACCAAAGGAATGACGACAAATCAGCCCTACCAGTGATTGAATCGTGTGTTCGCCTACGAATCGCCAAGCGGACAGCATCGTTCGACACCTCTGCCTTTGTCGACGCATTTCACTGCTTCTAACTCCCAAATTCTTCCGCCCCGATGTGTGACGACGTAGCTTTCCGTCACGCAAAAGCGCTCGAGGAGTACGCAACCGCGACTGTCGTTGAGCTGTTGTTCGCGCCAGCCTATGCAACATGGGTGCACCAAGTCAAAGTCGTCTTTTCTGTTATCGAACGCCATATCCACGCCCGTCGATCAGCAGACAAGTCGTTCGCATGCGTAGCACTGTTCTTCGACAAGCCACTCTCTTCCATCACGAGCCCTCAAATACGCTGTTGCTTCTCTGTTCTAGAGCAGGAGGGAGCCCAACGGCGCGCTTCGTTCCGCAGGCATGCTCGTGACGGACACCATAAAGCAATGTTATGCGGAGAATAGGAGATACATGCACATTATAGGCGAGATTCTGGCGCGCTGGCCATCCAATGCGTCTGAATCCCAAGGAAAAACCGGATATGCGGGACAGGGACCACACCAATGCCAACTCAGCGAGTGAACGAAAAGTTGAGGATGTAGCAGAAGCCACCATTCAATGACGACAAGGATCATCCCGAAAAGCCTCCGAGAAGGGACAGGAAGGAACAGCTGTCGGGGCGGGGGGATAGATCACTCGGAAAAGCGCTTTCAGCTCGTCGCTTCGAAAACGCTTCGACAGAGATATGCTTCGAAAAAGCGAGATGCAGGACGCCAATAGAGGTTGCGTACGTTTGTACGCATGGAAGTCTCGCCTAGCGTCTGTCTTTGTGACGCACCTCATCGAGCAACTGCTCATAGAAGTTTGAGTTGCAGGGCTGCAGGCTGTCCAAATTTCTCTGAAAGTCTCCATTCAGACCTTTAGGGAGATGCACAGCTGATGCTCGGAACAGAAGATGCACTACGGCCTGATCATGGGATCAGAGATTTGCACTCATGCTGCTCGGAATACCTGGGGACGTCGCCATGCCATATCCGAGACTAACGCTTCTACAAAGCAGATGACAACAAGTATAAAAGCAGCCTTGGAGACCAAGACGACCGAGTTGGGGCTAGTGTCGCGCGCTTCCCGAGGCACGCACTGCGAGCGTTGTAGCCTCGTGTTTCCAGCCCAGACAGGGTACACTGGTGGACGGGAGTTTTCGGGTGTCGATAGAGTCAAATGGCCAGGTGACAGTGGCGGAAGCGATGTCGCGACAAACTCGAGCGTCACCTCAGATCGCCCAAGGCAGCGCTTCCTGCCTCGGACCGACAAATGTCGTAGCCAAACGATTGTTGAAACGCCTTCGCTGCATTCCTTTCATCTCGAGCTACTACGTATTCCTGGACTGAGCTTTTCTGATTAGATCAGACGCTCATCTCGAATGCGAGCTCGCTTGCCTTCTCAATGATCCATTCAATCTTGTCCCATGTGTCCGATCAAGGCCCATGAAATCACCGTAGTCACTTGGGAACGATACCGCAACATCAGTGTGTTGAGGCTGGTCTCTGCGGGCAAGCATGGATCATTTGAACAATCACGCGAATAGGACGCACGGAGCTCGCTCAGGGTTCCCAGTTTGCAGCCAGGGAATGGAATCAGGTGCTCAGTGCCGATGGACACCGACGAAGTTTCACCCTGCAGGCAGTCTGTGATATCGAGGCCAGATTCGAGCGTTGAGACTAGGGTCTGTCTGTCCAGAATGGCTGACGCGGATGCTTTCTTGGCCGGCATGGATGCTGCGTTCAAGGACGTCGAGGTTGTCGTCACACCTCTACATCAAAACGACGCAGCCAAAGACCTGAAAGGCAAGCAAATGAATCTGCTCAACGCTTCCAGGGCACGGTATCATCCGAATTCAGTCATCGTAAACGCCTGGGGGCAGGCCAGCACCACGAATGACGGCATTAGGGATGATTTCGACGCCCGCAGCATCGTATCGAACCGAAGTGGATGCTATTGCTCTCTTCATTCAGAAAGCGTACGTGAGCATCCAAGTAGATGATGCGGACAGTGTTTGGCATGGGGGTGTGCGAATCTGTGCTGCGGCCGCCAGTAGTTTCGGTGTTACGGAGGCGAAAAGTGTGCATTCCCAAAATTTTCGATGACACGGAGAGGGAAACGTGGACTCCTCGTGTCGTTTCGTGGTAGTCTGTGACCTTGGACTTGCTGTTGCGCGCAGCAGCTGGGCTCCTGCTCGCTCGACGAGGACCTCAAAATTGAGGCATGGATTCTGCACAATTCCCATGGATGCGTTCATGACGACATGGGCACCTTACCAGCAAGGGCGCACAGCGAAAGAGATAAAGAACAAAGGAATGATACAGTGCTGGACGCTCGAGATGATGCACGGCATGGTTACTGGAGGCCCCATGGTAACACAATCGACAGAAAGAGGCTTGACACACTGTGATTCCGTCAGAAACGATGTGTACGGGTTTTTTCTCTCCATCGACCTTGGAACGCCTCGATCGACATTTGGAAATACCATGTCTATCGGGAGCGTCCAGCGGCTTTGTATGTCGGGCGAATGTCAGAGCGAGCCGTTGAGTACGCCGTCTACGCGTTGTGCTAGAACGCTGCAGACTCGCGATGGAAAACGATCAGGTCCGGGGGAGAGAGAGGGCATCGAGTGCCTCGCCTGCAGGCGAGGCACTCTTACGGTAACTTCAGCAACGCTGCCGGGCAGAGGCGCCGTAGCCATACGCAGAGAACGCTTTCGCGTGTGCATATGTGAGGCGGTACTGGTGTTCCATGATTCGATGGGACCCAGTCTACCCCAGTCGTGCTGCAACGCAAGATGGTGTCGATTGATATTCCTTTAAGGACGGCAACGTAGCGACGTGCGACAACGGTTTCTCCAGCGCACTGGGGGCATCAACGCTTCGCGAAAAGTACACCCCGGCGTCGAGACTGCCAGCAGCGAACGAGCAGCGAAGCAATGCACGGAGTACTGCACTGGTCGATGGCATGTACTCGTTTTCAAGTCCTGCTCTGAGAAAGAGCGCACTGTATGATATCCAGATAGATACCTGTGCGCACGAGAGAGTGGCAGCACATGGTCGTCCAGACGTCTGCAGTGTGAGCGTTTTTCTCGCGTGGGCTTCGATTCTGCGTTCAGATACGCGATTGGAGAACGCCGCAGCATTTGAAGCAACCTGCTCGCTCGCTTCTGTCTGGAATGCAGTGACGATACCCACGGTACCGTCACTCGTTGTATCACGTAGACGATTATCAAAGTGCTGTTGCGGGGTATCCAACGAATAACGTGACACACGTCGCAGTCTCCATCGAGCAAGATGCGGTATGTCGCTCTGCCGGTGATTCCGCTCAAGTGGAAGCGTTCACCCGAGCCACGAGGACGAACACGGCGAGACTTGGTGCATGACAATCCGTCACCAAGCCAGTTCGCTTATCGCGTAGCGTGAAGACTTGCTCGTCGGATACTAGTCCTGGTGAATTCCCGACACTGCGCATATCATCAACTTCGTGTCGTAGACGCTGCACAATCAAAAGGAGCGCATATACTGCGTTGCCGCTGTCGCTGTGCGTTCAGCCTCTAGCAGAAAAGTTTGCATGGCTCACGAACCAATGAGGTTGTAGAGCCAGTGGCAACAAAATGCGGTTTCGAATCGTCACCAGGGTTGAGGACGGCAGCGGGAGTTGCAACACCGCACCAGTAGCTCGGGAGCGGAGCGCGAGTACGCTAGCTCGCCAGCGTCTTCGCTGCCGGTATTTTCGCCGAACCCGAGCACTCCAGTGCTCCTGCCGCTGCTCCGCTTGTTGCTCATCACGGTTGCCGTTGCGAATGTAGGCGTCCGCCAAAAGATTGGCCAACATCCAGCCATCTTCCAACGCTAGACCAGCGCCCTGTGAGAGATTCGGAGTGATCGGATGAGCTGCGTCCCCAACGAGCGCCACAGGAACGTCATCGAACCCCAGCGTACCGTCATAGACAGGCGGGAAGAGATCAGCACAAGCGAATGTATTCGCGGCTTCCGCTGGAGTTTCTCGAAACAGTTGTTCAAGTGCATTCCAAAGCACCCCGTGTGGACGTGCTACAGAGCGTGAGACACGTTCCCAGGCGCGTTGCTTGGTTTCGGAGCCGCGCAGCATGCGCAGCTCCTTTGACTTGTTTGCTGGTTGATTTGAGGCCGCACCGCAGTTTTCACAGTAAAACCAAAATACTTGATGTTCGTTGATTCTTTGCACGCCTAGGCGCGTGCCGTCCCCGCGGCCAAGCAGAAGAAGCACACGACCCGGTTTGGTGAGTTCGACGCTCCCCAGCGCGTTCCCAGGGTCCTCAGCGTTGCATCCAGGCAACGGAAGCTGCGCAACGCCCGTGTGGGCTACGTAGCCCGCATCGCGTAGCGGTCGGTCGTCTCCAACTAGTCGATGGCGAACGACGGAGCGAGCACCATCGGCTCCAACAAGAAAGAGGTCTGGAGGGAATGCTGGTGACTCCCAGAGCCCCAGTTTCTCACGACCTCGATGCATCTCCGGTGTCGAAGCAGGCTCTGAGACTGCCGCTCTCTGCCTGAGCCATTGCTCCATATCCATACCATAGTGCAGGTGCTCCGCAGGCAGGGACGCAGCCAGCGCGTCTGTCAGCGCTTGAAGCGGAACTCGGCGGAACTCGTGACCCCTGGGGAGTGCAAAACGACGCAGGCACGCATGCGCTGTCAAGTCTGCAGTTGGCAGGTCCTGGACCCAGAACTCTGTCGTATTCCACGGACTCGCTTGGCGAAGTGCAGCAGCGATCCCCAGAGCGTCCAGAACTTGCCAGGCGTTCGTCCAGAGGCCCACAGCTCGACTGGCACTCGCTCGTGCCGATCGGTTCGTTGCTTCAATAACCTGAAAGTTAGTCACGCCTCGTCGTTGCAGTTGGGCGGCGGTTGCGAGACCACCTACACTGGCGCCAACGACGAGCACCTGGAACATGGCGTCTGACCAGTGCGTCGATGAAAGCGCCGCAACGTATCCGACCTCCAGCAAGCGAACAGTCGATAACGCGAAAGCGTTGGAGTCGGGTTCCGCTCCGAAGGTGTCGAGCACGAGGAAACGCTGGTGAAGCACTTGTCCTAGTCGAGTCCTTCTCTGTAGACTCGTGAAGCACGCGAGTCGTTTGACGCACACGACTCCAGTTGGTGCGTTGCGTACCAGTCCGAGTGTCGCAGCACGACCCGAGACTACTCGACGTTCAGTAGTCTCCAGTGCACGTCCACCACCGCAGCCTAGGAGGTCTGCTTTGGTTCCCGTTCCACTCAAGTCGCGGCCTTGATTAGAAGTTCGGTAGCCTCCAGTGCACAAGTCGACCACGGCAGCAGAGCGCAGCGCTTCAGGCGACTTGAAGCGTTTTCCGTTAAGGCCACCACGGCGATGCTCCAGAGGCATTTGCGAGCCAAGTCGCGATGTTTTTCTCTGCAGGGTTTTCGCTTTAGCACAGTCAGAGGCTTAGGAATTTCAGAGACATTCGCTGTTCCGGAAAACTGAACGGTCGAATGCACTGAGAACTTATTGCAACAATAGCTGGTACTACAGGGGAACGTACCGTTGACCGCTGAACGGAGCCCGATAACAGTCGTGTTTGTACTGCTTGACGACGGCAGCTGCTGAGCTTCTCTTCGAGCACTGGGACTTGTCGACAGAGCTGGTCATCGAAAGACACCAGAAACGACAATACGGGAACTCCGAAGGCTCCAGTTTGTAGCTCATGACGTATAAGGCAGCCTCAACGACCGAGTTTGATGTGCGAACGTCAGACGAGGCGCTCCCGCGGTTCACGAGTGCAGCCTCTGAAGCAGTGGGCGGCGACTACCAGCCGCTGGATCTGGATCGGGTCCTCCCTCAGAAGGAGCAGTATCACGTGGAGGGAGAACCAGCAGTGTTCGAAGCGCCAGCGGCTGACGGCCCGGAAGTGTTCGGAACGACGTATGACCTCCTGCAGACGGAGGAATGCGAGGTTGACGAAGAGTTTGGCGCCCTGGTTACCGCCTTGGACGATACGGAGCGAGAACTCTTTCACGTGGATGCTGATGCAGTTCTGGAGCGCTTCACGGCGCTGCAAGAGGACCTCCCTGCGACCGATGAGCAGCCCGTCCACCCAGGGCTCGAGACGCTGACCCTCGAGCAACGTTACGGCCTGGGAGCGTTTCTCGTAACCCTCATTGCGGAGAAGGAACGAGAACTGCGACATGATGACGGACTTGTCATCAGCACTTTGTCCAGCGTCGTCACGTCTGCAGACGCGCCGCAGTGCGACGTGGACGGCGATCAGGCACCGGCTGCTGCTACCCAGGAGCACCGTACAGCGACCTCGCCCTCGAAACGGATACTTGAGCGTGATCTTCCAACGAGCAATGCGATCGAAGTGGATAGACCAGGAGCTGGGGATCGCCCTCCAGTGTCAATCGAGGGGCACTCTCCGGCACCGGAGCCACACGAGAGACCTTCGACAGCATCCACTGAGCGTCAGAGCGCTAGTTCACGGCGTCCAGCGCTCCGCAACCTACCCGCATATGACACTAGCTTTGCGGAACGCTACGTGCAACTGCTGCTGAGTGGCCTCGGTCTCACATGCAGTCAACGAGAAGCGCTCATGTATCTGTGGCGAGCCTGTCTAGAAGGTGAGCTCATTCCCGCGCAGCGCTGTGCCTTGGTTGCGTCCACGGCGGCTTTGGTTGGTGCTCCAGCGGTTCGCTTTGCAGCGCTCCAGGCCATGTTGACGCTATCGCTCGCTCCTGGCGGATACGACGCCCGTTGCCGCGTGTTCTTGCGGGACGCTGCACGCGAGCTCCAAATACCATGGCGAAAAATGGCGCTGGTCGAGTATGCGATAGCCGCACTTCTCCAGCAACAGCAACAGCAACAGCAACGCATCCGCGGCGTCACGCTCGACGCTGCATCCATCCTGAGTCCATCGACGCTCGGACAGCCAGAGGAAAGCAGAGCACCCACGTGCCCCGAGTTGAACGGCGGGAACGTGGACCCTCAGATATACGCTACGCTTGCCAAGAAGCGCTACAAGCGCAAGTCTCGGCGGAGAGCATTCAAAATAGCTGCCATGGCGATTGGCGGAGGGGCGCTCTTTGGACTAGCTGGAGCGCTTGCAGCGCCGCTTCTTCTACCCGCTCTAGTTGGCATTGGTATCACTGGTGCGAGCGCACTTGCCGCTACAGGCACAGTTGCATCTGGCGCAGTAGTGGGCAGCTTTTTCGGTGGCCTTGGCGCAGGTTACGTTGGCCACAAAGCGCGCAAACGGACACGGATGCGCTTAACGGAGTTTGAACTCGAACCGCTCGGTATCGAGGAGGCAGCTCGCAGCTGGCATCAACAACACACAAAGGCAGCAAAAACGACGGCATTGTCGGGTGAAGCAGCAGCGCCCCCTTCGACGCCTCGGTACGATATCGCAGTTGGCGCAGCGCACGTCTCGAGTCCCGTGCAAGGCGAGAGTGCTTCGCACGGGCCAGGCTGGACGGAGGCAGAACAACAACTGGCCGCTGCTATCCGGGAATCCCTGCAGGTATCGGAGCAGCGAGCTTTACCACATCAGCATCTTCGTGCGCTGGATAATGGTGAACGTGTGCGCCTCACAGCGGGCATGTACACGGGTTCGGGGTCGTCTTCGCCGTGTCGCCCGACACCAGTCTCGTTCGATGCAGCGAACGGCGTCGAAACACTGCAGTTGACTGCACTGGATGATGATGCCGATGACAAGTCGTCAGAGCACTGGGGCGAATCCACGATGGAAAGCGCTGCGCAGCGAGGAGCGCGATATCCAGCTGCAGACACGAGCGAGCAGGTAGAGTCGCTGGAGACGTCACGATCATCACCGTCATCGTTGTCGAGAGCGAATTCTTCTTCACCACGGGAAAGCGCAGTGCAACAACAGCGTGCTCACTTGCATCACAGCATTCAACAGAGTACAACGGAACTCGGGGCGAGGATGTCAGGGGCCATCGAAGCCACGAGAGACGCTCCAGCAGAGAAGCTAGACGTGAAGCGAAGTGCAACCGTGCAGGTACCTGAATCTGCGATGGAAGAAACAATCGATACGGTTGATGATGCATCGGTGCCGGTGCCCGACCCGGTGACGTTCCAAGAGAGGCAGCAAACGCAGCGGCAGCATATCGATGACAGCGACTTGCCGCGGGATACTTTGTTCGCCGACAAAAGTCACCGTTTGCGCCTACCTGAAGAGCCTTCCCCGCAACAACCACAGCTACCGTTTGCGTCTGTTCGAACGCTCAAGTCGTCTTCACATCCGAGTGGGTTGGCGCCTGCACCAATGCTCCCCGAGCTGCCAACACGCGGGACAGCACCGCTCGTAGCAGCGTCCAACGAGGATACCACTGGGTTTTCCGGTGAGTCTGTGGGCGCGCTATCGACGACATCACTGCGAACAGCGTCAGGTCAGGGATTCCGACACGCAACACCGGCAAGCATCCTGGAGAAGCGCCTTGCGGAGCGCACTTGGACGCTGAGGCCGCTGCATCCGACGACAGAAGCACACCGCGACGATGCTGCGGCAACCGAGAAAGCGTCCGGTACGTCCGCAGCATCCGATGGTGGTGCTGGTGGTGCTGGCAACCAGGGCCTCACACGCGCAACTGCAACGGATGCTGCAACTGCAGATGACATCGACTCCGCTGCGGTACCGTCGAGCACCCATGAAACCCAGAGCGGCACTGAAGACAACGGCGCAGCAGAACTTGTCAAACAGGAGCACCCGCTCATGGCAACTCGTATGGTGCGGAGTCGAGGCCTTCACCTGGTGATTTTCGTTCCCGGCTGGCTAACGCGTTCTCGCCAGGAAGGAGCCTGTGCTTCGCAGTTCTACAGCGCGCTGGGGAATGGCAGGCTCTTGCCGTACGCAGAGCGCTATGCACTGCGTTGGGAACCCGATCAGCTCTTCGAAATGGGGAGAGCGTTTCTCAAGTTTTGGACAACAAAAGCAGCCACGACGGCAGCGCAGCAGGCTGCACCGCATGTGCTTCAGGCGGTCTCGTTTGCAGCGGGAACGCTGCTCTCATCTATCGCTTGGCCTCTGTTCGTCTATTCGGCAGCAGATATCGTGGACGGCCCCTGGTCTGTACTTTTGAACAGAGCGAACGCTGCTGGTGATGCCTTAGCGGACCTGTTGGCTTTGCGAGAGCAGGGCCAGCGACCTGTCACCCTCATTGGCTACTCGCATGGTGCTCGAGTCGTTTTCAAGTGTTTGGAAGCGCTCGCGGACGCTGGTGTCTACGGCGTCGTCGACGATGCCTTCTTGGTCGGTGCCCCGTGTACCGGCGACAGTCGACGATGGCAGCGCGCTTCGCGTGCAGTCTCGGGTCGTCTCGTGAATGCGTATTGTGGAACCGACTGGGCCTTGGCCCTATTTCACCGCGGTTCGAGTGGTCAGTTCCGGGTGGCTGGCCTCTCTCCCATTCGGGGATGCGGTGAACGCGTCGAGAACGTCAACCTGGCGCTCTTAGGACTCGAGGGTCATCGCTCACTGCGGGAGGCATTACCGCGCATCCTTACCGCGCTCGGGGTCGAGACCGGCGGCCTTAGCTTCCCACCGATCCTTCCACGGGATGTCGCACTGCTCGGGGAGACCGACGCACCGTCGCTCAAGCGTCCGCCGCGTGGCGTCTCGACAAGCGCAACGACAGCAGGTACCAGTGACGCAGCGACGATCGATGAAGTGTCCAGCGGAAACGCAGAGGCACGTCGAAAAGGCGCCCTGTTCGACAGACACCGACACTCCAGGCGTCGTGACGAGATGCGCTTTGGCACTGACCAACGCGGTCGACTGTCGAAGCGGGAACTGTATGAGCAGGATGAGGACGACCGTCAACTCAGTCTCGACGAGGATGCGCATCTACATCTCTTGAGGTCGTCCACGGAGGGCTCGGTACCCGCCTCCGTAGCCAAACAATATTCGGGAAAAGCGGCAGTATCGCGGACATACGGGTCAATGGTGCAGCAGTCAGCGCTGCCGCTCATTGATATCGAGACTAGTTCGGATCTGTCGAGTGAAGAGCGCGGAAGCGGGTCAGCGCCACAGACGCGACCGCTACTGCCCTCGACTAGAGGCACTTGGGGCGGATCCGCGTCTGCATTTCCATCACGGGCAGGTAGCAGCGATAGTCTCAGCGGTTATCACGATAGAGAGAGCGGCTGCGAGGAAGCGGGACGCACGTTATCTGGGGTCTTTGCCCCTGGCACCACTGCTGCTGGTGCTGCTGTTGCCGTTGCTGGTGGCGGTGGTGGTGACGTCGCTCACGCTGCTTCGGAAAACACCAGTCCAGCAGTCCAGTCCAGCGTAGACGCTGCGTCGGCATCGACATGCTCCGCAGACTGGACAGAGTTTGTGGGTGTTGCCCCAAACCAAACCGAGGATCAGCCCAAAGCCCTAGTTCATGCACTGGGCATCGAAGTTGCCGGTGGACGCTTTCTACCGCTGATCGAAGCCGGCACCTGCTTTCCTTGCGAGCGGACAGTGACGGTAACCACATGTGTCGATCGACAGGATGCGATCGCCTTCTTCATTTATCAGGGATCACGACTCCGGTTACGTCCGCTGGGTGCAAAGGACGCACATCGTCACCATCGTCTGCTGAAGATCGTCGAGTTCCATGGATTCAAGAGTCCCGTACGACATCGGGCTGGCGGTGCTCGGGTCGAGCTCGCGTTCACGCTTGACGAGCACGGCAACCTCGAGGTCAGCATTCGGGATGTTCGTGGTGATGCCGAGGAGACCCGTTGTACCATCCCTTCGACGATGCTGGTCCAACGGCGCGACGCTTTCGATTCGGATACGGAAAGTAACGCTGCAGACGAGGTATCGTTCGCTGAACTGGATGATACGCTGCCAGGAGACCACTCGGAGATGCGTTTCCAGCGGGAGGCAGCGTCTCTGTCGACGTTGCGGCCTTCAGAGCGAACCGCGGAGTACACGGCACATGCCGCTGAAGCCTCTGCCACGGCACCGGGGACCCAGTGGCAGACACAAGGCTCCAGCGCTGAAAAAGCAAAGCGATCCAAGTGGTGGTCTTGGCGTCGCAGTCGACGTCATCGCCTTCATGATCATCCTTGTCAGCCGTCTGCTTCACGTCCACGAGCACAAGATGGATACACGACGACCACGTGGCACTCTGGAGCGTAAAGCAACTCCCCATACCATCGTTACCCTACGCATCCTGGATTCCCAGTGGAGACGAGCACGTTCCTGGCATTCAAAACGCTTGACATGCAAAACGATCCCTGAGACACCAAGCGCGTCGCTGTAGACGAGACAACTGCACGATACCGTTTTTTTTTCGTGCTGTGCGACACGCTCTTCGTAACCATGCCACCTGGGGTGCAACGCTTCGGCAGACCTGTTGATCAGTCGTGTTCAGAAGGAGCCGCTGGTGCCGGGCGCGATACCCCTGCGACACGACCTGGAAACCTCGCGCAGGTACGAGTCCTGCATCGACCGGGTGTATGGTACCCGCAGCTGACAAACCGCCGAATACCATGACGAACGATAAACCTCGCTCACTGGTGCCTTCACCAGGTTTGAGGCGGTACCCAGAGCGCGCCTTGCTGGTACAAGCACGCTCTACGCTGTTGGTCACGCGTGCATGACGGTGTCGTTTATCACGTCGCTGGTAGAACGTACGGTATCATGAGCTCCGGCGTGGAGGCGTCTATCGAAGCCGCTGTGGCAGTTGCGGGTCCCGGAAACGCCATCAGCACAGCGAGTGGCAAAGTGGGCACTCCCGTACAACCCAGCAAGCATCCGTCGCTTGAACGTCATCGACCGGTCCACAGACTGTTTACGAAGAGTCATCGTTCAACGAGTGTAGGGAATCTGCGTTAACCGCTTGGTGCACCAAAGTGTCCGGCTAGACGCAGGAGGTCCGCAAAGACACCAGCGGCGGTGACCTGAGCCCCAGCACCCGGTCCTCGTACAACTAGTGGCTGCGCATCATAGCGAACAGTTCGGAAACACACGATATTATCGCTGCCTTCGAGGCCACCAAAGGGATGACTGCGTGGATACGCGCGCAGTTCCACAGCACACCGCCGGTTCTGAACATCGACAACGCCAACATAGCGGAGTACTTGGTCACGGGAGCTTGCCTCCTGGACTTGACGGTTGAGTTCGTCATCGAACTCGGGCAAGCGTTCCATAAACTCGGCGACTGATACGCCCTGGCTGGCGTCCAGTGCGGCCGGTACCAGACTCTGGACGCTAATCTGATCGAGCTCAATGTCGAGCCCGACTTCACGTCCAAGAATGACGACTTTTCGCGCAACGTCTGCACCAGCGAGATCCTCCCGAGGATCCGGTTCCGTGTACCCAAGTTCCTTGGCCTGCTGAACGATGCGGCTGAACGGGGTACTTCCGTCGAAGCAGTTAAAGATGTACGAGAGCGTGCCACTGAAAATGCCTTCTATGCTGAGAAACGAGTCTCCAGTACGCAGCAGATCCCGGACGGTGGATATGATGGGTAGTCCAGCACCGACGTTCGCTTCGTAGAAGAAGTGTGTGTTCCGTGCGCGCATTGCGTCGCGAATCTCCCGATAGTACTCCATTGAAGCAGAGTTTGCCTTTTTGTTCGGTGTCACCAAATGGAGTCCAGCCCGCAACCAAGAGGCATACTTGGCACCAATCTCACCGGAAGCAGTGCAGTCGACGAGTACCGCGTGTGGTAGGGTTCCGTCGTTCACGTGGCCTACAAAGCGATCGAGATCGAGCGTTTCCGCCCGTTTTTCAAAATCGTCCATCCAGTTGCGACCTGGTGCACTGAACTCATCGAAATTTTCGCCACTGCTGAGCAACCACATACGACTGCTGGACGCAATGGCCCGAATGCGAAAGTCGACTCCGTACTGGTCGTGGAGCTTGGCTCGCTGTTCACGCATTTGCTCGATCAGAGTACTGCCGACAAGTCCGCGCCCGATAATACCCACGGAAATGGTGTAGTCGCCGAGGTAGAAGGCAGCGTGCGCTGCTCGAAGTGCTCGCACCTCATCACCAGCCTGGATCACCACTGAAATGTTGTGTTCGCTGCTGCCCTGGGCGATCGCTCGGATATTGACACCGGCGTTAGCCAATGCGGTGAACAGGCGCGAAGAGACACCGGGTGTGTTCTGCATGTTTTCACCAACCATGGCCAGAATACAGCAGTCTGCCAGCAGTTCAACAGAATTGATGATCTGGTCTTCGATTTCGATACGGAACGCTCGCCGCAACGCCTCGGTAGCCGTGGTGCCGTCTGTACCGGGCACTGCAACGCAGATGGAGAACTCTGAGGACGCTTGTGCGATCAAAACAACGGAAACATTCGCAGCGTAGAGTGCGGCGAATGCACGGCTGGCAATACCAGGTACGCCGATCATGCCCGCTCCCTCTACGTTCACGATGGAAATATCCCGAACGGAAGTGAAGCCTTTGACGCCCGCAGTGATACCCATGGCCGCTTTCCTCGCTGCCAACGATGCAAAAGAATGTGCAACCCCGATCGATCCGTTCACTTGGTTCGCTGCATCGAGAGCCGCTTCACCAGCAAGCATTCGCGCTGACGGCAGGATCTCTGTGCCACCAGCATCCGGGCGGAACGTATTCCGAATGCGAACGGGTGTTCCGCTGATGACGACCGGTGTCAGCGTATCCGGATGGAGTACTTTGGCACCAAAGTACGCCAATTCGGCTGCCTCTTTGAAACTGAGTTGTGGAATGATAATCGCATCCGGGACGCAACGCGGGTCTGCCGAAAATACGCCGTCCACGTCAGTCCATATCGTGCATGTGGGCGAGCGTACCAGTCGAGCGAAGATTGCTGCAGAGAAATCCGAGCCGTTGCGACCCAGTGTGGTAGGTACTCTCCGGTCTGCGTCCAGAGCCAAGAAACCGGTCGCTACAACGAGTCCTGAGCCCGCGTGTTGGCTCATCCACTCGTCGAATAGCTTTTGCGTCATATCCCAGTCCACGGACTTGCGCTCAGACGGCATGGTTGGTATACGTCGCACAGCGATAACGTTGCGTGCGTCGAGCCACACGACACTTCCTGGGGTATTTTGACCCGCAGCCACATGCAGGCGCTGTTGCTGCCGCAGGCGTGCCCACATAAGCTGTGCCGACCACAACTCCCCGTAACCCAGCACAAGGTCTTTCACTGCACTGGATGCCGATCTAGAAATAAAGGCAGCTCGCAGCAGGTCCTTCAGGTCTTGCATGGTTGACGATAGCATGGCAAAAAATGGCTGCTTCGCTTCGTTGCTGTCTAAGAGGGCATGCGCAAGCGTTTCGTGACGTTCCTGGAGCTTCTGTAATACTTCCAGGTAGTGCTCGTCTTTATTGCGCTCAATCGCACACTGCAGCGCGTGCTCAAGCGTGTTGGTGACACCGCTCACCGCTGAAACGACCACGAAGAGGCGGCAAGGAAGCGCTTCCCGACCAGCGGCCTCTGCTAGCTGACGAAGCGCAGCCGTCTCCGCAGCCAGTTCTTTCTCGAGTACGCTCACAACCTGTTCGAAGCATGGCGCGTCCGCAAGAGACGACCCTCCAAACTTGTGTACAAGGTAGTGCACACCGCCATAGTGGCGATCGAGCGGCGAAAAAGCACCGGTGCCTTCCAGAGAAGCACCAGCGCCACGTCCCCCATCTTTTCCGAAATTATTCATCTTTGGTGACGAAGCCTGTCCTCGTTTGTTTGCAGCGGCTGTCGCTACTGGACACAGCGTCGTCAGTGTTCCCCGTCGAGGGCGTCTTGGGGAGCGCGTCAGAGAGACAGCAGGCGTCCACGGTGAGCGCTTCCAGCCACACGAGTCCCGCGGTGACGCTACCCGAAGCCTAAAGCGATCGTTTATGGGTGCAGTGAATCCTAACGCACTCCATAGTCTATGCTCGGTTGAACTGTTCTCTAGTCTGCGTACGTTGCCCATGGTCGTCTATCGCCACTCCCGATACCACTGCTTCCGCGATGCTCGTCGCCGGCTCAAGTGCATATCGACGGCGGCGGCGAACTGCACCATCGCCTGGGGCAAGGCGTGTACCGCTGGGTTAACCTGCGCGGCTGACGCTACCAGCGCTCTTTCTATGGATACAGTTGGACGCTGATGGAGATTGCTTTCGCTTTCATTGAAGGATGTGGTAGATTGCATTCGGGATTGTTTCAAAGCACGAATGTGTATTGCTTTCGGTATTGTGTAAGTAGATGGTAGGATTGCTTTCGGGAGCGTTTCAAAGCACGAATGTACATTACGTTCATTATTGTCTAACTATGTACTAAGTAGCTTTTCAGATGCTTCCAAAGCGCGAATCTGTACAGTGCTTCCACTGCTCCGCAACGATCTGGTACGTTGCTTTCGTTACGGGGCAAGGCTTGTTCGTGACGCTCTTGCATTCTGGGCCAGAGACAGAGCAAACGCGAAAGATGAAAAATTTGGAATCCGTGCAAAACGCGAGTTGTCCATTTCCGAGCACGTGTAGCGTGCACGCCTCACCGCGACTGACTCGCTGAGCGTACCACCTGCCGTGAGACATCCAGCTTTTGCAGTGATGCGTACTCGGATATCCGTTGTGTTCTGGTGTAGCGCTCTCCATTCACGGCGGTATGCAGAAAAAGACGCGTTCAAGATCGCTCGGGAGGATGCGTTCATCGCTTTCACCGTCTGGTGATGACTATTTTGGGAAAGCGTTTTCGGTCGGGGCGCAGCCACCTGGAACTACGCCTATTATGACCAGAGCAGGAAGCAACTCGCGGTACAGAGCTGTGTGCGTCGGAAATCTCATTATGGAAAATGTTGTTCTCGCTTGACATTGGTATGCGCATGCCACAGGCACAGCACACCTGGGAGATGTACGCGTCACGGGGCATTCGTCGTCTATGATTCCATAGAGGCAGACGCGCTCGCCGAGGCTTGCTCCATTCAAAAAGACCACGAACACGGGCTTGCGATGCCCTTGGCGGGCTCACTTGAGCCGGGTGCGTCGACGCCTCGAACCTGTGTGCGTTCATCGTTCGATGCATGCGTCACCAGCTGAACCTCGCCCGGCAAACATATCGATACTCGGTGGTGTCAGCAACAAGTCAGGGCATGGATATGCGCGATCACCGGGATGGGTTTCCATTGGTGTATTCATTGCGCTGGACGTTGTACTCGTGTGATGCACCGCATGCCAGCAGGAGCGAACTCGGTCTAGCAGGCGCTTGCGGAACGCCTGTTTCATGGAATGGTGCTCGCGATCAGAACCCGTGTACCATGGATATAGAATACTGAGCTGATCGCTCTGTTGCTGCTACTCGACTTCTTTCTCGAACTATTTCGTAAATGCGGTACCCTGGTATTCGAAGTGCAACAAGAAGGGCGTACGCATGGGAACCTATTTCTGAGATTCTCGGTTGCACGTTCCAGATGGCGCTTTCGAATCCTCGCCGATGGAAGTCGTGGCGGAGCGGGAAACAAGATGGCTCGCAGCGCCTTCGTACATGAATTCGTTAAATCATTGATATCATTTACCAAGTTCATACATACGAACATCCACGCATCTTATTTCCTTCGGTCTAGCATGCTCAGATCACACACTCCCCGAGTTTTTGATCTCTTCTGTTTCAGGGCAACTCATGGGTGCAGCGATTCGTGCCCCTGAATTGGCGAGGAAAAACCTCGGCGTCATCTCTTGACGAATGGTTCATAAGTTCATGGAAAATATGTCCTGAATTTGTCACATTAAGTCATCGATTTCGTTCGAGAGCCAAATCCGGCTCTTTTTTCCCGATCGATGAAACGGAATCCGACATCATCATGATATGTCTCGCGTGGAATACGTTCTCAGAGATTCGCGTCTCTCCTGTTTGCATGCAACAGGGCCTTGGACTCGGACTTTAGACTTCGCCAAGACCGCTTCCAGTGGCGCGTGCTTCACGACTTTGCATGAAGCGAACAAAGACAGATCGAAATCTCCGGACAGGTTCTCCAGACCGGATTTTCTGTCCCGTACTTGTTTCATCATGGACGACACCGCGTTCCACAAATCCTGTATCGAATGGAACAGCGTGCACTCGTACCTGCAGCGAACAGCGCACTCGCAGAACGAATCACCGAGAACAAGAGCGTTACTAAAAGCCGCGACTCTGGACGTGGAAACAGAGGAGAGCCTGCAGAGAAGCCGTCTCCATCGGTCAAGGACATTTATCGAGCGATGAAGCAAGCTTGCGCGCTGCACGCGTCAACCCTCGAAAGAGGAACAGTGTTAGACATTGTGGAGCACCTGACACCAGTCGAGCGTTACCGCTGCGAAGGGCGCACCGAGGCTCCCTAAGAAAAAAATGAAAATAACCAGCGAGCTATAGATTGCTATTGCTACCCGTGTACCAACTGAGTCGATCTTAACCAGAAGCTGCGTCCTTGGGACTCGAATGCTGCTATCAATATCCTTCGACTGGTGACAACGGAGCAATAGAGACAGGAGAGACAGGTGTCGTTACAGCCTAGGATCACAGAGAAAAAGGATGCAATCACGGGAAAAGCCCGAGCACGCTGGTATCTATAATGTCCTTCGACTGGTGACAACGGAGCTATAGAGACAGGAGAGACAGGTGTCGTTACAGTCTGGGATCACAGAGAAAAAAGGATGCAATCATGGGAAAAGCCCTAGCACGCTGGCGTTCATGACACTGGGAAGAAGCCCAATTGCTAGTATGTACACCCCATGTATAAAAGTGTGTCTCGTGCCATGCTCTTCTGGCTTTGCAGTATCGACGCTGGATGGGAGAACAGCCAAGTGCCAGCCGCTGCGCGTCCCGCCACACACAATCTCCGTACGCGCAGCAATGCTGCAGCGCTCACTGGAAAGCGCTTCGCTACTTACAAGAACGTTCCTCTAATGGATTTGGCGTTCACGACGATATTTTCTGCAGTGCCAAGGGCGTTTCATCGACAGGCTGTCGGGGATCGACTGCCACGACACCTGATTACCACCAGTGTACGGCGGGTTCGTGAACGGCGCACGTCGTGCTGGTGGCGGAGTCTGCGTTTGCAGGGCAGGAGCGCGAGCGGCGCCGACCCCAGCCGGCCTGCACACGCTGCCCGTGAACCCGACGAGGACATAGACGAGAGTTTTTCGCCAGATATTGGAGACTCTGGGGAGTCCCCTAATAGTCTGGATGTGACTCGTGTGAGCGCTGCACTCTATCGCCTCGGGGCGGTGGCCTGGTGGGCGCAACTACTGCTTTCGATAGTTGCTGGAGGCATTACCCTGTTTGCGGTGGCCATTCTGCAGGGAACTCGCGGAGCTGGGACAACAACGACGACTGCCGCATCCACTGGCCTGATATTTGCCGGCATTGGCCTCGTTTTTGCGTTTATATCGGTGTTTTGGGCTTATGGGTACATCCGCCTTGCCCGGCGTCTGATGCGCGCGGGCAAGATGGGCTACGGCATACGCAGCGAAAACATCTTCCGCACGCTGCGGATAGGTGTCTTCATCAATATTTTAGGGATGGCGCTGACGCTTATCGGGGCGCAGAGCATCAGTGGAGTCCTTTTAGCCAAGGCGCTGAGCCAAGGCGTGGCAGGGCCGCTACCATTCTACGCGACCGGCAGTATTCAGGCCGGTGGTGGTACTGTCGGCTACGTTCAAGCGCTGGATATTTTCGTGGTGCAAGCGAACACCAACGCGCTTTTAAGCCACTTTGTGGGCCTTTGCGTAGCGCTGTGGATGCTGTGGCGCTTTCGAGGTTCGCACCAACGTCGCACATCCTGAATACTGTTGGCAGCGACCAGTCCACGGTATCAACATAGAGTACGATGCGCGTATATCGAACGGGGCGTGATCTGGGTTCGGTTTGCTCTGGAGTTAAAGGATCAGTGGGAGCTCGCACACAGATAAGTTCAGTGTCGAGTAGTGCGTCGAGATGTCGTCCTGCTCGTATGCGGGATTTCTGCACCGATACTGAAATCGCGTAGATTTTTGTGCTTGAATCCACTGCACTAAGGGCCAGTCGCGCTGTCTGCTCTGCGCTCGGGACGGTGAGCGTCTCGAAGTCATGCAGGTAAACCCATGCACCTGGACTCTGACCACCATGTCGAACTACGAAGCGCGCAAGTCGTGGCGACAACAAAGAAGCTTTCCATGTATTCGCTGCACGGCTTTATCTTCGATGTATGTTGCGCGGCGTCACCAAGGATTCATCTGCTGCTGCTGCTGCAGAGCAGATTTCCTGTGATGGGTGCATAGCCCGGTACGAGCCATCAATACAGTGCTGGAACGTGGGCCGCACCGGTATTCTCGGGCTTCGTGTTGTACCACTGGCAAATGTCGGCAGCTCGCTCGTTCGAGCGATCGCCGCATACGTCCGTTGATAACTGCAATCTTGATTTGCACCGCCTATCAATGCCGTTCTTCAGCCCATCGTACCGATCAAACGGGCGAGGGTCCTGCCATATGAGTGGACGCTCTCGCACACGAGCAGCGCTGTTCTCCGTCGGAATCCCCAGAGTTCAAAGCACCGCGTACTGCACCAGCGCTGTAAACTGCGCTGCATTAGCTGCATGCTCACCGCCGAAGCATCAACCGCAGACCGGACAACCTACTCGGAGGCTCATGCTTCCTCTTGACTTGGACGCGAGGCATGCGCAATGCACCAATGCCTAACGTGACACAAGCTCGACAATAAAACGCCAATCCGAACCGCGTATCACTGCCTGAAGCGAAGGCGCAAAGTCGAGCGCATGCGGGCCTACGAATCCCGCCGTGGACGTTCCGTTCGTGGCGCCATGCTCTCGTCGCGTTCAACAGCACGAACCGAGCGGGACATCTTCATTCAAATTGAACGCTCTCATGCCTAGCGGGTTCCGGAAACCACACCCTGCATAGCCAGGTACACGTCAACGCCGATTTGCGCGACTGCAGCTCGCTGCGCCTCGGCAGTGCCCGCTGCTGCCGACGACGACGACGAAGCCAGTTTAGCCTCGCAGTCCGCCAGCGCCTTGGATACCTCCTCTGGATCAATATCTGAGACTCGCACAGCCTCCACGGCACAAATATCGGTGCGATCCGGGTGCACAAACGTAAAGCCGCTACTGACGAAATATCGCTCCTCGGCGCCGCCGTCGCCGATGATCGTCACCACACCGGGGCGCATCTGCGCCACAGTCGGAACGTGGTTCGGCAGAATTCCCATCAAACCAGACGCAGCCGGAACAATCACGGAAACCACCTGTCGATTTTTCGCTATCACCTGGTGCGGGCAGAAGAAGTTGAGTGTCACGCGTCCGGCCTCTTCACTCGACGGCGAACTGGCCCCTGTTGACACAGACGCACCGCTTGTCGCTTCCGCGCTCCATTGGCGCCGCCAGAGCCGCAAAGTCGTTCTCAGCGCTGGACGGAGCCACTTGTTCATAGCTCCCGGTCACAGATACGGTGCTGGTCGACGACAAGTACACCTGGGCACCCGGTGAGCTCCAGTGCAAAGCGCTCTACGAAAGCGTCGCTTGGAAGCGTGCGCGAAAGCGTTGTGCGATGCGTGCAGGATGTCACGTGACATTGCAGGGGTGCGCCGCGCCTTCGCCCCGCAACGCCGGTCGATCCGCAGGCAGCAGTGCTCGCCAAACTGGAGTCTTTTATTCGTTCGTATTTGTGGCATTGTAACGTTCGAACATGGTGAAGAAAAGGAGAAATCACGGTAGGAAAGGCGGTTGTCATGGTAGAGGAAAAGCGAGGCCGGTTATTTGTGACGGTTGCGGGGGTCGTCCTCGGAAAGATAAGGCCATTCAACGCTTCGTAGTGAAGAACCTCGTTGAGGCGAGCGCGCTGAGAGATCTCGCGGAGGCGTCATGCATAGAGAACTACGTGCTGCCCAAACAGTACATGAAGATACGCTACTGTGTCTCCTGTGCAGTGCACCGGCGAACAGTTCGGGTTCGGCCCAAGGAGGAGCGTCGAGTGCGGACTATTCCCCGGGCGCCGCGGCGGGGCGACCGCGACGTCGAGGGCATCCTTCTCGGAACGCGCACAGAGGCTGGTGCGGGCCGGCCACCAGGCGAGCGGCGTGCATAGCGGCAGCGAGTGCAATACGATGCACTGCCTGCACGCTAACGAGGTCCTCGTGAGCTGCAGCGGGCAGCGGGCGCGTGGCTGCACCTGCCGCGTGGCTGCGGTCGGAGCTTGCCGCGGGTGACCGTACGCAAACCTGCCAGCGTCAGTGGCGGTCTCTCTAAACGAAAGTCTGCAGTTTTACCTGATCGATAGGCGTGCACGTGGTAACATGCTTCTTCCTTCGAGTGCGGCTAGAGCGCCGTGCTTACGCGTTGTCCTCCTGGACGTAGGTAAGTCCGCATTTTCCACAGTAGATGCGGTCCCGATGTTGAGCCATAAAAACGCCTGCCCCACAGCTCTCGTTTGGGCATTCTTTCCGCAGCCGGGTCACCTTGTTCGCATCGTCCACTGCGTAATATTTCAGTGTAGCGAGTTTCACTTTCTTGTGCTTGTGTTTGATCTTCTTCGGCGTAGTGTATGTCTTCTTCTTCCGTTTCTTTCCACCGCCAAGCACCCGCACATGAGCTTGAATCACGATGGGCGCCTCTGGATCCGTGAAGTTTACCAGCGCGTCGCGTAGCGTCGCTACTGGTCGGCCACCAGCCACGGTGCCGTAGACGGCGTCGGCGTCAAGACCGGTGACTCGCGAGAGGACAACCGCGAGGGAGTCCGTCGCCAATACATTCGTGGAGACTATACGTCCGTTCGGACACTGTACGAGGAGCTGTCGACGCATCGAAACTGTGGGGCGTCACGCGATCCGTGCTTCCGATGGCGTTGCAGCAGGGGGTTATCGCGCGCTTGAGAACGCCTATCCGGGGTAAAGGCGTTATGAAGTAGACAGAAACCAAGATGCTCACAGATTGCAGTTTCCCAACAAGTCGTGCCCGAAGCAACAGCCGTGGCAGTGGCAGTTGCTGCACAAAGTGTGCTTCTCGACGTCCTGACTCAGAAGGTGCGCAGCGCCAGCAAAAGTCTGCAGAACCTGGCCAGTAGGCGTATCGATCAGCGGCCGGATTGAGAGGGCGAGCGCCTGGGGACGCGGCCTGCACCCCGTGAGCATCTGTTCATAAATGTACTTGAATGAATATAATGGGACGAATATGGTATTTAGGGACAGCGTCGCGCGCTCTGCTCCTATTGGCCGCTCGCCGGATCGAGGAGGCGGCAGCGCTCGCCCTGGAACAGTATGTCGGGGCAGTATGATTTTCGGTGTGTGACGACCCGCGAAACGAAATATATCCCAAGATCATACAGTCTAAATTCATGCTTATTCACAGGAGTTTCCCAGTGTTTTTAGACCGGCCCCCTGCTATCGCTCTCAATTTCTACTTGCACAGTTCGAGCATCAAAAGCTGGCCCAGAAAGTTGGATCGCCTCAGCTCCGCGGGTCTCGTGTTCAGCTCTGCACATCTCCTGATACTGATGGCGGCGTAAAAGTCTCGGTTCACGAACTTCATGCGTTTATTGCCGATAGTTGAACGCACAGGTGGAAGCATTGCTAGAACTCGTACCCTCATTGTCATTACAGACTCGTCATCGTCCCGTCCGATAAACTTCTTTTTCTCGCCGATCTCTCCCCCGCTTCTCCTTCATCTTCCTCGTTGGCTGCTCCTCTCCGCTCAATGGTGAGTGAGAAGACATCTTCCCCCGGTGTTTTTCTCCGGCACCCGGCGATGACGGTCCTCCAAGATCTCCGACGTGCATCTCCATACCTATCCCTTGGATTTTGTATTTCCGGAAACGAACGCACTTTGAAAGCTTCTGGTATACCTAATGAAGCGGCATTTGATGACAAGCAACCTGGAGATGGAACACCAATGAGGTGAAAGACTATAGGATCGTTTCCACGAACCATGGATCCTCTGCGTTCCAATGGTTATCCGTATCCGGGAGTGCGTCCATCAGTCCGAGTCAGACCTTGAAATCCACAAGTCACAATGATCGATACGTCGATTCGGAGACTCTGGCGCCCTCAAGCGGTCCTGCAGGTGCCGAATGCCGCCCGTGAACGCCCTGTGCGGCACTTATGGCGCCGTGCGGACGCCCGGGTCTCGCGGACTTCGAGGACCAGCGATCAGGCGCGACAGACTCTTTCCCGAATGCCGCACCAGTGGCGCGCTTTCGGTGCGCCTGAGCAGAAGAACCAGTTCCATACAATGCGAGGAGATGCATATCACTTTTAGACTCGAACGCCTACGCTCGATATCGTCAGTGCAAACTAGCATCATGGATGCGCTCTAACGCGTATCTATTCGCAATCCCATCGGTTTGTGGAGCGTCAGACACTTCACGGAACCGAGAGCGATGCAGCAGAAACGAAAATCCGGAGCTTTCAGCACTTGTTTGCGTCATAACGTTCGCTTGTGCCCGTTATTCCTCGAGACGTTGCTCGGAAAACGACGTCATTGCGTCAGCAACGGTGACGCAAGCATCGGCGGCTCGGGCACCGGTAACACGAGCAGTCGAGCAAAAAACGCACGCACGCACGCACGCATCTTGGAGGCGTTCGAATACTCCCAGCAGCAGAACGTAGCTCCGAGGTCTTCGCAGCGACTCGGAAAGCAAGAGGCACCGGCTGCGGCCCTGCTCAGCCATGCAAGTGAAAACGCCGGCCTTCGTAAATCTCCAGAGGCCGATCGGGCTCCATTCGTCTGGTAGAGGGTTCACGAGTGAAATGAGACCGCGGCGCACGCTAATGCTCATGCTTGTGATCGATGCACGCGATCAAGTACCACATCCAGCATGGGGCGTACTTGCGACAACGCCTGCGTCCGCCTGGAGCAAACGCTATTTTCATTGACGCCCCATCGGATATCACCTGCTATGCGACACACTTACTGGGATAGATAAGCAAAGCCAGATGTGCTCGCTCGCGTTTCATGCTGAACTTGTCACGAGACGTATGGACGCAGCAGAACGATTCGTACCATACCTGGCCCTCTGTGGAAGACGGCGTGCAACAGCAGACAACGGCCTGGCGGATGCGCGAAGCAGCAAGCAGGCTCGCAGGCGCATTAGCAAACGAACGAAGTACCCAGCAGGATATTAGGCAAACGGATATGGAGCGAGCCTCGCTGGAAGGCCTCAAAGCGCTACGCGACACACATCCTAGCGTCACGTTGGCTGCATCCATCGATACATACCTCCGACTGAACGTATGGGTAGCAGTACTTGGAAGTAACGTGTGGAACAATGGATACTTTTCCATTCGTTGGTAGCAAGCGCGCCTTCGGAGATCTCTGGTCTGTATACGTGACGTATGTACGTGTATATTTTATGAAACTGAGGAAAATCTTATCAGTCTATTTCTGAGATCGCAACCGCGGCACTGTCAGTCTTGAACACATATGTATATGGACGTATATATTCTATGAAACTGAGGAAAATCTTATCAGTCTATTTCTGAGATCGCAACCGCAGCACTGTCAGTCTTGAACACATATGTATATTTACGTATATATTCTATGAAACTAAAGAAAATCCCATCGATCCATTTTTGAGAGCGCAACCGCAGCACTGTCAGTCTTGAACACATATGTATATTTACGTATATATTCTATGAAACTAAAGAAAATCCCATCGATCCATTTTTGAAATCGCAACCGCAGCGCCAGCCGGCGCGTCGATCCGGCGCGCATTTCCTTGTCCCGAGTACGACTCCTGCACTTGAAGGCGCGCGGTAGTTGTGCAGCGCTCATGTCGCGCACCGTACCCTGGCGCTTACCCCAGCTACGTGGAACGAATCTGCTTCTGCAAGATTTGATTGGAACACCGAGTAACAATGGCGCTGAGGTGCCTTTCGAATTGTCTGCGAAAAGGCGTCCGCGTTGGAGTCTGGTGCAGCGCTCAGCTGCAGGAGAAGCTGCCCCCGAGACTGCGGCGAAGGACCCTTTCACCACCTTGCCCGTGGAACTGCGGCTGCGCATTCTGTACCACCTGTTCGTTGACGTTGACGATAGCTTTAACTGTGATGATAATCACCCACAGTCTGAATGTATAGTTCCGAGCGCTGTGGAAAGTCGACGTGCAACCGAGCGACTCTGGCTGGCACAGCGCAGCGTGTACGCCCTGGTGAGCGCCTATCCTACCTGGGCAGAGGTCCTGGAACGCGGACAAGGCAGTTGTGGGAAACGTGGCGCATGTGCAGCGGCTTGCGAAACGCTTCCCTATGCTCGATGGTCCAGTTTCTGGACCACACTTGCCGCGCAAGTGTTCGGATGCTCCCTCAGCCGGGCGCTCTACACGGTGCGAAGCTGGTCACGAATCGGCGGAACACGGGTCCGCGCTGGCCTTGGACGCTCTCCAGCGAAGCTGGCCCAAGACGGCTTGTTGAGATGCCACGAACCTTGTCACTGCTGCGGCGTTCGACAGAGCGAGCCAGACCTCTTCTACATCTGGGACGCATGGTGCATCGCCATGGCGACGGATACCTCGTCACCACCTTGTCGTGACTGTCCAGAGCAGCGCGCGCTCTGCTTCCCAGTCTGTCGAAGTTGTTTCCTCGGTGGTGCGGATAGCGCCGGCGATGCGCGAGAAGCCCCGAGCCCCGCCGCACCGGATGACTGGATCCACGAAACTGCACTGGCGGATCATGCGTATGCGCAGCATTCGCTTGCCCGTCCACACTGGTGTCGATCGATGAGTGCACATTTTGGACTGCGGCAGTCTGCTGTTGCATCGGTGACGTCGTTCGCTAACCAACCTGCGTTTATCACAAAGCAACAGCGCGAGCCGGCTGCCGTCGCGCAAGCTCGTCGCACTGCTCTGGTCCAACTTTTGAAGCAACGCCGCGATGGTCGCTCCGACATGGGCTACACCTACGCCAAAGCCCGTGACCAAGTCCATTTGTTTTTCCTACTAGTCGCGGGAAACCAGAGCGCAACGAAAGGGTCTGTTGTATCGAATCGCTCCGTTCGCGAGCTGCACTGGGATTTGAACGATTTTCGCGAGTACTTTCGATCCAAACGAGCGCTTTATCGAGTGGTCAGTGATGCCGCGCTGCCTGAAAACTCCTCCCGTTCCTCTACGCAAATTCCACTGATTAACCAGCGGGACCTATTGACATGGGTCCGACGCCAACGCCAAACTTGACACCAATAGGAATGTGAACGTTCGTGACGCGATGCGACGTAGCAGCAGCAGCAGCAGCACCCTGCTTTTGATATAGCGGATTCTGCGGAACAATGCAGTATCGCCTCGGATACACCAGGTGTTGCCTGTAACCAGGGGTGCAAGCTCGCGAACCTTGCCAGCACTTGGAGGTTTCACGAGCTCCATATCAGTGTTTCTCAGAGACCTGGAGCTCATGTCCATGCAGAGATGCAGCAGCAGCTGCGTTTTCCATCATTGCCATGCGAAGACAGCATCGTTTGGTGATGCCTCTACGGACGACGACGACTCGATGACTGAGCAGGCAGCGAAGAAACGTGGATCACACACACACACACACAGACAAACGCCCGTAGCCGCACCTCGAGCAGCAGTGCTTCACCGCCTCGTCAGCACCCTGTGCGGATACCGCTTAACGATCCTGGCGCTGTAGCAAGTCGTGTAACGTCTGCGCTACCCGTTGCGCCACGTTTGTATACTGCCCAGCTTGCTCCAGGGGAAACCAAACCTGCCGTGCTTTCTCGAGGCGCCCTGTACCCGAAAGTGAGTCGCCTTCGGCGCCGCTGGTGGCAACCAAACATTCCCGTACGAGTACAGACGCATCGTGAGCGCGTATGAGCACCAGAAAACGACATGAGCGCGCTCCTGCTCGCTGGAGGTGTTCGTGAAGGCTTCGCCCCGCTAGACCATGGGTGTCGTTGCCGCTGTGCTCGTCATCGTCATCATCGTCATCATGATGATCGTCTTCATCACCGACATTGTTATCATCAACCTCACCACCATGATTGTCGTCGTCGTCATCGTTGTCGTCGGGGATACAGCACCAGCCTTGACGCCAGAGATGCCCCAGGAGCACCAGATACATCACACTGGCGGATGCTGCGCGTGCGACTGTCGTCGCTGTGGACTCGCGCAGCATCCCGACGTACACCGAGGCGAGCAAGCGGCTCGACAAGTCCAGCGAAGACGTCAGGCCCATCCTGGCCACGGCAGCCAGCAAACTCAAATCCACAACGAAACCACAGCCGTATAACTCGGGTAGCGTCAGTGGTGCCGGCATCGAGAGCCCCTTGGATGCTCCAGTGGCTGCAGAAGCGGGTGCCGGTTGTGGCGCCCGAAAGCCGCGTTGCCAGTGACCGCCCCAGAGCACTGGACGTACATGCCGCGTGCCCGTCTCTCCAGTGGTGATTAAAGACGCCTCAAAGCACACCTGATCCGAGCTTGTAAACCGCTCGAGACTCGCTGCCCCAACAGGCCACAGAAATGGGTCCACCAGTACCCGCACAGGTCCCTGGGGCGGCCACGGCTGCGCGACGGGCGCCTTCGACATGCCTGGGGTATCGGCTGCGTCTCTCGCTACTACTACTGTTGCTGTTGCTGTTGCTGTTGTTGTTGTTGCTGCTGCTTCCAAAGACACCCCAAAAGGCGCTAACCATTCGCCGTGGTCCAGCAGCAGCGCCCACTGGCAGAGGACGCGTTCGAGTTGAACCAGGGCGGCCTGCACGAAAGCCGCTTGACCTCCGGTAACCAGCACCGCCGTGCTCGTGGCCAACTGCTGGAGCATCGACAGCGGTGCAAGTTGCTGGCAAGCATGCACCAACTGCTCCGCATGTCGACGAGCAGTTTGGGCACTGGGCTTGTTCCACGGATGCTCCGTTGCCGTCGCCAACAGCCGTAAGAGTCCGTTCCACCCCAGTCGCAAGTGCTGGTGCAGTGCGGCACGTAACTGCGCAAGCGCTCCAGCCTGGTCGTCGACGTCCTCATACTCCAGCGCACGATACACATTGCTATTGCTGCTGCTGCTGCTGCTGGAACTTCCTGTGAGCAGCGCTCGGGTGAGTGCCCGCGTCAGACCCGTATGTCCGATGCGGATGAGCACCTTTTCAACACTCGTTGTCGACACGGATGCACTACCAGAAGCAGCAGAAGCAGAAGCAGCACCAGTGGAAGCTGAATGTGTGCCGCGGCGGTTCTGCCGCTGACGCGCTTTGCTCCCGCGACGTCCAGTCGACGTGCTCGTACCACTCGTTCGCTGTTCCGCTGTCGAAACCAGTTTCATTGGACCTGTAGACGGACAATAGGGCCAGAGCAAACTCGTCGCCATGAAGAGAAGCTCAGCATCGACGAGGAGCAATGCGCTGGTTGTCTCTTGACGTCGTCGTCGTGGCCGCCGCCGCCGTAACTTCAACTGCAGCTCATCGAACTCAAGCAGGGTCGTCGCGAAAAGCTCGTGCCGCTCGGCTGAGGTAGAGTGCCACCATAGAGCGCTCGCAGCGCCATGCAGCTGCTCGTCGCTAGCGACGGTACCCATCGAAGAGGAGCGCGAAGCCTGCATCGAGCTCTCGTTCGAGCGCACTCGGCATGCCAACGACGACGACGACGACGACGACGACGACACATGAACGCTTGCCGCTGCAGACATTGCACCCGAACGGCGCTGGACGAGACGCTCACCGCTGCGGATGTTTGCAGGAGCGCTTTTGCTGAGCCCAGGCGCCTCGAAAAGCGCCTCAAGGTATGCACAACCCGCCAGCGGGTCGTCAAAGCTCCTGGGGGCATCCAGTGAACGCCAGCCCCAGACCGTGGCGACTCGATGGAAGCGCAAGGGAGGTGCAATGCTGGCTCGCGTCAACGCTTCCACAGCTGCACTGGATGACATCCACTGCTCCAGAAAGTCATGAAATCGTTCCGCAGGCAACCAAACGTATTCGCCAGTGGGCAATAATACCGGCGTGGCGGCTCGACGACCTGCTGCTGCGGCCTGCGAATACCCCGCCACACCTTCGGTACCCGCTCTGACAAGGCGTTGTGCACTCTCGACGCCACCGGTACCGTTGCTACCCAGCTGGTGGCGAGTCCGGTGCGCTTCCGTGGTGTTCACTCGACGCAGTGCGTTTGCGATGCGCGAATCCAGTACATAAGCGTCCACATGGTGCTGGAGCACGAACTCAACACTCTGATGACGCTGCAGTACGGCAACAGCCTGGTGGAGGCAGTTCCAGGCTACAGGTGATGCCTCGAGGCAGCTGTGGACGATACCATGCGCTGCACCAGACGACGTATGTGAGGATTCACCCGGCGCCTGGTGGATGTCGCGCTTCCGCACAAGTGGTGCCGCTCCACGCAAGGCGCCCTCGAAAAGTGCCCCAATGACGCGTGTTCGGAGTCGCCGGTCCACAGTGGACACTGGATCTGCAACTGCCTGTAGCAGCTCGGACCAGTACTCGTGTTCGACTTTCACCGGAAGCATCTTCAACAACTGCTTTGCACTGGGGCGTTCGTCGGGGTTCCTTGCCATCAGGAGGCGGATCAAGCGGGTTTGACGCGGGAGCTTTTCCGCGAACGCTGCAGGTACTTGCAGCCTTTCGCGCAAATTCGTCAGTATCACAAAACGTTCGTGTTCGGTTACGGAGCTGGAGCCATCTCCACTGGTCTTGCATCCAGGAGCGGCTGTGGCAGCAGTACGCTGCATGGGACCGTAGAAGAGTTCGAACAAGATGACGCCGAGCGCGTAGATATCGACTTTGGTGTCGTAGGTGGGCGATGACGATATCGGCTGCTCGGTATCCTGCTCGTTGCTCGCTGGCCTCATGGATAATTCGGGTGCTCGATAGAAGGCGGTTCCAACTGAGCGCGTCAGCTCCAGGGCAGCACTTGTTTCACCAGCACCATCAGCACCAGCAGCATCAGCAGTTCCGCGTGCATTCGTCGCTTCGGCAGCGCCCGGGGCACGTCGCAGAGACGCCACACTCAGCGTGGTCGCCAGCCCAAAGTCTCCTATTTTGATCGAAATGGACTCGGTCTCCGTCCAGGTGTGCGACAAACGATCACCAAGCGTACCTTGAGAAGGAGACGACGAGACACGAGGCCCGCCAACGAAAATATTGGTTGGCTTCAAGTCCCGATGGATGAGCATCAGCGAATGCAGGTACTCAACACCTTCGACAATCTGTCGAAAGACTTGCCACAGATCGGTACCAGCGTCCAAGTCTTGATCGATAAAAGCGCGCAGTGTGCGTGGACAGTACTCCATCTGAATGAAGAGAAAAGCGACGATGGCACTCGATGACTCGGGGCCAGCGGACGTTGCTCCAGTTGTATCGCTGGAAGGCATCGAATACGAGAGCTGCTCCCGCAACACAAGCGATGCCAAGGATAAAGATGGCTGCTGCTGCTGTGCTTGGTACTGTGCAGCGGATGTATTCGCTGCAGACGCAGCACCAAGGGCGCGTTGCGAGTCTTGGGCACCAGTGCGAGCACTCGAAAGGGCCTCTGAGAACCGCAGCACATCGATAGGCTCCACCCAGCACCCATAGTAGCGTACACAACGTGGGTGCGCTAAGCGGCTCAATGTGGTGGTTTCTCGCAGGATCCGCGGATCTTCAAGGTCCTTGCGGTGCAGCGGCACGATCTTGACAGCGTAGATGCGCCCGTCAAGTCGCTGTCGGACCTTGACCACAGCGCCAAAACCACCACGACCGAGCAGCTCCAACATGTCAAAGTCTGTTTCGAAGCGGGAAGTACGTTTTGGAGTGCCAGCAGGCGGCACATTGCCCTGCAGCAGGGATCGATGTCGCCGCTCTTCTCCATGGCCTAATTGTAGCGTGTGCTGTGCATGTGTGTGCGACGTTAACGACAGGGGCGCTTTCCGTTCTTTCTCCTGACCTGACTGCAACGACTGCTGTGCACGTCCATGTGACGTCTTGCGAAACCGCTCTCCATGGACAAACTGGCGACAATAATGCCAGGCAGTGCTGCCCAGAACCCGTTTCACCGTCGCCTCTAGCCGATCAGGTGCCTTGCGGGTCAAGGCTTCCCCGAACGAGAGCAGATTTGTGACGCTACCATCCACGTCGCGATCATCGTTGAGTTGGATCATTAGTGGAGCACTGGGAATGCCCTGGATACGATCATCGTCGCAGTCTTCTGACGCTGATGCCGCCGCTGCCGAGCGCTCCAGTACAATGCCGAGTTTGCGATGCCATCGCGCACAAGCCGCAGCAGCCTCATCTGGTGTCATCTGGGCGCAGAGGTTCTCGAGAAACCACTTCAAGACCTGTTGTTGGTGCTCTTGTTGAACGGTATATGTGCTCGACGGAACTCGGTCGTGGTGGTGGTGGTGGTGGCGGCAGCGGCGGCGGCGGCTGCGTCGCCCTCTTTCAGAACCGCTTTTAGCAGCGGTTCCAGGCAGCGTCTGCTGTGCAGGGCTAGTCTTCGTCGATGCAGAGGCACTGCAGCCCGACTTTGACGCCGATGATGCGTCTGTGGAGGTACCGCATGCCGATGACCTGTGTGGCTTCGAGTGGGTCCAACACCAGTCGGCAAAGATGCCAGTATTCTCCGAGGTCGACGGCGATCCGCTTACGCTGGCGGACTGACTCGGGTGCTTGCCTTTCCTGAGCGCACGAGGGAACTCGGCAACGGCGATACTGCTATCGTCCGAAGACGCACTACGCATACTATGGGATAAACTGGACGACGGCGATGATGATGACGTTCGCAGAGACCCCAACGATAACCAAGAGGAGCGAATGCCCTGCGAGACACCGTACGATGCCGCTTCCCAGGCGGCTACGCTCGAGACCCTCTCATACGCAGCAGCAGGCTGTGCGGTGGCATCACCGTCCGAATGCTCGCTACGTTCTGCATCGAGATCATCTTGGTGCCCCGACCATATCGACACATCATCCAAATCACGCGCTACACGCCTCTCTGACTGCTGTTGCAGAGTTTCCCGCAACGCTTCCAGAATCGTCCACGAAGGTGGAACGTCCCAGGGGTGTGCGTTCGTGGCAATGCCCGAGCCTCCTTCCGCTGTGCAGTGCCCGTCTTCGTTGACTGCTGTCGATGACTCCGCCATCCGCTGGTACTGGAGTTTGCGCGCAAGTCGCTCTTCGGCAGCGAGAGCCTCCAGCGTCTGAAGCCGCTCGGCCTCCTCGCGCTGCTGCTGCAACCTCTCGAGACGCTCTCGCTGCTGGGCGGTTCGTTCCAGTTCAGCACGCTCTTGTTCCTCAAACTGTCGCTGTTCACGCTCAAGCATGGCCTCGTGGAGTGGACGAACAATGGTCCCTGCTTCGCCGAGATCGTGGCTTGCCTCGAGGTATTCGCGGAGAAAGGTTCGCGCGAGCTCTACCACCTCGTAGCCCACAGATGTTCGCGCTCTGGCGGCTTCCTCACAGAGGCTCTGGATCTTTCTCCGCAGTACCTCCAGATCATTCGGCGATAACGACCATTTCTGTGTCGATGCTGGACCAGCGGAGACACCAACACGGGCTCGAGCTCGCCAGCCTCCACTTGGATAGCCTTGCGGTAGATGAAAGCGTAGTCGCACGCCCAGAGCGTCGTTGGCAGGTTGGTTTGCACTCGCCACATGGACGTCGACCTCGAAGTGGAGTTCGTCGTCGTCGCTTAGGATGCGTAGCTCAGACCCGTAGATAGCTTGGAGTGCTTCAAGCTCTTCTGAACGAGCTTCGGCAGCGCCCATTGCCAAGGCACAATGTTGTGTGTTGGCGCTTGCTCACCGACTCGCTTACCAGTAAGCTCGAGCGAAGCACTCTCCGAGCATGCAGCGCATCCAGGATTTTGACTCGGAGCGTGCTCGCTCAGCTGGTACCGAGAAGCGGCCGTCACTTTACGGACGCTCGTATCAAAGTAGCAGTGTCGTTCGCAAACGAAACGAATCACAGACGTTGTCGCTGACCGGGATGCGGTCCTGTTCAACAACAACAGCAACAACAACGCCCCGGCAAGCTGGGTACTACGCGATGACGTTGACGTTACGCTCCAAGAGCGCTCTTGGCTAGCAGTAGAACGACCAAAGGCTTTCGTTTTCCAGCGCTTCAACGGACGAGGAACGAAGCGGTATCGTCGACGCAGCGCTTGAAAAGCGCTGTTCGCAACCTAGCAGACAGACCAATCGCCAGTGTCGTGCAGGTCTCCGTCGAAGACCAGGATACCTCGTTCAAGCAGTTTTTCTAACGTTAGCCAAAAGAAAGAGACCAGGCCAAGACCCAAAGTGCCTGCTCAGACAGTTTCGCACCGCGAGCTGAACGCCCAAGCCAACGTTCGTTGATACGGAGCTCCCAAAGGTATCGTTTTTGTTGTTGTTGATACGCAGACGCTCAAATGAGGACTCGTGGACGCTCCTTGACACTCAGACGACGTCAAGGTGCACGGTTGAGAAGGCTCTCCTATGAGGTAGGTGAGCGAGCTTCAGCGACATAGTATGATGGCTATGATTGCAGCGTTGTTGGCTGGTCTGAAAGATACGTTCCGCTGGAGCCGTTCACAAGAGTTTGGGTATTCTTCTTCGTACCGCAACTGGTGAACACGTAGGCGACACCGAAGCTAAACTATGACTCGAGTTCACCGTCTATTTCCGTTTTCTACGACCTGTGCTTCTCCTGGTGGTTCCACGTACCGGACCGGGTGCGAAAGGTATTTCGTACCTTGGACGCAGGCTAGGCACGGAGACGACCTCCCGGCAGGCAAGCGCTTCTAGTCACCTAGCGAGGCCCTGTCGAGCAACAGTAGGTGCAGGCAAGCGTGTCCAGGAGAATCGTCGTCCGTCTGAGGATATGAGACTCGAGTTTCACCAGCGTTTCTCGATGTTCCACTAGGTCGCCTCGGACGAGCGCATGCACCTGTCTCTAGCGGGTAGGTTATTCGGAGAATGCTGTCCGCAGACAAGACGCAACGGGTAGAGGTCTCGTCGGCTAACCGCGTGTCCCATAACGTCATACCACCTGAGGGCTTGACGAGGTACACCCATGTCAGAGGAATCGAACGGGTTTATTTACCAATCTGGGTCGGAAGAGCTCAGGTTTTGGTTTGTTTATACTGTGGTCAGTGTCAGGGTTGTGCGGGTGTTCGCTGTGACTGCGCGCTCTTCATCTCTCGCGTGTGTCCGGCTTTACATATGCAGGTCTCTGCTGTTGCTCCAGCTCTGTCGTCAGTATTCGAACGCTGCTGATGACAGCAGAAAAAGTCCGAACTCAGCTGCTCTCGAATTTTGCTCATGCATTTCATGCACAGAGGTATGTCGCCAGGTACGCTTCGCTTGCCGTTTACGTACTTTTCATCACGGCCTCGGTACGCTCTTTGCAGCTGTGACAACTGAATGTAGTCAGATGTTCGCAGATGTACACGACGCCTACCGCTGTCCCCGAGGTCGACCCTGTTACGCTTGACCAGCACGACATCGCTTGCTCCATGCCGTTGACCGGTACGGGAGACTCGTGTTGTTGCCGTCCTCGGTTTCCGTAGCCGGTGCCGTACCGCACGATCACGAGCTTCTTTTGGTCGATGCCCTCGAAGAGTTCTTTGTCTGTTGCACACGCAAGCGCATGCCGGTCCATCCGATGGACGATTTGTGGAACTCGATGCTGTCCATGATGGAACAAGCACCGGAAGGAGAATCTATGCTCGAGAACATGTCGAGAACTTTTGATCGATCTATGCTCCGTTCATGCATATCAGTGAGGCACGTTCTACTTAAAGCGATCTACTTGATGACTCAAGTCAGACTCCAAAAAGCGTTTCCATCCAGAAAGGAATGATGGAAGCCTCCGGGATCAAGGCACGTAGGCAGTATCATGCTGTTATCGGATGCAGTTTCCTCGATGATCGTAGACAAATGACGACGCGACTTTCGATCGACATCGATGGTTTGAAGTGACGTGTTGAGTGAAGTTCCGGCACGAGCTTGTGAACGAGTCATCGAGAAACGACGTCGAGTATGTCCTCGTGGTTCATCCATCGGCGCGAATCGCTGCGCCCACAAGCCGCCGTGAAACAGGAACATCGAAAACTTGAAGAACACCTGATTCGGGCATGCTCTACCTAAGGAAATGGGGAACACTGGGGACCTCTGCCCATGCCTTGGATAACGAACGATGATGCTGCGAGCCACTGTTCCAGGGTGTCGCGTATCATCATCTTTCCGGTGGTGCAGCGAGTTCCAGTTGCGACGAGTCAAAGGCGTCACACCGGAAAGACAACCGAGCATCCTAAAAGTACGCATGAATTTGACAGTCCCGATAGCTGCACTTGGAATATCGACACTGTACATCTAAAACAATTATCGAATGACAAGAACAGAGCGTACACATCAGTGTTCCAGTTTTATTCAACGCGAGTTTAGGGCACGAACGAGTGCTGAGGCTGTCGCTCGACGCTCGACGCTGTGGGCGACCAGTTTCAGAACGAGAAAGCGGCTCTTTACTCGATAGTCGAACGGAAGAGCTCCGTCTAGCTACCGTACGAGGATGACGTCCGCTCCGGCGGATTCGTTTGGCGGAGAGCATTCGAAAACGTTCGTCTCGACGCTGGCCGGAAGCAGCGGGGCGGCTCCTGCACCCTTGTTCGCGGAGACTGGAGCTCTTGTGAGCGGTTTCGACCTCTCGCGTGAAGCAGAACAGCGAGAACGCCCTCTGTGGGCGCAACTCTTCGACCAGCCCGCCACAACGTATGGGTTTACGGACGTGGATCCGTTTCTGCTCCCCGAGGGCGCCGTACTGGTGCCGTTTGAGACGCTGGAGAAGCCTCGACACGTTGCCGAGGGAGAGGCTCCGCGCCCTGAGGCGTTGCACCTCTACGGAGTGGATCGTTTATCCACGCGAGACTTGAAACGTTATTTCGTGGAGAACGAGTGCATCGAGCCGAGCTGGATAGAGTGGATCAATGACTCCTCGTGTAACGCTGTTTTTGCGGATGAGCATACCGCGAACTGGGTGCTCGCACGGCTCAGCATAGGTCCTCCGATGGAACCCGATGTTCTGCGAGCGGAGGAAGAGCGCTGGCTTGGTATTCAGCAGTCGTCGATGGCGGAGCATCAGCGCCGAGAAGAAACTGCGCAGCATGATCCTGAGCTGAAGAAAGACGCAGCGGAGGTAGAGGCGCCTGTTTCGCGGATGAACGACGATGCGGAGCAACCGAGCATGCTTGCCGCTACAGAGCCGCAGCAACCTCTGCAGGATGCCGCAGCGTCAGCGAGCAACGAGCACTCCCCGAAACAGGGCGCGTTGACTGCTCCTCCGGCGTCTGCAACAAACCTGAAGCCAGAGACGGGTTCGGTTTTCATGCCTGCTGCTGATCCGCTGCTGTGGTGGCGACCTGCACGACCCTTCCCGTCATCGCATAATACCTGGCTGCCTTTACGTATCCGCCGAGCGACGGTAGTCGACGTGCGGCCGGAGCGCCCAAACCCCCAGAGCGCCTGGAGTCGTTCGGTGAGGCAGCCCCGAAAGCAACAACGTCGTCGTTCGTATCCGGAGGAGTCTCGAAAGCGGGTGCCTCGAGAGCGGCGTTTTTCTGCCGCAGGAGCTGCTGGGCGCATCCAGGGCCGCATCCAAAAGGGACACAGGCGTCATCCGGGGAAGGCAAGGCGACCTCTTCGGTCGAGCATCTCTCGGGCAGATGCACTGGAATCCAGTGCGAAGCAGCGTGAATCGAAGCCCTCACAGCACGCGCGAGAGGATGCCTCCTTGTAAGGCAGCATGCGGCTCGAATATAAAGCTTGGATGCGCTACTACTACTACTGCTGCTGCTGCTATCGCAATTTCGATTGCCTTTCGCACCAGGTACCAGTCCATGCAGTACGTAGTACGCTTTGATTGAACCCATCTGGGTACTTTTCGCTGGATCATCAATGATGATAGGCGTGCTGCATCAGGCCCGTATCCCGTTAGGGTCTCCGTTTCCATATGACGTCGCCGTGCCGCACGACCTACATTTCAAGCTCGCCTACTCGGCGTCGGAAGGTATCGTACAGCGTATCGACGTCGTGCGCGAGTTGTCGTTTGTCTTCCTCAGTGATCTGCTCATAGGCGTGCATTGCGTCTAGACGCCGAACCCACTGCACAATGCGCTCTCTCTGGACGGTAGCGTCACCGTCGGCTGTCCCAAAAACCGCGCCCATTCTGCCGAGGACCAGCAGGATTTCTCGCAAATACGGGAGCAAACGGTCGACCGAACGCTCGCCGAGTTCCAACGCGTCACGGAATGTCAAGAACGCCTCGGTTGCCTGTATTGCAGCCGCTGTAAAGTTACGCCTTCGCGTCTCATCGCTGCTGTTTGCATGCTCGACGGTGGCAGGCACACCGACCTGCAGTCGATTCATCGCCGCTCGGGCAGCGAGGTGGTACTCCTCAAGAAAGGATATCACAGACGGCACATCGTCCATGACGAGCTGACGCGTTGCCCGAAACTGTGCGATCAATCGTGAGCAGTTGCGTGTGTAGTCTTCATCGGAGACGGCGTTAGCGCGCCACGCCCGCTCCAGGTACTCCACGCAAGTGATGATAGCGTAGAGGTCGGCCATGGCGACCAGTGTCTCGTGCTCCGCCGGAGACTTTGCCTGCGTCGCTGCACTTATGCTATCGAGAAACCGCTGCATAGGAAACGCGGTGCACCAGAGGCTCGAGCTCTGCCCACAAACTAGTTTCGCGGACCCAGACAGGGTCTGATGAGCGCACAACGAGTTCAGCGCTACGCACTAACGTGCGATGCCGCGCACGCTCCACCCAGTTGCGGGAGTACAGGCGAAACAGACCTGGAGCTGCACGAGCAAGCGAAACGTATGGAGTGCTCGTGCGCACTGACCGGTACGCGAGCGAGGTTCTGTGCTGCACCGTTGCCCGGCTGTGTGCGCCTATTGGGACATTTATTGACACGTGTTGTGGGGTCCATCCGATGAAGCACCTGCTGCAAAGCGGTATTCGCTATTGCGTTTCAGCGCAACATGATCGCTGGGGTACGCAGTGACGGTGACTCATTAGGGTAACGGATGCCGTTTTTCTCGAAAGATGGCGAGGGTCCACTGACACCAGACTAGCCTTGCCGTCAAGAAAAGGCGCGCGCTGCATCCGGTGACGATTCGGGTGCCGAGGCTTCCACAGGCACCCGCAGCGGCGCTGGATGAGACGTTGCTGCCGCGCACAACCAGCAGGGACAGAACGACGTTGCGGTGCTCTAGTGCCGCTTGTGTAGATGTCAGCCCGAGGTCTTGAACCTGCGAGAGAGAGAGAGGTGAGGTCAAGACGATCGCCTGGACACAGAACGACACGCTGGAGGAGGTGGTCGACTTGGAGGCAGCGTGGACGCTGAGCACGCTCCTCAGCCTCTTTGCTGGACTCAGAGAGAGAGCGGTCCAGCTGCGCAGACGGTGCTGAGGCACTCGCCACCGCGTGGGTCTAGAACGCAGTGCCCGCGTGATTTCGTCGGACATGCGGAACGTTCTTCCTCCAAAATAGCCTCTGGAAGTGGAGGCTTGGGCATTCCACAAGAGCTTTTTACTTGATCGAACCTTGTGAGACACAAATCCGAGCCGAGAAACCTCCCACGAGCTACCCAGCGCTCACGGATACAATGCATCCGCGGCGCGCCTGCGGCAGTACCAGCACCACCGCTGCCGCCTCAAGCTCGTAGCGCTCGAGCGATATCCGAATCCGCTCATGTTGCTGCGCGATCCCGAAACAAGTCATCTTGAAGCCTTGCATCTGCGCTTCAGAGACAAAGACGGATCAGCCGTTCCATGTTGCACACGGAGTATACTGCCTGTTAACCATAGCCCAAGGTCTTTGTCGAAATCGACGCCATGGTTCAAGAGATACCAGAAACCTGATGCTTGACTTGGGCCGCTACCGCAACCTCCACCAGCGCGAGCTGCCCAAGACCAAAGAGCCGTCCTGCTCTCTGCTTGTCACTATGCCCAAGTGCATGCCGCCTTTCTTCACGAATCGGGACTGATGCTATCACGAATTCCGTTCCAGCCTGCATAATCGCCCCAGCTCCATAAACGATAGAAACGCATCCGGAAACATGTCGCTTCCAGGTAACTGCGGTACGCGAGACTGCCTCGCTGGCCTCTACGGCGTCTATCGTCTGCCGCCCGTCCTCTGGCCCCGACATCTGTAAACTCTATCGACCGCTGCCCGACACTTGCGGTGTCTGCGGCACACACGCGAGCCTGTGGCAGGTGCTCGTGCGCCACAAACACGTGCTCCTGGGTGGCGACGATGCGCGACGCCCAGACGGAGAACGTTTGTTTTATACATTTTTATACCGATATATCCCGTTCTGTGTGCGATGGTGCGCGCTCGCAAGCAACACTGGCCGAGTGCAACATTGTACCTGGCGCTGGGTACCGTGGCTGCAGTGCATTCGACTCGCGTTTGCTGCCCGGTTGAAGCGCGTGTGTGGCGTTGCTGCTCGGAGCAGTTGCCCTACCTGAAGTATCTTGGTGCTGCAGCACCAGCTCCATGGGTTCAGACCTCGGGGCCAGCCGAGCTGCAGCTTCGTTGTATGCAGGGCGTGCGGCGAGTGGCCACCGACGCCGTGCGCGCCACCACGCAGAGGCGATGCAGCCACGGCAACGGCTGTGGTCTGAACAACGTTTATCTGCTCCTAAAAGCAACGGCTCTGTGCAGACCGGCCCGCAATCCACCCGTGAGCGCGAAAAGAGCTTGCTCGGGGTCGAGGACCGCGCGACCGAAGCAGTTTCGGGCAAACAACGGCGATTGCTCCCCGGCACGCTTGGCTTGGCAGTTTTGGTCTTCTTTGCGAGTCGAGGTTTATGGCGGTGGGGCTCTCGAAGACGGCAGCGACGGCGAGCCGGACGAGAGGGTGCAGAGGCGCGGTCTCATGAACGGCGTCGCTCGAGCCAGGGCGAAATATCCGTTGTTGAGCCGGCGCCGGTGACGGCACCGTCGCTACCAGAACTGCCCCAGCGCGATCCGCTTTCGATGTTGGTCGAGGCGGCGGCACAGGACGTTGACGCCTCAGCGCTGCACGTGTCATCACATGAGGAGCCACCTGTGAGTGCGCAGCCAGCACCGCCGGCACCAGAACCCAAGCTCCCGAGCAAAGCGCGGCTACCAGTGACAAACAGTGAGAAACGCAATCCCGGTGTCGTCTCGGCGTTTCTATCGCTCGGGAGAATTGTCACAGGGGGTGCTTCGAATCGAGCACATCGACAAAACGAGCGCGCGAAGACGACGAAAGCTGCGGACAGAGCGGAGACCGCCACTCCCGTGTCCGAGAAAAACGCATCCGCCGCTGCTGTCGAGTCGGCAGCGGCACCGGTCGCTCGCGACGCTGAGCGCTTGCCCACAGTGGAGCTTGCTGGAGTCATTGCCGAGGATGCACGGTCCTGTCCAGCAGCAACAAACGAGAACGCGACCACAGGAAGCGTCCCTGGCGAGTCCGAGGTATCCAACGGATCACGAGCCTCGAACGCGAGCACCGACGCGAACACGAAGGCTGCAGGAGAACGCCCTCCACTGGCGCAGGTGCACCAGTCCGCAACGGAAAGTCGATCTGGACCACAACTGAGAATCCAGAGCGCCCATCCGCTGTATAACATGGTACGTGCTTCGCAGCTACTTGCGGCGGCGCGAGCACTGGAGCTGGAACTCTACGGCGAGCAAGCGCTTGTTCGAGATATTTTTGCGGAAAAGCTAGCCGGCGCTCGTTTTATGGCCGCCCAAAGGGAGCGCGCCCGCACCAGCACCACCGATCAACTATCCCGAATACCGGTCCGAACGCGCTACTTTGACGACTTTTTAATGCGATGCCTGTTCGGCAAGGAGCAGGGCTCGGCATCCAACGAACCACCTCCACGCCAGGTCGTCATCTTGGGTGCTGGGCTCGACATGCGAGCCTACCGGCTGGATATACCGCGGGATACAGTCGTCTACGAGCTCGACATGCCCGTCGTGCTCGAATACAAACTGCGGATCTTGCGGAACGATTTTCCCAGCTACAAACCAAAATCTCTGGTGAAATATGTGCCCAGCGACTTGACCAAAGACTGGAAGCAAGATCTCCTGGCTGCTGGCTTCGATCCAGGCAACAGCTCCGTGTGGTTGCTCGAGGGCCTCACCTACTATCTCCCCGAGTCTCTGTGTCGCGCGCTCTTCAGCGACATGCGCAGCCTCATGCCGGTAGGTCGAGCATCCTGGACAGGGGCGAGTTTTGTGCAGGAGGCCCTAGTCCGCAAACTACAAGCCCGAACAGCCTCAACGCCACGAACGAGCGAGGAGTCCACCGAAGAGACGCTCCAAAGTGGTGAACTGCCCCAGAGGCCTGGGCTCGAAGCCCACAGCTCCCGAAAGCGTGCAACACCGTCGAACAACCACAAGCAGAGTGAGAACAGTCACACGAGGCAGACGCTTGTTTTTGGTACAGACGATCCAGAGGGTTTCCTCAAGTCCTTCGGGCTCTACACCACAACGATTGTGTACCTTGGGGAGAAGGGAGCCAACTACGGACGCTTCGCCAAACCCTTCCGTCATACCATGTACGTCATAGCGTTCGCTGGATAAAGCAGCCACGCAGGCATTCGCTACCAGCAAGAGCGACACGCCTTTCAAGCGACAAACGCTATACAGCCGGTGCACAGTGGTGACGAGCGGCGCTATGCCCGCCGTAGGCTCTATGTCTGCCCACTGACGTGCGGACGCCTCCTGGTCTTTTTCGGCGGGCCCCTGCTATCGACTTCAGTTTTTCCTTGCATATTTCGAGCGAGAGAAACTACCCCACAAGGTTAGACTGCGTCAGCTCCGCGGGTCTCGTCATCAGCACCGCACATCGTCTGATATGGACGGCGGCGTTAACGTCTCAGTTCACGAACTCCAGGCGTTTCTTGCCTCTGTTAGATGACGAAAAGCCGCCTGAGGAATCGTAGAGACATACATAGAACAGTAGAATTCTGGTCCCGTCGTCCACCGAATTCGTTTGAATTTCGATGAAGAACACGGACGAAGAGCATAGCGACCAAATCCATGCCGCCCTGCAAGGTGCACGAGGAGGACACAATTCCACCAGTGAGAGAAGTGGGAGATCCTCTCGAAAAGAGTACAATAAAAATAGAAGCACACTCGAAACCGGCAGGCCAGTATGAGGCTATTGTCACGGGCTTCCGATGGAAGCGTATGAAAGGCGAGCATCCCCCGAAAACGCGATGCAGGATGTCGTTCGGGATCGCTCAGCTTCGTACTTGGAAGAGGCTCGACGAGCCTCCCTCGCCATGTCGCACCGCTTCAGCCAACTTTCCATAAAAGTTCTGGAGGCATGGTTGTCCGCTATCCGTATTCCTCTGGGATCTTTCAATCAAACCTGCGTGCGGGAACACTACTGATGCTCGATACAGTAGATGAGATGCGGCTGGATCGTAGGATTACCGCCTTGCACACACGTTTCACGGGATACATTGATGGGTCGCCATTTCCAATGACCATCTGACCAGCTACAGCGTCGGTCCCAGTACGTATACAGCCAAACGAACACATCATGTGCGAGGCACTGTAAAGCGCTTAATGAGGGACACGCTGTGGGCGTTGTAGTCTCATCTTGCTGGCTCAGAAATGTAGGGATTGATGCAACGGAGTCTCCTGTGGTGCCTGCAAAGGCTCTATGTCGCCTCAACTTTCGACGTAATCGTCAGTACTCAGTGTTGGCATGGTGTTGGATTGCTGCAGCCTTTCGATGAAAAGGAAATCAGCAGCCCGGAGAGCCGGTGTTGAACTCTCGCCTGGGGCAAGGCGCTGGTATAGTGCGGTTCCGTCATCCAACACGATTGGATTGCTCTATTTTTGAGTCGGATACCATGCTTCTGAGCAATCGGCGAAAGATATGGTTGTTTCTTTCTCCGATATTACTGGATATGCCAAGGCACCGACAACGGCTCCACAGGCGCTTCTGATACTTTTTTAGCGTGAAGAATCATTGCGTTTCAATGAACGCTCCCAAATACGTGAATGCTGCCGTCTGTCCGGCAAGCAACCGCAGCGCCGCTTCTGATACTTTTTTAGCGTGAAGAATCATTGCGTTTCAATGAACGCTTCCAAATACGTGAATGCTGCCGTCTGTCCGGCAAGCAACCGAAGCGCCGCTTCCGATGGTTTAAGGGTCCACCACCAGGTCTGGCACAGCTTCCATCTGGAGCATCAGCGCGGATGTCGAACAATCCATACGACCCTAAAGAAGCAGCGCGTATCGCCGGCGTCAGCCTTTGGCGGCACCGCAAGGCCACACAATGTCTAGAACGGGCGATGCCCGCATGTCCTGCGTGTAACCGTTCGGTACATCGCAGAACTGGACTCAATCCGGCCATCCAGGTGTATTTCTGGATGCCGTTGCATACCATGCAATGCATCACGGTGAGGGGCGTACCTCGTACGCCGTAAAGGACCGCGACGTCGATCCCGCACTGCCTCTGGCATTGACATAGACTCGTCTAATTACGTCGATGCGCCTTTCGAGCCGTTCCCTGCTTCCTAGATTCGTTCCAATGGACCAGGTCAATGATTACAGAGGAACGCGTTCATGAGAAGCCGCCGTACGTGCATTCGATACCGCAGACTCGGTGCCTTGGATCGCACACTGCAGCCGAGCTGGACTGCAGGGACGCCTCCGTAGTGCCTCCGGCACCGTTTCGTAGTCGCCAACTGGTGCCGCGTTTCCCGTCGTTTCCTGGGCTCGCTCACGAGCCAGCTCGAATGTGGCATGACGCTGACTCTGCTTTTCGCAGTAAAACTGCACAAATGCATACAAATGTGCTGATCGGGCATTCCTGTGCTTGTCATTCACGAGCTAAGAAGCTTGTTTTCGCGCAGATACTCCACAAATCCGTCTAGGAGTACAGGCCAGGCATCCCCCTGGTTGTAGTTCGCAAAGAAGCTGGATCCTGCGACCTGGGTTTCGCGCGCAAACATTAGCACCCAGTACCATGTATCACGTGAGATGATGGTGCCAGCCATTCCACAGCGCGACTCGAGGTATGCGTCAAAGTGCTCGAGATATCGCCATGGCTGATTGGCGACTCCCGCTGGCGTTCCCGGGGAAGCAGGCGTCGCGAGATAGCACGATTCGCTGAGAAACTGTTTCCAGAGGTAACGGGCGTCAGTGAGCGACAGCGAGCGCCGGTATGGGCTCTGGCGGTTCAAGTCAAAGGCGAAAAGGTAAAAATCAAGAGCGGCTTCAGCAGAACGCTGCGTGTAGGACAGGACGGCGTCCGGAAAGGCCGATCGGAGCCGTTCAAACAGTGCTGTCGATTCCCTTGGCCAGATACTGGTTTCGAGAAGCGTTGAGCATGTCGCATGGACTTGTTCCCAGCGTCTGGGCTCATTGTGCTGCCGCCGGTCTAGTGCCCAGAGCGCGTAACGCACGCCTCGCGCAAAACCCTCTTCTCTGCAATGACAGGGGTACTGCCAACGTCCGAGCCAGGCAAACGCTAAGGCAGCCAGCGAGCGCATGTCTACACCAAGCTCAGTAAAGAAACGAACCAGCGCTCTTGGGCCAAGGTACCTGGGGCCACGTTCAGCACTGAAGATGTTCCCAGGTGCCGTAGCGCTGGAGCTGTTCGTTGCGTCGGATGATTGCGGTGGTAGCTGTACACTCTCGATGGATGCGTATAGTTCGAAAAGCTCACAAATTGCACGCTCAGTGAAGTCGGGTATCCGTGGAAGCTCTTCCAAAGCGAACATTGCCCATCAGCTGCGAGTTGGGTCCAAGTCAAAGGCACCGGGCATGCGGTCGCTGCTTCTTTGGTCCAGAGCTGGAGCGGTCGCTGTGTTCTGCAGCCTCCACTACAACGATGCGGCAGCGGACGTGTCGATCTCTCGGAGCTGGGGCGTAGACAACGCCCAGAAAGCGTGCCACTGCGACGAACTAGAGAGTATCTGCGGCTTCCAATGAGGCGTCAGATGGCGTGTTGGAGCAGTCCACTCTTTTCTACCACGCTGCTGCGCGTAGATGATAAGGGAAGAATATTCAGAAACGGAGGGCTTCCCGTGACCTGTTTCCTATGATGAATGGAATCTTCGGGAGGTAACGCTTCTACGAAGCGTGCTGTATCAAAAAGCTTTCGAATTGTTTGCTTCCTCTATTCAAAACCGAGGCCAGAGAATTGGCAGAGCAAACGAGTCTGTGATATGCGCCGATGCGGCAGTTCCGGAGGACACACACCGTCTCTCGCAGTCGCAACAGCTTTGATCTGCTTGAATGAGTTGTCGTTAGTCTAGCACAACCAGGAGAAGTACCGATGAACCAAGCGACATACTTTGCCACCGCGCTGAGAGAAACTGTGTATACAGGATTCAGGCTGTGGTCAGAAGGGAAAACAACAGACACCTCGTAAGCGACCTGCACGTACCTTGTTCCGCCTCCGACTCTGATGAGGTAGCACTTGGGAGTCCCCTTTCTCTGGATTTATCGTAAAAGCGTTATCTGCTGCTGTTGCTGCTGCTCAAACTGAACACCTGAACCTGAACAATCTTTACGTGCTCGCGGAATCTCCCTCAGGTGAAGAACGAGCACAGAACGCGTACCACTCGGATACCCTCCCAGTGAAATAGATTCGCCACAGACTTTTACGACAAGCGGTGTTTTCAGGATTTATTGGTCGTGAGGCAGCTAGGAGCGGTAGCGTTGCTGGCGTTTCCGAGGAATCTTCCAGTGCTGCTGCCGCAAATTTCGCTTGTCAACAAGGCAGACGCGTGCTTTCTTCAATGATATCTCAGCATCCAAACAATCAACAAATATCTCGGACGTAAATCAGCTCGGAACTGGTCCGATGAACGTCTAGCGTCAAGCGTTCCTGCAAAAAAGCGGTCATGACACCGCCACCGTCGCAAACGGTGTCCGCCATGCAACTTTTCTCGAACTGCATTCTGGAAAGGACTCTATTCACAATAGCAAGGCGGGCGCGACTGCCCGATTCAACTGAAACTAACGACTAACAATATACTCGTGTTCGAATAACTGTAAAGCCGGAGACCTCTCAGGTTTGAGTACGAAGGAGGCATGGGTTTCTTCACGAGCCTCTACGGAGGGCGAAAGCTCCGCGCTGCCTTTGCGACTTCCTGTAGCGACCCCTGTACCAGCACGCTCGCAAGCGCTTCGCGCACATACCTCAGCTGTCAACAGGGGAACTTGAAGAGGCCCCAGGGCAGCAGCTACGCTGGCCTGCGTTGCGGTTTCCACCCTTGTTCACGCTGGGCTTGCTTGCGTGGTTGCAGCTCGGGCAGCCAGTGGCTGGCACCTGCGCGCTCTGGGCACCAGCAGCGACTAGGCCGCGCACAGCACGGCGACCTAAACTGGAATCCTAGCCGGCGAAGAGGTGCATGGACAGGACTTGCCCAGAGCGGGCTGTTGCGTCGACCCTGGCGAGCCTCTCACTCGCCCAGTAGCATCCGGGAGCGTGCACATGCTCAAACCGCGGTTGTATTGCGCTTCCTGCGGAGCACGCTGCAGCAACTCGTAGGCAGCTCTCCATTGGATAAGGAAATTTCACGACTAGCACTGCCGGCTTTGGGTGCCCTAGCACTCGACCCGCTGATGACGCTCGTGGATACGCTGTTTGTGGCGCGGATTCCACGCTCCTGGACAGCGACAGTGTGGACTCCGGACCCAGCCCCATTAGCGGGCGTTGGTGTCTCGACCATGGTTTTCAACTTCTCCATCATTCTCTTCCACGCACTGGCCATTGCAACGACACCCATCGTTGCACGGGCTGGCGCGGCTGGGAATCACGCTGAGGCGAGTCGAGCGCTAGCTCGGGGCCTCTGGTTAGCGTGCTCGCTCGGTTTGGTGCTCGCAGTGACGATTTTCCTGGGTTGCCCCTGGTTACTGGGGAAGCTCGGAGCCTCGGGCAGTGTCCTACAATATGGCGTCGCGTATATCCGCACCCGAACGCTCGCAATGCCCTTTGTCGTCGGCAGTATGGTCTTATCGGGGGCATTCCGTGGGTATCGCGATACCGCGACTCCCTTCCGTATCTCACTGGCTACAAACGTGCTCAACTTTTTCGGTGATGCGCTGCTTATATTTCCGCTGAGACTGCACGTGATTGGGGCGGCAGCTGCAACCGCTCTCGCCCAGATTCTCACGTTCTGTTGCATGTTCCTAGTGCTAACTCGAAGACGACCTGGAACTGCGCCTGTGCCTCCACAAGCGCATGGACCGCAGCCTCGGTACCTGGTACATCGTTCCTGGACCGGTACACTGGAACGTTTCCAGCACTGGCTCTTTGCACAATCGCCCGCGGCGGGTATACTCGACTGTCGGGATCTGCGTCGACCTCCGAGTTGGGCACAAATTCGACCGCTTTTATCCGCTGGCGGCCTGGTGACGATCCGCACGGTGTCGATTCTAGTAACGCTTACTTATGCAACCAGCACGACAGCGTACTACGGGGGACCGGTCGCCTCGTCCGCTTTCGAGGTCCTCCGACAGGTCTGGGTGATGACCGCTATGCTATGCGACTCGCTGTCGGTGGCAGCTCAGTCCATGGTAGCATCAGCTCTTGGCGGTGCGCGGCTACTCACGGAGAAGGATTGCGTGGCGTTGGGTGTTCCGCTTGACGCTGAAGTTCAGGACCCTTCGGATGTGGCGAGGATACAAGCGCGTTTGGCTGCAAACCGAATCGTTCAATTGAGTCTGCGCGTGGGCCTCCTGTTCGGAGTGCTCTGGTGGTCGCCACTGGGTCACCAGCTCATACCACATATATTCTCCCCGAATGCAGCCGTGCGGGAGGCGACGCGTCAGGGCACGCGGGTGATCGCTTTAATGGCCCCGCTGAATGCCATTACTTGGGCGCTGGATGGTGTTGCTATTGGAGCGATGGATTATGCGTATATAGCGAAGGCGATTTTTTGTGCTAGTGCGAGCTCGCTTCTGGCGCTGGAGTTTATCCGGCGGCAGTTTGCTGCTGCCTTGACTTGTGGGAAGACGCTGAGCGCACAGCACGTTGTGGTACAGGTTTGGCACGGCCTCAATATGCTGATGGTTGGTCGAGCGACTGCCATGCTGTTGCGCTTTCTGATGCCTCAAAGTCGTTTGCCACCATTACGAGCGCTGCTGAAACCGTCGAAAGCGAACTCGGAGCCGGGCGGTATCCAGCCGGAAGTCGAGGAGTCCTCTGGACGGGCTCGCAATGCGGCTGCCCAGCGGGATGCATCTCACTGACGGCCCGCTAGTGCTGGTTGCGCGGGCTCGCAGTCACGTCGACGTAAACTCATCTGCAGGGTCCGTTGATTCAGCCTTCAGTAAAATATGGCTTTCAGCAAGTGCTCACGCAAGTTGTAGGCGCATCAAGTTGTTTTCCAGGGTTACCTACCTGATGCGTCATCGCAAAGCGCTGTTCGTATACCCGGTCCTCCAGCCGTCGTGGACGAAAATGGAACAGGGACGTGCTCGCTCTGTTCCTCCTTTTCCATTTTTCCTGTCTTTTTTGATATACATCCTTGATATTCGAAGTACAGCAATAAAGGCTATCGACATCGTACGTAGTTTTGGGACTCGCGATCGTCTATATGGGGTGGCTCTCTCGACTTCGTTCTTCTCGCCGCAGCAATACGTTTCGTTAACGGAATCAAGATGATTCGCGACGCTCTCGAAGAAGGGTTTCGTCGAACAACCGATATCGCGATGCAATATGTATGTAGAAACCTCCATGATTCTCGAATGCTTACGTGTATTAAACCCAAATCACGTATTCTTCAAGTTTTCGATCGTTAAGTTTCATGGTGATTCGTTGGTGCATTTATTGACGCGGTTGCATTGACAGCGAAAAGTGCTCGATGGCGTTTGTTGAGGAATTAGTCATAAGATCACACTGAAAGTCCACTGAGATTGTCACTACAAATCGTCGATTCCGTGCTAAAGAAGAATCCCCATCGCTTCGTGACCATCGACGAAACCGCATTCAACAGCAAAACAATACCTGTCATCGGGATCTGTTCCCAGAGGCCCGCACTGCTTACGTCTGCATGAAAAGCGTCTTGGATTCGGACTAGAGTCATCGCAGCAATCGCGTCCAGTACGGACTGTGTCACTGGTTTGCATGAAAAGAGCGCAAATGGATCTAGATTACCCGAATTTCTCCCTAACCTGGATTTTCCTTCCGGTACTTTTTTTCATGATCATGAACGTCACGTTTCACAAATCCTTCATCGAATGGAACAGTTTGCATTTGCGCGTGCTGCGGACAGCGAAGTAATCGAGGCGATCATCCAGCAGAACTATGTGATCGTAGCGTACTGCAGCCGGTTTGGAAACGGAGGAGTGCATCGGAATATGCCTCATGTACCGCGCAAGTGCACGAACCGAGCGATGAAGCCGGTGTTCACGAGCCACAGCGCGGAACTCGCAGCACGACGTGTTATGGATAGACAAGAACACCTGATCGCACTCAATTGTCACTGTTACAAAGAGCGCATCAAGGCTGCACATAAACAAGGTGAATATATGGCAAGCAAAGCGCAGCGCCCGACTTACGTCGTGCGTGAAATGTGTCGACAACAGCCGGAAACATCGTCCCAGGGACTTGAACGCAGCCATGAGTATCCCTCGACTGTTGACAACAGAGCGGTCGAGACAGAGTAAAGCAAGAAAGAAGCAGTCGCCGAAAAAGCCCGCACGGGTTGTTATTCGTACCACTGGGAAGAGAGCCAGGCTTTGGCGTGTGTACGCCCGAGTCCGTAGACCTGTTCGGTTTCATTCTCGTGTGAGTGTGCCTATGCGAAGAATCGGCACGACGTATTCCGAAAATACCAGCGACGAACGAGCCTGCGGTATTTCCCTACGGTTCATTCCGCGCTCTTTATTGATGGAGCTGCTCTGTGCTGAGAGCCGACTCCAGTCCGATGTCTGCGGCCTAAGCATCCTTGCGTGGTCCGCGCGGAACCTCCGTTTGCCTGTAACGATAGCAACTGCCAGCGCGCATGAAACTGTACTCGAGCCAGCAACTCTTTCAAGAGCGTACGCCCAGAAGCGCCCACAAACGTTTCACGAATGCGTACTGGGGTCGACTGCCGCACGCCCAGAACAACAAGTCCCGTACTCTTTTGTTCCTGATCGAGAACTGGCGGGGCATCCCGTGACATACGCTGTTGAAGGTCTCGCGTGATGCACGCTACTCGCAACGAGGGGCAAGCCCCAGTGGAAGACAAAGTAACCACCAAGGTCAAATACTGGGAAAGGCTTCCTTTTGAAGCGATCCAACCGGCTCGATGGAAACTGTGTGGCTTCCCGGAAACGTTGCGGGGCGTCCCAGTTGCCCCTGGTTTTATTCCCGCGACGCTGCACGCGAGCGTCTCTGAATACTCGTTACCAGCTGCACACTACGGTGAGTGACCTCGTTGTCGTCAATTAATCACACCGTCGCTCCAGTCACTTCCCGCTCCCCTGGCACTTGGCTCGGCTGTGTCGTGCGTTCTGCGCTTCCAGTACCAAGAACCCTGAACGCTCCATCCCTACTTAACAAGACAGTGCGCAAACGTGCATTCTACAGAAAACATGAGCCCTGAATGTCGAACTCAAGCAAGTGCTCACAAGCTCTGGTGAGCAACCAGCCAGCGTTCCAAGTGGCGGTGTCGTTTTCCTGTGGCACCCAGGAAGGTTCCGAGCCAGCTCCCTACCCTTAGTAGACCAGAACAGTTACCGAAAGTCAAGCGCTGGTAGTCTGCATTGCTAACAACAACCCCCATCGCCACTATTTCACCAATGACTCTTGATTTCAGGGTCACTTGCCCTCCGGTAGTGGTTTCTGTCTTTCATGGTGTCCGCTGCAACACCCGCTTTAGGTTAACCGGTTGCCAAGCGTACCGCTGCCAGCAGTGCGCTCGCGTACGTTCCAAAGGGCGCTCGTTTTGTGAACGCTGCGAACGAGGAGTTTGGAGCTGGTTGCGAAGCGCCTGGGACCCGCTCAGTCACAGAGGAGATGGAATCAAACCAGCGAGCACCCAAAAAGCTCATTATTCGGCCGCTCCGGCGGGAGCCGAAACTCCCCCAGGAGTTCTATCAGGAGAGCTGGACTCACCTGGCACGGGCACTCGACCAGGTGTTCTCGCCTTCTTCGTGGAGGCCGCTCTCGTACGAAGAGCACTATCGCCGCGTGGAGGACTTGTGTCTGCACCATCTCGCAAAGCAGCTGTACGCGGACTTGCAGCGGGAGGTGGACGGGTATCTCGAGCGCGTTTTTCGGGAACAGCTGAGCGATCCCGTCCTAGCGGCTATGCTGCACGTGGCACAGGGTAGCGCTCAGGCAGTTGAACCAACGGAGCGGCCCGCTTTTGCTCCTGTGCTCGATGTGTGGCGAGCTTTCTGTGAGCGATTTCGGGATATCCAGGCGATTTTTCTCTACCTCGATCGGACTTATGCGGCGGAAAGTCCTCAGGTGCCGTCGCTGTGGGAGATGGCGCTAGAGCTGTTCGCGAAGCACATGCTCGCGGAACAACAACGCGTCCTCCTGCCGACGCTCGGAGCAGTGCTTCTGGAAATCGAGCTGGATCGCAAAGGCAAACAGCGAGGAGATTGCTCAGACTTACGCGCTATTCTTAGGGAGATGTTCGCACCGTTGGGTTTCTATCGCACCCACTTCGAGCCGCTCTTCTTCCAGCAGACGCGCGCATTTTATGTGGCGAAAGGCACCGAATTTGTCACACAGGGAACTCTATCGGACTATTTGGCCTATTTCGAGCACAGTACACAGGCCGAGGCTGAGCGCTGCCGCCTCCACCTCGAGCCGAGCACGGAGAAACCGCTGTTCGCGATCCTGCACGATGTGCTCGGTCGCCACTGTGTGAGTGTGATGATGGATCGGGGCCTGGAGAGCCTCTTAGACGCTGTATCTCTAACGGATTTGCGTCGTCTCTATGTGCTGTTGCGATCCATAGATGAATTGTGGCGTCTTGTGCCGCGCTACAGTGATTATATTCGTGTTCGAGGGACACAGATCGTGAACGACCAGGCGCGTGATCACGAAATGATAGAGCGATTGTTAGCGTTGCTGGATCGTGCCGAGCAAACCGAACGGGAAGCGTTTCAGGCAGACGTTCGTTTCCATAATGCAGCCCAGACGGCTTTTGAGGCGGCGCTGAACACCCGCCAGCCTACACCGGCGGAGCGCTTGGCTCGCTCTTTTCACGACCTGCTGCGCGTGAGCAGCACCTCGATTCCGGAGCCGGACATACGGCGCAAAATCGGAAAGCTTTTGGAGCTCTTTCGTTATCTTAGCGGCAAGGATAGTTTTCTGGCCTTTTACAAAAAGTATCTGGCACAGCGCTTGCTATTCGATCTCACTGCGTCGACGGCCTGCGAGCAGTACGTGGTGGAACTGCTACGCGCCGAATGTGGCGCAGTCTATGTCAATCATCTCGTCAATATGCTCAAAGATATGGATCTTAGTCAGGACCTTTTGCAGGAGTACCGAATGGGTCCGGGATCGGGTTCATCTCGATTGCCGTCGTTCACCTGCAAAGTCATCACACAGGCATACTGGAACAGTAGCGAATCTTTCTTGCTGCAGGTACCACCGGGGCTGGAGAGTCAGCAGCGCTCTTTTCATCGCTTTTATCACGCACGATTTTCCGGAAGGCGCCTTATCTGGGAGCCGTCTCTGAGTTCCGCAGAGCTACGGGTGCAGTTTGCTAACGGCGAGAAAGTGCTTCACGTTACGCTGAGCCAGGCCGTGGTGCTGCTGCTCTTCAACGAACGGGATGCTTGGACGCTTGCGGAACTACAGCAGCAGACCGGTATCGCGGACTCTGCGGAGCTTGAACGGATTCTGGATTCTCTCTCCTCATCGCAGTGTCCGGTGCTGATTCGAGAGCGTGGTGCAGAAGCTGCCTCATCAGGGCCTGTGACCGCTCCTGCACGCTATCGTTTCAACGCCGATCTGCAGACAAGTCGTCGTCGTTTGCGACTTTTGGACATTGCCTTGTTGGAGCGGCCGCCCGAGCAGGTACCGAGCGCCCCGGTAGCGAGCCCTGATCGACAGCACCAAATCGATGCAGCCATCGTGCGGTTGCTGAAGAAACAGAAGAGTCTGTCGCATGCAGACCTCGTGCAGCAGCTTGGCGCCGAGCTCTGCTTCGGACCGTCGGTTTCGGATGTGAAGCAGCGCGTTGAATCGCTCCTCCAACGTGAATACATCGGCCGCGATGAGCGGGACCCTAACCTGTACCACTATGTGAGTTGAACGAGTGTTTCCAGTCGCCTGCACCGCTGTATGCGGTGATCGGCAGTGGTGCTTTGCGCGCGTACGGCGCATATGCTAGAGATCACGTGCCGCTGAGGGATAGCGTACGGATACAAACGCACGCCTGCACAAAAACAAGCCCCAAGGCGCGTATGCGCTCAGGCGAACATGGATTCTTCCACAGACAGAGGCGAGTGCGGTCCCGGTTTGGAATGGCTTTGTATTTAGGGACGCATTTCGTGCAGTCCAATGTTGCTTGCGCTGCAGCTTGTTCGGAGAGGTAGCGCGTTGGCGACGTCTGGTCATTGTCAGTGGTTTGATTTCCGTGAACAAGCGCCCGATTCAAGCCCAGTTTGCTTGATCATGCGTAATTCTTTGGGCATTTCCGCGTGCTGCACGAATCGAGGCCACGGTATTCGCGTTGACCCGCTATAACACCGAATGAGTCCTCGCTGCTGCGAGTGCTGAAGCCATAAGACCGTTCCTGGCGTTGCCCGACAGACCTCGACAGTGAAAGCGAGTTCGCAATGATCCTCAGATATGGCCATGGGATGCTCATGAAGCGTGCGCTGTGCATACGGAGCTGAGCATGTTCATCTACGTCCCGGTGCATTTCAATTTGAGGCACCGCGGAAGCTGTTCTCTGGTGCAGTGCCTATGTTCCGCTACTCGTAGAGAGCAGCGGTTCAATCTGGTTCGTCATGCGTCCGTACACGGGGCGCTCCCTAGTGGCGGACTCGTCCTTGGAAGCGTCGCTGGAGTTGCAGTTACAAAACGTACAATGTTGCGTCAATTTCCAAAAATGAGGAGGAATCCAGCGGCACCGAGCGGCACTGGCGCGAGGTTCCATCGTCCTCTATGTCCATACAAGTCGAGTTTTGATGAGGTGCGTGGATCGTGCTCGTAGTCCATCGACGGCAAGTCACGAAAGTCGAGGGTGGCGCTTTCGGCCGACCAGCAAATGTTCGAAAACGAGTCGACAAACACTTGAGCCGCACTTTGGGGTGCTTACATTGCGAGCGCTTTCCGCATATGCATCACGTTTTATGTCATGAAGGGAAGGTGTTGCTGGTATCTGAGCGCGGTTCCTTGGAATTTTTCAAGTTCTTGCGGACACAAGCTGGTGTTTATTGGAGGCTTCGAGAGCAGATGCGCGTGCGATACCCTTTGAACGGGGCAGAGTGCGGAATGGCGTTCCAGAAAAACCAGAGCGACGATTGGCGCACACGAGTTGCTCACCGGGCTCGCACTTTGATACCCGTCACGCGAGGCACATCAGCAGCGCCCTATTCTCAGACGCCGGCGGGATAGAGACTATCAAGACTAAATGAATGCTTTGAGGAGCGCTCCATCACTACAGACCTGTTCGGAGCGCGCACGGCGGCAGCGACGGATGCTCAACTCCTCAAGGAACCGGACACAAGAGTGTCGACGAGTCCTACCGTTGCTGTCTCGGATGTCGCACGAGCCCGTGCTTCCCCGAAACGCGAGAACGCGCATCGATAACGGCAAAAGTTTATCGGATCCTCCCTGAAAACGCAATGACCAGATGCACAACCACACGACTTGACGTTTCCGCCTAGTTTAGATCCATGTCAGACTGGGATGGTGCGGGTCGCACTTAGCCAACTCGTGTGTACACGCTAAAGTTTTTGTTTCTTCCCCGTGTCATTCAAAGCGCACTTTGGGCGCTTTTTCGGCGACTGTTTTCTTTTCCTTGCGCTTACATCCCGCGTTACATACGCCGGTGTCTCCTGTCCTTACAGCGCCGTTAGCAGCAGTCGGGGGATGTTCGCGGCTGCGTGAAACTCCCGACTAAAATGCTTCGGGTAGTTGTTCACGCATTTGATGCACGGAAGATAGTGGCGAACGATGCTGCTTGTGAAAATTTTCATCATCTTTCTCGATCGTCTCGATGCGCCGTCCGCAGCGTTGACGCTTCAACGTAGCCAGATGGTCACATATGTCTACTAGTGCTTTTCATGCGAGTGTCGCTCTGTCACGCTACAAGATGCTGAACATGGCTGGCGCATCCCCAAGACATACACGGAAAGATCTCCTGGATGTTCTCATCCGTTTCCGTGCCCGATGTGGTGTACCAGGATCACGGCCTGCTTCCGGGCGATCCCCAAGGCAAGTCCTTTATCCGCAGCACACGCGGATGCACGCTTTTGCGTTTGAGAATGAATCTGCGGGGCGCGATGTTGTCCATCATGAATTACGAATTCAACATAAAGTTCTGATCTAGAAAGGGAATCGAGAAGTGTCCAACCGTCTATGCTCCCTTCGTGCCAAGCGATGACGTATCCTTCACTGGACTAGATCACTGAAATGATTCAAGTCCGAGTCAGGGACTCTTTTCCGGGCAAACAAAACAGACGGGAGCCCCTGCGAGCATTCCCCCTTCGGAGGTATCGTGCTGCGTCGAATACCATTTTCACGGTGGCGATTAAGAGAGGAGCATTCGTGTTTCGAGCGGAATCGATTATTTGATGTGCCGGGATTCGTGAGGAGCTGGCATGAGCTTGTGGGCAAATCCTCAGGAAATGACACCGAGGATATTTCGTCGCCAATCCAGCGGCTTCAGTCGCTGTGCACACATGAAATGCCATGAAACATAAGAATAGAAAACCTGAAGCGTATGCGGTTTGGATATCGTACACGGTACGAAACGTCAAGGTTTATTCCTACATATTCAAGAACGATATTGGTCTTTTTTTTGAAATCCTGTTCGAGTGCGTCACGCATCGCCTTGACTCCCGTAACGTCAAGAATGCCCGTGGCAAAGTTTCAAAGGAGCCACTCCGAAAAATACGACCGATGATCTTGAAAACACGTACGAATACGTCACCAGTTAGAGTTGTACCTGGAATTTCAAGGCTGTTCATCGAAGAAAAGTTCGGAAGAAGTTCGAGATGTGGGAACGGAGCGAGCAGTGCAGTGTTCTGCTCGAACCTGACGCGGGTGAAGCGGAAACGATGCGACACCCGTCTCGCCGAGAAGGACACAATCCTTGCTCACAACGTTGTCGCTGCGGCGTGGCTTGCAGTGCGGGCGAGCACCTACGGTCAGTCTTACGGTAAGGATAACGATTTCAGCACCGGTTCGGGAAAAGAAACGCATATTTTCAAGGGCATTGGTTGCAAAGTTACCGATGCCACCCCGTCTGTACTTCCCGAACTTTAACCTTCGTCTTCGCTTTGAGCCGGCCCTGCGTGCCGAGCAGAAACAGCTCTCCAAGTCCACAGCGGACACTTTCCGCACGCGCTTCATCAAACTCAAAACCGTCCCCAGCTTGACACGAGTGGAGATTAAACAGATTTTGGAGAAGCTATATGGACTTCCAGTGGAGCGAGTGAATACCCTCAACGTTTACGGGAAACGGCGACGCTACCTCGGCCGCTACGACTGGCGAGAGCAAGACTTTAAATACGCCTACGTTAGGTTGGCTGAAGAAGCTGAGGTACCCCGCGACCCGCGGCCCCCATCTTCAGGGTAGTAAGCGTAGAAACGCAGCAATTGCGAACGCTTCCCAGCCGCCTCACACTGGGTCGCGTCCATACCGCCTCGGATACGTTGCCAGTTACCGAGTCACTGAACCATGTACGCGCATTATGCCTCGACAGCGCTTTGTGCATATAGTCGTATCTGTAGCCAAAGCGTTCCGAATTTCTCTACCGGTTATAGCTTTGCATGCGCAGTGAGCAGCTCTTTGCAACGTGTACGGAAGCAGAGTCGCCAGAGCAACGACTCAAGACACTATCCTCTGTGCGTCTGTAAGTGTGTTGGGGCCTCTTGCAGAGGCGCAGAATACCACGACGATGCGATGATAAGCGCGCATGTAAACATGGTCGTGCGCTGCATAGGGCTATTTCGTGGGAAAAAGTGGAAGCGAGCAGTACTCGTTCTCGTCCGAGTTTCTCGAGTCTCTCATTGACGCATGTCGCGAATCGTCGACGGCACACGCGCTCGCTTCCGAACTACGACGCTGGCCGTTGCGACTCATCACTGCGCAGGAATCTCAATACGAGATAGCGTGAAAACGGGGCAACTTCAGGGCACGAGAGCGGGCATGTTTCCGCAAGCGGCGACGCTACAACACGCGGAGAGACGGTAGCAACCGGGCGGTACGAAGCGCGCGCTTCCGATAAACTGCGATACCTCTGCAGGGTACTCGTGGTACCGCGACGTGGCCATCAGGGTTATGCGGCCACTGCTCCAATATCACTCCGAGCAAATGTGAGTTTGCCTAGCAAGATGTTCCGAATGGCGCCTCTCACTTGCATAAAACGACAGCATCAAATCGTTCAGGGAGTCGCACTGGTGCAGACGCCGGTACGCGAACGAGGCTCATCGTTTATAACTCATCTCTGGTTGCATCCGTCGAGGGTTCTAAAAGGTCGCTGAGCGGTCGGTATCGCAGATCACCTCCCAAGGCGCGATCAATAAAAGCGCTGATCCCATCCGCTGCGGGTAATGCGTTAACGACGTCGTGTTCTAGCACAGCTATGCGCTGCTTACGTGGTCGAATCACCAGCGCCAAGGTATTTGGGGCGAGTTTGAGTCGCGAGCGTAACACACGTGCCTCTCTCATGGCTACGTGCACGCCATCGTGTACGTATTTCTCATTCAGTGCGTCGACAAGCTTCTCTAGTTCTGGTTGAGCTAAGATCACGCAAAGTCGGACTGAATCCCGAGCGGTGCACTCATTTCCGAATAGATCGTGCCAACTGTTTCCGGCCGCCTGCGCGGTCGTGCTGGAGCGTTTCTCTATGTTTGCCGTCGCCGTCGGCTTTGTCGTCGGTTGGCGGTTCGTTTTGTTGACAAGTTGCCTCACCAGGTCATCGAGAGCCCGGATGCTCATTTTCTCTCTATCATTGAGGACGAGTACCGTATTTGAGTCCAGGTCTGCTCCAGCCGGAACACCGATGACCGCGGGGAGACGAGGTTGCGCCCCCAGGCGCTTCAAGAGCGCGCTCATAGAGGCCTCATCATGCGCGGCAAGCCGCATAACACCGAAGAGTGCACGGTCGACATGGCGCTCAGAGAGCGCTCGATAAATCGCACTCGTGCGCTGGTTCGTGGTCACCAGAAGCACGTGGCCTTTTGAGGATTCCTCTCGGAGGAAAGCGTCCACACCGCTGGGATCCACTGTGTGGACATACCCGACGAGCGAGCGACGCGCGAAACGTACAATATCTTTCAGTGAGCGGCCTCCGTGGTAGTCCAGAGGCTGGCGGCGCTCAGTGGTGCGTTTGCGTCCGGTGAAAAGCTTGATCGTTGGAAACGCTTGAATATTGTACTCCTGGGCCAGCGCCCTGTTTTGCTCGCAGTCGACTGCACCGACACGCACGAGACCGTTCAGTCTTCGAGCCGCTTTTTCCCAGTTTGGTGCGAGACTGCGACAGTGGCCACACCAGGGTGCGTAAAACTCTACCAGCCAGGTTTCTGACGAGTCCAACACCAGTCGTCGGAAGTTGTCGTCTGTGAGACGGACAACAGGCGACTGGTCTGCGTACAGCGCTCTTGAGACCGCGAAACCCTGGATGATCGACAGACTTAAAGTGAGTAAGTGCCAGAGAAAATGTCTGTGTATGCAACGCAATCGGTCAGGACTTGAACACCAAAGCATTCTTTGGAACGTGCCTACAAAGGAAAACCTATCTGACTTGCATCGAGAGCGCAAATTCGCAGGAACGCAGGAGTTGCCGCGGGACCCAGCGGGTCGCCAGCATCCTCGACTTTTATGCACGTAACTTTCCCATAGATTTTTTATTTATGAACATGAAGGCACTGGTTTATGGCCTGAGGTGACGACCTTCCCGGAGCGCGAAGGACTGGTGGAAGCAAGAGGTTATGTGCCCCGGTGTGTCACCTTGCGCAGAACGCTTCAGCGATTCGCCGAGTGGTGCGATCCTAACGTTCCGCGATAGAAAACTCTCTTTTGATGAAGCCGAAACACGTACAGTACGAAGGAATGAAGAGCGACTCTGTTCCCAGATATCATCCGCACAAGCTTGAACACATTGCGAATGGTGAAATACCACGTTGTCTGATAGAAGGACATCACCAGACGTCAGGGAAAAGTCTTCAATGATTCGATAATATGGTTGGTGCTGTTCTGTAAGTCTTCTCTAGGAGCCAAAACTGAGGCTGCCAAATGAATCCATTCCAGATAGAACGGATGATGATATCTCCGTTCTCTTCGAGCTTCACCAGACGTACAACGAGCGCCCTGCTCCGCGCATACCCAAATACGCGCCGCCCGTTTCACCCGAAGCAAGTCTTATCGACTGAGAAAACACACCAGCGTCACTCGGCTTCATATCGATAGCGACTTTCCAGAGACGCTGTTGTTGCGAGTTCGGTGGAAGTTGGTCGTGGGTGAAGTCGGACTTTTCTGCGACGGTATCCCAGTGATTTCAGGACCACACGAACAAGCTGGTGAGAAACAGATACGCCTATGGTGGCCTCTATCGTCGCTTTTGCTTTCCGCAAGGTAAAAGATGGGTCGTTTTCTACCATTTCCCGCAGGCACTCTTTGAGAATATCGGTTTTAGGCGCAGAGCGCTTATACTTCTTCCTTTCCGTGTTCCTCAACCAGCGTAGTACTGTGGTATGACTAACCTGAAGAAGAGACGCAGTCCTCCTTGAACTATGCAGTAAAGAGTATATCCTACTGGCAACTCTTCTACGATCTACAGGGTACATTGCATCGTGATTTCGAGCTCCTGCTCACCACCGCAGCTAGGGTGAAACGAAATTGAGTTGAAATATGTTTCGAGCGTCGCTCGCGCGCGCGCATCTTGTAGACGGCTGCGGTGATCGCTGCATTGCCTGCTCGCCGCTGCATCGCCTGCTCGCCGCTGCATTGCCTGCTCGCCGTCCGGAGATACCGGGCGAGAGCGCACCCGGCATCAACACTAATTTCCGTAGAGCGATTTACCTGTACGGCGTCTCGCAAGAGTGTCGAGAGTGTGCACGACCATGGCATTTCAATGGACAGGAGCACTTGCTCAACCTGGTGCTCGCTTTCTGCGCCAGAGCTTCAGTGGTTGTTGGCTGCAGTCGCGTTTGCGAGACCGTGCTGCATGCGCTCCCGGTCGACGCCGCGGTACCGGGGTAGAAGCGAACGTGCGCCATTGCTTTCGAGTTCGGCGCGAAAACGGGTTGCGACGACCGGCTGCTTTGGTCGGCTGCAGTACCAGCTCTGAGGAGCTTCATACACGAAATGTCGAGCGAGCGTGGCACGAGAACCGGCACCAGCTCTCTACTGGTGAGCGAGCGCGAACTGTGCTGCACGTCTGCGCGACGGGTACCCTGTGTACGGCGTCGTTCAAACACGGTGGACATCCGTTTGGGACCCACGTTGACTTCATCCTTGATGAGTGGGGGCGTCCCATCTTTCTCCTCGCGAAGAACGCAGCACACTCGATCAACCTGCGTCATGACCCGCGCTGTTCGCTCTTTGCGCAGCCACGTGACAGTAGCGGCCAGGGCGGGCAGCGCGCTACGCTTGTGGGCGAGCTCTATGAGCTCGAGGGCAGCGAACTCGAGGAGTACGCGTACCGCTATATAGAACGGTTCCCGCACGCGGAGCAGGCACTGAGCTACCCAGAGTTCAGGTTCTACCGGATGGAGGTACAGGATGTGTACTATGTGGGCGGTTTCGGAGTGACCGCCACCTGGGTCGATGTCGAGGAGTACCGCAACGCAAAACCTGACCCGCTTGCTTTAGACGCCCCAACGCTTCTCGTGCGTTTGAATCGCGAACACAAAGAGGAACTTTTGCGTTTCTGCCGGGTGTTCCTGGATATTGAGCCGCTGGACTGTTCGATCGTGAGCCTGGATCGGCTTGGTTTCGATCTGCGAGTTCGGCTCTGTCCTTGTGAAGAAGACGCGGAGCCGTCGCGCCCAGATCGTGCTGCGAACGGAGCCCAGCAGCGAAACGTCTCCAGTTCGAGCAACGGGCGAGCTTCCGAGCTGCGCGACAAGCGTGTATCCGGGTCCGAATCGAGCGCGGATCCAGACTGCAACGAGTATCGCGAGTACCGTGTGGCATTTCGTGAGCCTGTTGGGAACACATTTGATGTTCGTAGTGAGCTGGTGAAGACCATGCAGGAGGCCTGGGAGATCGAGAATGGACTTGAAGACCTCTGGATCCGTCCATTTGGCAGGCGCCCCACCGTGCTGTATTACGACCAAGAGTCTCGCAAGGTGCGCTCTATTCAGCAGGAACGAGAGGAAGCCGAGATCGTGCGCCGGCGAGAGCTGCAAGTGAATGCGGATTTATAACCAGCTTTCCTGCCGCGAGTCCTGGTAGCTTCTAACATACGCTGGCCGCGTTCCGCAGAAAGTGCTGCGCCGGTCGCGGAGGCCGGTGACGCGTTGCACCGCCCGGGGCGACGACCGATTACCAGCCTGCACGTGCGCGCTCTATGTTTTTGTGGCTTGCGTAGACGGTAAGTGCGGGAGCCTCGTGAGGCGGGCGCGGACGTGCGCAAGGGTGAACATGTGAGCGGGTTGCGAACGACAGCACCCGATTGTCAACCAGCACCGCCCCCGTTGCCATGGGTTCATCCGCTCGTGCTGGCGCTACGCTAGCGTATCCTATTTCTCTCTGCTGGAACGCTAGACCGCGCTGTCGCTTCCTGGCGTATCCATGCCGCTCATGCCGACTTTAAAGCTTTCAACTGCTCCAAGGCAGTTTCCGCAGCGCTTTTCTCGGTGAACGCTCCTCCCTGCTCTACATTCAACGCCTTGACGATACCGTCCTGCACAATCATAGAGAATCGCACCGCGCGGACGCCGCCGAACTTGGCCGTGTCAAAAGTGAGGCCCATTTGACGCAGAAGCGAAGCGTCGCCATCGCTGAGTGGAATCACTTTGCCCTCGGCGTTCCGCATCTTCATCCACGCATCCATGACAAAAGCGTCGTTCGTGGCCAGGCACGCCACCTTTGCACCGAGCTCGTGGAACTTGTCCGCCAGGTTCACGTACCCTGGTAGGTGACGAGCGTTGCACGTGCCCGTAAAGGCGCCAGGGACGCCACAGATCACCACTGTCTGACCCTTGAAGACCTCATCTGTGGTGATCTCTGAAGGAGCGCCATTCTTCATTATCCCAAACGTACCCGCGGGAAACTTATCCCCTACCTTGATCATCATGTGTGTATTCGTGTACTCACGCCTACTCGTGGGGTGTCGACGAGTAGCTCCTATCGCTGGACGTGCAGAGGGATCGTGAAGGCACGGACGATTCGCTGCAAACGGCCGCCGCAGACTCTGAACCCAGCGCGCACTCGAACCTCCAGTGAACGTAGACGCTGGTGGTTGGCAGGTATGCGTCGACACCCGAACGGCAAGTGCACTATGTAAGCGCAAAGATACAATAACGAACGCGTTCATTTCGCTTCCCACGTCCTCTTGTAGCCTAAGGCGGTACCCGGTGTGCATCGTTGCTGATCGTTCATGACCTCGCCGCTGGCGCCTGGAGATCTGCGGCGGCGGCGGCGGCGGCGGCGGCGGCGGCGGTGATGATGATGATGATCATGGGTGTTTTTTCGACACATTCTCCAGATGCCTCGTGCTCGACAGCTCGTCTACACATATAGACCAGGGATCTCTGCCATTGTGCGCTTGATGCCAGCGATCAGAGGAAGCATTCATGGTTTCACCTGCTTCAAAGTTCCAGTACCCGTACGATCCCCCAGCGAGACTGGTTGTCTCTTACGTTGCATCGTGGGCCGCGAGCCTCCGCGATAGTGCGCTGATCGTGCCGGTGCGCATGCAGCACGAAGACAGAACAGTTTTGTCAAGTCGATCAAGGCGAGGGACCAAGGCGTGATTCACCGGTACCAGTCGATATTCTCAATGGTCAGCAGAACGAGAACGTTTCACAACCATCGATGGCGGATACATCTAGGCACGCGCAGGCGCCTCCGAGACTTTTTTGACCGGCCGATTCCGATCGGTTCCAGTTTCTCAGTACTTGCTCCCCGCTACAGTTTACATAGGTCTCGACCAAGGGAGAGCGAGCTTCTGCTGCTGCACTTTCGTGAGACCTGCGAGGTATCGTAACTCTCAAGTCGTCATGTTCGGTCACCCCTTCCCTGCGAGCAGCGTTTTACCACTCTTTGAATGCTCCTATACATGTCTAGGGTTTCTTCCGCGTACACGCTCATCGACTGGGACGAATAGCTGTAGCTCGTATCGTATGCGGTCGCGTTTCAGTGCGAATTCGATTGTGTCCGGTTCAACGCGCGAAGGTCTGCCATGGAAGCTTGTTTTTTCTTTGTCCATCGGTGTCTCTTCATCTCCGTTCACATGTGCGGCACGGAATCTCTGCATCTTATGAATGCTTGGGTAGCGTTTCTTTGAGATCGCATGGATTAGAATGAAACGATCAGGAGACAGTTGTGCAGACAGCGTCTGATATGTTCTATTTCTGGTGCACGGCGCTCAGCATATTGCCAACGAGGGACATGACTCATCCGGCTGATGGGCGTAGAATTACTGATTTATTGAAGTGAGGCCATTTCATTCCCAAATAGTGACATTTTTTTCGAATTTCCGTGACGATTCTCTAGTCTAGAGGATACAATCTGTTTCTTGAATACCCGCGAGAATGACATGTACCAACAGAAAGAGCGTGCTGGTACAGCTGTTCTAGAATTAACTGCTCTGTTTATAACGCTGGTTACATCCCGTTCCTTTCGGGATAGGCGTCCACGTCGGAACCAAGATCATGTTTCCGAAACCTCGCCCATACGTATTCGGGACAAACTACTCGCATGGCCTTGAATCCGCATTTGGTTCGCAAGCTTGCGGAAACGAACGTACACAATCTACTCAGGGACGGTGATGCGTGTGTGTAAAAGAACTCAGGGTACGACACACAAGGTCGCTGTGCTGCGGCAGACTGTAAAGATACCATGTTCTATCGCCTAAATATCATTTGCCCCAGATGTGGTGCATGCGTTTCCGCTCCGAATGCTCCCGCCGCCATCTGTTATTTAGCAACTTCAAAGCATATATCATAAATTCCTCGGGCCGTAACTCCAGCAATCCCCTGTTCACCAAGAACGAATGCAATCCGATTGGTACTCTGCACCGGGCAAGTCGCGGTGCAGTCGCCGAAGTCACAGTTCTAGGAGGCTGCAGCGGAGAGCGTCCCCTCTTCGCGCAAATACATCCCCAGGTCCGCCTGGTTCAGAACAACAAGGTCTTCGGGACCTGCCATGCCGCACTCAACAACAGACCGGGCCATGACCCCGAAACCAAGAGGAATATCGTCCTCGTTGTACACGACCACAGCTTGGTTCTTGACTGCACCCTCGGTGAAACGGGCCACGCCGCCTTTGACAACGTGGTTCCCATAGAGAAAACTCATTTCGGAACTCTTTTTCAGCCAGACTTTTCCTAGTGCATAGTTGCCAAGATAGTCCAAAAACGTCACTTCGACGCGGAACTTGCCAGAATGCGTGAACTTGCCTACACAAACGCCGAAACAAATCAAATCGTCCTTCGGCACGCGAGTTGCCTGGCGGATCAGACGTACCGGCGCGTAGTACACCCGGTTCTTGTGTAAACGGAAGCAGTGCTCCTCATCGGGTCGATCTAACAGCAGCTTTATATTCTTCCCCATATATCGGGCAAGTTTTTCGAAAACGAGGCGAGTCTGGTCCTCCGTAAGAGGCCGCATCTTCTCCCGGATCGCGTTGAAGCGAGCGTCCGGAGAAGCAGTATCGACGTCGACTTCAGTGCGAAGACAGACACCGCTTCATACAACGTGGCTCGCGGTACGCGATTCGTCCGCCCGCAGCCGACTGCGCGACTCGTTGCATTGTGAACGGTACAATATGATTCATTTACGTACTCCGACCTGCCTGCTAGGCTGCATGGGTTTTCATAATCTTTCAACGCAAGTCTGTTTCACCCAGAGTGTGGCACGTAGGAGGCTATCGAAATCACGATGCAAAGTATCGTATACATCGTAGACGAATCGCTTGTAGTATATATATTCTTTTCTGGACAGTGGAAGAAGGACTGCGCTCCTCCTTCAGGTCAGTCGTACCACGGTACGCAGATAGTTTAGGAACAGTGAAAGAAGAAAGGAGTTTAGTGCCAAAAACCGATATTTTTAAAGACTTTTTGCGGTCTACGGTAGAAAAACAACCGATCGATCTCTTTGCGGAAGGCAAAGAGCGACGATAATAGTTCCCACAAGCGTCTCTGTTTCTCAACAGATTGTTCGTTTGACCCTCAAAACACTGGGATCCGGGCGCAATAAAGTCCAGGTTCACGAAAGCACAGCTTCCGCCGAATCCGCAACAACAGAATTCACAGAACTCAACCATCGATATGAAGCACAGGCAAGTCGGTTTGTTTTTTCAGTTGATGAGACTTTCATCGGATGAGACGGTTGGAGCGTATACGGGTATTCGCGGAGCAGGGTGTTCCGTTGTATGTACAATCGAACGTGAGGAGAACTCGGAAATCATCGTCTGGTCCAGGTGGAGCGGATCCACTTGGCGGCCTCAGTTTCGCTCACAGGCAAGGCTGATACAACAGCACGTTCTTTGTCGAATCATTGGAGAATTTTCGATGCCGTATGACGACGCTCTTCTAAAGGACCACGTGGCATTTCTAGATTACCGTTAAGTTCGGGGTTTTTGCAAATTCTGGCGGGGATAGTGCTGATTTTCATTCCGCCGTACACTCCGTGGTTCATGCCCATTCAGTGTATGTTTTCCATCGTGAAACGTAAACATCGCTGCACTGGGCGAATCGCTGATGCGTTCAGCACACGGTGACACACCAGGGCGCATGACCTGTTTCTGCCACCAGTCCTTCTCTTTCAGGGGAATTCCTTACCTACGGGCATAAAGAAGTGCGTACATTTGAAGAATCAAAATATGTAAGGGATGTGCTGGGATGTACACTGCAGAAGATCGTGATGGAGAGAAGGCAGCGCAGCGCTGACACTGCAGCAAACCGCACAGAGAGCACGAGTTCTAGCAATCCTTGCATTGGTGAGTTCAACCAGAGACAATAAACGCAAGGAGTTGGTGAAGCGAGACTTCAACGCCGTCATCAATATCATACGATGTGCGGTGCTGAAGACGAGACCCGAGGAGCTGACACAATTCCTGCTTCACTCGGCAGCCTGTCAGGCTCGAACTGTGCAAGGAGAAGCTGAAACCGATAGCAGAATGCCGGTCAGAAAAGCTAAGAGGCGTAAGCGCGTAAAAATGTACGCATACCCGTCGTGGTCGTAGAACATTTCAAGTTTTACGGACATGTATATGGAGCACCCGGCGCCATGCTCGGGCACTGCTCCACGGAACACGTATGCCCCGCGGGCATGCGTACGCATAGAAGATGTAACTTTTGAAACATTACATCATTTTATGGACAACGCCACGCATCGAAGCGAAACGACGTCACCAGTCGCCTGGCAATGGCGGGAATGCATGCGTGCATGCAGCGTTGCTGTCTTGTCTGTTCCGCGCGTGCATGCCTACGCGGCTGACTTCTGCGGGACCACAACGCTGGTCTGTGCTTTATTCGTTCGATGTTCATCGCAAGTCCAAACGCTGGAAGGATGGTATTCTTCAAAGCGGTGCGGTGCCGGGCAACGAGGCTCGCGTTCGGTTGCAGCTGTTAGATGAAACAGTGCCTACGGACGAGTCTCCCGAGTCGAGCTCCAGCGCGTGTGCGAGTCGTGCACATCAAAGGAGACGTACAGTGTTCAGCGAGACGGTGCCAAGGACGAAAATTGACGTTAGCGGCGAGGTTTTCTCGCTCGGTAACCAGATCTTGGTGCAGGTTCTGGAGCCCGTGGAGTCAGTCGAGGAGGACTGCAAACAAGCGCCGCCAGCTCTTCGGGATAGCCTGTCACCGCGTGCAGCGTCAAGTGACGGTGAAAGCTTACAGACGGGGCTTCAAGGTACAGTCAGACCGGCGAACAGCACCCGTCGACCTCTCGGGGTGACCGGTTTACGGAGGCTTGGCCGGTTGCCAAATTCAATAAATGGCGCTCGGAGCGCCGGCGAGTCGCACGCGGAACCATACGAACGTGTGCCTCCAGGTCCCGCGTGGCGACAGTCATGCTTCGACAATGCACAATCGTTGTCGAGCACAGGGCTAGACCTGGACCAGCGAGAACGTAGCGTGCAGGCTTCGAAAACCGCGGCGCAGTTTTCAAGGCCAAAGTCATCAACAAACCACAAAGCTGGTGCGTCGGTTGGTGCGGTCAAAGGGGGCAGTGCGCATGAGGACTCGGCACCAATGCAGGGACCGCAAAACATGATTGAGAATGGGAAGCGTTGCCCCCGAGTCCAGCTAAGCGACGAGCAACTCCTGTCCATGTTGGCAGAGGATAGCCCGCTCGATGCGTCCGGGACAGCGGGAGCACCCCAGGGCTCGTGTTTTACACGTCCCCAGGTAAGCGGCTGCGGTATCGGCCCTAGCGCGTTTGCAAAAGACGCTGACGCGTCTACAGAGCCGCCTCGGTTTCGGGTCAGCGCGTCGCATCCGCGACTTGCAACGTGTCTCCCTTCCTCGGGAGCAATCGACAGCGTCGGTGTTTCGGTGAGACATCGCAGCAGCGCTAGCCGGCAGATCACGAATGCGCAGGATCTGACGCTCACGTTCCCGCGCAGGAGCGCTTCGAGTCGCAAGGAAACTGCGGATGTTGGCGAGCTGTGTCCCGGTGGCCGCAAGCCAGCTGGATCGTCTTCGAGTACTCAAGTATCGCTCCAAACAACCAATACATGGAACTCGATTCCCGCATACCGTCAAGAGATGCTCCTTTTGCTTGCTGCACAGATACAAAAGCAGCTTGATGCTCAGGCTGAAGTTCTGGAACGCGCCTGCGAGCAACTTCTGGACCATTCCTCAAAACAGCCTGCATATGCACATATTGCACTTCCGCATCGGCAAGGTTCTGCTCTCATCGTGCGACATGGCGTTGAAAGTTTCGCTGTGATGTCGCGAACAGCCAAAAACGCCCAGCGAACTCGCCATGGCTTGCATGACGAAACCAAACAACCGCCGGACGATCAACTGGTTCCCGGTACGAAGTACTTTCTGCGCTTTCGACCCGAGAGCAGACTCGATGAATTCGCCACTTGCCTGGACCGTGACGCGCTCTGGGCCCTCGGAACGCGCACAGCTTGGCGGGAGCATTTCCGTAGCGAACATTCATCCGCAGTCGCTGATGGAGTTACGTTGGTGCGCTCCCTGTACCATGGCGTTTCGACGGTATCCGGCCTCTTGGAGGTCCAGCCGCTAGGACGCTGCAACCGTCGTATATGGCGAAAGCAGCCTTGTAGCGTTCTCGTCATGTGCTGCGCATGCTTGCCCACAGAGCTGCTGTGTTTAGACGCGTTTTTGAACGAGGAGCCGTTCGGGCGGCTCCATGTCTTGCGCCAGCTCGTCGGTTCTCCGGTAGCAACCACCAATACCAAGCAGCCACAAGCGCAAAATGATTGTCTCCAGCAAGTCCCTCTTCGGAATGAGGATCAAAAGTCGCTAGAAAGTTGCGGCGGGCAACCATTTGCAAATGCTGACATTCCACTTGTGCCGTCGAGTGCCGAACCGGGTACACGTTCCGATTCAAAGCCTTCTTCCGATCCCGCTGTTCAGCTTGAGGGACGGCAGCGCACGCTCTTTTCGCTCGACTCGCCATGTCCTAGCAGTGGTGGCGTTCCAACAGAGCTGGCGTCAGCATGCGCTGCGCAGCACCAGCGGTTGGAAACCGTTTCATCCGCTTGGAACTTGGAACAACAACAACAACAACAACAAGTCATCCAGGCGTGTTTGAACGGCGTCGCTCTCATTAGAAGCAAGGACTCGCAAGCGAGAGGCGTTGATCGACCTCATTTGGTTGCCGTGCACGGAGCGTTTGGCACTGGCAAGACCCGAACCTTGGTGGAGAGCATCCTGGCAATGTTAGAGCAACAACCATCGCTTCGTATCCTCGTTGCTGCTGGTACCAATGTCGCCGTCGACAATATTCTACTTGGGCTGTTGCAGCGCGGCTTCAAGGACTTTGCTCGCGCGGGTAACGAAGGGCGAATGCATCCAAGTGTGTGCGAATTCACACTAAAGGGATTCAAGAAACGCTTCCGTCGAGCGACAGTAGACAATGGACGAGACTCCATGCAGGTCCATCCAGCGCCTGCTGGAACGAATATCGCTCAAGCTATGTCGCATGAGGCGCCCACCGTCGGCCCCGTGGACGGTGAATTTCCGTCTCCTCGAGACAGCACGCAGGTGGAGCGATCAATGTCGGCGCTGCGGAAACGCGTGTCGGGAAGTGGATGCCGCACCGGCCTGATGAAGCGCGTCAGCGCCCCGCAGACCTGTTTCACAGGGAATGCAACCTCGACGAAGCTATGTCCGCAGCGAAGACGCGACTCATGTCTCGATCTACGAGCACCAGCTGAAGAACTGGATTCTGAAACAGTTGAGAAAGCAAGTCGAGAAGCGTTTCGGAGTCGATCAGTAGTCGGTGTTACCTGCGCTTCTGCAACGCAGGCCATTCTGCACGGACTCCGCTTCGATGTCGTTCTCGTTGATGAGGCCTCGCAGATCATGGAGCCGCTTGCTCTGGCACCCATTCTAGAACTCGGCGCCGATCACGTCTTTGTCGTGATCGCCGGCGACGAGCGACAACTGCCCCCATTGATGAGCGGCAGGTCCTCGGAAGACGTTCCCGACCAGTGCTGCATAAGTAGGTCGCTGTTGAAGCGCCTCGGTGAACGAGCCGATGTACTGAACCTCTATCTCACTGTGCAGTTCAGATGCCATCCCCAGATTGCTCAGATCGCATCCGAGCTCGCCTATGGAGGCGCCGTACGAAGCGCGTACCCGATTACCGCATTTCCAGCGGCGGTGCCCAGGCTCGCCCCGGTTACTTTTGTGCCAATCGATGGTCATGACGAAGCTAGCCTGGATAAGAGTCGTTTCAATCGCGTGGAAGCGCAATGGATTGTGCGTTTTCTCCAGCGAATTGCGCGGTGCTCTGCCATGGAACCCACACAAGTGGGGGTTATCTGTTTGTATCGGGCCCAAGCCGCCATTATCCAACACCTTGCAAACGCCTCGGACAACGCCGAACTGGGGCACGGGCCTCGGATATCGGCAGCGAAAATCGAATCCAGTCGCTGGAGTATGGCATCCGTCAAGATCAGCACCATCGATGCTTTTCAAGGCGGCGAGCGCAAGCTGATTGTGCTCTCGACGGTTTGCAGCTGCCGGTCTCAGGGTCGACAACTACTGGATTCGCTGGAACGTGTGAACGTCGCGCTCACTCGGGCCAGTCATCACCTCATCATTACTGGCCATCGACTCACATTGACCTCGAATCCCATATGGCGACGAGTTCTGGAGCATTGCGAGCCGCTGCCGCCGTCGCTGGCAGGCACGGCACTGAACACGCTCGACCATTAGCTCGGGATATACCCGGCTGATGCTGATCGGGTATGCGTTTGAGTCAGTGCAAGTCCGGTGCGCGAAACGCTGCGGCTCATGCGCAGTCGAGTTCCGTGCGCTGAGCAGGCGCGCGAGACCACTGCCATTAGTGGATATCGCACTCGAGCATACCAGAGCGAAGCGGACCGTAACAGAGGCGGCATGATGCATTGCAGGGACCAGAGCCATGCTCTGATGTTTTCACGCCCATGCCAGAATAACGCTGAACCGGGATACTCGTTCGGATGGAAACCCTCAAGTTTGGGACGCTTCTCATTTTCATCAACACCAGCCTCTACGAGATTTTTTCTGCAACCGCTTCCGGTTCTTCTCTCTCGTGATCAGCATTCAATGCGACGACGGTCTCACCAATCCCTCATGTTCCATTGTCCGCTGTCAACGGATATGTACGGTAGCGTTTAAGTCCCAGTTTCGCTACTTGTGTACGTTTTGCACGCATTTCATGCCCAGACGGTCGTTGCGATCGACGCCTCACTTCTCATTTTCATCTTTTTTGCGTTTCGTCTCAGTGCACGCTTTACAGCAGCGACTCCTGCGTGTAGCCAGTTGTTCGGATATGTCCACCGTACCTGATTCTCCGAGGTCTGCTCTGCTCCACGAGAACATTCCCTTCATCACTCGGTACGTGCCGATGACGGGTACGAAAGGCTCGCCACGATGCGCTCCTTCGTTTCCGTGCTGGGTGCCGTACCCTATGGTGACGGGCTTCTTCTGGGTGATGCCCTCTGCGAGTATTCCGTCTGCTGCGCACGCAAGTGCACACAGTCTCATTCGATAGAGGATTTACGGAAAGCGACGATGACCATAATGATACAAGTTCGGGAAGGAGAATCCAAGCTGGCGGAGAAGGCAACAGCTTTCGACCCGCCTAGGCACCCATCATGCCGAGCGTTGGCACACCTTCCACCAGAAGCGATCACTGCGGTGACTGAAGTCCGAGCCTAACACCCATTCCCGTGTGAGCAGAAGAGCCTGCCGTCTCTGGAAACATATCCCATGCGAGGTATCATGCTGCTGTCGAGTCCAGTTTCGCCGAAGGCCGCAAAGCGATGAGAATTTGTCTATCGAACGGAGTCGATCACTTGATGCGACAAATTCATGGAACTTACGGCATAAGCGTATATGAGGAAGCTGTCAGGGCTCGTCGTCGGATTCTTTTCCTCGTCAATACTGCAGCGCGATTTGCTGTTCCCGCGCGTTGCGTTGAAACAGCGAGACCAGAAATTTGAATAGTGCATGATTTGAGCATGGTATACGTCAGGAAAGGACGAGCGTGCAGGCCTTTACGTATGCATTGGATGTCTATATCGATTATTTTAGGAGCTCTTGTTGGAGAGCGTCACGAATCATCTGTAGTCTCGGATCGTCACGAACTCCAGCGGGAACGCGTCGAATGAGCCATTCCGAACTGATAATCAATAATCCCAAACTAAACTTGCATTCATTAATCCTTTTTGTTGTACGTCAAAAATTGAGGATGTACATCTAGAAACATGTTCGTAAAAATCTCAAGCATAGAACAGAGCCTGTATCTCAGTGTTCCACGATAGTACGACGCGTGTGTCGGTACGTCTGAGCGCAGCCTGTGCATACGAAAGCACCGTCAGCTTCTTCACCGACACCTGTGTCGAGTCTATTTCTTTGCTAACCGATGGAAGCGTCCAGGTGTGCCTTCCAGCGAATCCTGAGCGTTGCGGCACGGCACTTTTCGATTTTCATGTTCGCAGAATGAAGCGTCCTCGGCCGCTCGCCTCGGGCGTGAACGATCCGGTGCCGATCGCACGAAACAATCCCCGGAGCTTCAGGTTGCACCAGGAACGATATAGGCTACGAACGCGTGCTACGGAGGCTTTGGCACGAAACTTGCGCTTTTAGAAGGATACGGCGTGGTTAGCTGCTCCCTGTGGATAGAGCGCTCGTATTTTGAAGAAACTGTAGCGTCCGCGTGGTTCCATTGGTTCCACCGTCTCGGCAGGTGTGGGCGGAACGCTCAACATTCTTGCTTGTGGTGAAGCTAGCGAGAATTTCTCTCGCGTCAATTGACTGTTTTGGAGGTTCATTGGTCAATTCAGAGGACATAGGCTTCAGCTCGGCCCGTCTTCTCTACGCGGTGCACTGGTGCGCACGTTCGAGCCAAGCATGGCTTTCGTGTTCGCTGTACCTCGCGTGACGTTACACAGAACCAGTCTGCCAAAGCGGTTTCCGGGTTGCGCGGCTCGAGCAAAGTGCACGCCGTACCAGCAGTTGCTGCGAAAACCGACCAAGGAGCCGCTGGCCCGCAGCT